>ERZ1066123.735-NODE-735-length-22373-cov-7.108926_pt1 | contig 22373 bp, 21 predicted proteins | sample MGYA00382770_ERZ1066123 | MGnify/ENA primary metagenome ERZ1066123 (study PRJEB33369, sample SAMEA5778353) | biofilm metagenome | biome: Industrial cooling water; feature: Water cooling tower basin; material: Biofilm | place: United Arab Emirates | collected...
AGCTGGAGGAGTTCGTCGACTACGCCGCGACCCTGCCCGTGGACGGCGTCGAACTCACGTCGTACTACTTCGCGGACACGTCGGACGACTCCCTCGCCAAGCTCAAGGCCCGCTGCACCCGGCTGGGGCTGGACGTGACCGGGACGCCGGTCGGCAACAACTTCTGCGTCCGCGACCCGGAGAAGTTGAAGGAGCAAATCGCCCTCGTGAAGGCGTGGACGGAACGCTGTGCGAAGCTCGGCGGCAAGGCGATCCGCATCTTCGCCGGCACCCTCGAAAAGGGCGACGACCTGGAGGCGGCGCAGAAGCGGGTCATCGCCGCAACGGAAGAGTGCTGCGAATTCGCGGCAAAACACGGCGTCTACCTCGCCCTCGAAAATCACGGCGGCATTACCGCGAAAGTGGACGACATGCTGGCCCTCGTGAAGGGCGTGAAGTCCGACGCCTTCGGGGTGAACTTCGACAGCGGCAACTTCCACTCCGCCGACCCGTATGCGGACCTGGCGAAGATCGCCCCCTACGCGGTGAACGCGCAGATCAAGGTGGAAATGCAGCCGGAGAAGGGGAAGAAGGAAGAAGCCGACCTGAAGCGGCTCGTGCAAATCCTCCGCGACGCGAACTACCGGGGCTGGGTCATCCTGGAGTACGAAGCGGCCGCCGACCCGAAGGAGGCGGTGCCGAAGTACATCCGGGAGTTGAAGGGGTTGCTGGGGTGACGCCCCCGGCGGTCGTCGGGTTCGGGGGCGAATGGGGCACACCGGTTCCCGGATTCGTTCCCCGGCCCGGTCGACGTGCTATGTTCGGGAAGACGCGATCCGCACCCCGTTCCCCGGTCCGCTCATGTGTGCCGCCCCCGAGGACGACGCCTACCGGCTGATCGCCGAGAGCATCCCGCAGCTCGTGTGGGTCGCGGACCCGGCGGGGCGGGCGACGTTCCTGAACCGCCGGTGGGAGGCGTACACCGGGGTTCCGGTGCCGGACCTGCTGGACCGGGTGCGGCGGTCCGGGCCGGCCGGCCCCGGCCCGGACGCGGCCCTGCCGGGCGGGGCACTGATCCACCCGGACGACGCCGCGGCGCGGACGGCGGCCTGGGAGGCGTCGGTCCGGACCGGGGAGCCGCACGAGGTCGAACTCCGCCTCCGCCGGGCGGACGGGGCGTACCGGTGGCACGTCAGCCGGGGGCTGCCGGTCCGGGACGCGGCCGGCCGGGTGACGGGGTGGTTCGGCACCTGCACGGACGTGGACGACCTGCACCGGGCCGCCGCCGTCCTCCACGCCACCTCGGACGGGTTCATGTCGTTCGACCGGGACTGGCGGTTCACCTACCTGAACCCGCGGGGCGAGCGGTTCCTGCAGCGGGCCGCCGCCGACGTGCTCGGGAAGAACGTCTGGGCGGAGTTCCCCGAGGCGGTGGGGTCGCGGTTCCACGCCGAGTACCACGCGTGCGTCCGGACCGGGAAGCCGGTCGAGTTCGAGGAGTACTACCCGCCGCTGAAGACGTGGTTCGAGGTCCGCGCGTTCCCCACCCCGGACGGGCTGTCCGTGTACTTCGTGGACAGCGGCCCGCGGCACCTGGCCGAGCAGTCCCTGCGGGACTCGGAGGCGCGGTTCCGGCTGCTGTTCGACCGCGTCCCGGCTCCGCTGTTCGTGTACGACCGGGACACCCTGCGGTATCTCGCGGTGAACGACGCCGCCGTCGCCACCTACGGGTACACCCGCGACGAGTTCCTGCGCTTGGCGGTGACGGACGTCCGCCCGCCGGAAGACCTCGCCTCGCTGCTGGCGACGATCAACCGGGAGGAGGGGTTCACCCGCCGCGGGGTGTGGCGGCACCGGCGGAAGGACGGCACCGTCATGGAGGTGGACGTGGCCGTCCACGGCACCACCCTCGGCGGCCGGCCCGCGGACATCGTGCTGGCCCAGGACGTGACCGCGAGCCGCAAGCTGGAGGCCCACCTGCGGCACGCCCAGAAGATGGAGGCCGTCGGCCGGCTCGCCGGCGGGATCGCCCACGACTTCAACAACCTGCTCACCGTCATCAACGGGTTCGCCGGGCGGGTGGCCGCGTCCCTGCCCCCCGACTCGGACGCCCGGCGGCAACTCGGCGAGGTGCTGAAGGCCGGCGACCGGGCCGCCGAGCTCACCCGGCAGCTGCTGTCCTTCGCCCGGAACCAGGTCCCGAAGATCGGCGTCCTCCGCCTCGACGCCCTCGTCGCGGACCTGCACCTGCTCCTGACCCGCGTGCTCGGCGAGGGGGTGCGGGTCGAGGTGGCGGCCGCGCCGGGGCTGTGGCCGGTCCGCGCGGACCGGTCGCAGGTGGAACAGGTGCTGATGAACCTGGCGGTCAACGCCCGCGACGCGATGCCGGCCGGCGGGGTGCTGGCGGTCCGCCTCGCCAACGTCCCGCCGGAGCCGGGGCCGGCCGCGGAACTGGTCGGAGCCCCGTCCCCCGGCTTCGTGCGGCTGACCGTGACGGACACCGGGAGCGGGATGGACGACGCCACCAAGGCCCGCGTGTTCGAGCCGTACTTCACCACGAAGGAAGCCGGCCGGGGGAGCGGGCTGGGGCTGTTCATGGTGTACGGCATCGTCCGGGCGCACGGCGGGGCGATCGCGGTCGACAGCGCCCCCGGGCGGGGGACGACCTTCCGCCTGGACTGGCCCGCGGAGCCCGACGCCGCACCCCCAGGGGCGGACCCGGAGCCCCCGCCCGACGCGCTCCCCCGGGGGACCGAGACGGTCCTGGTCGCCGAGGACGAGCCGGGGGTGCGCGCCCTCGCCGCGGAAGTGCTGGCGGCGTGCGGCTACCGCGTGCTGTCCGCCGCGAGCGGGGCCGACGCCCTCGCGGCGGCCCGGGGGGTCGGGGTGGACCTGCTTCTGACGGACGTGGTCATGGGCGAGATGGGCGGCCGCGAACTCGCCGAGCGGCTGCGGGCGGACCGGCCCCGGTTGAAGGTGCTGTACATGAGCGGGTACGCCGACGACGACGTGGTCCGCCACGGCGTCCTCCACGACCGGGTCGACTTCCTGCCGAAGCCGTTCACCCCCGCCGCCCTCGCCGTCAAGGTCCGGCAGGTGCTGGACGGGGCCGGGTGACGTCGGCTACTCCTGCCCCGCCTTCTCCGCCTCCTTCCGGACGTACTCCTTGAACGCGCCGACGTTGTACGAGATGAACAGGAACGCGTGATGCAGCGCCTGGTACGTCTCGTCCTCGGGGTCGTCGGCGTAGTCCTTCCGCAGCGCGTACAGCGCCGCCAGCATCTGGTCCGCGTTCGGCATGTCACCGCCCTCGCAAGCCAACGGGTCGTTTGCTTTCGTTCTACGCACTTTCCCCCGCACGGGGCTTTTCGGTCACCCGCGCCCCGAGGGGTTTCAGAACCTTCACCCGGTCGGCGTTCAGTGATCGCACGATTGACGGTATGGAATTAGTGAGATGTGAGCCAATCAATCAATGGGCTGAGCGGTTCGACATCTGGCTCTGTCCAAGGGCAAACCCAGAAGTTGACATCGACGCCAAACTGTGGGTCGTAGCTGCTCTGCTGGAGAACCAGCAACCCGGTTGCCCCACGCCAGATCGCCCACCGGTGGCCCTGGTCATCCGCGTCTCGCCCCTGAAGGAGCGGTGCTCCGAGCACATCTACCGTGCGATTCCGAGCCGTCACAAACGTCTGATCGAACTCGAACTGCTCGGCTCCGGCAACTTCCGGCACTCCGTGTTCGGATTCCCACCAGCAAAATGACAAGACGGCGAAACGGATCTTTACTGGTGGGTCGTACACGTCCACCGACACCATCAAGGCAAGCCGGGGGGCACAGCGAAACCACCACAGATCGTCGAAAGATGAGCTCGCATCCAGTTCGCCGAATGACTGACACGCTGCCCGGAAGCTCGTCGGCTCCATCGGCGTGTTCGCAAGTTGAAAAAGAGGCCGGATCAGTGGCTCGTATTCCGCTGCGAGTGTGATCATGCCGCTGACCCTTTGGGCGTAGTGGGGACACAAGCTCCGATCAGCGTTCGCGGGGGTTGGGGCATGTCGGCAACCTATCCGCCCGCGGCCGGCGTGCCAGCGGGGGGGGTGGGAAGTTCTCCGGCGGAACCGCTGCATTCGTCAAGATCGGCCGGCGGGTTGGTCGATGATACCTCGTCTGCCGATCGGCCTGTCCGGGGTCGGCGGAATGCGGTACAGTCCCGCCCCGGCACGATGCCCCCGCGGAACCCCTGGCGATGCCGCACCTCGTTTGCCCACCTTGCCGCGCCTTCGCCGCCGTCGCCCTCGGGCTGGCGGCCGCCGTCGGGTGCGAGTCCCTCCGGTCCGACGCGCCCGCGCCCAACCCGGCGATCTCCGCCCGCGGCACCGCCCCGGCGACCGCCCCGAAGAAGCCCGCCGCGAACTGGCTGCGGGTCGGGCCGTTCATGATCTATTCGGACTCGCCGCTCGACGAGTCGGACCCGCTGTTCAAGGAACTCGAACGCCTCCCGGACCAGATCCAGGCGGAACTCAACCTCCCGCCGGGGCCGCACCTGATTCACGTCTACCTGTTCGCGGACCAGGACCGGTACGAGGCGTACATGAAGGACCGCTACCCGACGCTGCCCGTGCGCCGGGCGTTCTTCATCGCGGAGCAGAGGCGGGCCGGCACCGCGGACGAGTTGCAGGTCTTCACCTGGCTCGGCGAGCACCTGCGCACGGACCTGCGCCACGAACTGACCCACGCGGTGCTCAACGGCGTGCTGAAGAGCGTCCCGCTGTGGCTCGACGAGGGCCTCGCCGGGTACTTCGAGCAGCCCCCGGCGAACGACGGCGTCAACCCGGCGCACGTGGACGCCCTGCGGCGGGGGCCGTTCCAGCCCGATCTGGGACGCCTGGAGAAGATCAAAGACCTCCGCCAGATGGAGAAGCCGGAGTACCGCGAGTCGTGGGCCTGGGTCCACTTCTGCCTGCGCGGCGACCCGAAGGCGAAGGCGGCACTCCTGGCGTACCTGGGCGCGTTGCGAGAGAAGCCGGAAGCAGCGGGGTTGCTTCCCCGGCTGACCGAAGCGGTCGGCGACCCGGACAAGGCCCTGGCGGACCACCTGTCCCGGGCCACGGTCCCGGCACCGGTCATCCCGGTGGGCGGCCGCAAACACTGACCCGCAGCACCAGTTAGGACACAGCGAAGTCCCTCGCTGGCGCTTCGGGCTGGTGGGAAACGCATCGCGGGCGGCGAAGCCCTGGGTTTCCCCCGGTCCTCACCACCCGCTTATCACCGATCCGCGGTCGACTACTTTGGCTCGGGCTTCCAACGAGGCGGGCTCTTTGACCGCCCCCATCCTTCCCAACAGTCAACTAACGGCTGCGCACCGAAAGCCATCGGCCGCGGACCTTTTTCTCACCCCTACACTGGCATTATGCGTGAGTTCGATTTCCAATACTATACGCAGCCGGTCAAGGGCGCGAAGGGCAATCGCTCAGAATTTCGTGCAGCCGCCCCACAGCAGGGCGATGATCACCACCGGCAGCGGCAGGCCGAGGAGCCAGGCGGCACCGGCGTAGCTGATCCGGCCGAGACGGGTTTTCGGGGAGTTATCGGAAGGGTGCATGGGTTCGCTCCGGGGTGGGAATCCGCAGGCCGCTCGGCCCGCCGGGTGGGGAAAGCGGAAGCGAACCGCGTGCCAGTTCGAGGAAGGGGTTGTCCCCGGTCCGGAGTGCGGGTATCGGGCCGCCGAGTCTGTCGCGGCACGGAGGCCCGCCGATGGTTTGCCGATTCGTGATCTTGTGCGCCGTCGTCGCCGCAGGCGGGTGCGAACGCTCCAGGGCGTGGAAGGGGACGGTGCGGAACGACTCGCCCCCGATGATGGGGCACGCCCCGCTGACCCCGCCCAGCGACTTCGCGACGAACCTCCCGTGCCCGCAACCCGTCCCCCCGGCTCCGCCGCCGCTGCCGGGGGCGAAGCCCGCCCCGGAGCCGGTCGTCCCCGTGTCGGCGACGGTGCCGCAACCCGCACCCGAACCGAACCGCAAGAAGTTCGACCACTTTCAGGAATGGGCCGGGAAAGACCTCCCGCCGACGAAAGCCGTGACGGTGAAGCCGAGCGATCCCCCGCCGCCCGCGAAGCCGCCGGTTCCTTCGCCGGCCCCGGCCCCGGTCGCGACACCGCCGGACCCGGTCAACGACGTGGCGGCCGTCCGCGCGATTCTGGACGGCTTCGCGAAGCAGTACGCCGCCCTCACGGACTTCGAGGCCCGGCTGACGAAGCGGGAAGTCGTGAACGGGAAGGCCCTGCCGCAAGACGAAATCCTCTACCGGTGGCGGAAGCAACCGCTCAGCGTGTCCATGAAAGTCCTCTCGGAGAACGGCCACGGCCGGGAGGTGCTCTACGTGAAGGGGCAGTTCGACAACAAGATCCACGTCGTCACCGGCAAGGGGGACAACGCGCTGGTCGGGGTCGGCTACAAGACGACCGTCGACCCCGACAGCCGGCAGGCGGTCGCGAAGAGCCGCTACCGCATCTACGAAGCGGGCTTCGGCCGCACGCTGGCGGGGCTGACGAAGTCCGTCGAGGCGATGGAGCAGAACCGGCCCGGCGTCCGCGTGAAGTCGCTCGGCGAGGTGAAGCGGCCGGAATACGTCCAGCCCCTGCTCTGCGTGGAAGGCACCCTCCACCCCGGCGACGAGCCGCAGCTGCCGAAGGGGGGCACGCGGAAGGTGTTCTTCGACCCGAAGCCGGACTCGCCGTCGTTCATGCTGCCGGTCCTGGTGGTGACGACGGAGCCCGACGGCCGCGAGGTCGAATACTATTGCTTCGATCGGATCAAATCCCCGAGCGGCCTGACCGACGCGGACTGGACGCCGGACCGTCTGACGGGCAAGCGGAAGTGAGTTTCTTGTAGGGTGGGTCGAGCCGGCTTTGCGGCGACGACCCACCGAAACGGCAACGAGTGCTTGCCATTCCGGTGGGTCGTCGCCGAAGCGGCTCGACCCACCCTAGCAGATATCGACCCTCCAGGGCTGCCCTGCCAGCCTGACAGGTCCGTCCCGCCCGGCTGACATTTTGCGCGCATCCGCCGCCCCGTTCCTGGCCGGCATTCGGCCTTAACCCGTTCGGATTCATGAGGTAAACTAGGGTGCCGTCGCCGCAGGGTCGCGCCGGCACTCGGTTTGCACAGCCGGGGACATCGACACAAGCTTCCGCGCCGGCACTCGGGCAGTCCGCCCGCCAACCGCGGGGAGGTGGGCGGATGGTAGCCGAAGCGAACACCCCGACCGAACCCGAGGACCGCCGGTTCTCCGTCCTCGTCGCCGACGACGACGCGGGCTGCCGGGAGACGCTGGCCGGCCTGCTCGCCGACCGCGGGTTCAAGCCCGTCGTCGTCGGCTCGGGCGAGGAGGCGATCGAGGTCGTGCAGATCGAGGTCGTCCACGTGGCGTTCTTCGACATGCACATGCCGCGGATGACCGGGCTGGAGGCGCTGCAGCAGGTGCGGCTCATCAACGCCCTGCTGCCCGCGATCCTGGTGACGGCCGACGCCACGCGGGAACTGCTGCGGCAGGCGCTCAGCGCCCAGGTGTACAGCGTCATCCCGAAGCCGGTGAACAAGAACGTGGTCCTGCACACCCTGGCCCGGGCGCTCCAGCAGGTGTACGGTCCGGATAAGACAGACGAGAACCCCTGATTTCCCCCACGGAGGTTGGCATGAAGATCGTCCCGTTGAACGACAAGATCGTGGTCGAACGGCTCGAAGCGGAAGACAAGACGGCCGGCGGGATCATCCTGCCGGACACCGCGAAGGAGAAGCCGAAGCAAGGGAAGATTCTGTCCCTGGGCGAAGGCAAGCTCCTCGAAAACGGCAACCGCGCCGCGTTCCAGGTGAAGGCCAACGACCGCGTCCTGTTCACCAGCTACGCCGGGACGGAAGTGAACGTCGACGGCAAGGAATACCTCGTCCTGACGGAAGACGACATCCTCGCCGTGGTGGAGTAATCGAACTGGCGAGCGGCGGGGCGTAAGCCCGCCGTGGAAACCGGCGCGAGCCACTCATCGAAAACGGCGTAAGCCCGCCGTGTTCTCCTCGAAGAACACGGCGGGCTCACGCCCCGCCGCTCGCCAAGTCAGTTCCGGTTACTTGTTCTTCTTCTCGAACTCGTCCACGAACTTCTTCGGGTTCGCGTTGAACTCGTCGCGGCACCCAGAGCAGCAGACGTAGTACGTCTTGCCGCCGTAGTTGACGGCCATCGTGGCGGCCCCGCCGGTGACGACGCACTCGGGCTTCTTCTTGCCGCCGGCGAAGGACTCGCCCTCCTTGCCGCAGGTGAACTTGAACTGCTCGACGAAGGAGCCCTTGCCGCCGGCCTTGACCTCGTTCACCATGATGAGCCGGGCCCCGTCGGAGACGGTGTACATCGTGATCTTGCCGACGTCGCCCGAACCGCTGTCGGTCTTTTCGAGGATCAACTTGCCGACCTTCAACTTCCCGGCGTAGGTGCCGATCTCCTTGCCGCCGGCGTCGGTCAGGGTGAGCAGGTAGTCCTTCTTGGCGGGGTCGTACTTCAGTTCCCCCTTCGTGACGAACTTGCCGTCCTTGATTTCGAGGTTGACCCAGCCGTCGCCGTCCTTGAACTTCCAGCCGAGTTCCATCTTTTCCTTGGACGACTTTTCCGCGCCGGCGATCTTCCCCTTGGCGTCGACGTTCCACTGGCCGATGAAGTCGCCGATCTCGGCGAGGGCCTTCTTCGTGGCTTCGAGGGCCTTCTTGTCCTTCTTTTCCTCGGCCGCGGTGCCGAACCCGCTGGCGGTGAAGACGAGGCCGGCGGCCAGGGCCGCGCCGGCGAACAGACGGGACATCATCGGAATCTCCGGAGATCGGGTCGGGGTACGGGGGTTGGACGGGCGCAACCGGCGGGCGGTTCCCGAATCGGGCGCACCCGCGTAGCGTACACGCTTTCCCGGCCCGAATCCAGAACCGGCCGGGTCGCGAAGGGTCACGCCACCCCGAGCAACTCCTTCACCTTCCGCTCGATCAGGTCGCGGACCTCGCGGAACTGTTCCGGCGGCATCTCGCGGGGGTCGGGGATCTGCCAGTCGACGCGGGTCTTCGCCAGCACGAGCGGGCACTCGTCGCCGCAGCCCATCGTGACGGCGGCGTCGAAGGTGCGGCCGTTGAACGCCTCCAAGCCTTTCGAGTCGTGCGTGCTCAGGTCGTAGCCGAGTTCGGCCATCGCCGCGACGGCGCGGGGGTTGATCTTCCCGGACGGCCGCGACCCGGCGGAGTGGGCCTCGACGCGGTCGCCGCCGTGGATCTTCGCGAACGCCTGGGCCATCTGGCTGCGGTTCGAGTTCTCGACGCAGACGAACAGGACGGACTTCACGGGGGTCATCGGGTTCTCCAGAAGATTTCAAGAGCCGCGAACGCAAGTGAGCGGCTGACGTCCACGCACGGGACGCCGTCACGATTCGCAGGAAGTCACGCACTTCACCGGGGTCACTGTTGCGATTCGGAGGAAGCGAGCCGCTCACTTGCGTTCGCTGCTCTGGTGTCAGCAACAGCCCGCCACCACCCCGCAGCGGTCCGGGGCGAGGCAGTCCGTGCGGGCGGTGCCGAGGTGGAACAGCAGCCCGCCCGGCGTGGCTTCGACGGCGGCCAGCGGGAACCGCGACGCGGTCGTCGTCTGGTACTCCACCTCGACCGGAAGGTCGGTCCCCTTCAGCACCGGGGTGGCCAGCCCGACGATGTGGGCCAGTTTCGTCGCGTCGAGCCGGTGGGCGGTGTCGTCGGCGACCCACACTTGAATCACGCACGTCGTCGTCGACCGGACGGTCCCGCCGCAGTCGACGAAGTCCTTGTGAACCCGGCCGACCTCCGTGACGTAGAAGTGCGCCGGCACGAAGCTCTCGTCCGGGAGCATCAGGTGCAAAGGCTGACCGGGGTTCGCGGCCAGCGCGCGGGTCAGGGTTTCGACGGTCATGACTCGGTCTCCGGTCGGGGTCCGTGAACGATCCGCGAGGCCAGCACGCCCGCCCCCGCGCCGAGCGGCGGGGCGAGCAGGTACACCCACAGGTGGTCGAGGCGGCCGGACACCACCGCCGGGGCGAGGGACCGGGCCGGGTTCATCGACGCGCCGCTGACCGGCCCGCCGAACAGCGCTTCGAGGGCGATCACCGCCCCGACCGCGACGCCCGCGAGGACGCCCTTCTCCTTCGCCCCGGTGCTGACGCCGAGGACGACGAACATCAGCACCGCGGTCAGCACGAACTCCATCACCACGGAGCGGGCGACCGGCCCTTTCGGAAGCGTCGCCCCGAGGTTCGGGTGGTCGGGGAACATCGCGGAGAGTGCGACGCTCGCGGCCGCCGCCCCGGCCAGCTGGCACCCGAGGTACGCGGCCACGTCCCACCACGGAAACCGCCCCGCGGCCGCGAACCCGAGCGTGACCGCGGGGTTCAGGTGGGCACCGGACACGTCCCCGACGGCATAAATCATCGCGAGCACGATCAGCCCGAACGTCAGTGCCACGCCGACGTGCGTGACCGTGCCGGGGTGCGTGTCGTCCACGACGATCGCCCCGGTGCCCGCGAACACGAGGCAAAACGTCCCCACGACTTCCGCCGCGCATCGCCTCAAGCCGGGTGGCATGAACAGAACCCCTCCCCCCGACCCCCTCCCCGAAGCGGAGAGGGGGAGAAAACCCGTGATTCGACCTACTCCCCGCAGCAGCCCGTGCCCCACCCCGGAAGCCGCCGGTCGGAGGCGTTCACGAGGCACCACCCCTGTTCGAGCAGCCCGGACACGCACACGTCGACCACGCGGTAGTAGACGTTGTTGCCGTCCCGCCGGGCGGCCAGGATGCCGAGGTCGGACAGGCGTTGCAGCTGGTTGGAGACGGCCTGCGGCTTCATGCCGAGCGTCCCCGCCAGGTCGCCGACGCACATCTCGCCGGCCCGCAGCAGGGCGTGGAGCAGCCGCAGCCGGGTGTCGTTGGCCAGCACCTTGAACACGGCCGCCAGCCCGCCCGCCTGGATGGGGGAGAGCAGCGGCGTCCGGGCCATCACGCCCGGCGAATCGCACGCGGCCCGGGACGTCGCCTTCGCCATCCGTTTTCCCCCTGTGACACGACTACACTACGCGGTGGAATAGCCGGCGGCCACCCGCAGTTCTCGCAATCGGTCGCGGTTCCCGCCGATTCCGGCAATCCCGCGCCCGGCCCCGGCGAACTTCCCTATACCTCCCCCCGAAGGACACCCGGAGGCCGCCATGTCGCCGACCGATCCGTCCGCAGTCCCGGTCCCGACGCTGGAACGCCGGCTCGCCCCGGTCATGTTCGCCCTCGCGTTCGCGGACCTGCTGATCCTCGCGGGGCTGATTCACCGGGCGTCGCAGCCGGACGTGACGCAGCCCGAACTCGACGCGATGTACCTGGGGCTCGCGGTCCTGTGGCCGGTGTTCGTGGCGGAAGCGGTCGAAGCATATTTCCGGCGGTCGCGGGAGATTTCCACCCGGACGGCGGGGCTCCGGTGCCTGCTGGTGATCGTCGCGCCGCCGGCCCGGCTGGCGTGGGTCCACCCCGTGACGAACCGCATCTGGCTGCCGCGGCTCGGGTGGCGGCCGCCGGGGAAGGAGTTGCTCAAGACGCTGACGAAGGCGTTCGGCGGGCCGATGCTGGTGATCGCGTTCCTGATCCTGCCGGTGCTGGCCCTGGAGCACGCCTCCGCGGACACGGTCCGCTCGAACCCCGCGTTCGGGCTGGCCGTCGACCTGGGCGTGGCCGCCATCTGGGTCGCGTTCGCGGCCGAGTTCGTCATCAAGGCGTCCGCCGCCCCGAGCACCCTGGGCTACGCGAAGGAGCGGTGGCTCGACCTCGCGATCGTCGGCCTGCCCACCCTGGAGTTCCTGCTGACCCGCTGGGTGGACGCGGCCCCGCTCGCCCGGCTGCTGCGGCTCGGGCGGGCGCTCGCCCCGGAGCAGATCGCCAAGATGGGGAAGGCGTACCGGCTCCGCGGCCTGCTGATGAAGGGCTGGCACGCGGTGCTGGTGCTCGAAGTCGTGACGAAGCTCACGGGCAACACCGCGGAGAAGCGGCGGCGGGCCATCGACGCCCGCATCGCCGAACTCGAAGAGGAACTCGCCGAGCTGCGGGCGGAGCGGGCCGCCCTCCCGGCCGAGTCACCGGCAGAGAGCCCGCCTCACATCAGCCCCGGCTCTTCCGGGTTGACGGCCACGACCCCGGCGAACGACTTGAGCACCTCGATGACGGACAGGAAGTCCCCGAAGTGCGCGAGCTCGTAGTCCGGCGTTTCGCTCCAGACCTCGACCCGCGTCGCCGCCTCGGCCATGTCCCCCGCGTCGTCCCCGGCAATCTTGTGGGCGATCCGAACCGAGTCTTCGAGCACCTCGGGCGCGTCGTTGACGGCGAGTTCGATCTCCCAGTCCGGGCTGGATACGGTGATCTGCTCGCCGTTGAGGGCGACCTTGTACTGCGGGAACTTGGCGGCCAGGCGGGGGACCGCGTCCTCGATGGTGAAGTCGGAGTCCGGCAGGAGCAGGCCGTAAGCGCGGTTCATGAAGGAAACTCACGTCGGGGGCGGGGCAGGGGCCGAGAGTCCGTTCTATTCGGGTCCGCCTTGACTCGTCTGCGCGGCCCCGCTACTTTCCCGCCCCCCCGCACTCGGCCGCGGGTCCGCTCGAAGGGATCGGGTATGTCGCGAACCGGGTTCGTCGCCTCGGCTGTGGTCCTCGTCACCGCGTGGGGCGCGACCGCGCAGGACGTGCGCTGGCGGCACGACGTCGCCGCGGCGCGGAAGGAGGCGGCCGAGACCGGGAAGCCGCTGCTGCTCGACTTCGGCACCGAGTCGTGCGGGTGGTGCCGGAAGATGGACGCCACGACGATGCGCGACCCGGCCGTCGTAAAGGCGCTGAACGAGCGGTTCGTCCCCGTGAAGGTGGACGGCAACCGCGAAGACCGGCTCGCGTCCGCCCTGGGCATCGAGGCGTTCCCGACGCTGGTGCTCGCGGCCCCGGACGGCAAGGTGCTGGACCGGCACACCGGCTACGCGGACCCGGCCCGGCTGCTGGGGATTCTGGCGAAGGCCCCGGCCCCCGCCCCGAAGCCGGCCCCGGTCGCGGCGAAGCCGCCGGCCCCCCGCCCCAGCCCGGACGACGACTGGAAGCGGGCGAAGGCGAAGATCGACGCCGACCTGACGGCACTGTTCCCCGAAATCGCCGCCGGGCTACCGCGCTGATCGCGGTCTCGTAGGGTGGGTCGAGCCGGCTTTGCGGCGAAGACCCACCGGCCCGCCGACGCGAGCTTGCCCGGACCGGTGGGTCTTCGCCGAAGCGGCTCGACCCACCCTACGAAGAGAAGACCCACCGAACCGGCAACGAAGCAGGACCGGACCGGTGGGTCTTCGCCGAAGCGGCTCGACCCACCCTACGAAACGTCAGTCGTCCTTCTTCTCCAGCAGCGGGGCGAGCATCTTCTTCCCGACGCCGTAGGCCGCCACCGGGACGAAGGTGTCGAACCGCAGCGCCCCCGGCGTGACGGTCACCGCCGCCCCGAGGTACACGGGCGGGCCGTCCGGCTTCTTCAGCTTGGGCAGCGGCCCGATCGGGAGGCCGGGGATCGTCCCCGTCACGTCCCCGACCTGCTCGCTCAGCGACGCGAGGGCCTCCGCCAGATCGAACAGCCCGATCGCAGACGCCTCCGCGGGCAACTGGCTCCGGGTCGCCTGGAAGGACGCCGTCGCCCCGAGGGTGGACTTGCCGGAGGTGAGATCGTCGAGCAGTTTCTTCGCCCCTTCCCAGTCGGCCGCGGCCACCTTCACGTACCGCTTGCCGTCCGTACCGAACCAGACGACCGGCTTCTCGCCGACGAGCCGCTTCATGGACGCCAGCGTCGTCTCCCGCAGGTTCTTGTCCTCGATCTTCTCGACGGTGGCGTCGTAGTCGAGCGCGAACCGCGCCTCGTGCAGCGTGAACCCGGCGTGCTTCCGGGCGGCCTCCTTGACCGCCGGCTTCTCCTTCAAGATGACGCCGTGGAACGAGCCGCCGGCCGCGAGCGCCTTCACGACGGCCAGGTTCGCGGCGACGAGCGCGTCCGCGTCTTTCGGCGAGAGCACCTCCAGGCTCGCGGCCGGCCCGGACCCGGCGGACGCGAACCCGTTCCCGGCCGCCGCCGCGAGCAGGTCGGCGTACTTCTCCACGACCGCGGCCGCCTTCTCGTCCCCCTCGTCCGGGACGTACTCCTGGCCGAGCTTCGCCATCGCGGCCGACAGCTTCGCCCCGACCCGGCCCGCGGTGTACGACGCCTTCCCGGCCGGCAGCTCCCCCAAGAGCTCGACCTTGCCGGGCTTGTCCCCGCCGAGGGCCTTGGTCGTCGGCGAGTCCGGGGCGAACGCCGCCTCCGCGCGGACGGCCAGCCCTTCCGGGCGGAACTCGACCCCGAGGGCCAGCCCCTTGCCGTCCTCGACCGCCTGGAACAGCCCGTCGTACAGGGACTTCACCAGTTCCATCTGCTTCTTGTCCAGCCCCGGAAAGCCCATGCCGCCCCCCTGCTGGAGCAGCAGCTGGAACAGCCCGCGGAACTGCTTGATCTTGTCCCCGTACTCGTCGTTGACGCGGTCGAGGTTGAAGTACGCGGACAGGTCCGCGGCGAGGAACGCCTCGGCCACCGCCTCCCCCATGTCCTTCGCCGCGAGCGGGACGAACTTCCCGGCGTACAGGTCGGCGGTGTCCGCGTGCCGGGTCACCGCGACGTACCCCTTCGCGGTCAGGTCCACGAAGTACGTCGTCGTGCCGTCCTTCTCGACACGGTCGACGGTGCGGCCCTTCTTGAACTCCTTCCGCTCCTCCGCCGTCAGCAGCTTCTGCTGGAACGCCTTGTAGTCCGTGGCCGGGAACAGCACCGCCACCTCCGCCTCGTCCGGGCTGGTGAGCGTGTCGAAGCTGTTGACCGCGAGGTACACCGGGGCGTCGGCCGGCAGGGCCTTGAGATCCCGGCCGGGGAGTTCCGCCGCGAGGAACTGGTCGAACGACTTCACGACGGCCTCGGCCGCCGCGGGGTCGGCCGCCTTGAACAGCTTCGTCAGCCGGTCGCGGGTCCGTTCGACCCCCCGGACCTGGATCACGAGCATGGCCTTGGCGGGCACGGGCAGCTCGACCTTGGCCGGTTCGGGCTTGCCGACGGGGGCGGCGAACCCGGGGGCGGCCAACACGCCGACCGCGGCCAGAACGAGGGCGGGCATCGACCGGGACATGGGAACGCTCCGAGTTCCGGGGTGACGGGCAGCGGACACGCCTCTATGTTAGCACCCGCCCCCGACTCCGCCTTGCCCGTCGGCGGAACTCGGCTAAATTAAGGTGGCACCCGCCGGGGTAGCTCAGTGGTTAGAGCAATCGCTTCATAAGCGATGGGTCGCCGGTTCAAACCCGGCCCCCGGTACTCGGTCCCGCACGGTCCGGAAGAGTCCCGAATCGCCTTAAACCCCCGGTTTCCCGGGGGTTTCTTCATTTCCCTTCCGCGGTTTCTCCCTCCCCGCATCGGTCCCCATCTGTCCAGTACCATCCCCGGAAGAACGCAAGGCGGGTGCAACCGCCGTGCGGGGTTGGCCGCAAGCAGCTTGTTCCGGGTTCGGGGTCCGTCAGGCGTCTTCGAGGTAAAACAGCACGTCCGCGAGTTCGTTGGCCGCGGCGGTCAGGTCGCCCCAGGCGCGGTCGGTCAGGGCGGTGCGGACGCGGCCGGTCAGCCGGTCGAGTTCGGCGGCGTCCTCGGCCGGCACCTTGTCCCGCAGGCGGTCCGCCTTCTCCAGCAGCGCCTTCGCCTGGACCGACTCCCGCTGGCCCTCGGCCGGGGCGGCCGCCAGCTCGGGGAAGGCGGGCTCGGTCGGGGGGAAGACCTCGTCCCGCGCGAACTCGCCGGCGGGGGTCGATTCCCAGTCGGCATGGTTCCACAGCCGGTTGAGCCGGTCGCGGGCGGCGGTCCGCTCCTCCACCGCGAACCGGGCCATCGCGTTCTCGATGGTGATCGACTTCTGCAACCCGGTCGCCTTCTCGCGGGCCGCCACCTTGAGCGTGCCGTCGAGCGTCAGGTCGAGTTGCACGACGATCTGGTTCCCGGCCGGGACGCGGGCCAGCCCCTCGACCAGGAACTTGCCGACCCGGTGGTTCCGCCGCACGTCCGCGGACTCGCCCTGGTACACGTCGATTTCGACGACGGCCTGGTTGTCGGACGCGGTGCAGAAGACCTCGCTGCGGCTCGCGGGCAGCGGCGTGTTCCGCGGGATGACGGCGACGAACTTGAACTCGTTCGGCGAGAACGCGAACGAGTCCGGGTACTCCAGCGCCTTGATTCCCAGGCTGTGCGGGGTGATGTCGACCAGCACCGTGCCGACCGACTCCCCCGCGACGATGCCCGCCTGCACGGCCGCCCCCATCGCGACGCACAGGTCCGGGTGGACCTCGCGGTGCGCCGGCTGACCGAGGCGGCTTTCGAGCAGCTCGCCGATGAGCGGGGTCCGGGTGCTGCCGCCGACGAGGACGACGCGGTCGATCTGGGACGCGGTCAGCCGGGCGTCGTCGAGCGCCTTCTGGACGCACTCCATCGTGCGGTCGAGCAGCGGGCGGATCAGGCCCTCGAACTCGCCGCGTTCGATCTCGGTGCTGAGGTGCAGCGGGACGCCGTCCTTCTCCGCGATGAACTCCTCCTCGATGCGGGCGAAGGCGTGGTCGGACAGCACCCGCTTCGCCGCCTCGACGGCCTTCAACGTCCGCGCCCGGCTGGTCGGCGACTCGCGCAGGTCGACGCCGAACATTTCGAGGAACTCGTCGGCGACGTGGTCGAGCAGGAGTTCGTCGAAGTCGTCGCCGCCGAGCTGGGTGTCGCCGTGGGACGCGAGCACCTCGAAGACGCCGGCTTCCGCTTGCACGATGGACACGTCGAAGGTGCCGCCGCCGAGGTCGTAGACGAGGAACTTTTCGGTGGTCGATTCCGGGGCGTACACGAGTGCCGCGGCGGTCGGCTCGTTGATAATGCGGACGACCTCGAGCCCGGCCAGTTCGCCGGCCTCGCGGGTCGCCTGCCGCTGGTGGTCCTTGAAGTACGCGGGGACGGTGATGACCGCCTTTTTGACCGGCTTCCCGAGGGCCTTTTCGGCGGCGTCCTTCAGCTTGCGGAGGATCATCGCGGAGATTTCTTGCGGCCGGTACGCCTGCTCCCCGAGCGCGACGGTCACGTCCTGACCCATCTTCCGCTTGATGGACTTGACCGTCCGTTCCGGGGCGAGCACCCACTGGTTCCTCGCCGGCTTCCCGACCAGCAGCCGCCCGTCCTCCGCGACGCCGACGACGGACGGCAGGATCGGGTCGTCGTCGACGGTCAGCACCCGCGGCCGGCCGTTCTCGATGACGGCGACCTCGGAGTTCGTCGTGCCCAGGTCGATTCCGACGATGACTTCCGCCATGACTGCCACCTTCCCGAAGAACCGGCTGCCCGCCCGTGCCCACGGTGGACAGGCATTTAGCATAGCAAGCTCCCGACGCGCAGTCGCGGTTGACCGCGGTCCGGGGAAACGGTACGCCCCCGCAGGATGCGGCGGTTTCTCCGGCTTCCGAGGGCGGTCATGCCAGTCACGTTCCCGTTCGCGCTCCAGGTCCGGAACTTGCGGTCGGGCGGCAGCTTGAACGCGAAGGTGTCGCTCGCCGCCGCGATTGTCGTCGCCGGGGTGCTGCTGCGGGTGTGGCACTACGCCGCGTTCCACACCATCTGGTTCGACGAGTCGATCCTGCTGTGGAACGTGCTCGACCGGAGCTGGCTCGGGCTGCTCGGGCCGTTGAAGTACCAGACCGCCGCCCCGCCGATCTTCCTGTTCATCCTGAAGGGGATCGCGGTCGCGTTCGGGGATGTGCCGTGGATCTGGCGGTTGCTGCCGTTCGCGTGCAGCGTCGGGACGCTGGTGCTGACTCTTCCGCTGGCGAAGCGGGTGTTGCCCGCGGCGCTGGTGCCGGTCGCCGTCGCGTTCGTGGCCCTCTCGGACATGCACGTCTGGCTCGGCTGCACGATCAAGCCCTACGCCGGGGATGCGTTCGTCGCGACGGCCCTGCTGTTGTGGTCCGTCGCCACCGGGGACGTCTCGATCCGCCGCCGGCTGTGGACGCTCGCCGTCGCCAGCCCGGTCCTGATCTGCTTCTCGTACTCCTCCGTGTTCGTGCTCGGCGGGATTCTCGCGGCGATGCTGTGGGACACCGTCCGCGCACGCGCCTTCGGGGCCTACGCCGCCGCGGTGCTGGCCGTGGGCGTGACGTGTGCCCTCCTCTATGTCGGGCCGATCTCCGCGCAGCGGACGCCGATCCTCGTCTCCGAATGGCTGCGTGAGTTCCTCGACTGGCGGAACCCGGCGGGCGTGCCGCTGTGGGCGGCGGAGCACACCGCGACAGTGTTCCAGTACAACTACTTGCCGACCGGGTTCGTGCTGGCCGCGCTCGCGCCGGTCGGGGCGGTTGCCGCCTGGCGAGCGGGGAAGAAGGAACTCGTCGTCGCGCTCGTCGTCCCGTTCCTGCTCGCGATGGCGGCCTCCGCGGTGAAGTCGTACCCCTACGGGTTTAACCGGCTGATGCACTTCGCGGCCCCCGGCGGGTTGATGCTCGGGTTGCTCGGCCTCGCCGCGGTCTTCGAGTGGCTGCAGAACCGCCCGCGAATCCGGCACGGCATCGTGTTCGCGTTCCTCGCGGCGATGGCCGGGCCGACGGCCGTCCACCTCGTCCGCCCGTGGGACCGGCCGAACAACACCGGCGTCGCCGAGTACGTCCGGGCCAAGCGGCTCCCCGGCGACGCGGTGGCGAGCGACGAGGTCGGGTACGAGTACTTCTTCCGCAACGACCTGAAGCCGCTCGCCACCGCGGCGGCGGAAGCGGCCCCCGGCGACCGGGTCTGGGTGGTGATGGACCACTACACCCCGGAAGCCCGCACCCTCTACGTGACGGCCCGCCTCGCCCCCGCCGGGCTGGAGCAGGTCGCGCACGTCGAGTTCAAGCAGGCCAGCGTGTACCTGTGGGTGAAGCCGCGTGAGACCCCGCGCGGTCCGGAGTGATCTTTCTCCCTCCCCCCTCCCAGGGGGAGGGAACCGGAATCGATCGAACCCGCTTCGAGTAGACCCGGGTTCGCCCCGTCCGCCGGCCCGTAGAACAGCGGGATGCCACAGTCGCTCCAGCGGATCGCCGCCCTGTCCGTGCTGGCCGCGGTCGTCACGATCGGGATGAAGTCGGCCGCGTACCTGCTCACCGGGTCCGTCGGGCTGCTGTCGGACGCGCTCGAGTCCGGGGTGAACCTGCTCGCGGCCGTCACCGCGTACGCGTCGCTGTGGTACGCGAGCCGGCCGGCCGACCCGTCGCACGCCTACGGGCACGAGAAGATCGAGTTCTTTTCCAGCGGGCTGGAAGGCGTGCTGGTCGGGGTCGCCGGCGTCGGGACGGCCGCGTTCGCCGTCCGCCGGCTGATCGAGCCGCAGCCGCTGGAGCAGCTCGGCGTCGGCATGGCCATCGCCGTGGCCGCCGCCGGGGTGAACTTCGCCGCCGGCCGGGCGATGCTGAAGGCGGGGAAGAAGTACGGCTCCCCGGTGCTGGAGGCGGACGGCCACCACCTCATGACCGACGTGTGGACCACCGCCGCCGTCGTGGTCGGGCTCGGGCTCGTCACGCTGACGGGCGTCCCGGAACTCGACGCGATCCTGGCCGTCGCGGTCGGGCTGCACATCACGCTGATCGGGTTCGGGCTGGTGCGGAAGTCGTTCGACGGGCTGATGGACCGCGCGCTGCCCGCGGAGGAGCTCGGCCCGCTCCGGGACCTGATCCGGGCGACGCTCCCGGCCGGCACGGACTTCCACCTGCTCCGGACCCGCCGCGCCGGCCGGCGGGCGTTCCTCGACTTTCACGTCCTGGTCGACGGGTCGATGCCGGTCCGGGCCGCGCACCACCTGGCCCACGAGGTGGAAGTCCGACTCCGGACGCTCCGCCCGGACCTGGAAGTGTCGACGCACATCGAGCCGATCGACGAGCGGAGTTCCTGGGAGGCGGAGCAGCTCGCGAACCTCGGCGAGTGCCCGATTCCGGTGCCCGCGGCCCCGGCCCCGCCGCCGATCGACGACTGAAATTTCCCGCCGCGCGTGGGAATAAATCCCGGCCTGCCGGCTCGTTCTCCTGCGGGCTCACTCAAGTCTCGCCCGCACGAATCGCCACCCCGAGGGTGTCATGTTTCCATCCCGAACCGGGCTGCCGTGCGTCTGCGCCCTCGTCTTCGCCGGGCTCACGGGTTGCAGTGAGAAGGCGGCGGCACCTGCCATGAAGAGCGGCGCAGAGCCGGCTTCGTTCCAGTTGAAGGCCGCGGCCGACTACAACTCCCAACAGCGCGAACGGTACGACCACTTCGCGGACAACCCGTTCCAGGCCGTCGCGGTTCACCCGCTCTCCACGCTCTCCACCGAGGTGAACACGGCCAGCTACAGCAACGTCCGCCGGTTCCTGAACGAGGGGAAGAAGCCGCCCAAGGACGCGGTCTTCCTCGCGGAGATGATCAACTACTTCCCGTACACCTACCCGAAGCCCGCCGGCGACGACCCCGTTTCGTTCACGCTCGACATCGCCCCGTGCGGCTGGGAGCCGAAGCACCACCTCGTCCGCATCGGCGTGAAGGCGAAGGACATCGACGCCGCCGCGATGCCGCCGCGGAACCTCGTGTTTCTCATCGACGTGTCGGGCTCGATGCAGCAGGAGAACCGCCTGCCGCTCGTGAAGAAGTCGTTGAACCGGCTGATCGACACGCTGACGCACCGCGACTCGGTCAGCGTCGTGACCTACGCCGGCGACACGAGCGTGAAGCTGCCGGCGACCCGCGGGGACAACAAGTCCCGCATCCGGGAGGTGGTGAACGCCCTCGGGGCGGGCGGCGGGACGAACGGCTCCGCGGGCATCGCCCTCGCCTACGACCAGGCCCGGGCCGCGTACATCGACGGCGGCGTCAACCGCGTCCTGATCTGCACCGACGGCGACTTCAACCTCGGCCAGACCAGCGAGGGCGAACTCGTCCGGCTGATCGAGACCCAGCGGCAGGGGAACGTCTTCCTGTCCGTGCTCGGGTTCGGGATGGGGAACTACAACGACGCGATGCTGAAGAAGCTCGCGAACCACGGCAACGGCCACCACGCCTACATCGACACCGAGTCCGAGGCGTACAAGGTGTTCGTCGAGCAGGGGGCCGCCCTCGCGGTCGTGGCGAAGGACGTGAAGTTGCAGGTCGAGTTCAACCCGCGCCGGGTGACGGCGTACCGCCTGATCGGGTACGAAAACCGGCTGCTGCGGCCGGAGGACTTCAAGAACGACGCCGCGGACGCGGCCGACATGGGGGCGGGGCACACCGTGACCGCACTCTACGAGATCGTCCCCGTCGGGGTGACGATCGACCTCCCCGGCGTGGACCCGCTGAAGTACCAGACGCCCGCCCAGCCCGCCGCCGGCGGCGACGAGTGGCTGACCGCCAAGATGCGGTACAAGCACCCGCTCTCGGACAAGAGCCTGGAAGTGGTCCGCCCGCTGCCGGCCGCGGCGCTCGGGGTCGCGCCGTCGACGGACTTCCGGTTCGCGGCCGCCGTCGCCGAGTTCGGGATGCTGCTGCGGGACTCGCCGTTCAAGGGCTCGTCCAGCTACGACCGGGTCGTGACGGCCGCCGAAGCGAACCTCGGCCCCGACCCCGGCAGCCACCGGGCGGAGTTCGTCGGGCTGGTGCGGAAGGCCCGGCGGTTCGAGCAGGTGCAGCGGGAGGACCCGGCCGCGAAGCCGGAGTGAACCCGGCGGTCTCGTTTTCCGGTTGCCGCGCCCGGTTCGGCGGGTAGATTCGACCTCACCGCGCCGCCCGCGCCCCAACCGGAGCCTCCCCGTTATGGCATCTGCTGACGTGCCTTCCGCCGGAATGTCCCGTGGTATCCGGATTCAACTGTCCGTGATGATGTTCCTCCAGTTTTTCATCTGGGGGGCGTGGTTCGAACTCGGGTTCGACTACATTCCGACGTTGGGTTTCAACCCGGACTGGCAGCTCCCGCTCGTGTTCGGGGCGTTCCAGGTCGGGGCCCTCGTGGCGCTGTTCTTCAGCACCCAGTTCGCCGACCGGACGTTCGCTGCCGAGAAGTTCCTCGGGGTCAGTCATCTGATCGGCGGGCTCGCCATCCTGGGGCTGTTTTTTCTCCCGGGTAACAAGGAGAATCCGGCCCCGTTCTGGCCGTTCTTCGGGCTGATGCTAGTCCACTCGGTCTTCTACGTGCCCACCATTTCGATCACGAACTCGATCGCGTTCGCGAACCTGCGGAATCCGTCGCAGGAATTCGGCCCGGTCCGCGTGTGGGGAACGATCGGCTGGAT
>ERZ1066123.740-NODE-740-length-22286-cov-19.875624_pt1 | contig 22286 bp, 17 predicted proteins | sample MGYA00382770_ERZ1066123 | MGnify/ENA primary metagenome ERZ1066123 (study PRJEB33369, sample SAMEA5778353) | biofilm metagenome | biome: Industrial cooling water; feature: Water cooling tower basin; material: Biofilm | place: United Arab Emirates | collected...
CTTCAGGCCCGCCGCGCCGCGCTCCAGAGCAATTTCGCCGCGCTGATGGCGAGCCAGGCGAGCGAGCCCGCGGTCGCCGCCGAGGCCAACCGCATCAGCCGCGACTATGACGTGCTGCGCCAGAACTACGAGAAGCTGCTGCAGGACCGCGAGGCGCTGCGTACCCGCGGCAAGGTCGAGGACAAGGCCAGCCAGTTCCGCTTCGACATTATCCAGCAGCCCACCGTGCCGCAGAAGCCCGCCGCGCCCAACCGGCCGCTGCTGCTGCTCGGCGTGCTGGTGGTCGGGCTCGGCGCAGGGGTGGCGGCGGCCTATGCGATGGGCCAGCTCAAGTCGAGCTTCGCCACGCCGCAGAAGCTCGAACGCGCCTTCGATCTGCCGGTGATCGGCGCGATCTCGCTGACCGTTTCCGATGCCGCGCGGGTGACCGAGCGGCGGCGGCTCAAGCAGTTTGCCGGGGCCTGCGGCGGCCTTGCCGCGATGTTCGTGATCCTGCTCGCGATCGAGATCGTCTCGGTCGGGACGATGGCCTGAGGACGGGAAGAGACGATGACCGATCAGGGCAAGATCAACCGCGAGGGCGCAAGGCCGGCATCGCTGTTCGAGCGGGCGGATGCGGCTTACGGCCTCGATCCGCGGGCATCGGGGGTGAAGCTGCCGCCCGTGCCGCTCGATGTGCCGCCGGTGCCGCCCGGCCTGCGCCGTCCCGCTGCACCCGCGCCGCAGCCTCAGGGCACCCCCGCGCCCGCACAGAAGGCCGCTCCGGCCCGTCCGGCCCCGCAGGCCGTTGCATTCTGCGGTCCCCATGCCGCGATTGACCGCGATCACCTGCGCGACGGCGGGCTGATCGTGCCCGAGGACCCGGTGACCGGCCTTCTCGAGGAGTTCCGCATCGTAAAGCGCGAGCTGCTCGCCGATGCCCGCGCCGACGAGAGCGCATTGTCGCGCCGCATCCTCGTGTGCTCGCCCCATCCGGGCGAGGGCAAGACCTATTGCGCCACCAACCTCGCCATCGCGCTCGCCGCCGAGCGCGGGATTGAGGTGCTGCTGGTCGATGCCGATGTGGTCAAGCCGAGCGTGACCGCGCGGCTCGGGATCGAAGCCGAGCAGGGCCTGATGGATGCGCTCGCCGATCCCTCGATCCTGCCCGAGAGCCTCGTGATCCGCACCGATATCGAGGGCCTGTTCGTGCTCCCCGCCGGCACTGCCAGCGCGCGCGATGCCGAATGGCTTGCCAGCACCCGTACCGCCGAGGTGCTGGATCGCCTCACCGCCGGGTCGGGCGAGCGGATCGTGATCTTCGACACGCCGCCCGCGCTCGCCGCCTCGCCCGCCGCCGAACTCGCCCAGCACGTCGGCCAGGCACTGCTGGTAGTGCGCGCCGACGAGACCAGCCGCGCCGCGCTCGAGGATGCGCAGCAGCTGCTTTCGGCCTGCGGCGACATCAAGCTGCTTCTCAACGCCGCGCGCTACAGCCCGTCGGGCCGGCGCTTCGGCTCCTACGGACCGAAGGGGAAATGATGATGCGTCCCCGCAACTTCGCAGCCGGGCTGATCGCCGCCGTCCTCGTGGCGGTCGGCGGCGCGCCGGCGATCGCTCAGGATCAGGGTCAGGGGCAGGGGGGCGGCACCCCCGGCCAGCGGTCGAACCGCGTGGTCCAGCCCTATATCGAGGTCGGTCAGGTCGTCTCGGCCGAGCTCAGCCCCGGCAACGATGTCGTCACCTTCACCCAGATCGCGGCGGGCGTGGACATCAACGTCCAGGGCCGCAACAGCGGCGCGGCGGTCTCGCTGCGCTACGAGCGCAACATCGGCTACGGCGACGACAGCATCGACAGCGACACGATCAGCGGCATCGCCCGTACGACGCTGTCGCTCGTCCCCAACACGCTGAGCTTGGAGGCGGGCGGGCTCGCCTCGCGCACCCGGATCGACGCCGGCGGCGGCACCAGCGCCAACCCGCTGGTGCGCGAGGATGCCGAGAGCCGCATCTATTCCGCCTATGCCGGGCCGAGCCTCAACACCCGCGTCGGCGATGTCGACGTGCAGGGCGTGGGCCGCATCGGGTACAACCGTTTCGAGGCCGACAACGCCCTCGTCACCCAGGCGGGCAACGCCGTCGACGTGTTCGACGACAGCGTGACCTATCTCGGCCAGCTGCGCGCCGGGGTGCGCCCCGACACCGTGCTGCCGGTCGGCCTTGCGGTAACGGCGGGGGGCTTCCAGGAAGACATCGGCAATCTCGACCAGCGCGTGCGCGACCTTTATGTGCGCGGCGATGTGACCGTTCCGATCTCGCCCAGCCTCGCGCTCGTGGCAGGTGCGGGCTACGAGGATGTCGAGATCTCCAGCCGTGATGCGGTGCGCGATGCCAACGGCAATCCTGTGATCGGCGCCGACGGCCGTTTCGTGACCGACCCCACCGCGCCGCGCCGGATCGCCTTCGATGTCGACGGGCTGCTGTGGGACGTGGGCGTGCTGTGGCGCCCCTCGTCGCGCACCAACCTCCAGGCGGCGGTCGGGCGGCGTTACGATTCGACCACCTATTACGGCACCTTCACCTATGTCCCCAGCCAGCGCAGCGCCTTCGCGCTTTCGGCCTATGACGGGGTGAGCGGCTTCGGCGGGGTGCTGAACAACGCCCTCGCGGGGCTCGACAGCGACTTCCAGGCGATCCGCAATCCCGTCACCGGCGATTTCGGCGGCCTCGTCACCGGCACCGAGGGGCAATCGGTGATCGGGGGCCTCGGTTCGACCCGCTCGGCGGCGTTCCGCGGCCGCGGCGTGCGCGCGTCCTACCAGCGCATCATGGGCCGCACCACCGCGGCGCTCGGCGCGGGCTACGACCGGCGCACCTTCATCGCGGCGGCCGGCACGGCGCTTGCGCCCGTCAACGGGCTCACCGACGAGACCTATTACGTCATCGGCGGCCTCACCCGCGAGATCGGACAGGCCGCCAGCATCACCACCAACGCCTACGTCAACTGGTTCGACGGGGCGGGGGCCAACGACAATGTCACCGCCGTGGGCGGCACCTTCGCCTACAACCAGTCGATCACCCAGCGCCTCGTGGGCCGGGCGGCGATCGCGGTCGATTACTTCGACAGCGAGTTCACCGCCCAGGACTTCGCCTTCGCCACCGCGCTGGTCGGTCTGCGCTACAATTTCTGAGGGGTAAGCGGCTCATGTACGAACAGTTCTACGGCTTCAGCGGGCGACCCTTCCAGCTGACCCCCGATCCGCAATTCTACTTCGAGAGCATCAGCCACCGTAAGGCCATGAGCTATCTCGGCTACGGTCTCGGTCAGGGCGAGGGCTTCATTGTCATCACCGGCGAGGTGGGCGCGGGCAAATCGACGCTGGTCGCGCACCTGATGGAGCGGATCGACCCGGCGGCGCTCACCGTGGCGCAGGTCGTCACCTCGGCGCTCGACGGGGCGGAGATCGTGCACGTGGTGGCGCAGGCCTTCGGCCTTGCGGTCGAGGGCCACGACAAGGCCGCTGCGCTGGGCGCGATCGAACGTTTCCTCCAGGACGAGGCGCGCGCCGGACGGCGCTGCCTGCTGGTGGTGGACGAATGCCAGAACCTCGAGCTGACCGCGCTCGAGGAACTGCGGATGCTGTCGAACTTCCAGCTCGGCTCGCACCCGCTGCTCCAGAGCCTGCTGCTCGGCCAGCCCGAGTTCCGCCGCACGCTTGCCCATCACCCCGGGCTCGAACAGCTGCGCCAGCGCATCATCGCCTCGCATCACCTCGAGGCGCTCGATGCGAGCGAGCTCGAGAACTACATCTGCCACCGTCTCGCCCATGTCGGGTGGAACGGGCGTCCCGGCTTCGAGGCGGGGCTGCTGGATGCGCTCTACCGTCACACCGGCGGCATTCCGCGCCGGGTGAACCAGGTGATGAACCGCCTGCTGCTGCTCGGCGCGATCGAGGAGCGTTCCGAGCTGAGCCTCGCCATGCTCGACGACGTGATTGCCGAAATGGCCGCCGACCAGAACCGCGGCGCGCGCGCCGGCAGTGATCTGCGCAGCGCGCCCGCCGCCGCCGCCCCCGCGGCTGTGCCCGCCGCGCCGCAGGGCAGCCTGCCCGCGACCGAGGTCGCCGCGCTGCTTGCCGAGCGCGATGCCCGCACCGCCGAGCTCGAAGCCGCGATCGGCGAATTGCAGGCGGCCGGCCTCGGCCAGCGCCCGGTACCGGGCGAGGGCGTCTCGCCGGAGGATGCAGCCCTCGCCGAAGCCCGTCTCGCCACCGCGCTCGAGCGGATCGAGGCGCGGCTCGAGGAGCAGGAGCAATCCTTCCGTCACGTGCTCACCATGCTGATCGAGTGGCTCGAGGAAGACCCGTCGCGCAGGGCCGCCTGAGGCCATGAACGCGCCCTTTCCCGATCCCTCCGGCATCGCGCCTGCCGCATCCGGCATCGTCAACGGCCTGTCGGTCGATGTCGAGGACTGGTTCCAGGTCGGCGCTTTCGAGAACGTGATCGCGCGCGGCGAGTGGGACAGCATCAAGACGCGCGTGGAGGACAATGTCTACCGCGTGATCGACCTTTTCGCCGAGGCCGACGTCAGCGCGACCTTCTTCACGTTGGGTTGGGTTGCCGGACGTCATCCCAACATGATCCGCCGCATCGTCGATGCCGGGCACGAGATCGCCAGCCACGGCTATGACCATGCGCGGGTCTTCACCTTCAGCCGCAGGGAATTCGCCGAGGACATCCGCAAGGCGCGCGCCATCATCGAGGACTGCGCCGGCGTGGCCGTGACCGGCTACCGTGCGCCGAGCTTCTCGATCGATCACCGCACCCCCTGGGCCTTCGCCGAGCTGGCCGAGCAGGGCTATGCCTATTCCTCCAGCGTCGCGCCGATCGTGCACGATCACTATGGCTGGCCCGAGGCGCCGCGCTTCGCCTTCCGCCCGCTGCCGTGGTCCTTGATGATCGAGATCCCGGTGACCACGGCGATACTCGGCGGACGGCGCGTGGCGGCGGGGGGAGGGGGCTTCTTCCGGGTGCTGCCCTATGGCTTCTCGCGCTGGGCGATCCGGCAGGTCAACCGCCGCGACCAGCGCCCGGCGGTGTTCTATTTCCACCCATGGGAGGTCGATCCCGACCAGCCCCGCGTCGGCCACGCGCCGCTGCGCTCGCGCTTCCGGCACTATACCGGCCTCGCTAAGATGGCGGGCAAGCTGCGCGAACTGGTCCACGAATTCCGCTGGGGCCGGATGGACCTCGTCGCCCACCGCGAGGCGGCACGGGCGGAGGATCTGGTGCTGCCCGCGCCGGCGGAGGAGGCTGCGGCATGAATGCGCCGGTCAGGGCCGCGACGACGCTGCGCCCGCTTGATTTCCGCGATGCGGGCGAGGTACGCCGGATCGAGGGCTTCCTTGCCGAGGCGCGCGGGAGCCTGTTCCACCGCCCTGCCTGGCTGCGCGCCGTGGAAACCGGCACCGGCCAACGCGCCGCCGGGTTCGTTGCGGAACGTCTCGGCACGGTGACAGGCTGGCTGCCGCTGACCGAGGTGCGCTCGACGCTGTTCGGCAAGGCGCTGGTGTCGAGCGGGTTCGGGGTCGGCGGCGGCATCATCGCCGCGAGCGAGGATGCCGCGCGCGCCCTTGCCGAGGCGGCGCAGGCCCATGCCATGAGCGGCGGCTACGCGGGGATCGAACTGCGCGGCGGCCCGGTGCCCGAAGGCTGGGACAGCTGGTCCGACAAGCATTGCGGCTTCGAACGCAGGCTTGCCGCCGACGACGAGGCCGAACTTCTCGCCATCCCCCGCAAGGCGCGGGCCGAGGTGAGGAAGGGGCTGAGCTTCGGCCACCGCATCACCATCGGCCGCGGGCGGGATGATCTCGCCGCCCATTACGCCTGCTACAGCGCCAGCGTGCGCAATCTCGGCACACCCGTCTTCCCCCGCGCGCTGTTCGCCGCGATGCTGGACGCCTTCCCCGAGAGCAGCGACATCCTCACCGTGTGGGCGGGCCAAACCCCGCTGGCGAGCGTGCTGAGCTTCTACCACGATGGCGCGGTCATGCCGTTCTGGGGCGGTGGGGTCTTCGCCGCGCGCGCAGCGCGGGCCAACGAGGTGATGTATTACGAGCTGATGCTCCACGCCCGTCGGCAGGGGATGGAGCGCTTCGATTTCGGTCGCTCGAAGACCGGGAGCGGGCCCTTCGCCTTCAAGAAGAACTGGGGCTTCGAGCCGCAGCCGCTCACCTATGCCGGATGGACCGCGCCGGGGCAGCCCGCGCGCAACATCGACCCCACCGACGCGAGCTATTCGCGCAAGATCGAATTGTGGAAGAAGCTGCCGCTGCCGGTGGCGAACACGCTGGGGCCGTGGATCGCGCGCGGACTGGCGTGATGGGGGGCATCCTTTTCCTCGCTCACCGCGTGCCCTTTCCGCCCGATCGCGGCGACCGCATCCGCTCGCACCACCTGCTGAAGGCGCTGGCGCGGCTCGGGCCGGTCCATGTCGGCTGCTTCGCGAACGAGGACGGCGGGGGCGAGGATGCGCTCGCCGCTTTGGCGGCCTCGGCTTGCGTCGTGGCGCGCACCATGCCGCTGCCGCTTGCCGGGGTGCAGGCGGTGCTTTCGTGCAAGCCGGTCAGCCTCACCGCCTTCCACAGCCGCAGACTGGCCGAATGGGTGCGCGCGACCATCGCCCGCGAGGCGATCGAGGCGATCGTCGTCTTCTCCGGGCAGATGGGGCAATATGTGCCCGATGACTTTGCGGGGCGCGTCATCGTCGACCTGTGCGATGTCGACAGCGCCAAGTTCGAATCCTACGCCGCCGCGGGCGAGCGCGTATGGCTCAACGCGCGGGAGGCGCGGCTGCTTGCCGCCGAGGAGGAGCGTCTGGGACGCCGCGCCGACGCGACGATCCTGATCTCCGGGGCAGAGGCGGCGCTCTATCGCAGGCGGCTCGCCGATCCGGGGCGGGTCGATGTGCAGGTGATCGGCAACGGCATCGACGCCGCCTTCTTCGATCCCGCCGCCGCCGCCCCGCACCCGGCGATCGTGGGCCAGCCGGGTCCGCACTTCGTCTTCACCGGACAGATGGATTACCGCCCCAACGAACAGGCCGCGCTGTGGGTGATCGACGCCCTCCTGCCGCGCCTGCGCGCCGCGCATCCGCAGGCGGTGTTCCACGTCGTCGGCCGCAATCCGACCGCGGCGCTGATGGCCCGCCGCGGCGCGCCCGGCGTGCATGTGTGGGGCGCGGTGGCGGACGTGCGCCCCTTCATTGCTGCCGCCGATGCGGTGCTCGCTCCGCTGCTGATCGCGCGCGGGGTGCAGAACAAGGTGCTCGAGGCGATGGCGATGGCGCGGCCCGTCATCCTCACCCCAGAGGCCGCGACCGGCATCGCCGCCGAGGACGGCGCGCAATGGCTCGTCGTCCCGCCCGACCCGGAGGTCATGGCCGCGCGGATCGACGCGCTGCTCGCCGAGCCCGGGGCGGGGCCGCGCATCGGCGCCGCGGCCCGCCGCTTCGTGCTCGCGCATCACGGTTGGGATGCGGTGATGACGGCGCCCGTTGCCGCGCTTCTCGGCGGGGAGCGGGACAGGGCGGGGCAGCGCGATGCCGCCTGAAGCCGCCTCCCTCGCGCCCGCTCCTGCCGCCGCCGGCCTTCCCGCCGCGTGGCGCGCGCCGCTTGCCGCGCTGGCCCTCGCGGCGGTGGCGCTGTTCGCGGTGACCGCCGGTGCGTGGGGCGCGATGCTCCACCAATGGTGGAACATCGACACCTATAACCACCTGCTGCTCGTCCCCTTCATCGTGGCTTGGCTGGTGGCCCTGAAGGAGCACGAACTCGCTTCCCTCGCCCCGCAGCCCTTTGCGCCCGCTCTCCTTGCAGTCGCGGCGGCGCTCGGCCTGTGGGTTTGGGGCGCGAGGCTGGGGGTCGATCTCGTCGCGCAAGCGGGGGCGGTGCTCGCCTTGCAGGCGGCGGTAGTGACGGTGCTGGGGCTGCGCGTCAGCCTCGTCCTGGCCGTGCCGCTCGCCTTCGCCTCCTTCCTCGTGCCCTTCGGCGACGAAATCATCGCGCCGCTGCAATACCTCACCGCCGACATCGCCATCGCGCTGACCCGCTGGAGCGGGGTCGCGGCGCGGATCGAGGGGATCCATATCCACACGCCCGCCGGCCTGTTCATCGTCGCCGAGGCCTGTTCGGGGGTGAAGTTCCTGATTGCGATGGTCCAGCTGGGCGTGCTGGTCTGCGCCGTCCGCTTCTCGCGCTGGCGGGTCCGGATCGCCTTCATGGCCGCCTGCATCATCGTCCCGATCCTCGCCAACGGGGTGCGCGCCTTTGCGACGATCTGGGTCGCGCAGGTTATCGGCGCCGAGCGGGCGACCGGGTTCGACCACATCGTCTATGGCTGGATCTTCTTTGCTATCATCGTCGCGCTGCTGCTCGGGGCGGCATGGCGCTTCGCCACGCGCGAGCCCGAGACGCATGGCTGGTCGCTCGCCGCCATCGCGGGCTGGCGCTGGGTCGCGCGCGCCGAGGCCTCCCGGATTGCGCCCATCGGCGCGGTGCTTGCGATCATCGCCCTTGCCGCGATTGCCGCGCTCGGCCTGCTGCTCTAGGCCAGACGTCGCGATGTGCGGGATTGCCGGGATCTTCCATGCCGAAACCCCCAAGCCGGTCGACCCTGCGCGGGTCGAGCGGATGTGCGACGCGCTCGCGCATCGCGGGCCGGACGGCGCGGGCGTGTGGACCGACCGCGGGGTGGGCCTCGGCCACCGGCGCCTCTCGATCATCGACCTCGCCGGTTCCCCGCAGCCTATGCACTCCGCCGACGGCCGGGCGGTGATCGTCTTCAACGGCGAGATCTACAATTTCCGCGAGCTGCGCCGCGAACTGGAGCAGGCGGGCTTCTCCTTCCGCACTTCGGGTGACACCGAGGTGATCCTCGCCGCCTACCAGCGCTGGGGCGTCGACTGCCTCGCGCGGCTCGACGGGATGTTCGCCTTCGCGCTGTTCGACCTCGAGAAGCGCCGCCTGCTGCTTGCCCGCGACCGCTTCGGGGTGAAACCGCTGTTCTGCGCGCACCTCTCGGACGGCTCGATCGCCTTCGCCTCGGAGCTGAAGGGCCTTCTCGCCCATCCGCAGCTGCGCCGCCGCGTCAACCCGCAGGCGATCGAGGCCTACATGGCCTGGGGCTACGTGCCCGACAGCCATGCGATCCTCGCCGGGGTCGAGAAGCTGCCTGCAGGGCACTTCTGGCTGATGGAGCAAGGCAAGGCCCCGGGGCGGCCGCAACGCTGGTGGGACATCGACTTCACCCACCGTGAGCGGGGGAGCGAGGCCGATCTCTCCGCCCAGCTCGTCCACCTGCTGCGCGAGGGCGTGCGTTCGCGCATGGTCGCCGACGTGCCACTCGGTGCCTTCCTCTCGGGCGGGGTCGACTCCTCCGGGGTGGTCGCGCTGATGGCCGAGGCGAGCGCCCAGCCGGTGCAGACCTGCTCGATCGGCTTCGATGTCGCCGCCTATGACGAGACCTCCTACGCCCGCCAGGTCGCGGCCAAGTTCGGGGCGGACCATCAGGAGCGGATCGTCGCGACCGACGATTTCGCCGCCATCGACAGCCTCGCCGCGATGTTCGACGAGCCCTTCGCCGATGCCTCGGCCCTTCCCACCTGGCGCGTGTGCCAGCTGGCGCGCGAGCGGGTGACGGTGGCGCTTTCGGGCGACGGGGCGGACGAGGCCTTCGCCGGTTACCGCCGGCAGGTGTTCCACCACCACGAGGAACGCGCCCGCTCCGTCCTCCCTGCCGGTTTGCGCGCGCCGCTGTTCGGCACGCTGGGCCGCGCATGGCCCAAGGCCGACTGGGCCCCGCGTCCCTTGCGCGCCAAGGCGACCCTGCTGGCGCTGGCGGAGAGCGGGGAGGAGGGCTATGCCCGCGGCCTCTCGGTGACCCTGCCGGACGCGCGCCGCGCGCTCTATTCCGACAGCTTTGCCGCCAGCCTCGAGGGCTTTCGCGCCGAGGACGAGCTGATCGCCCTGATGCGCACCGCCCCCGGGCGCAGCGGGCTCGACCGCGCGCAATATGCCGACCTCACCTTCTGGATGCCCGGCGACATCCTCACCAAGGTCGACCGCACCAGCATGGCGGTGAGCCTCGAGGCGAGGGAGCCGCTGCTCGACCACCGCCTCGTCGAATTCGCCGCGCGCCTGCCCGAGGGGATGCGGGTGCGCGGATCGGTGGGCAAGCACCTGCTGAAGAAGACCCTCGAACGCTACCTTCCGCACGACATCCTCTACCGCCCCAAGCAGGGCTTCGTCACGCCCATCGCCGAATGGCTGAGGGGGCCGCTCGCCGGGGCTTCGCGGGGGATCGCGACCGGGAGCCTCGCCCAGACGGGGTTCTTCGACGCGAAGTCGATGGCCGCGCTCGCCGAAGCGCATATCGCGGGCCGTGCCGACCATTCGCGCACCTTGTGGCAGCTGCTGATGCTGGAGAAGTCGCTTGGCCAGCTCGGGGTCAGCGGCTGACCGGTTTCCAGCTCCGTTCGTGCTGAGCTTGTCGAAGCACTGCACTTTCTTGCTGACCTTGCAAGAAAGAGGAAAACGGCCTTTCGACAGGCTCAGGGCAAACGGGTGGGGTGCTATTCCTCGGTTCCGTGGCCCTTGGCCATGTAGTCGGCGCTCTGCATCTCGTTGAGGCGGCTCACCGTGCGCTCGAATTCGAAGGCACCGTCGCCTGCTTGGTAGAGCTCTTCCGGCGCCGCCGCGGCGGTGACGAACAGTTTCACACGATGCTCGTAGAGCGCGTCGATCAGCTTGGTGAAGCGGATCGCCTCGTTGCGGTTCTCGGGGCCCATCCGCGGGATGCCGACGAGGATCACGGTGTGGAAGGCCTGCGCCACGGCGAGGTAATCCGCCGCCCCGCGGTTCTCCGCGCACAGCTTCTTGAACGAGAACACGCCCACGCCCTTCAGGCTCTTGGGAACGTGAAGCGTTCGCCCGCCACCCAGGTCGAGCTCGCCCGAGGGCACATGGGCGGCGTCTTCCGGTTCGAAATCGGTGAGGCGGAAGAAGGCCTCGCGCACCTGCGCGGTCGCTGCGTCCCCCAGCGGCGCGTGCCACATCGCAAGGCCTCCAATGCGGTCGAGCCGGTAGTCGGTCGGGCCGTTGAGCGAGAGAACGTCCATCCGCGCCTCGACCAGATCGATGAAGGGCAGGAAAAGCGAGCGGTTGAGCCCGTCCTTGTAGAGATCGCGCGGGGGCCGGTTGGAGGTGGTGACGATCACCGTGCCCGCCTCCATCAGCGCGGTGAAGAAGCGGCCCATGATCGCGGCGTCGGCGGTGTTGGTGACGACCATCTCGTCGAAGGCGAGGCACTTGAGCTTGGCGCCCATCGCCTGCGCCACCGCGATCAGCGGGTCGCCGCGTTCGGCCTTGCGCTCTGCGGCGACGAGGCGATCCACCTCGAGCATGAAGGCATGGAAGTGGACGCGGCGCTTGGCAGCGATGCCGAGGGTCTCGACGAAGAGGTCCATCAGCATCGACTTGCCGCGCCCGACACCGCCCCACAGGTAAACTCCGCGCGGATCCGGGGCAGGTTGCTTTCCGAAGAGCTTGCCGAACAGTCCGGCCGCGGGCGGCGGGGCCTCGAGCTCGCCCTGCAACCGCGCCAGCCGCTCCGCCGCCGCCCGCTGGTCGGGGTCGGCGCGCAGCTCGCCGCTGGCGATCAGCGCGTCGTAGCGGGCGAGCAACCCCGGCACATTAACCGCGCGGCTGCATTTTGCGCACGATGCCCGAGAAGCTGGCGACGGTATCCTCGCCTTGCACCACCATCCCGCGGATGAAGACCAGCTTGCCCGTCTCGCGCACGATCTCGGTGACGGCATCGAGTGGACGATGCGGATCGCCGCCGCCGACGAACTGGGTCGAGAGCTCGAGCGTCACCGAGGGTCCGGCATTGCCGGTGCCGATGCGGTGCATGGTGACGAACAGGGCGATGTCGATCAGCGACAGCGTCACCGCGCCGTGGATCACCCCTTGCAGGTTCATATGCCGCCGCTCGGGGAACATGCGCAGGCGCGCCTTCCCGTCCTCGTCGACGCGGGTGATGAGCTTGCCCATCACCGCGCCGTTGAACAGCGTCTCGTCCTTGAGGTTCCAGTGGTGCCAGCCCGGATTGTCCGGGTCCGGCCCGTGTTCGAACACGTCGTCCTTGAAGCTCACCGGATCAGATCGCGCGCTCGGCCATCATCTTCTTGGTCTCGGCGATCGCCTTGGCTGGCGAGAGGCCCTTCGGGCACACGTTCGCGCAGTTCATGATGGTGTGGCAGCGGTAGAGGCGGAAGGGGTCTTCCAGGTCGTCGAGCCGCTCGCCGGTCATCTCGTCGCGGCTGTCGGCGAGCCAGCGATAGGCCTGAAGCAGGATCGCGGGGCCGAGGAACTTGTCGGAGTTCCACCAGTAGGACGGGCACGAGGTCGAGCAGCAGGCGCACAGGATGCACTCATAGAGCCCGTCGAGCTTCTCGCGCTGTTCGGGCGATTGCAGGCGCTCCTTGCCGCTCGGCGTCGGGCTGACGGTCTGCAGCCAGGGGCGGATGCTGGCATACTGCGCGTAGAAGTGCGTGAAGTCGGGAACGAGGTCCTTGATCACGTCCATGTGCGGCAGCGGGGTGATGCGGATCTCGCCCTTCAGGTCCTCGATCGCAGTGGTGCAGGCGAGGCCGTTCTTGCCGTTCATGTTCATGGAGCATGACCCGCAGATGCCTTCGCGGCACGAGCGGCGGAAGGTAAGAGTCGGGTCGATCTCGTTCTTGATCTTGAACAGGGCGTCGAGAACCATCGGCCCGCATTCGTCGAGATTGATCTCGAACTTGTCGTAGCGCGGGTTCTGGCCGCTGTCGGGATCGTAGCGGTAGATCTTGAACGACTTCACGCGGCCGCCGGTGGCCTTGTGGGTCTTCCCGTTGGCATTGATCTTGGAATTCTTGGGGAGAGTGAAGGTCGCCATGAACTGATCCCGGTTTCGAATTGCACCCTATCTAGCGGCATCGCGCGCCTGCGCAAGCGGGCGGTGTTGCACGCTTTCGCACAGGGGTTGAATGCGCCTCACACGGCGGAACCATGTGCGGGCCGGCGCGCTTTGAGCAGCAATGGCACAGAGCGGACAAGTATCGGAAAAGGTAGCCTGCTTCCCGCGGGTGGCTGCGGTGTTCGGGGCGAGCGGCGGGATCGGCGCGGCGCTCTGCGCAGGGCTGGCGGCGGGCGGGACCAAGGTGATCCATGCGGGATCGCGGAGGGGGGAAGTGCCGCAGGGGCCGGCGATCCGCCCCTTCGCCTTCGACCTGGCCGACGAGACGAGCATCGCGGCCGCCGCAGCAGCGATGAAGGATGACCCGCCCGAATGGGTGATCATCGCCACCGGCGTGCTGACCCTGGCGGACGGCACGGGGCCGGAGCGGACCTACAAGCGGCTCGATCCTGCCGCGATGGCCGAGGTCTTTGCCCTCAACACCATCGGCCCGGCGCTGATCGCCAAGCACATGCTGCCGCTGATGCCGCGTGGGCGGCCCTTCACCTTCGCGGCGCTTTCGGCGCGGGTCGGGTCGATCGGCGACAACCACCTCGGCGGATGGCATTCCTACCGGGCGAGCAAGGCGGCGCTCAACATGCTGCTGCGGAACTTCGCGATCGAGATGGCGCGCACCAATCCGGAAAGCGTGATCGTGGGGCTGCACCCGGGCACGGTCGACAGCGCGCTTTCGGCGCCCTTCCAGTCCGGGCTGCCCGAGGGCCAGTTGACCGCGCCCGATGCCGCCGCTGCCAACCTTCTCGGGGTGCTGGCCGGGCTCGGCCCCGCGCAGTCGGGGCGCGTGTTCGACTTCGGCGGCGCCGAGGTTCCTGCCTGATCGCGCTTCCCTTGCAGCTCCGAGCGGCTAGACTGCGGCCGCAGGGAGGCGGGGAATGGGGATCAAGACCTGGTACGAGGCGAACATCATGCCGCGCCTCATCACCTGTGCCTGTTCGCAGGGGCAGGTGATGAAGCGCCGCGCGGCGGTGGTGCCCCGCGCCCGGGGCGACGTCTTCGAACTGGGCTGCGGGGGCGGGATCAACCACGCCCTCTACGACCCGCAGGCGATCACCTCCTATGCCGGCATCGATCCGCACGCGGGGCTGCTGGAGGGCGCGCGCGCCGCGGCGCGGGAAAAGGGCTGGGCGGCGGACCTCAGGCAGGGGCGGGGCGAGGCCATACCCTTTGCCGATGACAGCTTCGACTGCGTGGTGTGCACCTTTACCCTGTGCTCGGTCGAGGACACCGCGCAGGTAATGGCCGAACTGCGCCGCATCCTGCGCCCGGGCGGCGAGGCGCTGTTTCTCGAACACGGGGCCGCGCCCGATCCCGGGGTGCGCGGATGGCAGCGACGGATCGAGCCGGTCTGGAAGCGCCTTGCGGGCGGCTGCCATCTGACCCGGCCGATCGCCACTGCGCTGGAAGGCGCGGGCTTCGCGGTCGAGAGGCTGGGGGAGGGCTACACGCCGCAGGCCCCGCGCTTTGCCGGATGGATGGAGTGGGGGGTGGCGCGCAAGTTCGGGTGATGGGCACCCGTTGGGGGCCCACCCCGCTGCGACTAGCCTCGCCTTCGGCTCGGCAAGTCTCGCGCCCCTCCCGCTTGCGGGAGGGGCGGGGGGTGGGTCCGGGCAGCGGCTGCAAAGAAAAAGGGCGGGAAAGATCGCTCCTTCCCGCCCTCATTTCTTCCGGTCCCCGTTCGGCCTATTCGCCGAAGGTCCGCTGCCACCAGCCGCGGCGCGGCTTGGCCTCTTCCTTGGCGTCGGCATCCCCGGCGTTGTCCTCTTCCGCCGTCTCGGCCGCCACGGCCTCGGCGGTCTGGGGTGCGTCGTCGGGACCGGCGATCACGGCCATGTCCTCGGCGACCTGCTCGGAGAGCGATTCGCTGGCCTCGGCAGCGGCCGCCTTGGTCTTGCGCGGCGCGCGCTTGCGCTTGGGCTTCTCGGCCGGCGCTTCCGCATCCCCGGCAGGAGCCGCCTCGTCGGCAGCGGCGGCGGCGAGTTCGGGCGCGAGTTCGGCAGGCGCTTCTTCGGCTGCGACGGGCTCGGCATCCTTCTTCTTGCGCGGCGCGCGGACCCGCTTGGGCTTTGCGGCCGGCGTTTCTTCGGCGGGGGCTTCGGCCTCGGCGGTTGCTTCCTCCAGCGGTTCTTGGGCGGGCGGGGGCGCTTCGGCCTCGCCTTCGGCGTCGGTCACGCCTTCGCCATCATCGCCGGTGGGCTCCCCGTCCGCGCCTTCGCCTTCACCGCCTTCGCGCCGCTTGCGACCGCGACCGCCGCGACGGCGGCGCTTCTTGGGACGACCTTCGCCGTCCTCGCCGGCTTCGGGAGCGGCGGTCTCGCCGTTGTCCTCGCCCTCGGCATCGGCTTCGGTGCCGTCTTCGCCGTTGTCGTTTTCGGCGACGTCCTCGCGATCGCGATTGCGGTTGCGACCGCCGCGCCGCCGCCGGCGCTTCTTCTTGCGCCCGCCCTCGTCGTCGCCTTCACCGCGTTCGCGGCGGGGCTGACGCTCCTGACGCTCCTCCGCCTCTTCCTCGGCGTAATCATCCTCGTCCTCGGCAAGATCGTCGTCGTCCTCGTCGATGATCGGCTCGAACTTGGGCGCATGGACCGGACGCGGCCCGGCGCTCGAGACGCTCATCTTCGCGCCTTCCTGTTCGCCTTCCGGCACGACTTCGACGCTGACGCCGTAACGTTGCTCGATCTCGACGAGGTCGGCGCGCTTCTCGTTGAGGAGATAGATCGCCGCCTCGGTGGAGGCCGCGAGGCGGATGAGCGTGCCCTTGCCCTTGGCCGCCTCGTCCTCGATCAGGCGCAGCGCCGAGAGGCCCGCGGACGACGCGGTGCGCACGAGGCCGGTGCCGTCGCAATGCGGGCACGGGCGGGTGGTCGCTTCGAGCACGCCGGTGCGCAGGCGCTGGCGGCTCATTTCCATCAGGCCGAAGGAGCTGATCCGGCCCACCTGAATGCGGGCGCGATCGTTCTTCAGCGCCTCCTTCATCGCCTTCTCGACCTTCCGGACGTTGGAGGGGTACTCCATGTCGATGAAGTCGATGACGACGAGCCCCGCCATGTCGCGCAGGCGCAGCTGGCGCGCGATTTCCTTGGCCGCTTCGAGGTTGGTGTGGAGCGCCGTCGCCTCAATCCCGTGCTCCTTGGTGGAGCGGCCGGAGTTGATGTCGATCGACACCAGCGCCTCGGTCGGGTTGATGATCAGGTAGCCGCCCGATTTGAGCTGCACCATCGGGTCATACATCGCCTTGAGCTGATCCTCCGCGCCGTAGCGCTGGAACAGCGGAACCGGATCGACATAGGCCTTCACCCGCCGCGCGTGGCTGGGCATCAGCAGCTTCATGAAGGCCTTGGCCGACTTGTAGCCTTCCTCGCCCTCGACGACGACTTCCTCGATTTCCTTGTTGTAGATGTCGCGGATCGCGCGCTTGATTAGGTCGCTGTCGGAATGGATCAGCGCTGGTGCGACCGAGGCGAGGGTTTTCTCGCGGATCTCGTCCCACACGCGGGCGAGGTAATCGAAGTCGCGCTTGATCTCGGGCTTGGTGCGGCTCATGCCGGCGGTGCGCACGATCAGGCCCATGGTCTTGGGCAGCTTGAGGTCGGAGACCATTTCCTTCAGCCGCTTCCGATCGCTCGTCGAGCTGATCTTGCGGCTGATGCCGCCGCCGCTGGTGCTGTTGGGCATCAGCACGGTGTAGCGTCCGGCGAGGCTGAGATAGGTGGTGAGCGCCGCGCCCTTGTTGCCGCGCTCTTCCTTGACGACCTGCACCAGCAGCACCTGGCGGCGCTGGATCACGTCCTGGATCTTGTAGCGGCGGCGCAGCGCCATGCGCTTGGCGCGCACCTCGTCGACCTGCTTGGCGCGGGCACGGCCGCGTTCGCCGCCCTTGTCACCCTTGCCCTGGCGGCGACGGCCGCGACCGCGACGGCCGCGTTCCTCGCCGCTGTCGCCGTCCCCGGCGGCTTCCTCGCCGCCTTCGTCATCGCCATTGTCCTCGTCGGCGCTGTCTTCCTCGTCGGAAGCGCCGCCCTCGATCGTGGCGACATCGTCCTTGTCGGAGGTGTCGACTTCCTCGACGCCGTTCTCGGCGAAGTCCTCGGCGAGCGCCTCGCCGCTTTCGTCCTCGGCGTCGTATTCGGCGCCGGGCGCGATGCCTTCGTCCTCTTCCTCGGCGCGCAGGCGTTCCTCTTCCTCGGCGGCTTCGGCTTCTTCGGCCAGCAGCGCGTCGCGATCCGCCTTGGGGATCTGGTAGTAATCGGGGTGGATTTCGCTGAAGGCGAGGAAGCCGTGGCGATTGCCGCCGAAGTCGACGAAAGCCGCCTGCAGCGAAGGTTCGACCCGGGTTACCTTGGCGAGATAGATGTTGCCCTTGATCTGCTTGTGTTCGGCAGATTCGAAGTCGAATTCCTCAATCCGGTTGCCTTGCAGAACCGCCACCCGGGTTTCTTCCGGGTGGCGCGCATCGATGAGCATGCGCGTTGCCATTGAATAGTCTCCATGCGCCCGGCCTGGTCCGCGAACGGACGCGAAGGGGGCGCGCATTGTGTGGTGAACCGGCGAGCCCGAAGGCGGTGCCGGAAGGGGAAATCGCGCTGTGAGGAGCAAAGCCGCTCGGCGCGAAGCTCGTGTCTGCGGTGGCGGATGTGCGGGCTAGCGCCGCGCCTTCTCCCGCAACGGCACAGGGGCGCACAGGGCGCATGGTGCTCGTTGTCCGGGAAAAGCGATCTGTCACTGCATCAACCTGTACTGGACCGGGGAGCGAAGAAAGGAGTGTGCCCCGGCGCAAGAGGCGGGCGCGGGCGCAAGGCTGCGCCATGACCCGGCCTCTATGACAGAACTGCTAGCACTGTGGGGCAAACCCCGCAACTCTATTGCGTTTCCTTCGCGCAAGAACGTAAGCCGCTGCGGCAATGAGCTATCGCACGCTTCTGCTGATCCTCGTGCTGGTGCCGGCCGCGCTGCTGGGCGGGGCGGCGGCGTTCGGGCTGACAATCCCGGTGCCGCAATGGGGGCGCGACTATGTGCTGCGCTTCGTGCTCGAGGAAAGGCAGGCGCCGCTCGAGCTGCCGCCGGTCGCCGGGCCCTCCGATCCCTCGCGCCCGCTGGTGGTGATCGATGCCGGGCATGGCGGGCGCGATCCCGGCGCGATCGGGACCGACGATGCGGGTCGGCGCTTCCGCGAGAAGGACATCACGCTCGCCCTCGCACTCGCGCTGCGCGACGAGCTGCTGCGGCAGGGCGGCATCCGCGTAGCGCTGACCCGGGCCGACGACCGCATCCTGCCACTCGCGCACCGTCCCGAGATCGCCCGGCGGCTCGAGGCCGATCTGTTCATCTCGGTCCATGCCGATTCCGCCGGGGAGAACTCCGATGTCGCCGGGGCGAGCATCTACACCCTCTCGGACGAGGCCTCGAGCGAGGCGGCGGCGCGCTTTGCCGCGCGCGAGAACGATGTCGACCGGCTGAACGGCATCACCATCGACGGCGAAAGCGCAGCGGTGAGCGCGATCCTGGTCGGATTGTCGCAGCAGCGCACCCTGGAGGACTCGATCGCCTTTGCCGGGCTGATCGAGCGCGAGGGGGAGGGGGCGCTCGCCTTCGTCCCCCAGCCGCGCCGTTCGGCCGCGCTGGCGGTGCTGCGCGCGCCCGATGTGCCCTCGGTGCTGTTCGAGAGCGGGTTCGTCACCAACCTGACCGATCGCGCGCGGCTCACCACGGCAGAGGGCAGGGCGCAATATGCCGCGGTGCTGGCTCGGGCGATCAGGGTCCATTTCGCCCGCCGCCGCGAGACGGCGCCGGGCGGCGGATAGGTTCGCAAAGCGGCTAGCCTTGGCCGAGCCTCGCGTGCTAGTTGCCCCCGGTCCATGACCGAGCCTGCCCCCGCCCCCGACCAGACTTCGACCTGGGCCTATCTGCGCTATCGCGTGAATCGCGATGTCGGCGGGGCGCTGGCGTGGTTCCGCGCGCGCTGGCGCGAGAGCCGCCTTTTCAAGGCGGTGGCGATCGCTTTCGGCCTGTTCCTTGCCCTTTGGATCGCGGTCTTCGTGTGGCTAGCGAGCGACCTGCCCGAAGCCGAGGCGCTGCTCACCTACGAAACCCCGCTGCCGACCGTGGTGCGCGGCTACGATGGCGAGATCGTCCACTCCTATGCCCGCGAGCGGCGGGTGCAGCTGCAATATGCCGATTTCCCGCAGAAGCTGATCGAGGCCTATCTCTCCGCTGAGGACAAGACCTTCTTCAGCCATGGCGGCATTGACTTCTTCGGCACCGCCAACGCCGTGTTCGACTATGCGCGCAAGGCCGGCACTGGCGAGCGTGCGGTGGGCGGATCGACCATCACCCAGCAGGTCGCCAAGAACCTGCTGCTGGGCGACGAATATTCGGTCACCCGCAAACTCAAGGAAATGATTCTCGCCAGCCGCATCGAGCAGGTGCTGACCAAGCAGGAAATCCTCGAGCTCTATTTGAACGAGATCCCGCTCGGGCGCCGCTCCTTCGGGGTGCAGGCGGCGGCGCGGGCCTATTTCGACAAGGACGTGGACGCGCTCGAACTGCACGAGATGGCCTTCCTCGCGATCCTGCCCAAGGCGCCGGAACGCTATGGCCGCAAGGGGCAGGAACAGGCGGCGCTCGAGCGGCGCAATTTCGTGCTCGGCCAGATGGAGGCGAACGGCTTCATCACCGGTTCGGAGCGGCGCGCGGCGGCGGCGAGGCCCCTCGGCCTCGTCACCCAGCGGCGCGAACGCAGCGTCGATGCGGGCTATTTCCTCGAAGAAGTGCGCCGCGAGCTGATCGAGCGTTTTGGCGAGACCGCGGAGGAGGGGCCGAACTCGGTCTATGCCGGGGGTCTTTGGGTGCGCACCAGCCTCGATCCCGACATGCAGCTTGCCGCGCGCGATGCGCTGCGCGAGGGGCTGCTGCGCTATCACGGCGGGCGGGCATGGGCGGGGCCCATCGCGACGATCGACGTCTCCGAGGGCAACTGGGCGAGCCAGCTGCAATCCTCGCCGCTCGGCATCAGCTACAAGGACTGGCGCGTCGGCGTCGTCACCCGGCGCAGCGGACAATCGGCCCAGATCGGCTTTTCCGACGGCACCGAAGCGCCGCTCGGTAATCTGCCCAATGCCCTCAAGGCCGGCGACGTCATCGCCGCCAGCCCCTCGGGCAATGGCTGGAATGTCCGCACCATCCCCGAGGCGCAGGGCGCTCTGGTGGTCGAGAGCGCGCAGACCGGCCGGGTGCTGGCGATGCAGGGCGGGTTCGATCACCGCCTGTCCGATTTCAACCGCGCCACGCAGGCCAATCGCCAGCCGGGATCGACCATCAAGCCGTTCGTATATGCGGCGGGCCTCGACACCGGCATGACCCCCTCGACCCAGGTCGATAACTCGCGCTTCTGCTACTACCAGGGCGCCAACCTCGGCGAGAAGTGCATCCGCGGCTCGGGCAGCGGGGGGCAGCACCCGATGCGCTACGGGCTCGAGCAGTCGCAGAACATCATGACCGTGCAGATCGGCATGACCGCCGGCATGAACAATGTCGTGCAGGGGATCGAGAAGCTCGGCATCGGCAAGTTTCCGGCCTATCCCTCGACCGCGCTCGGGGCGGGGGAGACCACGCTGGTCAAGATGGTCGCCGCCTATTCCGCGCTCGCCAACCACGGGCGGCTCAATCCGCCGACGGTGATCGACTACGTGCAGGACCGCCGCGGCAAGGTGCTGTGGCGCGCCGACAACCGCGAATGCCGCGGCTGCAACATGGCGAAATGGGACGGCAAGCCGATGCCGCGCTTCGGCGTCAAGGGCGCGCAGGCGATGGACGCGCGCACTGCCTTCCAGGTGATGCACATGCTGCGCGGCGCGGTGAGCCGCGGCACGGCGACGGTACTTAACCCGCTGAACCTCCCGCTGTTCGGCAAGACCGGCACCACCACCGGCCCCAAGGACGTGTGGTTCATCGGCGGCACGCAGCAGATGATCGCTGGCGCCTATGTCGGCTTCGACCAGCCGCGCAACATGGGCGGCTACGCCTATGGCGGCACGATCGCCGCGCCCATCATCAAGAGCCTGATCGAGAAGACCAAGCCGAAGTGGTCCGATCTGCCCGCCGTTGCGCCTGCCGGGGTTCGCATGGTGCGGGTCGATCGCCGGTCGGGCAAGCGCGTCTTCGAAGGCTGGCCGACCGACGATCCCAAGTCGGCAATCATCTGGGAAGCCTTCAAGCCCGACACCGAACCCGAACGCTACACCCGCCAGGACGCCATTGCCGCCAAGCGCAACGAGATCCTCGCGCTGATCCGAGCCGGACGCCAGAACGCCGAAAGTGCAGTGATCGACGCGCCGGAGGACGAGACGGTGGAATACGAAGAGGGCGGGATCGACTGATCCGGGCCGGAACCGCCCGCGCCTTTCGGAGGTTTGACAGACATGACACGCCGTATCCTTGCCCCGCTCGCCGCGCTTGCCATGACCGGGCTTGCTGCCGTCCCTCTCAACAGCGCCTCGGCGGAACTGCCCACCGGCGCCAAGGCCCCGGCCTTCTCGACCCGCGCCGCGCTCGCAGGCGAGGAATTCGGCTTCACCCTCAGCGCCGCGCTCGCGAAGGGGCCGGTGGTGCTCTATTTCTACCCCAAGGCCTTCACCAAGGGCTGCACGCTCGAGGCCAATGCCTTTGCCGAGGCCATGCCGAGCTTCAAGGCCGCAGGGGCGAGCGTCATCGGCATGTCGGGCGACGACATCGCCACGCTCCGGCGATTCAGCCGCGAGGAATGCCGCGATGCCTTTCCGGTCGGGGTCGCCTCGTCGAAGATCGCCCAGGCCTATGACGTGGCGATGGGCAATTCGGGGCTTACCACCCGCACCTCCTACGTCATCGCCCGCGACGGCCGGATCGTGGCGGTGCATTCCGATGCCGACTACCGCGGCCATGTTGAAAAGACGCTGGCGGCGGTGCGCGCGCTGAAGAAGTGAGGCGGGCGGGGCGCTTTACAATCGCGCCGCCGGCGCTAAGCGGTGCCGACTTTTTCGCGTGACTGAAGGATAGACCATGCGGGCCGAGGCCCAGGCTTACATCAACCGGATCGAAGCGGCGCTCGCGCTGGTGCGCCTGTCGCTCGACTGGGAGCGCGCGCTGCGCCGGCTCGACGAGCTGAACGCGCGGGTGCAGGACCCGAACCTGTGGGACAATCCCAAGCAGGCGCAGGCGATCAGCCGCGAGCAGAAGACGCTCGAGACGGCGGTGAACAC
>ERZ1066123.743-NODE-743-length-22166-cov-7.273665_pt1 | contig 22166 bp, 21 predicted proteins | sample MGYA00382770_ERZ1066123 | MGnify/ENA primary metagenome ERZ1066123 (study PRJEB33369, sample SAMEA5778353) | biofilm metagenome | biome: Industrial cooling water; feature: Water cooling tower basin; material: Biofilm | place: United Arab Emirates | collected...
CGGCGACGCCTTCACCCTGCTGCTCGGCTTCGAGCTGATGTCGCTGGCCTCCTGGGCGCTGGTCGCGGCGGACCATGCGAAGCCGGAGAACCGCCGCGCCGCGCGGCTCTATCTGAGCTTCGCCGCGCTGTCGGGCGCCTGCCTCATCCCGGCCTTCGGGCTGCTGACCGCCGGTGCGGGTGGCGCGCTCGACTTCGCCGCGCTGCGCGCCGCCCCGCCGCCGGAAGGCTGGCGCGCCGCCGCGATCCTGGCGCTGGCCCTGCTCGGCGCCGGCGCCAAGGCCGGCCTGGTGCCGCTGCATGCCTGGCTGCCCCTCGCCCACCCCGCCGCGCCCAGCCACGTCTCGGCCTTGATGTCGGGGGTGATGACCAAGGTCGCGCTCTATGTGCTGGCGCGCATCGTGCTGGAATTCTGCGGCCCGGCGCAGCCCTCCTGGTGGGGCCTGCCGCTGATCGCGCTGGGCGCGGGCTCGGCGCTGCTGGGCGCGGTGCGCGCCAACCTCGAGGATGACACCAAGACCCTGCTCGCCTGCTCCACCATCGAGAATGTCGGCTTCATCACCATCGGCCTCGGCCTGGCGCTCGCCTTCCGCGGCGCCGATCTCGGGCCGCTGGCGGCGCTCGCCCTGGGGGCGGCGCTGCTGCACGCGCTGAACCACGGGGTGTTCAAGACCGGGTTGTTCCTGGCGGCCGGGGCGGTGGCGCATGCCGCCGGCAGCCGTTCCCTCGAACGGCTGGGCGGGCTGATCCATGCCATGCCGGTCACCGCCGCCTGTGCGCTGGTGGGGGCGCTGGCCGCGGCCTCGCTGCCGCCGCTCTCGGGCTTCGCCTCGGAATGGCTGCTGCTGCAGGCGCTGCTGGCGGGCTGGCGGGTCGCCGATATCGGCTTCCAGGTGAGCACGGCGGCGGCGGCGGCGATCGCGGCCATGGCGGCGGCGCTGGCGGCGGCGGCGATGGTGCGGTTCTTCGGCCTGGTCTTCCTCGGCCGCCCGCGGGTGCCGCGCGGCGCCGGCGCGCGGGAGGTCTCGCGCCTGGAGCGCTGGTCGCTGGCGCTGCCGGCGGGGCTGACCGTGCTGCTTGGGCTGCTCCCGGGGGTAATGCTGGGCCTGGCCGCGCCCGCGATCCGGACCCTGCTCGGCCCCGCCGCGGCGCCGCCGGTGCGCGCCGAGGGCTTGGCGCTGGCGGCGGGCGAGGTGGGCGGAAGCTATGCCGCGCTGGCAGTGGCCCTGATGCTGCTGGTGCTCGGCGGCACGCTGGCCTGGGCCGTGCGCCGCCGCTCTCCGCTGCCGGTCCTGCATGGGCCGGTCTGGAATTGCGGCTTCATCGTATCGCCGCCCCACCTGCCCTTCGGCGACCCGCTCACCCAGCCCGGCGGCGCTGGCCTTGCCCAGCCGCTGCGCCGCATGCTGGGCGAGCCGCTGCTGGCGGCGCGGGAGCGCGTGGACATGCCGGAGCCCGGCGAGGTACGCCCGGCGCACCACGAAGCGGGCTTCACCGATCCCTCCGGTCCGCTGCTGCTCGCCCCCGCCGCGGCGCTGCGAGAGCGCCTCGCCGCGCGGGGCGAGGTCCTGCAGGACTGGACGATCCGCCGCCTGCTCGGTCTCAGCTTCGGCACGCTGGTCGGGCTGCTGGCGCTGCTCGCCTGGCTGGAGGGGCGATAGGATCGTGCGGACGCTCGGCGCCATCGTCACGCAGGTGCTGCACATCGCCCTCATCCTGGCGGGGGCGCCGCTGGTGCTCGGCGTGACGCGCTGGCTGAAGGCGCGGCTGCTGGGGCGGCGCGGCGCCTCCCCGCTGCAGCCCTACCGCGACCTGGAGAAGCTGCTGCGCAAGCGGCCTGTGCTGGCGGAGAACGCCTCCGCCGTCTCGGAATGGGCGCCCCATGCCGGGCTGGCGGCGACCATGGCGGCGGCGGCGCTGGTGCCGAGCTTCGCGCAGGGCATGGCGCTGGCCCCGGTCGCCGACCTGGTCCTGGTCGCCGGGCTGCTGGCGGCGGCGCGCGTCGCGCTGGCGCTGGCGGGGATGGATGTCGGCACGGCCTTCGGCGGCCTGGGCGCGGCGCGGGAGATGAGTTTCGCCGCCTTCGCCGAGCCGGCCCTGCTGCTCTGCATCCTGACGCTCGCGATCCTCGCCGGCACCACGAATCTCGACGTGATCGCGGCGACGATGCGCGACGGGCAGCTTGGCCTGCGCGTCTCGCTCGCCCTGGCGGCGATCGCCATGCTGGCGGTGGCGGTGGCGGAGAATGCCCGCATCCCGGTGGACAACCCGGCGACCCACCTGGAGCTCACCATGGTGCACGAGGCGATGCTGCTGGAGAGCAGCGGCCGGCACCTGGCGCTGTGGGAGGCGCAGTCGGCGTTGCGGCTGACGCTGTGGCTGGCGCTGGTCGCCGCCATCTTCGTGCCCTTCGGTGCGGCGCGCGCGGGGGCGGGGCCGGTCGCCTGGGTGATCGGGCTTGCGGCCTTCGGGCTGAAGATGGGCGTGCTCTGCGTGGCGTTGGCGGTCTTCGAGAGCGCGATCGCCAAGATGCGGGTGTTCCGCGTGCCGGAATTCCTCGGCGCCGCCCTGCTGCTGGCGCTGCTCGCGGTGGCGCTGCTGTTCGTCAGCACGGGGTTGGCGTGATGGGGAACGTGCTTCCGAGAATGGCGGCCCGCGCAGCGGGCCGAGCGCGCTTCTGCGCGCCGCCGCCAGTGCGGCGAAGCCAAGCGCGCGGATGCGCGCGCCCGGCGCATGAGAGCATGAAACCGTGACCTTCGGGCAACTCCCCTACGACGTGGCGCACCTGCTCGGCGGCGCCATGCTGCTGATCTCCTTCGTGCTGCTCTACCAGCGGCGCGTGCCGGCGGTGATCAACGCGCTGGCCGCGCAGGGCGCGCTGCTGGCCGCCGCCGCCGCCTGGCAGGGCTGGATGCAGAGCGCGCCGCAGCTCTACCTGACGGCGATCATCGCGCTGGCCGCCAAGGCGGTGCTGATCCCGCTGGCGCTGCGCGCGCTGGTGCGGCGCCTCGACCTGCACCGCACGGTGGAAACGGCGCTCGGCATCGGTCCCTCGCTGATCGCCGGGGTCGCGCTGGTGGCGCTGGCCATCCTGGTGGTGCTGCCGGTCACCGCGGGCGCGCGGGCGATCGCGCGGGAGGACTTGGCGCTGGCGCTCTCCGTCGTGCTGCTGGGCATGCTGATGATGATCACCCGCCGCAACGCCATCCTGCAGGTGGTCGGGCTGATGAGCATGGAGAACGGCCTGATCCTCGCCGCGGTCGGCGTCGCCGGCATGCCGCTGGTGGTGGAGCTCTCCACCGCGGCCCTCGTGCTGGTGGCCTTCGTCGTCGCCGGCGTCTTCGTCTTCCAGATCCGCGAGCGCTTCGACAGCGTCGATATCGGATTCCTCGAGTCGCACCGGGGGGAGCGAAGGTAGTTGCCGCTTCCCTGGCTCATCGTCTTCCTGCCCTGGGGCGGCGCCGCGGCGCTGGCGTTGATTCCGCGCACGGCGCTGGCCGCGCGGGTGAACATCGGCGTTGCCGCGCTGTCGGCCATCCTTGGTCTTGCGCTGCTCGGCCACCCTGGCGGCGAGCAGGGCTGGACGCGGGTCGATGCGCTGAACGCGCCCTTCGTCGCGCTCTCGACCCTGATCGGCCTGACCACCGCCATCTTCTCCGCCGGCCAGGTCGCGGCGGAGGGGTTCGACGCGCTGCGCACGCGCGCCTACCACGCCGCCTTCCAGCTCTTCCTCGGCGCGCAGGCGCTGGCGCTGCTCTCCGACAACCTCGGCGTGATGTGGGTGGCCATCGAGATCGCGACCCTGGCCTCCGTGCTGATGGTGGCCGTGCACGGCACGCCGGCGGCCATCGAGGCGGCGTGGAAGATGTTCATCCTCTGCGGCGTCGGCATCGCGCTGGCGCTGTTCGGCACCATCCTGCTCACCATGGCGGCGCAGCCGGTCGCGGGGCAGGGCGACCCCAGCCTGTCCTGGGCGGCGCTGCGCGCGGTCGCGGCGCAGTGCGATGCCGGCCTGCTCAACCTCGCCTTCGTGTTCCTCGTCGTCGGCTACGGCACCAAGGCGGGGCTGGTGCCGCTGCATTCCTGGCTGCCCGACGCGGAGGCCGAGGGGCCGATCGCCATCTCCGCCGTGCTGTCGGGGCTGCTGCTGAACGCCGCGCTGATGGCGGTGCTGCGCATCCAGGCCATCGTCGAGGCGAATCCGGGCACGGTGGCGACCGGCGGCATCCTGGTGGCACTCGGCCTCGCCTCCGTGCTGCTCTCGGCGCTGGCGCTGTGGCGGCGGCGGGATGCGCGGCGCTTCTTCGCCTGGTCCTCGATCGGGCACATGGGGATCGCCGCCTTCGCCTTCGGCCTGGGCGGCGCCGCGGCGAACCTCGCGGGCCTGCTGCACATGGCCGGACATTCGGTGGTGAAGAGCGCGATCTTCTTCGGCATCGGGCACGCCGCGCGCCTCAAGGGCAGCCAGAAGATCGAGGATATCGGCGGCCTCGTCGCGACGCATCCGGCGCTCGGCTGGGGCCTGGCCATCGCCATCGCCGCCATCGCCGGCCTGCCGCCCTTCGCGCTGTTCGCCAGCGAGTTCCTGCTGGTGACCGCGACCGCGTCCGCTGCCTGGTGGCTGCTGCCGCTGCTCGGGCTCGGCCTGTTCACCGCGGTGGCGGCGAAGGTCACGACCCTGCAGCGCCTCTGCCTCGGCGATCCCACGCCGGATGCGGCGGCGGGGCCGGGCCGGATGGAATCACTCACGGCAATCGCGCCGCTCTGGCTGCACTTGGCGCTGGCGCTGGCGCTCGGCATCGCCATGCCCGCGCCGCTGGCCGCGATGCTGCAGGGGGCGGCGAGGATGCTGGGATGAGCGCGGCGCTCGATCTTCTCCGCCAGGGCGCGCCGCAGGGCTGCCGCCCGCATGAGCGGCACCTGCTGACGCCGGCGCGCTGGGCCGGGCTGGCCGAGGCGCTGGCGCTGGACCACGACCTCGCCCTGCTCGCGCTCTGGGCGGAGCCGGACGCCGTGCACGCCGCCTTCCTGTCCGATGCGGAGGGGATCGTCGCCCTGGCCTCGGCCCCGGCAGCCGAGGGGCGCTACGCCGCGCTGTCGCCGGCGCGGCCCGGCGCGGTGCGGTTCGAGCGCACGATCCGCGACCTGTGGGGCCTGACGGCGGAGGGCGCCGTGGATCTCCGGCCCTGGCTCGATCATGGCCGCTGGCCGCGGATGGCGCCGCTCTCGGCCCGCCCCGCCGCCTATCCCGGCCCCCCGCCGCAGCCGGAATTCCTGCCCGCCCTCGGCGCGGGCGTGCACCAGATTCCCGTCGGGCCCGTGCATGCCGGCATCATCGAGCCCGGGCATTTCCGCTTCCACGTCCAGGGCGAGACGGTGGTGCGGCTGGAGGGCCGCCTCGGCTACCTGCACAAGGGCACGATCGGGCTGATGCTGGGCCGCAGCCCGCGCGCCGCCGCCCGCTTCGCGGCGCGGCTCTCGGGCGACTCCACCGTCGCCCACGCCTGGGCCTTCGCGATGGCCGCCGAGGCTGCCGCCGGCGCTGAGCCGCCGCCGCGCGCGACCGGGCTGCGTGCCGTGATGGCGGAGCTGGAGCGCATCCACAATCACCTGAACGACTGGGGCTTCATCTGCAACGATGCATCCTTCGCCTGGATGCACGCGCGCTGCGGCGCGCTGCGGGAGGGCGTGCTGCGCGCCTGCGCCACCGCCTTCGGCCACCGCTTGATGATGGACTGCGTGACGCCCGGCGGCGTCGGCGCCGATATCGCGCCCGAGGGTGCGGCCGCGATCCGCGCCGCGCTGGAGGCCGTGGCGACCGAGATGCCGGCGCTGGAGCGGGTCTATGACAGCCACGCGAGCCTGGCGGACCGCGTGGTCGGCACCGGCATCACCGGCGCCGCGCTGGTCGCGCGCTTCGCCGCCGGCGGCCCTGTGGGCCGCGCCGCCGGCCGCGGCTTCGACGCCCGCCGCCTGCCCGGCTATGCGCCCTACGACGATCTCGACTTCGACGTCCCGGTGCTGCCGCACGGCGATGTCGATGCCCGCGTGCGCATCCGCATCGCCGAGCTGAAGCAGTCCATCGCGCTGGCGCGCGCGCTGCTGGCGGAGCTGCCGCTGGGCGAGCTGGCGGCGCCCCTGCCGCAGCGCGCCGGCGAGGGTGTCGGCATCGTGGAGGGCTTCCGCGGCGAATGCCTGCACTGGATTGCGCTGGACGATGGCGGGCTGATCCGCGCCGTCTTTCCGCGTGATCCGTCCTGGCTGCAATGGCCGCTTCTGGAAGCCGCCATCGAGCACAACATCGTCGCCGACTTCCCCCTTTGCAACAAGAGCTTCAACGGCTCCTACAGCGGCGTGGATCTCTAGAGCGGGATGCGTCGAGGCAGGATCGCCGCAAACGCTGAATCCCGCGACCCAGCAAAGGCTAGAGCGTGTTGCGTGAGCGCATGCGAACGCAATACGCTCTAGCGATGCTCTGGCCCCGGCTCGCGCGCAGCCTGTTCTCGACGCCGCTGACGGACCCCGCGCCGGTGGCGCCCGAGGCCGTGGTGCAGGCGCTGGCCGAGCGACTGGACGGCGCGGCGCGGCGCCGGCTCGGCCGCAGCCTCTCGATCCGCCAGGTGGATGCCGGGTCCTGCAACGGCTGCGAGCTGGAGATCAATGCCACGCAGAGCGTCGTCTACGACCTCGAGCAATTCGGCCTGCGCTTCGTCGCCTCGCCGCGGCATGCCGACGTGCTGCTGGTGACGGGCCCGCTCACGCGCAACATGCGCGAGGCGCTGGAGACCACCTGGGCCTGCACGCCGGAGCCGAAATGGGTCGTCGCGGTCGGCGACTGCGCCGTGGATGGCGGCGTCTTCAAGGGCAGCCCGGCGGTGGAGGGCGGCATCGCCGCGGCGCTGCCGGTGGACCTGGTGATCCCCGGCTGCCCGCCGACGCCGACGCAGATCCTGGAAGGGCTGCTGGCGCTGCTGGCGGCACAGGAACGGCCAACTGCAGCAGGCACGAGGGCGGGCAGCTGACAGGGTCCTGCCCCGGACGCCGGCGGTGCCGTTCAGCGCGCCCCGCGCATGGTCTGGCGCAGCGCACGGCGAGCGATGCGGCGTTCCGGCCGACGGCTCGATCGGGGCGGACGTGCCGGCGGCCCGATCGGCGCCGCGGTACCCGGCGGCACCGGCGGCGCCCCCCCGACGCCGGGCGGCGGCACGAGCTGCGCAGCGACGGGCAACGCCGCCACGCCAGTACCCGCAGCAGCCAATTGCATGAGGAACCGTCTTGTCAGCAGATGCATGGATCGGCGTCCTTCGCGTGGCACCGCGAGCATAGCAGGGCGCACGGAAAAGAAGGGCCGGCCGGATCGCTCCAGCCGGCCCGATGGCTGCCGATGGCGGCCAGTCTCACGGGGGCCTGCCGGGAATATAGCCCCCGCTGAACGCCGTCCGTCCGAACCCCGGAGGGGGACCATGACGACGCCGGCGAGCATGACGGCCCGCGCCTCAACGCGGGGTGGTGCACACCTTAATTTGTCGCAATGCCCGCCATCGATCCGATCACGTGCGCTTCCAGGTGAGCACCAGCACGTCCCGGCAGGAGGGCCGCGCCGGATCGGCCGGTTGCACCGGGGTCACACCGTGCATCACCCGTGCATCGTCGATCAGTGCCGTGTCCAGCCGGTCGAGCAGGGTGAAGCGCGCCAGTTCGCGGCCGCCATCGTCGGTGATCAGCGTCTCGCCGCCCGCCAGGTTGGTGCGCGCCAGCATGGCGATGAGCACGACATCGACACCGTCATGGTGCACGCCCTCGGGCGTCGGGTAGCCGGGCGCGCCGGCCGCCGCCTCGATGCGGAACTGGTGCATCTCCACGAACCATTCGGCACCGGGCGGCGTCAGCGCATCGGCGACGGCGCGGCCAAGATCGAGCAGCGCCAGCACCGGCGCGCTCTCGCCCACCGCATCCTCGACCGGCGCGAACCAGCGGTCGACGCCGCCATTCAGCGTGTTGTGCACGGTCGCCTGGAAATGCGCGCGGTGCGGGTTGCGCCGCGCGATGCCGGGAATGCCCGGGCCCTGGCTGAAATTCGCGTGGCGGCGCCGGCGGTAGCGCCCGCCATCGGCCATGAAGGCGTCGGTCTCCAGCCTCTCCCAGCTCGCCGCGAAGGCATCGAGCGCGGCCGGGTCGCCGCCTGTGGGGCCGAGCAGCCGCGCCATGGCGGCGCCGGGGATACGCGCGAAGCCCTCGGCGCGGATCTCCGCGATCAGGGTGCCTGGCCCGGCCAGCTCCGCACCGGCGCCGATCGCCACGTTCATCGCCCGTCTCCCGCCGCGTCGCCGATCGCGGGCGCGGCGTCCATCCGGCCGGCCAGCAGCTCGGCGACGTGGCGCACCTGCACCGGCAGGCCCTCGCGCCGGATGCGGCCGGCGATGTTCAGCAGGCAGCCCATGTCGCCGGCCACCACCATGTCGGCGCCGGTCGCCGTGATGTTGCGCACCTTGTCGTCCACCATGCGCGTCGAGATGTCCGGGTACTTCACGCAGAAGGTGCCGCCGAAGCCGCAGCACACGTCGGTGTCCTGCATCTCGCGCAAGGTCAGCCCGGCGATGGTGCCGAGAAGCGCCCGCGGCTGCGCCCGCACGCCGAGCTCCCGCAGGCCCGCGCAGCCGTCGTGGTAGGTCACCACGCCGTCGAAGCGCGCCGCCACGCGGTCCATGCCGCGCAGGTCGGTGAGGAAGGAGACCAGCTCATGCGTCTTCGCCGCCAGCCGCTCGGCCTTGCCGCGGTATTCGGGATCGTCGGCGAACAGCCCGGCGACGTGGTGCGCGATCATGCCGCCGCACGAGCCGCTGGGCACCACCGTGTAGTCGTAGGGCAGGAAGGCATCCACGACGGCACGCGCCAGGTCGCGCGCGGTGGCGCGGTCACCGGTGTTGTAGGCGGGCTGGCCGCAACAGGTCTGCGCGGCCGGCACCTCCACGCGGCAGCCGGCCTGCTCCAGCAGGCGGATGGCGCTGAAGCCCACGGTCGGGCGGTAGAGATCGACGAGGCAGGTGACGAAGAGCGCGACGCGGGGCTGGGCTGCGGGGTCCGGCATCCGGCTAATCTAGGGCCGCGCTCGCGGCCGCGGAACCCGCGCTCGCCGCAGGGGCGGGCGCCGTCGCGGGCATGGATCGCGGGGTCAGCACGAACATCCGCGCCGCGCGGTCCTGCATCAGGCCGGCGCGTTGCCCAGCCTCGGTGCCCCAGCCGAAGAACAGGTCGCCGCGCGCGCGCCCGCGGATGGCACCCCCGGTGTCCTGCGCCAGCACCAGGCGGCGGATCGGCGTGCCGTCCAGCGGATCGCGCGCGACCACCCAGACCGGCGCGCCGAGCGGCACCTGTGCCGGATCGACGGCCATCGAGCGCCCCGGCGTCAGCGGCACGCCGAGCGTGCCGATCGGGCCCTGCTCAGGCGCCAGCCCCTCCAGCACACGGAAGAAGACGTAGGCGGGGTTGGCGTGCAGCAGCGCGCGCGCTTCCTCGGGCGCCGCGGCGGCGAGCCAGGCGCGGATCGCCTGCATCGACATCGCCTCCCGCGCGATGGCGCCGCGCTCGATGAGCAGGCGGCCGATGGGCAGATAGGGCTGGCCGTTGCGCCCGGCATAGCCGACCCGGACCACCCGCCCATCGGGCAGCGCGACGCGGCCGGAGCCCTGGATCTGGAGGAAGAAGGCATCGACGGGATCATCGACCCAGAGGATGGGCGCCGCCCGCCCATCCAGCGCGCCGGCCTCGATGGCGGCGCGGTCGGGCAGCAGGGCATCGGGGGCGAGGTCCGGTGGCGGCCCGCGCAGCGGCGTGAGGAAGCGGCCTCCGGGCGCGAGGGCGCCGCGCAGCGCCGGTTCGTAGTAGCCGGTGAGCAGGCCGGTGCCGTGGTCCACCGGTTGCAGCCAGGATTGCAGCAGCGCGCGCCGGGCTGCGTCCGGGGAATCGGCGGGGAGCGCCTCGGCCGCCGCGCACCCCGCACGCCAAGCCTCCTGCCCGGCCAGCGCCTGGCGGCAGGAGCGCAGCAGGGCCGGCCAGGCAGCAGCGAGCACGTCCTCGGCCCAGCCCGACAGCGCAGCCCAGCGCGCTGGCGAGTCCCCGGCCATCGCCTGCGGCGGCGCCAGCAGCAGGGCCAGCAGGCACAGCAAGGGCCGGACCCGGCCACTGCGGCCAAACCCGGCCCGTGATCGGAGGACCGTGGCGGTCAGGCGCTGCGCGTGGCGGCCAGCCGCCAGGTCGGGTCGGCGGAATTCAGGTCGCGCTGGAAGGTCCAGACATCGGTCAGCTCGGTGATGCCGTCGCTGCCGGAGACCACCTCCCCGTTGCGGCCGGTCACCATGTTCACCTGGTCGGTGACGAAGCGCACGGTCACGTCGGCAATGCTGCCGCGCAGGTCGGCGGCCTCGATGCCCACCTCGTTGAAGGCGCGCAACTCCGTGCGCTGGCGCTCGCCGGCCTGCTCGCGCGCCGTGATCGCCTGCTCGAAGCCCGCATAGGTGTCGTCCGAGAGCAGCGCACGCAGGGTCTGACGGTCGCCGGCGGCAAAGGCGTTCACGATCATGCCGAAGGCGGCCTGCGCGCCATCGAGGAAGGCATTGGGCTCGAAGCTGCGGTCCACCTGGGCGATTCGCGCCAGCGCCTGGCCGGGCGGGGAGCGGGGATCGGGCAGGGTGCGGCTGGTGCGTCCGACCGGGGGCGGCAGCGCGTCGGCCACCGGGGCATCCGCCGGGCGGGTGGCGCCGCGCGGGTCGAAATTCGCGGGACGCCCTTCGGCCTGGGGCGGGCGCTCGAAGCCGGTGCGACGCCCCAGCACGCTGCGCAGCCGCAGCACCAGGAACAGGGCGACCATGGCCACGAGGATCAGCTCAACGGGAAAACCGCCCGACATCGCACACTCCTTTTCGGGTATCTAGGCGCGGGCCGGGCCGGCCGCAACGGCCGCCCCATCATTGCGGCGAAACGGCGCGGCGGGAAGCCCGGGCTTGCCGGGCCGGAGGGCGCCTTGTATCGGCGCAGCCCCTGGTCACGCGCCCGGCGCCCCCGCCGGCCGCCCGGACCGCGCATCCCGGGCCCCGCACCATGATCCTGCTTCGCCACGGCCAGAGCGAGTTCAACCTGCGCTTCACCGCGACGAAGCGCGACCCGGGCATCGCCGACCCAAGGCTGACGGAACTCGGCCATGCCCAGGCGCAGGCGGCGGCGGAGGCGCTGGCCGCCGAGCCGATCCGCCGCATCATCTGCTCGCCCTATACCCGCGCGCTGCAGACGGCGGCACCGGTGGCGAAGCGGCTGAACCTCCCGGTGCACATCACGCCCACGGTACGCGAGCGCTACGCCTTCAGCTGCGACATCGGCTCACCGCGGACCGCGCTCGGCGTGGCCTGGCCGCACCTCGATTTCAGCGGGATCGACGAGATCTGGTGGCCGCCCATCGAGGAACCCGACCACGGCATCGAGGCTCGCGCCCGGCTGTTCCGCGCCGAGATGGCGGCGCTGCCGGATTGGCAGGAGACGCTCGTGGTCTCGCACTGGGGTTTCATCCTGGCGATGACGGGCGAGCGGGTGATGAACGGCGAGTGGCTGCGCTGCGACCCGACCGGGCCGGGACCGGAGGGCATCCTCTGGCGGGCCCCGCATGCCAGCGTGGTGAAGCCGTGACGGGCGCTTTTCTCCCTGTCCCGTCGCTTGCTGCCCTCTTGGCCTCCTGCCCCTTGGCTTCCTGCCCCTTGGGGCGCGTGCTAGGGCGCGCCCTCACCTGACCGTCCGCCCGGCCCGTGCCGGGCCGCACCGCAGAGGCCGCGCGCATGTCCGACCAGATGCCCCAGACCCCCCCCGCCGGCGGCCAGCCCCCCACCGGCCAGCCCGCTGTCGGCCCGCTGCTGCTGAACATGCAGTTCACCAAGGACCTCTCCTTCGAGGTCCCGGGTGCGCCCGAGATCTTCACCTCGCTGCGCGAGCAGCCACGGGTCGACCTCCAGCTCGACGTGCAGGCGCGCAAGCTGGAGACGCCGGGCGCCACGGGCGCGGCGGCAAATGTCTACGAGGTCGCACTGGTGATCCGCGCCGACGCCAAGGCGCAGGACAAGACCTGCTTCATCGTCGAGCTGACCTATTGCGGCATCTTCACCGTCAACGTCGGCGCCGACGTGCTGGAGCCGGTGCTGCTGGTGGAATGCCCGCGGCTGCTCTTCCCCTTCGCGCGCAACATCCTGGCCGAGGTCACGCGCGACGGCGGCTTCCCGCCGGTGCTGCTGCAGCCGATCGACTTCGTCGCGCTGTGGCAATCCCGCCGCGCCAACCAGCCGCCGGCCGGCAACGCCTGATCCTTCCGGCAGGGCGATGGCGGCCCGGATCCTGATCCGGTATGCGAACAAGCCATGGCAAGTGCCTGCAAGAATATCCTGACTCGCCCACAGGTTGAATTTCATCTGCGTGTTGCGCCAATGCTCTATTGACGCTCACGAAAACGTTATGTTTATGGAAGGGCAACGTTTGCGGTCCCACGATCATGGTGCGATCCCTGGCCCCCCGTCCGGCGCCGCCGGTCCTGGCCTTTCCCCGCGTCGGACGCCCATTGCTCGCGCCGCCGCGGCTGCCGGTCACCCAGCCAAGCATCCTGCTCTCCCCGCCCGAACTCACGGGCGGGGAGTTCGGGGCCCTCAAGGCGGCGCTGGACTCCGGCTGGGTGGCACCGGCGGGACCCATCCCCCACGCCTTCGAGGCGGCGATCGGCGAGGCCACCGGCTTCCCCCACGTGGCTGCCGTTGCCTCCGGCACCGCCGCCCTGCACCTCGGCTACCGCTGCCTTGGCGTCGAGACGGGCGATGAGGTCTGGACGAGCACGCTGACCTTCGTCGCCACCATCGCCCCGGCGGTGCAGATGGGCGCCGTGCCGCGCTTCCTCGACGTCTGCCCGGAGAGCTGGACGCTCGATGCCGGCCTGCTGTCGCGCGAACTGGCCAGGGCGGCGAAGCGGCGCAAGCTGCCGCGTGCCGTGGTGCCGGTCGATCTGTTCGGGCAATGCGCCGACCTCGACGCGATCCGCGCGGCCTGCGATCCGTGGGGCGTGCCGGTGATGAGCGACAGCGCGGAGGGTCTCGGCGCCAGCCTGCGCGGCCGGGCGGCCGGGCGCGGCGCCTGGCTCGCGGCCTACAGCTTCAACGGCAACAAGATCGTCACCGCCGGCGGCGGCGGCGCGCTCGCCTCCGAGGATCCGGCGCCGATCGCGCTTGCCCGGCGCCTCGCCTGCCAGGCGAAGGAGCCGGCGCCGCACTACCAGCATGAGACGACGGGCTATTCCTACGGCATGTCGTCGATGCTGGCTGCCGTGGGCATGGCGCAGCTGCCGAGCCTGGCGGCGCGCGTCGCCGCCCGGCGCGCGGTGTTCGAGCGCTATCGTGGCGGCCTCGGCGACCTGCCGGGCCTCAGCCTCATGCCGGAGCCGGCCTGGGGCCGATCCAGCCGCTGGCTCAGCGTGATCCTGGTGGACCCCCGTCGCGCCGGCACGGATCGCGAGGAGCTGCGCCACGCGCTGCTTGCCGCCGGCATCGAGAGCCGGCCGGTCTGGAAGCCGATGCACCTGCAGCCTGCCTTCCGCCGCGCGCCCCATGCGGGGGGCGAGGTCGCCGCGCAGCTCTTCGAGCAGGGTCTCTGCCTGCCATCCGGCAGCGGCCTGGCGCCGGCGGCGCAGGCACGCGTCATCGAGGTGATCAGGGCCTGCTTCCGCGGCCAGAACTAGCGTCGGGCGGCCTGGCCGGCCGGGCATGCGCATCCTCTATCTGCACCAGCACTACTCCACGCCCGCCGGCGCCACGGCGACGCGCAGCCACGCCCTGGCGCGGGCGCTGGCGGCGCGCGGCCACCGGGTGACCATCGCCTGCGGTGCCATGGCGGGCGCGGCGACGGGGCTGGACGGCGCCTTCCGGCGCGGCAGGCGCAGCGGCCAGGTCGGCGGCGTCGAGGTGGTGGAATTCGCCATTCCCTACGACAACGCCATGGCGCACCCGGCGCGGCTGGCGGCCTTCCTGCGCTTCGCCGCCCGCGCGACGCCGCTGGCGCTGTCCGGCGGCTTCGACATCGCCATCGCCAGCTCGACGCCGCTGACGGTGGCGCTGCCGGCGCTGCTCGCGCGTCGGGCGCGCGGCCTGCCATTCCTCTTCGAGATCCGCGACCCCTGGCCGGAGCTGCCGCGGGCCATGGGCCAGGGCAATCCGTTGCTCTGGGCGGCGATGGACCGGCTGGCCGATGCCGCCTGCCGGCACGCCGCCGCGGTGGTGGCGCTGTCCGAGGGCATGGCGGAGACGGCGGTGGCGCATGGCGCCGATCCGGCGCGGGTGCAGGTGGTGCCGAATGGCTGCGACCTCGACCTGTTCGGGCCGCAGGTGGCGCCGTGGCGGCCGGACGGGATCGGCTCGGGCGACGTGCTGGCGGTCTATGCCGGGGCGCATGGACCGGCGAACGGGCTCGACCTGATCCTGGATGCGGCGGCGCTGCTGCGGGCGCGCGGCGAGCGCCGGGTACGGCTGCTGCTGGTGGGCGAGGGGCGGGAAAAGGCGCGACTCGCGACGCGGGCGGCGGCGGAGGGGTTGGGCAATGCCAGCTTCCTCGATCCGCTTCCGAAGCGGCAGCTGGCGGCGCTGCTGGCCGGCGCGCAGGTCGGCGTGCAGTGCCTGGCCCCGGTGGCGGCATTCGCCGAGTGGACTGCGCCCAACAAGCTGATGGACTACATGGCGGCCGGGCTGCCGGTGGTGGCGAACATGCAGGGCCGCGCGGCGCGGCTGCTGGCAGAAGGCCCCTGCGGCATCGCGGTGGGACCCGAGGATGCGCAGGCGATGGCCGATGCGCTGGCGGCGCTGGCCACCGACCCGGCGCGGCGCGCGTCCATGGGCGCGGCGGCGCGGGCGCAGGCCGTGCGACGCTGGGACCGCCGCCTGCTGGCCGCGCGCTTCTGCGCGGTTGTGGAAGGCTGCGTCCTCGCTCCCGTCGGCGGGGGAGGGAGCGCGGCTACCCGGCCCTCCCCTCCGCCTCGTCGAAGTGCCGCTTGATGCAGCCGAAGGCGAAGAGGATGCCGAACAGCATCAGGCCGAGGCCGAAGGCCTGCAGGTCGTCGTGCGAGGCCGCCGCGGCGAGCAGGCCGACAAGGGCGATCAGGCCGGAGAAGACCATGAAGAAGACGCGCGCGCCGCTCATGGCGAGGGCTCCTTGCGGGACGGGGGTGGGGGTTGGTCGTCGAACAGGATGCGGGATGCCGCACCATCCAGGTCCTCGTACTGGCCGGAGCGGAGGTTCCACAGGAAGGCGACGAGGCCCATGAGCCCCATGAGCAGCGCCAGCGGCACCAGCAGCACCAGGATGTCCATCAGGCGGCGTCCCTTTCGGCGCGCAGCGAATTCAGGATCACCACCAGCGAGGACGAGGCCATCACCAGCGCGGCAATCAGCGGCGTGACCAGCCCGAGGATCGCCAGCGGCACCGCCACCAGATTGTAGGCCAGCGAGAAGGCGATGTTCTGCCGCGCCAGGCGCTGCGCCCGCCGCGCCGTGGCGATAGCTGCCGGCAACGCCGACAGCGGCGCCGCCCCACGCAGCACCAGGTCGGAGGCGGTCTGGGCCAGGTCGGTTCCGGCCTCGGGCGCGGCGGAGACATGCGCCAGCGCCAGCGCGGCGGCGTCGTTGATGCCGTCGCCGACCATCAGCGGGCGGTGGCCGGCGGCGCGCAGCGCCTCCACATGGGCGGCCTTCCCCGCGGGATCGACGCCGGCGCGCCAGTCCGCGATGCCGGCCTGCGCGGCGACGGCAGCGGCGGCCGGCGCCGCGTCGCCCGACAGCAGTTCCGGGCGCAGGCCGAGCGCGGTAAGGGCAGCGACGCTGGCAGGCGCCTCGTCGCGCAGCCGGTCGGCGAAGCGGAAGGCGACGGGCGCAGCGTCGGCGTCGGCGCGGAACCACAGCGTCAGCCCGGTGCCATCGGCGGGCAGGCCGAGAAAGCCGGCGCTGCCGAGCAGGGCAACGCCACCCTGCATGAGGCCGCGACCGGGGATCTCCGTCACGCCCGGCATCGCCGGCGCATCGGGACAGGCCTCCACCAGCGCCCGCGCCAGCGGATGCCGGCTGGAGCGCGCCAGGCCCGCGGCGGCGCGGAGCTGCGCCGGCGTCCAGTCGCCCGGCAGCAGGCTCGGCTGCCCCTCGGTCAGGGTGCCGGTCTTGTCGAGCACCGCCACATCGGCGCCCGCGAGCCGCTCCAGCGCGGTGCCGCTGGCCACCAGCACGCCGCGGCGGAACAGCGCGCCCACCGCCACGGCCTGCACTGCCGGCACGGCGATGGCGAAGCCGCAGGGGCAGGTCACGATCAGCGCCGCCACGGCCGGCACCAGCGCCGCCTGCCAGGACACGCCCACCCACAGCCACCAGCCGAGGAAGGTCGCCAGCGCCACGGCGTGCACCACGGGCACGTAGACGCGCACCGCGCGGTCGGCGATATCGACGTAGCGGCCGCGCGCCCCCTCGGCGCGTTCCAGCAGCCGCGCCATGGCGGCCAGCGAGCCGTCGCGCGCCGCCGCGGTGACGCGGGCGGTAAAGGGCGCGCCCATGTTCACCGCGCCAGCCGGCAGCGCCTCGCCGGCCATGACGGTGCGCGGCAGGCTCTCGCCGGTGGTGGCGCTGGTATCGAGGATCGCGTCCCCGCCTTCCAGCACGGCGTCGAGGCGCAGCCGCTCGCCGGCGGCGACCAGCAGGCGGTCACCGGGGCGCGGCGCATCGACCGGCACGGCACGCGCGCCGCCATCGGCGCCGAGCAGCGTGACCGTGCCCTCCTGCAGTGCGAGCAGCTCCGCCACCGCCTGCCGCGCCCGGCGCCGCGCGGCGCGGTCCAGCACGCGGCCGGCCAGCAGCAGCGCGAGCAGCGCCGTCGCGCCGTCGAACCAGGTGAAGGGGCCGTTGCGCGCCGCCTCGCTCACCGACATGGCCGTCGCCGCCAGCACGCCGAGCGAGACGGCGAGGTCCATGCTCATGCGCCCGGCGCGCAGCCCGGCCAGCGCGTTGCGGTAGAAGGGCAGGCCCGCCACCAGCACGACGGGAAGCGCGATCAGCGCCGCGACCCAGTGCAGCAGGTGGCGCGTCGCCTCGCCCATGTCGCTGCCGACCCAGACGGCGACCGAGACCAGCATCACGTTCATCGACCCGAAGGCGGCGATGCCGAGGGCGCGGATCAGCGCGCGGCCCTCCGCATCCTCGGTGGCGCGCAGGCAGGCCGGCGAGAAGGGCACGACGCGGAAGCCGAGCCGCGCCAGCAGCGCTGCCAGCTCGTTGGCACGGGCCGCATCGTCGCGCCAGGTCACGCGCAGGCGGCGGGCGGAGAGGGAGACGCGGGCGGACAGCACGTCCGGCTCGGCGGCCAGTGCCTGCTCCACCAGCCAGACGCAGGCGCCGCAGGACAGGCCGGCGACCATCAGCTCGAGCACGACCGTGCCGTCCTTCTGCACGACGGCATGCTGCGCGAAATCCACCACGGGCGGCTCGACGGCGGGCCGCAGCGTGCCCTCGGCGACGTCGCGCCGCCGGTAGAAGGCATCGAGGCCGAGCCCCTGCACCAGCGCGTGCGCGCCCTCGCAGCCCGTGCAGCAGAAGCGCGCGCCGGCCGGTGCGGCCGCGCCGCAATGGGCACAGCGCGGCGGCGCGGGCGTCGCCGGTGGCGGGGCCGCAGCCGGGGCGGTGCGGCCGATGAGACTCACGGCAGCACCAGCCGCTGGCGGATGTCGAGGTTTCCGCCTGCCGCGCCGGCCAGGGTCAGCCGCGCCTCCCACTGCCCGGCGCGTGGCGCCTCCAGCACGGCCTGCCAGCGGCCCGGCGCCACCGCGACGAGCGCCAGCGGCAGCTCCGCCCCCTCCAGCGGCGCCCGCAGCACGCCATCGAGGCGCCCGCCGACAGGCAGCCCCTCGCGGTCCGTCACCGCCACGCGCAGCAGGCCGGCCTCGGCCACCAGCTCGGCACGCCAGCCCAGCGCATCCTGCCGCGCCGCCTCGGCCAGCACCGCGTTGTAGGCACGGCCGCGGTCATAGGCGCCGCTGACCGTCAGCCCGGTGAAGGTGGAGATGGCGAAGAACACCAGCACGGCGTTCACCGCGACAACAAGCAGCATGCCGCCGACGAAGACCCAGGGGATCCAGAGGCTGCGCCGCGGCTGCATGACGGCCCCACTCATGGCTTCGGTCCCAGGAAGACGCTGGCCGTGCTCTCCACCGCGTGGCCCGTGCGCGGATCGACCAGGCGGAAGGTGACCGGCGAGGATTCCGCCAGCCGCAACCCGGCGGGCGCGGTCACCAGCGCGCGCCACTGGGTGATGCCGTCCGGCCGCGTCGCCAGCAGCGGCCGGCCCTCGGCGTCCGTCTCGGCATCCTGCACCACCAGCGCGAGACCCCGCGGCCCCTCCAGCACCAGCGCGAAGCTCTCCGCCTCGCGCGTCTTGTTGACGAGCTTGAGTCCATAGGCGTTGCGCACCGCGCCGTCCGACAGCCGCACATAGAGCGGCGCACGCTCCCGGATGACGGCAAGGTCCAGCGTGTCGCGCAGCAGCCAGGCGCCGAGCATCACCGCCATGACGGCGCCGAGTACGCCGGCATAGACGAAGGTCCGCGGGCGCAGGAAGCGTGGCGGGGTGCGCGCCGCCATGCCGCAGGCCAGGCGCTGCGGCCCCGGCGGCAGCGGCTTCGCCGCCGCCTCGGCCCGCGCCAGGTTCGCCAGCGTCTCGAAGGCGATCAGCCCCCGCTCGCGCCCGAGCTTCGCCATCACGTCGTCGCAGGCATCGATGCAGAGGCCGCAGCCGATGCACTCCATCTGCTGCCCGTCGCGGATGTCGATGCCCGTCGGGCAGACGTTCACGCAGGCCCGGCAATCGACACAGTCGCCGACGCCCTCGGCCTTCGCCTTGCCGCGCGGCTCGCCGCGCCAGCCGCGATAGGTGACGACGAGGGAGTCCTCGTCCAGCATCGCCGCCTGGAAGCGCGGCCAGGGGCACATGTAGGTACAGACCTGCTCGCGCGCCCAGCCGGCCAGCAGGTAGGTGGTGGCGGTGAACAGCCAGAAGAAGAAGTAGACCTCGACGCTGGCCTGACCCGTGAGGAAGCGCGGCGTCATCTCCAGCGCGTCGTTGAAGTACATGATCCAGGCGCCGCCGGTGGCCATCGCGATGCCGAGCCATGCGGCGTGGGTGGCGGCCTTCTTCGCCAGCCACTCGCGCGTCCAGGGGTGCTGATCGAGGCGCATGCGGGCGTTGCGGTCGCCCTGGATGCGGCGCTCCACCCACATGAACAGGTCCGTCCACACCGTCTGCGGGCAGGCGAAGCCGCACCAGACGCGGCCGAACAGGGACGTCGCGGCGAACAGGCCGATCGCCGCCAGCACCAGCAGGCCGGTGAGGTAGTAGACCTCCTGCGGCCAGATCTCGATCCAGAAGAAGAACAGGCGGGCGCTGGTCATGTCCACCAGCACCGCCTGGTCCGGCAGGTTCGGACCGCGGTCCCAGCGGATCAGCGGCACGGTGTAGTAGAGGCCGAGGCAGAGCACCAGGACCGCCCACTTGGCGCGGCGGATCGGCCCGGAGACCTGCTTCGGATAGACCTTCTGCCGGTTCGCGTAGAGCGGCGCAGCCGGCGAGGTCGCCGGCGGGGATGCCGCCGGCGCCTTCAGGCGCTCGGTCGTCTCGATCTTGCTCATGACCGGGGGCTCATGACCGGGGGTTCATGACCGGGGGCTCCGCGGTGCGCCGTGCTACTGCTCGCCGCCGCCGAGCGCGTGCACGAAGACGGTCAGCATGGTGATGGTCGCCGGATCGAGGCGCCCCGCCCAGGCCGGCATCACGCCCATGCGCGGATTGGCGGCCTGGCGCATGATCGACGCCTTGTCGCCGCCATAGAGCCAGACCTGGTCCGCAAGGTTCGGCGCACCGAGCTCCGGGTTGCCCTGGCCGTTCGGCATGTGGCACGAGGCGCACTGCTCGTCGAAGGTTTCCCGGCCACGCCCGGCCGCGGCAGCGTCGGTCGCACGGTTCGACAGGCGCAGCACGTATTCCGCCACGTCGCCGATCTGCGCCGGCGTCAGCATCGCGGCATAGGCCGGCATCTGGCTCATCCGCGCGTCGTCGTCCTCGGCGTTGCGGATGCCGTGGCGGATGGTGTGCTGGATGGCGTCGAAGCTGCCGCCCCAGATCCACTCGTCATCGGCGAGCGACGGGAAGCCGCCCACCGCGCCCTGGCCGCCCGCGCCGTGGCAGCCGGCGCAGGCGTTGGCGAAGGCGATCCGGCCGCCGGCCAGCGCAAAGGCGCGCAGCTCCGGGTCCGCGGCGACCTGCGCCGGCGTCAGCGCCCGGATGCGCGCGAGCATCGGCTCCTGGCGCGCCCGCTGCTCGGCCAGCACCGGCGCCAGCGCCTCGCGCGCCACCCAGCCGGAGGTGCCGCGCACGCCCCAGATCGGCAGCGAGGGATAGACGATCATCCACGCAGCGGAGAAGGCGATGGTCGCGTAGAACACGTAGAGCCACCACTTCGGCAGCGGCGTGTTCAGCTCGCGCAGCCCGTCCCACTCATGACCGGTGGTGTCGGTGCCCGTCAGGTGGTCCTTCTCGACCTTGGTCGGCATCGCGCGGGGTTCCTATCGGCGGACGTCAGGCGGGTCGCGCCGGAGGCGCGCGGGCGGTTCGCGCCTGCGGCGCGGGCCGGGGGGCTCATCCCTGAGCGGGATGGCGCCGGCCTCCTCGTAAGCGGCACGCTTCGACGGGCGCAGCACCAGCGCCAGCATCCCGACGAAGAGCAGGAAGAACCACACCACCCAGAGCGCCCGGAGATGCGGGTAGAGGGAGAGCAGGAATTCGCTCATCGGTTCGCGCCCTCCGTCACTGCTGCCGCAGCTGCTCGGGCGTCACGTCGCGGAACTGCACGAGCGTGCCGAGCATCTGCAGGTAGGCCACCACCGCGTCCATCTCGGTCACCACGGCGGGGTTGCCGTCGAAGGCGGCCTGGCGGGCGCGGGCGTAGCGGGACTGGTAGCCGGCGGGGTCCGCCTCCGGCCGCGCCTGCGCCACCAGGTCGGCGCGGGCATTGGCAATCATCTCGTCGGTGTAGGGCACGCCGACGGCGCGCAGCGCCCGCATCTTCGCCGCGATGTCCGCGGTCTGCAGCGGCCGGTCGAGGAAGGCGTACGGCGGCATGATGCTGTCCGGCACCAGCGCGCGCGGGGAGCGCAGGTGCTCGGCGTGCCAGTCGTCCGAGTAGCGGCCGCCGACGCGCGCCAGGTCCGGCCCGGTGCGCTTGGAACCCCACTGGAAGGGGCGGTCATACATGCTCTCCGCCGCCAGCGAGAAATGGCCATAGCGCTCGTTCTCGTCGCGGAAGGGGCGCACCATCTGGCTGTGGCAGGCGTAGCAGCCTTCGCGGACGTAGATGTTGCGGCCCATCAGCTCCAGCGGCGTGTAGGGGCGCATGCCCTGCACCCGCTCGATCGTGGTCTCGACCGTGAAGAGGGGGACGATCTGCGCCAGGCCGCCGATCGCCACCGTGATGAGGGTGAGCACGGCGAGCAGCACGTCGTTGCGCTCGATGTGCCCGTGGGTGAAGTTCTTGAACATGTGCCTTGCCCTCCTCACTCGGCCGGCAGCGGCTGGGCGGCGGGCGCATAGGAGCGCTCCGGCTGCTCGGCCTCGCCGACGGTGATGGTCTTGAAGACGTTCCAGGCCATCAGCAGCGCGCCGGTGAGGTAGAGCAGCCCGCCGGTCATGCGGATGACGTAGTAGGGGTGCATGGCCGCGACCGTCTCGATGAACGAGTACTGGAGGAAGCCCAGCTCGTCATAGGCGCGCCACATCAGGCCCTGCATGATGCCCGAGACCCACATCGCGGTGATGTAGAGGACGATGCCCAGGGTGGCCAACCAGAAGTGCCAGGCGATCAGCTTCTGCGACCACATGGCCGCGCGCTTCCACAGCACCGGCACCAGCCAGTACAGCGCGCCGAAGGTGATGAAGCCGTTCCAGCCCAGCGCGCCGGAGTGCACGTGGCCGATGGTCCAGTCCGTGTAGTGGGACAGCGAGTTCACCGCCTTGATGGACATCACCGGCCCCTCGAAGGTGGACATGCCGTAGAAGGCCACCGCCGTCACCGAGAAG
>ERZ1066123.746-NODE-746-length-22127-cov-7.055228_pt1 | contig 22127 bp, 23 predicted proteins | sample MGYA00382770_ERZ1066123 | MGnify/ENA primary metagenome ERZ1066123 (study PRJEB33369, sample SAMEA5778353) | biofilm metagenome | biome: Industrial cooling water; feature: Water cooling tower basin; material: Biofilm | place: United Arab Emirates | collected...
CCAAGGCGAAGGCGATCCTGCACCTGCTGCCGCAGTTCCAGGCGATGGACTTCTCCCGCCCCGACCGGCTGACGCCGGCTCAGCAGGACGTGTTCAGCCGGTACGTCTGGTCCACCCTCCGGCCCGACGCCCCGTTCCCCGCCGACTACGCCGGCCCGCACGGGAAGGGGTTGAAGGCGCTCGGCCTGTCACTCGAATCCATCGGTGCCGAGCCGGACGACGATTGACGGAGGAACGCGCCGATCCGCCTGACGTTGACACCGAACGGTGTTGATTGGTGATCGTTGCTCCCCTCTCCCCGCCGGGGAGAGGGGCCGAGGGTGAGGGGGGGACCGTCACCCCCGATCCGCGATTCCGAGCCAAGGGAGGGAATCCCCTCACCCCCAACCCCTCTCCCCAACGGGGAGAGGGGGGGGCAAGAATCGGGAATCCACGCGATTGGGTAGGAGTCCCCCATACGGGTTCCCCGCAGGCGGCCATCTTCACTCCCCGCCGACGGACTTCAGCTTGTTCTTCGCCGCGGCCGCGAGCTTGGTTTTCGGGGAAAGCTTGCCGGCCAGCTTCAGCATCGCCACGCCGAACTCTTTCTCGACGCCGGCCCGCTCCGCGAAGTGGAAGCCGAGGTAAAAGACCTCGTCCGGGTCGAGCCACTTCGCCTTCTCGATCGTCTTCGCCACCGTGTCCGCGTCTTGTCCGAGGATCTGCTCGAACTGCCGCAGGCAGTGGTCGGTCGCGCGGAAGTCGGCGGCGAGTTCCTTGCCGGAGAGTTTCAGCCCACACATCGCCAGTTCCAGGCGGATCGGCAACCCTACCGCCGGGTCGCGGGCCAGGAGTTTCAGGTACTTGACCGCGGCGTCGTAGTCCTTCTTCTTCCGCCGGGCCACGGCGTACTCGTGGATTTGGTCCCGCAGCCCGACGGCGTCCGCTTCTTTGAGCAGGAACAGCAGGGCGTCCGCGCGGTGGTCGTTCGCTTCGAGGAACTCGGACGCCTGCTCGAAGAGTTCCTGCCGCATTTTCGGCGCGAACCCGGCCGCGAACGGGGCGATCGACCGGGCCAGGCCCCACGCCTCGTCCAGGGTGGCGGCCTTCAGCACGGCCCCGGCGAGGGCCTTGCGGCCGTGCTCCATCAGCGCCAGCTTCGACCGCGCCGCGTCCCGCAACGCCTTGTCCGCGTGCGGCAGCTGGGCCATCAGCGCCTCCGCGAGTTCCGGGGTGTCCCGGGGGCCGATCTTGTCCAGGGCGAGCCGCCGGGCGGCGACGTCCGGGGCGTGCAGGAGCGCCGTCCACTCGGGGAGTTGCTTGTCCGTCACGGGCAGGCGGTTCAGCACGACGAGGGCCGGGGCGGCGACCGCGAACTCGGGGGCGACCGCGGCGGCGAACAGCTTCTTCCACTGGTCCTTCGTCGGGGCCGTCACCCACCCGCCGACGGCCTGCAACGCGGCGGCGCGCACTTCGATGGGGTACGGCGGCTGGGTGCGGTCCCAGAGCACGTCCGCGGCGGACGGGTCGTTCAACGCGGCCAGCACCCGCACCACCGGGAGCTCGGCCGTGCCGGGGAGCCGGGCCTTCTTGTTCGCCGCGACCGCGATCAGCGCCTCGGCGAAGGCGGCCTTCTGCTCGGCGGTCATGTCCCGCGCCCGGTTCACGATCGCGTTCGCGGCGGCGGACGAGATCTGCTGGTCCTTGTCGGTCAGCACCGCGACGGCGGCGTCGGGCGTGCCGGCACTCGTGAGGGCGGACGCGATGTACCGCCGGACGCCGGGCACGACCGCGTGCATGAGCCCCTGCAAGCCCTTCACCCCGTCCGGCCCCATGCGGGCGGCGGCCTCGGCGGACAGGCTGGCTTCTTCGCCGCCGGACTTGATCCGGTCGAGCAGCGTGGGCAGGGCCTTGGACAGCTTCAACTTGCCGGCGGCGCGAATGGCCGCGAGGCGGACGTCGGGGGCCTCGTCGCCGAGCCGGGCGACGAGTTCGGCGGACAGTTCGGCGTCCTTGACGGCGAGCTCGCCGGCGACCAGGGCGGCGGCGGCCCGCACGTCGGCGGGCTGGTCGGGCTTCAACAGGCGAACGAGTTTTTTGACGGGAACGTCCACGGCGGCCCCGGTGTGCGGAAGGGAATGGGGTCAGGGTACGGATTCCGCGGCCGAAGTCGCGACGACAAAACGGTCGGATTCGGGTGCGACACGCCCCGGTTCGGGCACGCCGTGCCCGGTCCCGCCGCACGGGCGGCCGGTCCGCACTCCGCCCAACGCTCACGGCCGACCCATCTCCCGCAAACTTCTCCGGAATTTCAACCAGAATCTTGCGTCCCGCCCGGGTTTCGGGCAGTCTATCTTCTTGAAGAAATCGGGTGGACGCTCCCCCTGCCCGGTTGATTCGTGGGCTACCATGAATTACGGCCCCCGGATTCATCCAGGAGTTCGCCACAGATGAACGCTGCCCGGCAACTGCGGCCCGCGGCCGTGTGCTTGGTTCTGCTCGCCGGGGTCGCCGCCCCCGCGCGGGCGGTCGACTCCGCGAAGGAGCCTTGGGAACCCCTCCGGACCAGTTCCCCGGACACGCCCGAAGAACTCAAGGCCCTGCAGGACCGCGTCAAGAAGGTGGTCGATCAGGTCACGCCGACGGTCGTCGCCGTGCTCATCGGCCCCGGCGCGGGCAGCGGGGTGATCGTCCGCGACGACGGCCTCGTCCTGACGGCGGCGCACGTCATCGGCAACAAGCCCGGCGCGGCGCTCAAGATCGTCCTGCCGGACGGGAAGATGGTCAACGGCAAGACGCTCGGCGTGAACCCGAAGCTCGACAGCGGGATGCTGATGATCACGGACAAGCCGCCGAAGGACGCCAAGTGGCCCGGCGCGAAGGACGGCAAGTGGCCGGTCGCGGAGATCGCCCGGTCCGGGGACCTGAAGAAGGGGCAGTGGGTCGTCGCCCTCGGGCACCCCGGCGGGCCGAAGCCGGAGCGCCGGCCGCCGGTCCGCGTCGGGCGGTTCGAGAACTACACGAAGAACGACCAGACCATCCGCACCGACTGCACCCTGGTCGGCGGCGATTCCGGCGGGCCGCTGTTCGATCTGACCGGGAAGGTCGTCGGCATTCACAGCCGGATCGGGCTGTTCCTCGAAAACAACATGCACGTCGCGACCGAGGCGTTCAAGGACGAGTGGGACAAGCTCCTCGACGGGAAGGCGGTCGCGAAGGCGGACGTGGAACTCGGCGTCGTGATCGACGACACGCAGGGCGAGTCCGTCGTGGTCGAGTCGGTCGTCGAGGGCAGCGCCGCCGCCAAGGCCGGGCTGAAGGCCGGCGACGTGATCCTCAAGTTCGACGGCGAACGGCTGAACGCCCCGAACGACCTCAGCCAGTCGCTGCTCACCTGCGAGCCCGGCCAGAAGGTCAAGCTCAGCGTCCAGCGGGGCGAAAAGACGCTCGAGATCCCCGTGACGCTGGGCAAGCGCTCGAAGTCGAAGGACTAGTCCCCGCTTCCTCTCCGGAACCGCACGCATCCCCACGACAAATCCCCGCACGGAGTCCGCTGCCATGCCCCGCTTCCCCCGCCTGCTGATCGCCGCCGTCGTCGGCACCCTGGCCGCGGCCCCGGCGTTCGCCGAGTCCAGCTCCGACAAGGGCAAGAAGAAGTTGCCGAAGCTCTTCGCCGCGGCCGCCGAGAAGGTGTCGCAGTCGACCGTGCGGGTCAAGGCGGACGGGAAGGACGCCGCCCTCGGGACGGTCGTCTCGGCGGACGGCTTCATCCTCACCAAGGGCTCCGAGCTCCGCGGCGAACTGTCCGTCATGTTCCCCGACGGCTCCGCCTACGACGCGACCTACGTCGGCTACCACAAGCCGACCGACATCGCGCTGCTGAAGGTGGACGCGGAAGGGCTGAAGCCCGTCAAGTTCGCGGACGCCAAGGAGGCCGAGGTCGGCAACTGGGTGGCGGTGGCCGGCATCACGAACGAGGCCGTCGCCGTGGGGGTCGTCAGCGCCGGGGTCCGCAAGCTGTTCGGCCAGGAGGCGTTCGTCGAAAACCTGAACAAGGGCTACCTCGGCATCCGGCTGAAGGACGCCGAGGAAGGGGAAACCGGCGTCGTGATCGCCGCCCTGGAGCCGGACGCGGCCGCCGCCAAGGCCAAGCTCAAGGCGAAGGACGTGATCGTCGAGGTGGCCGGCAAGCCGGTCAAGGACCGCGACAACCTCCTCGCCCTGCTCGAAGGCTACCGGCCGAACGACAAGGTCAAGGTCCGCGTCAAGCGCGGCGACGAGGAACTGGTCTTCGACGTGAAGCTCGGGTACCGCAGCGAGTTCGACCGGTCCACGATGCAGAACGCGATGGGCGGGGCGCTGTCCGGCCGGCGGACCGGCTTCCCGCAGGTCATCATGCACGACACCGTCATCCGCCCGACCGACTGCGGCGGCCCCCTGTTCGACCTCGACGGCAAGGTCCTCGGGATCAACATCGCCCGGGCCGGCCGGGTCGAGACCTGGACCCTCCCCGGCGAGGTGCTCGCCCCGCTGCTCAAGGAAATGAAGTCCGGCACCTTCCCGCCCCCGCCGGTGAAGGTGTCCTCGAAGTAACCCCGCCACGACCCGGCGCGCGAAGCCGGCCGGGACCCCGAGGAGTCCCGGCCGGCTTCGCGTTTCGAGCCGCAACGGTTACCGGACCACGTCGAAGGAGTGGAACCGACCCGTCGGGGCTTGCCAGTCGACCGACTCGGCGTGGACGTGGCCGCCCCACTGCTTGCGGACGACCCGGAGGAAAACTTCCAGCTCCTCCCGCGACCCCTCGGCGAACAGCGACACCCGGCCGTCCGGCAGGTTCTTCACCCACCCGGTCACGTCGTGGCTGCGGGCGATGTCCGCGGCGGTGGCGCGGAACCCGACTCCTTGAACGCGGCCCGTGTAGTAGACCAGTGCGGCAACGGTCGGGGGGGCGAGTTGGGTCGTCGGCATGGGGGCGGCTCACCGGCGGGCGAAGAGACACACTTCCGCACCCACGATGATAGCGAACTCGGGGTCGGACTGGCCACCGTCCGCCTCGTTTCCGGGAACGAGTCGCACCGCCCGCACGTCGTGCAACCGGCGCAGCCCGTCGTGGAACGCGGGAACCGTCAACTCGCCGGACCGGGCGCGAACGGCCGCGAACAGCTCCCCGAGCGGGCAGTCGGTGCCGCCCCGGGCGTCCAGGTACGCCAGCGCGTCCGGCCCCCACGGGACGACGGCCCGCACCCCGTCCGCCAGCGCCGGCCCCGCCGCCTCCGCCCGCCGGATCGCGGCCTCGACGCGCTCTGTTAGCAAGTCCAGCCGCTTCAAGAACTCCCCGGCCTTCTCCTCGAACCGGTCCGCGGTGGCGGCGATCTCCCGGCGGGCGTGTTCCATCCAGGCGGGCACCCCGGCCCGCGTCACGCCGATGACCTCCCGCAGTTCCCGGAGCACCGCCTTCGGCGAGTCCCGCTCCTGAACGAACGCCACCCCCGCCGGCGTGACCCGCACCCACTCCGTGACGACCTTCCCCTTCGTCTCCGTGCGGACGGATTCGAGCAAGCCTTCCGACAGGGCCGCCAGCGAAGCGTCCGCGGACGCCCCGGTGCGGGTCGGGAACAGGCCGGCGAGCTTGCCGGACCGGAACAGCCGGTGGTCCCCCGGCACCGCGATGGCCTGCTTCAGCGCGTCGAGCAGCAGTTCCCCGACCCCGGCCCGGGCCGCGAGCGGCGGCTTCGGCGGGGCGGGCTTCTCCGGGGCGTCCGCGTCCGGCTGGTAGATCCGCGGCGTGGCGACGGGGGTGTCCATACCCGAATCTCGCGGGGTGTCGGGAGAACGAACCACCCGTATCGTATGGGTGTCTGAAGCAGAGAAACAGTGCGAGCCGACGGCACAATCTTCAGCCCAACGGGCTGGGAGTATTCAGCCCAGGGCAACGCCCTGGGTTCGCAGGAGTCTTGGATTTTCAGCCTGAAAGGCTGAGAGAAGTTTGTGTCAGGCCTTCAGCCTGAAGAGGATGCCGCCCATTGACCCAGGGCGTTGCCCTGGGCTGAATACTCCTAGCCCGTTGGGCTGAAGCATCCGATGGCGTCCGTCCATCGAGTTGGAACACTCGAACCTGCGAGGTCGTCCCGTGTCCGCGTCCCCCCGCAAGCGCATCCTCAGCGGCGTGCAGCCGTCCGGGAAGCTCCACCTCGGCAACTACTTCGGCGCGATCCAGCAGCACATCGCCCTCCAAGACGAAGGCGAGGCGTTCTACTTCATCGCGGACTACCACGCCCTCACGACGCTGCGGGAGGCGGAGGCCAAGGAGTTCGCGGAGTTCAAACGCAAGAAGACCGTCTCGGACGTGGACCGCGGCAAGATCGTCGCCAACCTGACCCGGCTGCTTTCGGAAGCAAACCCGGACAGGAAAGAGATTTCGACCATTCTGGAGACGCACGGCCCCTCTCTGACCGAACCGGACAAGAAGGCGATCCTCCCGCTCGTCCGCGAGAAGTTCGGCAGCGACTTCGCCCAGCCGTACATGGGCAGCAGCCAGCAATCCACCCCCCGCCTCGCGCCGCAACTCCTCCGCGACAACGTCCACGACGTGGCCCTCGACTACCTCGCCCTCGGCCTCGACCCGAAGAAAGCGACGTTCTACCGGCAGTCCGACGTGCCCGAAGTGACCGAACTCGCGTGGATGCTGGCCACCGTCACCGGCATGGGCCTGCTCGAACGGGCGCACTCCTACAAGGACAAGGTCGAGAACAAGATCGCGCCGACGGTCGGGCTGTTCACGTACCCCGTGCTGATGGCCGCGGACATCCTCATCGTGCGGTCGCACCTCGTGCCGGTGGGCAAGGACCAGGTGCAGCACCTGGAAATGACCCGCGACATGGCCGGGTACTTCAACCAGTCCTACGGCGAGGTCTTCCCCGTCCCGCAAGAACGGCTCGGGGAGGCGGCCGTCGTGCCGGGGACGGACGGCCGGAAGATGAGCAAGTCCTACGGGAACACGATCGACATCTTCGCCGAGGGGAAGGCCCTGCAAACCGCGGTGATGAGCGTCGTGACGGACTCCACGCCGGTGGACGCGCCGAAGAACCCGGACACGTGCAACGTCTTCGCGCTGTACAAGCTGTTCGCCACGGCCGCCGAGTTGAACGACCTCGCGGAGCTGTACAAGAACCCGATGCTGAAGGCGGACACGCGGGAGGGGAAACCCTTCGGATACGGCCACGCGAAGAAGTTGCTCCTGGCGAAGATCGACGCCCACTTCGCCCCCGCCCGCGAGCGCCGCAAGCAACTCGAACGCGACCCCGGCACGGTGGAAGAAGTGCTCGCCGCCGGGGCGAAGCGGGCGCGGGAGGTCGCGACCGTGACGATGCGGCTCGTCCGCGAGCGGGTCGGGATGAAGTAGCGGCCCGGTCCCCCTCGGACCCCTCGTTAGGAACTGTCCAGTACCAACACCGTGCCTTGACTTGTGGCACCGGCCACTGGCCGGTGCAGCTTCCACCGGCCAGTGGCCGGTGCCACAAGTCAAGGCACGGTGGTGATACTCACCCCCTCGCTACCGACAGCGGATGCCGTGGTACTCCAGCGGGAACTCGTAGTCCTTCCGCAGCGGGTGACCGACCCAGTCGTCCGCGAGGAGGATGCGGCGGAGGTCCGGGTGGCCGGCGAACCGGACGCCGACGAGGTCGTACACCTCTCGCTCGTGCCAGTCGGCGGTCGGCCACACGCCCGAAACCGTGGGTACTTCGGGCAACTCCCCGATCACGTCGTTCGCCCAGCGGGGGAGCAGCACCTTGAAGGTTAACCGCCGGCCGGGGTGTGCGGTGCTGCTGACGTGGTAGACCAGTTCCAGGTGCGGGTCGAACCCCGCCTTGGCGGCCTTCTTCGCGTCCGGTTCGAGGTAGTCGACGCCGGAAATGTTGTTCAGCAGGTCGAACCGCAGCCGGGGGTCGTCCCGGAGGAACTTACACACCTCCACAAGCCGCGTCGGGTCGACGGTGACGAACGGGTCCGAACCGGGCGGGGCCTTGCCGGCGACGGCGGACCTGAACGCGGCTTCGAGGGCGGCGGCGATCTCGGCGGCGGTCATGCGGGCTCCAGGAGCGTGCGGAAGGGGGCGGGGGACGCGGCCCAGGTGGCGTCGTAGGTCGGCCCCAGCGGGACCGGGACGTGCCGGGTCGGGGTCAGGAACAGCGGCATGTCCGGCAGCGGGTCGCCGACCGCGACGGGTTCGATGTACGCCGTCAGCGGGTAGCGGGCGGCGTACCCGACCAGCGTCAGCGGCTTGTCCGGGGGCGGGTCGAACGGCTCGTCGCGGAACTCGTCGGCGATGGCCTTGTGAATCCCGGACGGGTCGCGCGGCGTCGGCGGGAACAGGTCGACGACGAGCAGGTGAACCCCGGACCGCAGGAACGCGGCGGCCTTCTCGACGAACGCCCGGATCGCGTGCCGGCTGTCCTTGTTGCCGGGGGAAACCACTTCGATGACCGCGACGACGTCCCCGAGCGCGTGGCGGACGACGATCCGGTTCGCCCGCCGGGCGTACGCCGCCGCCGGGGAATCGACTTGCTTGACCAGGCGCGTGCGGGGCGGGGCGGCGAGCGCGGTTCCGTTCTCGGCGATTTCCGAGACCTTGGTGGAATGGACGACAACGGGTTCGGGGCCGTCGGCCGATGGCTCGATGATCGCGAAGTGACCGGCGGGCAAGAGTCCTTCGTTGAGTGCGTTCGAGACGGCGACCGTCCACCCCTGGTGGACGTCGTGAAACAGCCCGGCTTCGACGCGGGTCCAGTCGTGGATCGGCATCAGGTTCCTCCCGGTTCGGTCGGCTCCGGGGCGAAGGTCACGCCCCGGTACACGTCCGCAAGCCGGACGCGGGCCGGGGCGGTGGCCAGGGTGAAGTCGCCGGCGGGGTCGCGGAAGATCGTGAGCACCCAGGTCTCGTCCGGCTGGCGGACGTACCGCTCGACACGGACCGCGTCCTGGGCGACGAGGACGTACTCCCGGAGCGACGGCACGGCCTGGTAGTGCTCGAACTTCTTGCCGCGGTCGTACTTCTCCGTCGAGTCGGAAAGCACCTCGAAGACGACGTGCGGGTTGAGCAGGGTGTCGCCGTGGTGGTCTTCGAGCTCCGGCGGGCCGCACATGAGGATGACGTCCGGGTAGGTGTAGAGCCCGGTCGCGGAGACTTTGACCCGCATGTCGCTGTTGAGCGCGTAATAGGGGCTGCCTTGAAACGCGATGGTCAAGTAGGCGATGAGGTTGGAACTCACGCGAGTATGAGGGTATTTTGCCCCCGCCATCGCGAACACTTCGCCGCGGAGGTACTCGCTCTTGAAGTCGGCGGCCCGCTCCTTCGCGAGGTACTCGGCCGGCGTCAGGCGGGGCTTCGGAACCGCGGACATGCGCGTTCTCCGTCAGGGGGCGGACCCGGTCGGGGACCGGTGGGCGAGGGCCATGTCCCGGCAGGCGCGGAACACCGCGTGGAGGGCCTGGCCGAGCGCGTCGAGGTCGGACACCGCGTAAGCACCGGGGTCCTGCGTGAACTCCCGCCCGAGCAGGACTCCGAACTCCCATGCCTTGCCGTTCGATGCGATTCCGAACACCGGCTCGTCGGGCGTTCCGTTCAACTTTTGAGCTGCAAGCATCTCCGCGAGGCACTGGCCCCACGCCCGTTCAAAATCGTCCAACTTGGCTTCGACGATCAGCAAGTACGGCGCGACCGGGATGCGGCCGTACTCGGAGAGTCGACAGACGGTATAGTCCGGGTATCCGGACAGGTCGTCGTCGTAGTCCAGGGAGACGTGCGAGAACAGGCTCAACGTGTCCCGGTAGTTCTTCCAGACTTCGCGGACGATCGGGAAAATCAGAATCTCGCCGGCACCGATCTCGGACGACCGGCCGGGGTTGAGGTCCGTCAGGTTGAGCCGGAGTTCGCTGCGGAAGTAATCCCCGAACGGCGGCGCGGTCGGGTCGGCGACCACCGCGGCCGCGGTGACCACTCTCAGGTTGTGCTTGATGAGCACTTCGTCGATCCGCTTGTAATCGGTGAAGGCCATACCGTCCTCGGGAAGCTGGCGCGGTCGGGGTCCGGCCGCCCGTCAGGGGGCGGACCCGGTCGGGGACCGGTGGGCGAGGGCCATGTCCCGGCAGGCGCGGAACACCGCGTGGAGGGCCTGCCCGAGGGTGTCGAGGTCCGAGACGGCGAGCGGGCCAGGGTCTTGCGTGAACTCTTGGCTCAGCAAGACGCCGAACTCCCACGTCTTCCCGTTGGAGGCGATCCCGTAAACGGGGAGGTCCGGGGTGCCGTTCAACTTCTGAGCGGCGAGCATCTCGGCGAGGCACTGGCCCCACGCCCGCTCGAAGTCGTCGAGTTTCGCCTCCACCACGAGCAGCAGCGGCGGCTCGGGGTAGAACGGCCCGAACTCGGACCGCTTGCACACGAAGTAGTCCGGGATGCCCCGGAGGTCTTCGTCGAACTCCAGCGGGTCGTGTGTGAACAGGCTCAGGTGGGGGCGGTACGACTTCCAGACCTCCCGGAGGATCGGGAAGAGCACGAGTTCGCCCGCCCCGGCCTCCGACCGGACGGGCGGCAACTCGGTGAGATTCAAATTGAGTTCGTCGCGGAACGACGCTGTGAACGGGGGAGCGTCCGCGGCGGGCGCGACGACTTCTCCGGCCACCCATCGCAGGCGGTGCTTCCGGATCACGTCGTCGATCGAGCGGTAGTCGGTGAATGCCATGCCGTCCTCGGGGTTACGCCTTCGCCGGCTTCGCCTTTTCCTTCTCGGCCGCCTTGAAGGCCGTCGCCTTCTCCGCCGTGGCGAGTTCTTCCGGCAGCAGCACGGACCCGGTCCGCGTCGGGACCGGCAGGTCGCCCGTCGTCCCCGCGGTGTACGCCCGGGACTTGCGGATCTTGTCCTGCACCCGCATCAGCCCTTCGAGCAGGGCCTCGGGCCGCGGCGGGCAGCCGGGGACGTACACGTCGACCGGGACGACGAGGTCGACGCCCTTGGCCACGTTGTACCCGTACTTGTAGTACGGGCCGCCGCCGCAGGTGCAGGCCCCCATCGCGATGACGTACTTCGGGTCGGGCATCTGGTTGTACAGCCGGCGGACGCGCTCGGCCATCTTCAGGTTGACCGTGCCCGCGACGATCATCAGGTCCGCTTGCCGGGGGGTGGCCCGGAACGCACCGGCCCCGAACCGGTCGATGTCGTACCGCGGCCCGCCGACGGCCATCATCTCGATGGCACAGCACGCGAGCCCGAACGTCATCGGCCACAGGCTCGACTCGCGGGCCCAGTTGACGGCCTGCTCCAGAGAGGTGACGACGAACCCGTCCTCGAAGCGGTTCTCGAACATGCCCATCGGGATACCTCGTCAGGGTGCGGTGAACACGTTCAGAACGATCACGCGCTTGTCGTCTTCGATGACTTCGTATTCCACTCCGACCGGAAGATTCCAGAGGAACCGCTGGACCGAGGACTTGAGCGGGGTGCCGACATAGAGCGGTTGAAGTTCCAGGGCGGCTTCGATCGCGGCGATAGCCAGGCTGAAGGTTTGACGGTCGCCAGAAGCCAGTCATAATGCCGCCAGCTCGTCTTCGGCGGCCGGAATCCAAATCACATCGTATTTCACCCTCGCGCCTCCAGATCGCGGAGGATGTCGGCCAGTTTGCGACCGTCGCGTTGCTGTCGACGCTTCTCCCGCTCTTCGTCGCTCAATCGCGGCAGCATTCCAGGCGGCGGCACGAACCGCAAGGGAATGGTGAACGTCCCAAGTACAAAACCGCTTGGATCCTTGATCTCGACTTCGCCGCCCTTTTGCAGCAGTTCGAGCACCGCTGGGTCGGTGATCGTGACAGATTGCATCTCAAGTCCTCCCCGGTGATTCGCCTCCGTTCAATTCTACCACAGCCCTCGGCGGTTCCGCACGCTCCGGCGGCTGCCCCGCGACGCTGCGGACCCACTCCAGGTCGCCGCGCTTCCAGAGGTAGGCGAAGCCGACGAGGAGGACGCCGAAGAACACGAGCAGTTCCAGGAACGCGAACTGGGCGAAGGCCAGCGACGCCTTCGCCGCCTCGGGGTCGGGGCCGTCGGCGGCGCGGGTGGCGGTGCCGAACACGACCGCCCACGGGAAGAAAAACGCGATTTCCACGTCGAAAATGACGAACAGTAGCGCGACGACATAGAACCGCAGGTCGAACTGTACCCACGCCGGCCCGATCGGCGACTCGCCGCACTCGTAGACTTCCGCCTTTTCCGGCGACGGCCGGTCCGGGCGGACGAGCCACCCCGCGACGAGGTTGGCCGCCAGGAACACGACCCCGACGGAGACGAACACGACGAGCGTGGCGACGAGAGCGGTCATAGTTTCACGTTTCAAGTTTCAGAGTTTCAAGCGTCGCAGGTCCACGCACGTGGAACCTGAAACTTCAAACTTGAAACTATGCGGTTTTGGTCCACACCGGCAGCGCCACCTTCTTGGACTCGTGCACCGCCGTCGGGTTGAGCGTGTCCGGGCCCCACGCCGTTTCCAGCGGCAGCTTCGCGAAGTCGACGACGCAGCCGTCGCGGGTGTAGGTGCTGATGTCGTAGGTGCTGCCCATGAATATGCAGTCCACGGGGCACGGGTCGACACACAGCGCACAGAACATGCACTTCGTGTAGTCGATCTTGAACCCCGTCACGACGAACCCCTTCAACGGCGGGGCCGCCTTCTCCTTGTCGATGTAGATGCAGTCGACCGGACACGCGCGGGCGCACTTGTCGCAGCCGATGCACGTCGTCAGGTCGAACCGGTGGAACCCGCGGTAGCGGGGCCGGACGGGGACGGGCTGTTCCGGGTACGCGAAGTGTTGCGTGAACGCCTTCCGGCGGAACGTCTGGGCGAAGTACCAGAGCGTGACGTACATCCCCTTCGCGATCGTCGTCACCGCGAGCCGGACGTTCGTGAGCCAATGTCGCATCGGCGGCACCCGTGGGGAAAGGGTCGGAGCACCATTCTATTCTTCCCGACCCCCGTCCGCACCACCGGCATAATCGGCACAAGCTACCGGCTCCGAACTTGCCCGCGCTTGCCCGCCTTCTGTCCGGGTTTCGTGCGTTACAACCGGCCCGTCCCACACCCCCCGCATTGACGGCGTGGCCCGACTGCCGACGCGCCCGATTCCACCGCCGACGCCGTCGGGCCGTGGTTCGGGGCGGACGGCGGACCCGATACATGACCCTGACGGGAACGTCCGTCGTCGCGGCCAGCACCGCGAGCGAACACCACGAACAGGACGGACCGGGCTCTGACGGTGGGGGGGAACCCCAGGTCAGCTCCGCCGGCGGGGAAGCCGCCGGTGTGCCCGCCCGCCCGATGAGGAGGCGAGTCATGACGAATCGTTGGGGTGCGACCCTGTCCGCGGTGATTCTTGCCGCCGCCTGGGCCGCCCCGTCTGTCCACGCCGGCCACTGCGGCTGTACCAGCTACCCGGCCGGCACCGTCTCCGACGGCCAGACCGGGTTCGCCGCCGCCGGGGCCCCCGGCCCCGGCTACCGCGTCGTCTACGACACCGTCACCGAGACGCGGTACACCACGCAGTACCAGACCGTCAACGAGACCGTGATGCGGCCCGTCACCCGGACGCTGTACCGGGACGAGCAGCGCACGACGTACAAGACCGTCACGGAAACCGTGAACAAGCAAGTTCAGGAAACCGTGATGCGGCCGGTCGAGGAGACCGTGTCCCGCGACGTGACCTGCACCGTCATGAAGCCGGTGACGGAAACCGTCTGCCGCCCGGTCACGGAAACGCACTGCAAGAAGGTGTGCGAGACCGTGATGAAGGACTGCAGCTTCACCGTCTGCAAGAAGGTGTGCGAGACGCACGTCAAGCAGTGCCCGGTGACGGTGTGCAAGCCGGTGTGCGAAACGCACTGCAAGCCGGTCTGCTACACGGTGTGCGTCCCGGTGTGCGAGACGGTCCACTGCGAAACGCCGGTCACGTACTGCAAGAAGGTGTGCGAGACGCACATCAAGGAGTGCCCGAAGACGATCTGCAAGCCGGTGACGGAGACCTGCATGAAGCAAGTCTGCCGGCAGGTGTGCAAGGAAGTCTGCGTGACCGAGAACCGCCAGGTGTGCAAGACGGTGTGCGAGCCCTGCACGACGTACAAGACCGTCTGCAAGAAGGTCCCGGTCGTCGAGTGCGCCCCGTACTGCCCGGCCCCGGCCAAGTGCGGCCCGGCCTGCGACCCGTGCAAGCCTTCTTGCGACCCGTGCAAGCCGGCCTGCGACCCGTGTGCCGACCCCTGCGACCCGTGCGCCAAGGGCCGCGGCAAGCTGTTCGGCGGCGGCCTGTTCGCGGGCGGCCTGTTCGCCGGCCGGTCCCACGCGGACTGCGGCGGCTGCGGCTCCTGCGAAGTCGTCCAGCCCCGCACGGTGACCCGCTACCAGACGGTCACGGAGCAAGTGCCGGTGACGACCTACGTCAAGAAGACCGTCACGGAATGCGTCCCGGTCACGGTGAAGAAGAAGGTCGTCGAGAACGTCGTCGAGAACGTGCCGGTGACGGTGACGAAGAACGTGCAAGTGACGATCGTGGAGAAGATCCCCTACGTCATCACGAAGAACGTGCAAGTGACCGAAGTCCGCCGGACCGCCCACACGACGAAGCGGAACGCCCGCGGCGCGTGGACGGACGCCTCGGCCCTGGGCGACGCGGCCAAGAACCTGTGCGGCGACAAGCTGCTCGGCGCGAACGCCGCCTGCGGCATCCCGGCTAACGCCCCGACCTACGACGTGGGCGGCAACGGCCGCGTGTTCGTCGAAGGCTTGACCGGCCGCCGGATGGAAACCTACACCACCACCCGGATGGTGCAGGAAACCGTGATGCGGTCGGTCCCGTACACCGTCACCCGGAACGTGCAGGAAGTCGTCCACAAGCAGGTGCCGGTCACGGTCGTCAAGAACGTGCCCTACACCGTGACGAAGATGGTCCCCTGCACCGTCACGAAGATGGTCCCCTGCACCGTCACGAAGAAGGTGTGCGAGAAGGTCTGCGTGATGAAGCCCTGCACGGTCATCAAGTGCGTCCCGACGTGCGTGACCAAGCAGGTGCCCTGCACGACGTGCGTCAAGGTGCCGTACTGCGTGACGGAGAACTGCCCGGTGACGGTGTGCAAGAAGGTCGCGGTCCAGGTGCCCTGCACGGTGACCGTGAAGAAGCCGCGGTACGTCCCGTGCGAACCGGCGTGCCCCCCGGCGTGCGGGCCGAAGTGCGAGCCGGCGTGCTGCAAGCCGTGCGACCCGTGCTGCAAGCCGACCGCCTGCGGCCTGGCCGACGTGTGCTCGAACCCGTGCAAGCCGACCCCGGTCCGCGACTTCCTGAGCCGGCTGTTCAAGGGCCGCATGGCCTGCGACCCGTGCGCCCCGGTCGCCTGCGACCCGTGCCACACCGGCTGCAAGTAAGCCCGCCCCGTGACGTCAACCCGGCCCCCCTCGCCGCGGCGAGGGGGGCCTTTCGTTTTCGCCCCCCGGCCCGAATCACCCGACGAGGCACGCCCTGAACCCCGCGGTCAACTCGTCGCGGTTCAGGTTCCGGCCGATGAAGATCAGCTTGTTCCCGCGGGACTCGCCGGGCTTCCACGGCCGGTCCGGCTTACCGTCGAACAGCATGTGGACCCCCTGGAACACGAACCGGTTCGGGTCCCCCTTGATGCTGAGCACGCCCTTCATCCGGAAGATGTCCGTCCCCTTCTCTTGCAGCAGCCGGCTCAGCCACGCATTCAGCTTCTTCTCGCTCAGGTCGCCCGCCAGCGTGATCCCGACCGACGTCACCTCCTCGTCGTGCTCGTGGTCCGGCTTGTAGTGGTGGGTTCCGGTCGGCGTCACCTCGCCGGCCTCGCCGACCAACTTCGCACCGAATTCCTCCGGCCCGTGCTCGGTGAACAGGGCGTACCAAGCCGTTTCGGGGACCCGGATGGGGAACGACTTTTCCCCGCCCGCGGGGAGTTGCAACTGGTGCAAGGTCGGGCCGACGGCGATCTGTTGGCCGGGCTCGACCGGGTGCTCGTCCGAACTAAACGCGAGTACAGATTGGTGCTCGACGGCGGTCCGCCCGGCGTCCCCGTCCGCCCAGGTCCGCAGGAGGACCACGTTCATCGCCGGGTCGGGGCCGTCGCCGCAGACGAACCGGTACTCGCCGGCGGCGAGGTGGTACACGCCGCCCCACTCGAACGGGTACTCGGGCTCCAGGAACTGCGGGTCGGTGACGAGCGCCCGGTCGAGGTCGAACCCGCCGACGTTCAGGATCTTGTCCATCTCGACGGCGCTGTTTCGGGTCCGGTACACCTTGGCGGCCGCGTTCATGCCGCGGATCTTCCGCTCCAGCGCGTCGAGTTCGTCGGGCGTGACGAGGTCCGTCTTGTTCAGCAGGATCACGTCCGCGAACGCGATCTGCTCCTGGACCTCGCTGGCGTCCCAGTGCTGGTGGACGTGCTTCGCGTCGACGAGAGTCACGAGCCCGTCCAGAGCCGTCTTCTCCCGGACCTCGTCGTCGACGAAGAACGTCTGGGCGACCGGGCCGGGGTCGGCCATGCCGGTCGTCTCGACGAGGATGTAGTCGAACTTGTCCCGCCGCTTCATCAGGCTGCCGATGATCCGGATGAGGTCGCCGCGGACGGTGCAGCAGATGCACCCGTTGTTCATCTCGAAGATTTCTTCCTCGGCGTTGATGACCAGGTCCTGGTCGACCCCGACCTCGCCGAACTCGTTCTCGATGACGGCGATCCGCTTGCCGTGGTTCGCGGTCAGGATGTGGTTGAGCAGCGTCGTCTTCCCGGACCCGAGGAAGCCGGTCAGGACGGTGACGGGGACGCGGGCTTCGGTCGAGGGCATGGGGGCTCCGGGCGCAAGTCAGCCGTGGGTGCCGCGGGCCGCGAGGGACCGGACGTCGTCCCGGGTCACCTCGGCCACGGGCTTGAGGAGTTTGTGCCTGCGGGCGCGGCCGGGCTCGCCCAGGACGGCAATGACGGTCTCGACGTCCGGACAGCCGGCCTCCGCGCACCGCAGTTCGGTGACGATCAGGGCGGCGGCGTCCGGCAGTCCGAACAGGTCCGCCGCCCACGCCTTGACCCGGCCGACGGCCGCGAGGTCGGGCGGCCGTCGGCCGAGGATTGGGACGGACACAACCGGAAGGAGGGGTTCGGCCACGGTCACCCCCCGGCGGCCGCGAGCCGGACCCGCCGGCCGAGCAGGTCTCGCACCGCGGCGAACGCGCCGTACACCGTCAGCGCGGCCACCGCGGCCGCGAAGCCGAGCACCAGGCCGTGCTCGGTCATCCCGTCGGGGAACGGACGGCCGTAGATTTCGATCGCCAGGAACGCTTCGGCGTGGTGAGCAAACACGGTCACGGGAGCCCCTCAGAGTCGAACACAACGAGATCGGACACGGTTTTACTTAGTCATAAAGCGCCCCGGACGGTCTGTCAACGACAGAGCCCGGGATTTTTCCCGGGCTCGCCCGAATTGCGGTCGCGATCAAGTCGTTAGACCAGGCACGCCCTGAACCCCGCGGTCAACTCGTCGCGGTTCAGGTTCCGGCCGATGAAGATCAGCTTGTTCCCGCGGGACTCGCCGGGCTTCCACGGCCGGTCCGGCTTACCGTCGAACAGCATGTGGACCCCCTGGAACACGAACCGCTTGTCGTCCCCGCGGATGCTCAGCACCCCCTTCATCCGGTACAGGTCCGGGCCTTTCACCTCCAGCAACTTTCCGATCCACCGGTTCAACTTCCGCGGGTCCACGTCCCCCGGCAGGACGATGCCGACGGACGACACGTCCGTGTCGTGGACGTGGTCCGGCTCGGGGTGGTGATGGTCGTGGCCGCAGTGCTCGTCGTGGACGTGGTGTTCGTCGTGGACCGGCAGCGACACGGCGGGGGCGGCGGCCTTCAGAAAGTCGGGTTCGTGTTCGAGGACGCGGTCGAGGGCGAACCCGCCGACGTCCAGCACCTTGTCCAGGTCGATCGCGCTGCGGGTCGTGCGGTGGACCTTCGCCGTCGCGTTCATCGCGAGGATCTTCGCTTCGAGCCGGTCCAGTTCCGCCGGCGTGACGAGATCGCACTTGTTCAGCATCACGACATCGGCAAACGCAATCTGCTCTTGCACTTCGTGCGAACTCCAGTGAAGGAGAACGTGCTTCGCGTCGACGACGGTGACGATCCCGTCGATCCGGGCCTTCGCCTGGATTTCGTCGTCCATGTAGAACGTCTGCGCGACCGGGCCGGGGTCGGCGAGGCCGGTCGTCTCGATGAGGATGCGGTCGAACTTGTCCCGCCGCTTCATCAGGCTGCCGATGATCCGGATGAGGTCGCCGCGGACGGTGCAGCAGATGCACCCGTTGTTCATCTCGAAGATTTCTTCCTCGGCGTTGATGACCAGGTCCTGGTCGACCCCGACCTCGCCGAACTCGTTCTCGATGACGGCGATCCGCTTGCCGTGGTTCGCGGTCAGGATGTGGTTGAGCAGCGTCGTCTTCCCGGACCCGAGGAAGCCGGTCAAGACGGTGACGGGGACGCGGTTGTCGGCGGGCATGGCACACTTCCGGTTGGGGAAAGCGGTATTCTACGGGCTCACCGCGGCCGCCCCCGCGTCCGTGCCGCAGCGGCCGGGAAGCATTGGCGAAATTCGACCCCGGAGTCCGTCCGATTTCGCCGGCCCCGCGCATACCTTCTTGCAAGCGGCTGACGGGCTCCCCCGCGACGGCACGGGAGTGGCCCGGGCGTCGGAGAGTCGCCGCGTCGTCGCTTGCACCTTTGCCCGGAGGTCCCTCATGAGTCGCTGCCTCTCCCTGACGATCGCGGCCCTGCTCGGGCTCGGCACCTTCGCCGGGCCGGCCCCCGCGCAACACCTGTGGTGGGATGCGGGGAAGGAGAACAAGAACGCCACCTGCGTCTACGGCGAGATCGAAGTCCTGGCGACCCACTGGCCCATCTACTACTGCGGCGTCAACTGGCACCCCGGCGAACCGGCCGGCGGGTACTGCGGCATCCAGCACAACAGTCAAAAGGAACGGCGGACCATCTTCTCCATCTGGGACACGTCCCCCACGCTCCACCCGAAGACCACGCAGGCCGACCCCAAGACCGTCACCAACCGCTTCGGCGGCGAGGGGACCGGCGGGCACACGCACATGCTCTGGAACTGGAAGGAGCGCGAAACCTTCCAGTTCTTCGTCCGGAAGCAGCCCGGCACGGCACCCGGCACGACCGACTGCCGGTACTACGTGTTCGACCGCGACGCCAGCCGGTGGCTCCACAGCGCGACGATCACCAGCCCGAACGGGGACAAGAAACAGGCCGAAAGCGTGACCACCTTCGGCGGGGGGATGAACTCGTTCCTCGAAAACTTCGGCGGCAAGGACAAGGACGTGCCGAAGATCGCCCTCTACCGCCTCTGGCTCGGGACCGAGCCGGGCAACCTCAAGCACCTGACGAAGGCGGGCGGCGACGGGACCTGGGGCCAACTCCACGACGACTACTTCCTCGCCGAGGGCGACCCCCAAAAGCTCGACGCGGCGTTCGCCAAGCTGAAGAAGGATTACGGCAAGCCGGTCTACGGCCAGAAGGGGGAGAAGCTGGCACCGATCACCGAGAAGCCGTTGCCGAAGCACCTCATCAAGCAGTTGGAGGAAAAACTCCCGACGGCCCCGCCGCTGAAGTAAGTTCGGGGCGGCTCTCGACCCGCGGGGTTTCTGCCTAGAATTGGGGCAGCTCGCGGAAACGGCGGGCGTTCCCCCACCGGGTCGGCCGATGATCGACACGCACGTTCACGTCGTCTCGCCGAACCTGCCGGGGGCCGGGTCGCTCGCCGGGGTGTTGCGAGCGCCGCCCGAGATCGTCGGGTCCGCGATCCGCCGGGAGATGAAGGAGGCGGGCGTCTCGGCGGCCTTCGCGATGGGCGAGTGGGACGCCGGGCCGGACGACCCGCTCGGCATCGCGAAGACGCTGCGAATCGCGAACGTCGTCCCCGGCCTGCGGGCCATCGGCGTCGCGGACCCGGTCAAGGGCGGCGACCCCGACCACCTGAGGCGGGTCGAGGCCGCCCTGAAGGAGCACGCCGGCCGGGTCGTCGCGCTGAAGGGCTACCTCGGGTACCTGCACTACGGCCCGGACCACGCGCACTACCGGCGGTACTACGAACTGGCCGAGCACTTCAAGATTCCCGTCGTCTTCCACACCGGCGACACCTACTCCCCCTACGCGAAGCTCAAGTACGCCCACCCGCTCGGCGTGGACGAGGTCGCGGTCGACCACCCCCGCACGAACTTCGTGCTGGCCCACGTCGGCAACCCGTGGACGGTCGACGCGGCGGAGGTGATCTACAAGAACCTGAACGTGTGGGCCGACCTGTCGGGCATCGTCGTCGGCGACGGGACCGAGTTCGAGAACGAGGAGTACGCGGACGGGATCGCGGACGCCGCGGACCGCATCCGCAAGGCGTTCCGCTACTGCGAACGGCCGAACCGCTTCCTGTTCGGCACCGACTGGCCGCTCATCCCGCTGGCGGCGTACCGGGACTGGATCGCGGACGTGATCCCGTCCGCCCACCACGACCAGGTGTTCGAGGAGAACGCGCGGGTGCTGTTTCGGGTGTGACCTACCTGCCCAGCCGCGACGCGGCGGCGCGGGCGTCCTCGGCGTACTCGGGGCCGAAGTCGCCGGCGGACAGCTTTCGCAGCAGGGCCTTTGCCTCGTCCGTGCCCGCCCGCTCCAGCACCCGGACGAACCGCGCGCCGACCGCCGCCTTGGACACGACCCCGCCAAGGCCGCCGAGCTTGCCGCGGAGGATCTCGCCGGCCCGGAACCGGACCTCGTCGGACGGCGACGACTGGGCCGCGGCCCGGAGCATCTCCACCGCCGGGGCCCCGATCTTGTGGAGTTCGTCGGTCGCCTTCTGCCGGGCGTCGAAGTCCGCGGCGTCCAGGTCGCCGATCAGCCGGATGACCCTCGCGCCGACGGCCGGATCCCCCTTCGGGAGGTTCGCCGCGATGTACTCGACCTGATCCGGGGCGGCCGCCAGGAACTGCCGCAGGGCGGCCGCCGCCTTGACGCGGTCCTGCCCGAGCAGGTCCTTCCAGGCCGCGTCCCGGGCCGCCCCGGCCAGCGGCTGCTCCGGCTTCGCCTTCCCGAGCGCGGCCTCCGTGGCCTTGTCCAGGTCGGCGACCGACCGGCCGAGCAGGAAGTGGTCGACCAGCAGCGCGGTGCCGTCCATCGGGGTCATGGCGAACCCGAAGATCGCCATCGCGCCGAAGTCCGCGAACAGGTCCCGGGTGACCACCTCCCACTCGGTCGGAGCCTTCGCGGAGACCGACTTCGCCGGCCAGTTGACGGTGTTCGGCCCGGCGACGTACCGCTGCTCCCACCCGCGGTCGCTGAAGAACTGCACCATCGCCCCGCTCCCGCCCACTTTCTTCCAGGCGAACCGGACGTAGCGGAACTCGCCGGGCTTCGCGGGCTTCTCGACGATCCGGAAGTTCCAGCCGGGCAGGCGGCCCATGTACCGCTGCATCGGCGCGACGCGGGCGGCCTCGACGCCGGCGAACACGTCGCGGTCTTCCCGGGTCGCGGTGCCCGAGTATTCGCCCGTGTGGTCGTTGAGCAAGTGCGACAGCAGGGGGTCGACCTGCTCGTCGAGCAGCGAGACGACCGGGCCGTCGGCCTTGGGGGCGTCGTAGGGCAGCGGGGCCGGTTGGAGGTGACCGAAGCCCGCGTCGATCCGCTTGAGGCCCCGGCCCTCCGCGACCGACCCGACCGCACCCAGGACCGGGACGAGCAACAACCACACGAAACGGGACGAACGAATCACGGCCGAACCCTCGGACTCACGGCACCACCGGACGGTACCACAGTTCCGACGGGGTTCCCAGCGTCGCGGATTGCCAAGTTACCGGGGCGTTACGCAGCAGCACGACGAGGCACCTCGTCGGCATCGCTCGATTTCGCCGTCGGCTTCGACGCGAGCGGGAGGATGGCACTCGACCGCTCGTACTCTCGCCTTACCCGAGGCTTGGATTTTTAGTGCCGATAGGAACAATCACGACACGGATGAAATCAAATTCGTGGAGATCAGATGATCCTGAAGAAGAAAATTACCACCTAAA
>ERZ1066123.752-NODE-752-length-21941-cov-11.120991_pt1 | contig 21941 bp, 19 predicted proteins | sample MGYA00382770_ERZ1066123 | MGnify/ENA primary metagenome ERZ1066123 (study PRJEB33369, sample SAMEA5778353) | biofilm metagenome | biome: Industrial cooling water; feature: Water cooling tower basin; material: Biofilm | place: United Arab Emirates | collected...
CGACCACCGTCACCGGTACGTTTCGAAGAACCCGGTGCCCTCGCGCTCGAGGCGGCGTCCACGTGCCGTCAGCGTGAGGCGAATGCGCCCCTGCATCTGCACGAAGTACGGGCGCGCGAGCTGACGGGCCAACGCGGTCTCCCCCCGTTCGACCAGGCCGGCACGCGTATCCGTCGCCACGGCATCATCCACGAGAAGTTCGAGCCGCAGGGTATCGGTGCCGCGGACATCTTCGAGCACACCGACGGAGGGGACCGCGATCGTCCGCCCTCCCACCGTGATCCGACGCCCATCCTCGTAGCGAATCTGCGCCGGCCGGAAGAGCGAGACGAAGCCGAGCGAGTCGGTGACGTAGACGAAGAGTGGAGCCGTAGTCTCGAGCGAATCGGGCGGCTGCACACGCCCGAACAACAATCCGATATCGCCCGCCCGGGCCGCGCCCCACTCCCATGTCACACCGCGCCAGATCCCCCAGTTGTGGTCGTGATACGCCCGTGCCTCCGCATAGCGCGTACACGGCGTACTCCCCACACACAACACGCCGCTCGCGGTCGCACGCAATCCGGGCACGGTGTATCCCGATGCGAAATCACCGCTCTGCAGCGTCGCGCCGGGAAACTCCGCGTTGGGGGCCGGCGTCACGACCAGATCAAGTGTCAGCGGTGTACCACGCCCGACTTCTGCCGCGCGCGCCCGCACGGTGTACGCACCATCCTCGCGCACCTCAACCCGCGCATCGCCAATGTGCAGATCGGCGTCACGAGTACTCAGGCGCACCGAATCGCGCGGGACCGTGGCGGTGAATCGACGCGAAGGAGCGCCCCGCTCATGCAGCGTGACGAGCACCTGTGCGCCCCACTCGGTGCTCGTGATATCGCCGCCCACGATGAACGAGATGAACGCCCAGCGCGACGCGTCGTCCGAGAGGACATTGAAATAGTGCCACTCGCCCCACGAGCCACGCGCCGTGGCATCCGTTGGCGGGAGATGAAAGTGGTCGGTGTCGTGGCGCCGCTCGGCGAGCGTGGGGGTGGCCCATCGATCGTCGTTCGCATCGTTGCGCCACGTGCCCGCCACAAGCGTGGGACCGGCGCCCACCGCGACCGTCGCGTCCGGCAGTTCGCCGAGACCGCGCACCGGCAGTTCACGTCCGTCGCGCGTCGTGAGATACAACAGCTTGTTGTCGAGCTGCGGCGCCACGGCCCGCACGAGATCGGCGTGACGGGGCGACGCGAGCACTTGATGGTACACGAATCGCGCGTTCGGCACCGAAAAGAAGAGCCCACCGAGTCCGCCCGTCTTGAGCACTTCGAGATCGATGCCATCGGGCAGCACCGTGAGGTCACCGCCCCCCACGAGCTTCTCCTCACGCGCCTGCGTGAGCATTGCTTCACCCACAGCCAACAACGTGATCATCACCGCGACACCTAGCCCGTACCCGACGAGCAGGAGCGCCGCGCGCCATGGGCGATGGGCAATGTTCCGCCACGCCAGTTGCCAGATCACGCGCTGTGCCCGTTCGGCGTGAGCACGTCATCGGCAACGATCCGGCCGTCTGCCATGCGCACCACGCGCCGCGCCGATTGGGCAAGTGCGGCATCGTGCGTGACCAGGACGCAGGTGAGACCGTCGGCGTTCAGCCGTTGCAGCAGACCGATGAGCGCCGCCCCGGTGGCCGCATCGAGCTCGCCCGTGGGTTCATCGGCAAGCAGCAGGGCCGGATCGTTGGCCAGCGCGCGCGCCACGGCCACCCGCTGCTGTTCACCGCCGGAGAGTTGCGAGGGTCGGTGCTCCTGCCGAGCGGCGAGCCCGACATAGTCGAGCAGCTGCATCGCGCGTGCGCGTCGCGCTGCCTTCGCCATGCCGGCTTCCGCCATGGGCAGCATGACATTCTCCAGCGCGGTCAGCGTGGGCATGAGATAGAACCGCTGAAAGACAAGACCAACCCGTCGCAAGCGGAGCGCCGTCGCCTCGGCGTCGTTGAGGCGAGAGATTTCGCGCCCCTCGAACAGCACGCGCCCTGCATCGGGGGCATCGACCGCGCCGAGCAGATGCAGCAGCGTGGACTTGCCCGAACCGCTCGCCCCCACGATGGCCGTGAAGTCGCCGCGCGCGATCTGCACGCTCACCCCGCGCAGCGCATGCACCATGGTTTCGCCGGCGCGATAGCGTCGTTCCACCTGCTGCGCGTCGAGCAGGACATCGCTGGCGTGCGTGGGGTGCGTCATGCCAAGGTCTCCGAGAACATCGCCGTCGTGGACATCAGGCCACCGCCTCCTCGCGCAGCGCCTGCGCCACCCGAACGCGCGACGCGCGCCACGCGGGAATCGCTCCGGCCACGGTGGACGCCACGAGCAGCAGCCCCAGGGCCTTCCACGCGGCTTCGCCGCTCCACACGAAGAAATCGAGATCGGCTGGGAGTCCGGGGAAGTCGCGCAGAATGGTGTTCAACCAGCGCGCGGTGACGAGGCCAAGGCCGAGTCCCAGCGTCAGGCCGGCAACGCCGAGCATGAGGCCTTCGAGCATCACCTGCAGCAGCACCCCACCCTGCGAGACGCCAATGGCGCGCATCACCGCCAGTTCACCCAATCGTTCGTTCACGGACAACGACACGAGCGTCGTGACGAGCAGGACACCGATCACGAGACTGAGCGCGCCGAGAATGAACGCGAGCTGCCGAAAATAGGCGAGTCGCTCCTCCACCTGCACGATCGCCGTTTCGGTGCTGATGGACGTGACGCGCGAATGTGTCTGCTCGATCCACTGACGCACCCCTTCGATGCGCGTGAGTTGCGCGTCGGCATCGCGACCGTCGACGGGAACACGCGCCATGGCAAGCGAAATGCGATCGCGTCCAGCGTCGCCGAGAAACGTCTGCAGCGCAGGCAGCGACGTGGCCAGCGCCGGCAACCCCGGTGGCACGTAGAGGAACCGCGCTTCGCCCACGATCACGACGCGTGCGCGCCGACCGGCCTGACGCAGCTGCGCACTGCGTTCCGTCGAGAGAGAGATCGTGTCTCCGATCTGTGCAGCGGCCCGCGCGAGCAGCGCGGCGTTTGCCACGGCCTCCTGCAGCACGGAGTCGGCGCTGGGGCCGCGCCCCGAGAGCACGCTATACTCACCTTGCACACTGTCTTCGGTACCGAGTGTGAAGGCACTGCCGCTGTACTCCCCGCGCGCCACCTGCAGCGTGGTGCCCAACGACGGGCTCACCCGCTCCACATCGGGATGCGCGCGCACTGACGCGACCAGCGCCGCCGCCCCACCCACCGTGGCCTCGGTATCGAACGGCAGCGTGCCTTTCGGTGTGATGCGCAGCTGGTAGCCGCGCGACGTGAGCAGCGAGCGAAACGACGCGCGCATTCCCGTGGCGAGCATGACCATGTCAATGAGCAAGGCGGCCGCGATGGCGAGTCCGAAGACCGCCAGCAGCGTCCGCAACGGATGCCGCCGCAACGCGGCCCACGCGAGCGTACCACGCATCAGCGCGTGCTCCTGACGTGACCGTTCATCGACCGAGCAGTGTAAGCGGCGGCGTCCGCACAAGGCGCCACGCGGCGAGGGCACCCGCCAGTACGCCCAGCACCAACGACAGCGACACGGCGAACAGTGCGATCTGCGGCGTGAGCAGCGCAAACGTGAGGGGCGTGCGGAAGACGCGCTGGTAGTGCGCGTTCACCAGGAGCGTCGCCATCCAACCGATGCCCGCGCCGACCACGCTGCCGAGGACCGCGATCAGAGCAGCCTCCGCCATCACCGACAGCGCCACGGTGCGCCGCGAAAGTCCAGCCAGGCGCAGCGCCGCCACCGCGCGTCGCCTCTCCTCCACCTTGAGTAGCAGGATGCACAGGAGAAACACCGTGCTCGCCACGATCGTGATGCCACCGATGGCGCGATGAAAGCGATCGACCACCTGAAACGTGCGCGAACTCTCCACCGCGACCTCACGCGACGCATGCGCGCGAAAGCCGAACGCGACATGGTTGATGCCGGCGAGCAGCGAATCGACCCCGGTGGGCCCCGCATCCTCTCGAACGGCGACCGCGAAACGGTCGACCCGATCGGTCGCGCCGATCAGGCGCTGCAGATGATCGAGGTGCAGTCGAACGCGGTACTCGCTGCGCGCGACTTCGGCCGGGTCGGCCGAGCGGCGCACGAGTGCGTCGATGACCACCGGCTCGCCGGGCCGACCGGCTTCCGCCGAGAGCCGCAGCGTGTCACCCACGCGGACGCCCGCGTCGATGGCAAGGCGCTCGTCGACGGCGATCCCGCGAATCGCGGGTGCGCGACGTCCCGGTACGAGCGGACGACGGGGCACCCCGATGATGTCGGCGTCCTGCGCCTCGGCACGCGGCGCTCCGCCCAACACGGTGACGCACAGCAGTAGACCGGTCGCCAGCACGCGCCCGCGGAAGCCCGACACTCGTTCCCTCATGACACCGGCGCAACGAGACGGGCGGCGATTTCGTTCCGCGCACGGCCCGCCATACGGCAACGATGCCTGCTACTGCGCCACCGCGAAGCCGTCCCGCCGCGGGTCGGCCGCGCCGATGCGACGGCCATCCGGTGTGACGAGTACAGCGTGGACGCCGCCGAACTGGATATCCGCGACACGCGACACCGGGCGAAAGCCACGCGCGACGAGCCCCTGATAGACCGAGGCGGTGAAGCCCGGCTCGACTTCGACATCGCGTGACGACCACGTGGGATGCAGTCGGGGTGCGGCGAGCGCCATCGCCGGGTCTTCGCCAAACGCGAGCATGCGCACCGTCACCTGCGCGGTCGCCGGTTGGATGTACTGCGAGCCGGCCGCACCCACCACGAGTCGCACGCGGCCGTTCTCGAGCAGCATCGTGGGCGACATGGTGCTGTTGCTGTACCGATTGGTGCCGCGCGTGGCCGCGTCGAAGTTGCGTCCCACCGAGTTCAACCACACTCCGTCGGTCCACACCCCCGAACCGAACAGCACCCCCACGGTCGTCGTCATGGCGACCGCATTGCCCGCCGCATCCACCACACTCAGGTGTGACGTGAAGCTGCTGTCGGGTCGCGGTGTGTCGCCCGACGTCATCACGTCGTCACGACGGGATTCGGCACCATCGTCGGCACGTGGCGGCGCACGATACGGTTCGATCGCGGCACACGCACCATCCACCGGAGCATTCGCGGCGCTCCACGCATCACCAGCGCGCACCGTGTCGGTGAGCGGCGCGGTGAGCAACGCCGCACGCGACGCCGCAAACGTTCCGTGCACCATGCCGTTCGACGGGACCGGACGCACCGCCGGATCACCGCGCCACCGTTGCCCATCGGCTTGCGCGAGACGAATCAGCTGCGCGAACGACGCGGCCGTGGCCGGCTGATCCGTGTACGACGCATTGCGAGTCAGCCCGGATTGTTCGGCCAGATGCAACATCTCGAGCACGACCGCGCCCCCCATCGGCGGCGGTGCACCCAGCACGGTGTAGCCGCGCCACGTCGTGCACAGCGGTCGCATCCACGTGCTGCGGTAAGCATCCATGTCGGCCAACGTGATCAAGCCACCGCGTGACTGCACGTGATACGCGAGTCGCTCCGCGAAGGCGCTCCGATAGAACGCGTCGGCACCCGCCATCGCGATCAGATCGAGCAGGGCAGCCAGCTCCGGCTGCACGAGGCGCTCGCCCGGTCGCAGCGGCTGGCCATCGGGCATGAAAAGGGCCGCCGCGCGTGGTTCAAGCTTCACGCGCGACGCCGCCGACGCAATCGTACGAGACAACAGCGGCGACACGATGAAGCCCTCGCGCGCGAGGCGCGTGGCCGGCGCCATCACCTGCGGCAGCGGAAGCGCGCCGTACTTCGCGTGCAAGGTGAGCAAGCCGCTCACCATGCCGGGCACGGCGGTACCGCGGCCCGCCTGATCCTCACCGGTCGCCGCAGGTTCCGGCTGCGCCCACTCCGGTCGTTCGCCCGATCGACCATAAAACGACAGGTGATCGGCGCGCTGCTCCTTCACCATCCACACCGTCGCGGCGCCGCCGCCGCCAAGCCCCGTCTGCGAGGGGTCCACGACGCTGAGCGCAAACGCCGTGGCCACCGCGGCGTCCACGGCGTTGCCGCCTTGCCGCAGGATCGACGCGCCGGCCTGCGCCGCATCCTGCTGCGACGCCGACACCATGCCCGTTCGCCCTTCGGCGCGCTTGCCCGCCATGGGAGCGACCGCTCCCGAGACACCGGACGATGGCGCGCTGCACGCCGAGAACAGGAGGAGCGGGGTGGCAACACCGATGGCAATCGAACGGCGCATCGCAGGTCGGGAGGAAGGAGGAAGGCGTCGCGACGGAATCGCGTCAGCCCCAATGGTGTGGTCCGGACGCCGCGTGAGCAACCGAACGGCGCGCGTCACCGGAGCATCGACAGATCGAGCAGCTGTCGCAGGATGCGCTCGGTCAGCCCCCACGTCACGTGCCCGCCCACCAACACCCCGGGAAAGCGCAGGCGCTGCCCCTCGTGCACGAGCACGTGTTCGGCTTGTGCCTCGGGGCGACGGAGCGCGTCGAGCGGTACCCAGAAATGCGCCGACACTTCGTGATTCGCGATCACGACCGTGTCCGGGCGCACCAGCGCCACGAACGGACGAATGATGATGCGTGGCAACGTCGGGCTGCGTGGCGCGAGATCGTCAAGTCGCCCGAGCACGTGACCCGCCGCGTCGAGATCGACGGCCGTCTCCTCGCGCGTTTCGCGAATGGCCGTGTGCACGAGCGACACATCGGTGGCATCGTGACGTCCGCCGGGAAACGCGATGTGTCCGCTCCACGGATCGCCCGCCACCACGGCGCGCTTGATGAACAGCAACTCCGGCTCGTCGCGCACACGCAACACGGCGGCGACGGCCGCGAGTCGTGCCTGCGGATCGTCGGCATCGTGCGGCACGCGGGCGTTGAGCTCCCGCGCGAGACGCGACACGACCGGATGCACGAGTGTCTCGCGCCACTGCGGCGACGCCGCCGCATCACCCGTCGGCGTGGTCATGCGGGCGTCATCCCCACGAGCTGATGTGCCCGCGATCAGTCGGCCACCTCGCCACCCGTCCCGACCCAGTCGCGCCATCCACCCGCGACCGATGACACGTTGCCGTATCCCATCTCCTGCAAGGTCCGACCTGCGAGGGCCGATCGATTCCCCGACTGACAGTACACCACCACGCGCGCCTCGCGCGGAATGCGTTGCTCCACCGAGCTCTCGAGCACGCCACGCCCGATGTAGACGGCGCCGGGAATGTGGCCGAGGTTCCACTCGTTCTGTTCACGCACATCGACGAGCGTGAACGGCGTCCCACCCGTCTGCAACTCGCGCAGTTCGTGCACGGTGATCTCGGGCACCTGCTGCTTCGCCTCGGCGATGAGCTGCTGCGCGGTCTTGTACGTCATGTCGTCAACGCGGGTCGAAGTGAACGTGCAGCGCACACGCCTCGGCATCGAGCGTGGCCATGGCCCCGAGTGGCACGGTCCATTGGTCCGCAATATGGCCGATCGGCACACCAAACAGCGCCGGCACACCGATCGCGTCGGAGAGCTCCTGCGCGATGCGCTGGACCGAGCGTGTGCCGTCAGGCGAAGTGTCGGGGCAGTCGGTGAAATCCCCGAACACGAGTCCCTCGCATCCGTCGAACGCACCGGCGAGGCGCAGCTGCATGAAGAGACGATCGATGCGATACGTCGCTTCCCCGATGTCCTCGAACACCGCGATCGCGCCGCGAAACGAGATGGCCCACGGGGTACCGGCGAGCGCGGCCACGAGCGCCAGATTGCCACCCGCCAGCCGCCCCTCGGCCCGGCCACCGCGCAATGGTACCGCGCCGGCGGCGTGCCCCGCCGAATCGGCGTGCTCCGCCACCGCGCGTTGCAGCGATGCTGCGCTGAACGCCGACAGCTCCGAGCGCGCGACGGGTCCGTGAAAGGACGTGAATCCTGCCGACTGCCACGCGGCGTGGAGCGCGGTAATGTCGGAAAAGCCGATGAGCGCCCGCGGACGTGCGCGCCGCAGCGACAGATCGAGCGCGGGGAGCAGTCGCATCGTGCCGTAGCCACCACGCAGGCACCAGATCGCATCGATGGTGCGATCGGCGAGCGCGGCTTCGAGGTCGGCCAATCGGTCCGCATCGGTCGCGGCGAAGTAGCCAGACCCGTCGAGCACATGGCGACCGATCACCGGCTCCCAGCCCAGGCGTCGCGCCGTCGCCTCGGCACGCGCCACATCGTCGGGACCCGAGAGTGGGCCCGCGGGCGCCACGAGCGCGACGCGGGCGCCCGGAGCGAGCGCCGGAGGACACACGAGCGCCGGAGCGATACGGTGTGACATGCCCGGAAGCTAGCCGGACCTCTTTCCCGCGAGCAATCGTTCACCCCCACATGTCGCCCCATCTGCTGGCCGCCCTGATCGCGGCCCCGTGGCTCGTCCTGCCGCTCGTGGTCCTCTGGCGTCTTCGGGGGACCCCGCTGCTCGAGCGCGGCCCCGCCATCGCGCCCGCGAACCCGCCGCGTGTCTCGGTGGTACTCCCCGCCCGCAACGAAGCTGTCCACATCGCCGCGTGCATCGCCTCACTACGCGCCACCACCTGGCCCGATTGGGAGCTCGTCGTGGTGAACGACAACAGCACCGACGACACGGGCGCGCTCGCACGCGTGGCGGCGGCGGACGATCCGCGCGTGCACATCATCGACGCGCCACCATTGGCCAACGGATGGTTCGGCAAGCAGTGGGCGTGCCATACCGGCGTGCAGCGCACCACCGGTTCGCTCCTGCTCTTCACCGACGCCGATACGCGCCACCATCCGGAGCTGATCACGCGCCTCGTGGCCGCGCGCGAAGCGCGACACGCCGATCTCATCTCCGTGTCAGGCACACAGGAGATGGTCACGTTCTGGGAGCGCGCCATTCAGCCCGTCGTCTTTGCCCTCATCCTCACGCGCTTCGGCGGGACGCGTGCCATCGAGGCTGCACGCGATCCCGCCGATGTCGTGGCCAATGGCCAGTGCTTCCTCATCACGCGCGAGGCCTACGACGCGATCGGCGGCCACGACGCCGTGCGCGAGACCGTGGCCGAAGACCTCATGATGGCGCAATGCATCGTCCGCGCCGGCCGCCGCGTGTCGCTCGTGCTCGGACGCGATCACTTGAGCACGCGCATGTACGATGGCTTTGACGCCATCGTGCGCGGCTGGCGCAAGAACGTGTACGCCGGCGGACGCCTCGCCATGAAGGGCGGATTCCTCGGGCGACTGCTCTTCCCGCTCGCGCTCGTGGGGTTCCCGCTCGCCATCGCGCTGCCGTTCCTGCTGCTCGTGCCGACGTGGCTGCTGTACCTGCCCACGCTGCACATCGCGAGCTTCTACGCGTCCGTGGCCATGCTGCTCGCCTTCGCAGGCGCTGCCATCTTCGGACGAACACCCGTCTGGCGCGCGCTGCTCGCGCCCATCGGCGCGCTGGCGTTTGCGGGGATCTGCGCGCAAGCCATTGCCCGTGGGCGACAGGTGGAGTGGAAGGGGCGCGCGTACACGAGCGCGTGATGCACGGCGCCGAGGCGACACGTCGGCACCGCATTCTCACGATCACACGCGCACGATTTCGGTGACGTGATCTCGCCACGATGCACGCATCGTGGCGCATGCTCACCATTCGCGCCGCCGCTACCCTGCTCGCACGCATCGACTCGCTCGAGTCCATGCGCCCACTCCTCCGCGAACTCGGCTTCGCGGGTCCCCTCCACACCGTCGATGCGGCGCTGCGCACCGCCCTCGGTCTCACCGACTACGTTGCCCGCGCGCGACTCATCGCTGGCGCCGGCATACTGCGCGCGTTGGCCGCAGTGCTTCCCCCCGATGCCGATCCGCGCGACGCGACACAACGCCTCGCCTCGGCCCTTGATCGCCACGCGCCCGGCAGTGCGTGGCTGCTCTGCCTGCTGCACGCCCCCACCGCCGACGCACGCACGCTGCTGCTGGCCACCGTGTCGCGCACACCGTCAGGCCACGTGCGTGTCACCGCGCTCCGCAGTCGACTCGCCCGCGTCACCGATTCCGACGCCGATACGGTGCGCGCGCTCGCGGCGGTGCCGCGCGAGGAACCGCTCACCACCTACGCGCGCTGGACCGATGTTCTTGGTCGCGAGTCGCTCTCGGCGCGCTTCTACCGCGCCCTCGAACGCATTGTGCAGCGACTCGCCGACACCGCCACCGGCGATGATCGCGCCACGCCTGCCGATCGGCGCACCCTCGCACTGCTCACGACGTCACGGCTGCTCTTCCTTGCGTTTCTCGAAGCGAAAGGCTGGCTCGATGACGACCGCGGCTTCCTCATGCGCGAGTGCACATCCGCCCTCGAGCGCGGCGGACGCCTGCATCAGCGCTGGCTGCAACCGTTGGCCTTTGGCACCCTCAACACGCCGGTAGGCCAGCGCGCGCCGGCCGCTCGCCGCTTCGGCAAGGTGCCGTTCCTCAACGGAGGACTCTTCGCCCGCGCGCGCATCGAATCACAGTATCGGCACCTGCGTTTCGATGACGACGCGATCGTGTCACTCGTCGCCGAACTGCTCGACCGCTATCGATTCACCGCCAGCGAGGACTCGCAGCAGTGGTCGGAAGCCGCCGTTGATCCCGAAATGCTCGGCCGCGCCTTCGAAGGGCTCATGGCGCCCGAAGAGCGCCGCGGCACGGGCTCGTTCTACACACCGCCGGCGCTCGTCGATCGTGTCGTGAGCGAGGCGCTGCATCACGTGCTCACGCCCACACTATCGGCGGCAGCGCGCCGCGATGCGCTCGCGGCGATCCGTTGCCTCGATCCGGCCTGTGGTTCGGGCGCGTTCCTCGTACACGCGCTCGAGCGCCTCACCACGCTGCGCTGCGCCGCCGGCGACTCGCGCCCCGCACACGTCGTGCGACGCGCGGTGCTGTCGTCGAGCATCTTCGGTGTGGATCGTAATCCGATGGCCGTGTGGCTCTGCGAACTGCGTCTCTGGCTCGCCGTCATCATCGACTGCGACGTGGCCGATCCCATGCAGGTGCCACCGCTACCGAATCTCGATCACCACATTCGCGTTGGCGATTCACTCGCCGGTGGAGATTTCCGCTTCGCACCGATCGCCGGCCGGAGACTCGCGGCGCTGCGTGATCGCTACACGCAGGCGTCGGGCGCGCGCAAGCACACACTGGCCGAAGCACTCGATCGCGAGGAGCGGAGTCGCGCACGCGCGGAAGTGGCGCGCATGCTGCGTCACGAACGTCATGAACGCGCCGCACTACTCTCGCGGCTGCGCGCCCGTGATCTGTTCGGCGAGAAGGTGGCGCCGTCCGCGCAGGATCGAGCGCGCCTGCTCGCCTTGCGCGTGCGCTCGCGTGAGCTGCGAGCGCGTGATCGCCAACTCGCGCGCGGCGGCGCTCTGCCCTTCCGCTTCGCGTCACACGTGGCCGACGTCGGAGCGCAGGGTGGCTTCGATCTGGTCATCGGCAATCCGCCGTGGGTGCGGCCGCACCAGTTGCCCATCAGCGAGCGCCTCGCGCTACGCCGCGACTTTCGCAGCATGCGTGACGCCCCGTGGCGCGTGGGCGCCGTGCGCGCCGGAGCCGGCCCCGGATTCGCCGCGCAGGCCGATCTCGCGGCCGCCTTCATCGAGCGCAGCGTGTCGCTGCTGCGCGACGGCGGAACCCTCGCGCTCCTGGTCCCCGCCAAGCTATGGCGTTCGCTCGCCGGCGGTGGCGTGCGACGCCTCGTGGGCGAAGACACGCAGGTGCACACGCTCATCGATTGGAGCGACGCGCCCGCCCTCTTCGACGCCGCGACCTATCCGTCGCTCCTTGTGGCGACACGGCGCCCGACCAACCACGACGCGTCCGCACGCACCGGGCCCACCGCCAGCGAAACCGTGCACGTCGAAGTCGTGCGCGGTGTGCGTCACCATCGCTTCTGCCTTCCGGCGCCCGCGCTCTCCCTCGGCGGTGATCGAGCAGCCCCGTGGTTGCTGCTGCCGCCGGATGTCCGCGCCGTCTTCGAACGCGTCCGGCGTACGGGCCCTTCGCTCGGCGACGCCGGCCTCGGGCGCCCCACGCTGGGCGTCAAATGCGGCTGCAACGAAGCCTTTCTCGTGCAGGCGCTCGAAGGCGATGACGATCTGGCGCGCATCGCGGCCGGCGCACACGAAGGCACGATTGAACGCACACTCCTGCGGCCCGCGCTCGCGGGGCACGCGATCGGACGTGAGCACGACGACAGCACTGGCGTACGCATCGTGTGGACGCACGATCGCGACGGACGACCGCTCGGCACCCTGCCGCCGCGCGCCGCGCGATGGATGCAGCGCTGGCGGCCACGCCTCGAGCAACGCCGCGACGCCCGGCATCGCCAACCCTGGTGGACCCTCTTCCGCACGGAAGCCGCGCGCCCCGATACGCCGCGCCTCGTCTGGGCCGACTTCGGGCGCACCCTGCGCACGCGGGTGCTCGACGCTGGCGACCCGACGGTGCCGCTCAACACGTGCTACGTCCTCCGCACACCGGCCCTCGAGGACGCGTTCGCACTCGACGCGCTGCTCGGCTCGCCCCTCGCCACCGCGTGGCTGGATGCGATCGCCGAGCCCGCGCGTGGCGGCTGGCGTCGCTTCCTCGCATGGACCGTGGCCGCGTTGCCCGTACCCGACGACTGGGTGCGCGCACGCACGCTACTCGCGCCGCTTGGTCGTCGACGCGCCATCGGCGATCCGCCATCACCCGAAGAGCATCTGGCCGTGGTGGCCTCCGCGTATCGCCTCGACAGCGCGACCGTGGCGCCGTTGGTGGCGTGGCAGCACGCCTGATCATGTCGGACGCCACCGCCCATCTGGCACAGCTGTTCGCCACCCTCGGCGCCGCCGGTCTCGGCCTGCGCGTGGCGACCGAGAGCGGCACGCGTGATCACGGCATCACACTCGGCGACGTGGTGCTGATGCCGCATCAGCGCAGTGCGCTGATGCGCTTGCGTCGCGTCGTGCCGCAGTTCGGCGGGGCGTTGCTCGCCGATGACGTCGGACTCGGCAAGACGTTTGTGGCCCTTGCGTTCGCTCGCGACTACACCGACGTGTCGGTGCTCGTCCCCGCCACGCTGCAGCACACGTGGCGTGGTGCCATCGCGCGCGCGGGCGACACCGCAGCACACGTGCGTGTCCAGTCGTTGCAGGCGTTTTCGCGTCGAGGGGCCCGTCGGTGTGCGACAGTAAGGGACGCGCGGCTTGTGATCATTGACGAAGCCCACCACCTGCGCAACCCGGCGACGTTGCGCTACGCGGCCGTCGCCGAATGGTGCCGAGGCGCGCACGTGCTGCTGCTGAGCGCCACGCCAGTGCATAATCGCACCGACGATCTCACACACCTGTTCGCACTCTTCCTCGGTCGCGCCGCCCACGCCTTGAGCGACGCCGATCGACTGCGCCTCATTGTGCGCCGTCGCCACGAAGACACCACGCTCACTACGCCAGCGCCTTCGATCCGGCTGCTGCCGCCACACAGAATTGGCGATGTGCCAGCCATCACCGCCGCCATCCTCACGCTGCCACCGCCGCTCCCCACGCGCGGTGGTCGCGCGGCGGCTGCCCTCGTCGCGCTCGGCATTCTGCGCGCGTGGTGCTCAAGCGCGGCGGCGTGCCGAGGGTTGCTGCAGCGACGGCAGCTGCGCGCCAGCGCACTCGCCGGCATTCTCGACGAGGGACGCTGGCCCAGCCGGCGCGAACTCGCCGCGTGGAGCGTCGGCGACGACGCGATGCAGCTCGGCTTTGCGGCGTTGCTTGTCGCGGAATCGGACGGTTCGACGGCAGCCACCACCTGGGCGGGCGCCGCAGACCAATCCAATCCCTCGACGTCGATGCTCCGCGACGCTCGTCATGCGCTCGCCTCGCATCAGGAGGCGCTGGACGCGCTCGTGCAGGCGGTGCGGACCGTCACCGATGACATCGACCGACAGCGCATCGAGGCCGTGCGTGCCATGCGGCGCGCTCTGCCCGGACACACTGCGCTCGCGTTCACACAGTTCTCCGACACTGTGCATGGTCTCGGCCGGCTGCTGCGATGGGACGACGGCGTGGCCACGCTGACGGCGCGTGGCGGACGCGTCGCCGGCGGTCCGCTGACACGACGTGAGGTGCTCGAGCGTGTCGCACCGCTCGCCCACGGACGCGCCGCGCCACCACCGCACGAGCGCATCCGCCTGCTGCTCACGACCGACCTGCTCTCGGAGGGCGTGAATCTGCAGGATGCGTCGGTGGTCATTCACCTCGATCTGCCCTGGACGGCCGCCGCCATCCGGCAGCGCGAAGGCCGAGTGGCCCGACTCGGCTCACCACATCGCGACGTGTACGTGGGGACGATCGAGCCACCAGGCGGTTCGGCCGCCGTGCTCGCCATCGCCGATCGTCTGCAGCGGAAGGCGCGCGCAGCCGACATGTCGCTGCATCCCGAGCGACGCCCAGCGCGCGCACGCTCCTCATGGCGCACGACGATCAGCGCAACGCCCACGCGCAGCTTGCTCGCGATGCTCGAAGCATGGTACAACGGCGCACCACACGCTGGAGACGTCGAGCGCGCGTCCAACAACCGGGCGCACCGCACGCACACGGATGGCATCACGCGCGGACGCGCGTCTGCACCGGACTCGCCTCGCATCGCCGAGCTGCACCGGGTGCGAGTGACGGCTCCGGCTGCGGTGCAGGCCGGCTGGTTGGCTGCACTCGCACACGACGACGAGACGCGATTGTACGGCGGGTGGTGTCGAGGACCCTCAGCCCGCACCACGGCCTCGCGCACGCCCGCCGTGTTGCACGCACTGGTCTCCGCCGCAGCGTCACACGAGCCACACGGTGACGTCGTCTCCCGCAATCCAGTGGCGCATCGCACCGTCCTCGAGTCCGTGCATCGCGCCCTGTCACGTGCGCTCACTCAGTGGCACACGCACACGCTGGTGGAGGCGTTGGACGCGCCCGCCGTCCACGCGCAGCGCGTCCTGCGGGACCTGCTCGCGGGTGCCTCGGTGCGTGAGCGGCTGCAGCTGCTCCCCGACGTGCGTCGCGCTTCGCAGCAGGTGCGTCAGCTACGCGGCGCGGCGAACGACGCGCGACTGAGCGAACTGCTGCGACACCCCGGACACCCCGATCGCCGCGCGTGGCTCGACGCCCTGCTGACGTTGCTGCACGAGGGGCTGCCGCGGTCGGCCCCCACGCATCCCGACGACGAGATGCCACGCGCCGCCGCCGAGCCTGCGCCCCCCACCGGCCTGCTCGCGCTGCTGCTGCTGTGGCCGTGACGCCGGCTACATTGCGGCATGGCCGCTTCCGACCGCTTTGCCCTGCTCTTCGATCTCGATGGAACGCTGCTCGACACCATCGATCTGCTGCTCGACTGCATGGAGTTCGCCTTTGCCGGCCGAGCGTATGTCCCGACGCGCGCGGAGTGGACGGCTGGTATCGGCACGCCGCTGCGAGGGCAGATGCGCGCGTGGCACGTGGCCGATCACGAAGTGGAAGATGTCGTCGCGCGTTACCGATCGCATCAGGATGCGCACCTCGAGCGCATGACGCGCGTGTTCCCCGGCGCGGTGGACGTACTGCAGTGGGCGCGCGCCGAGCGCATCCCCACAGCGGTCGTGACCAGCAAGGGGCGCGGCATGACCGAGCGGTCGCTGCGCCATGTGGGGTTGCTCGACGCGTTCGATGCGATCATCACCGCCGATGACACGACGCGGCACAAGCCCGATCCCACGCCCGTACACCTCGCGCTCAGCACACTCGGCGTCGCGCCGGCCCGCGCGCTCTTCGTAGGCGACTCCACGCACGACATGCACGCCGGCCGCGCGGCCGGCACGTTCACGGGCGCAGCGTTGTGGGGACCGTTCTCACGCGATGCGCTCGCGCCAACGCAGCCGACGCACTGGCTGCAGCGCTTGCACGACGTACCGACGGTGACCGAGGTGCTGCGCGGCTAACGCGTCGCGAGGCGCGCACGACGACGCCCTCGCGTCCATCAACGCGCGGCCATCTCCGCCCACCTCGGCGGTCGCCAGGGCGGCACGAACCGCGGACAGGCGTCCACCGTGGCGGGAAACACCACGTCGGCAAACCCATCACCGCCTTCGCCGTAGCGCAGATCGGAAAGCCGGACCGTTCCGTCGGCCTCGACCGCCCACACCGGCACGCGCATGAAGCCCAGTGCGGCGCGCACATCGCACCGTTGCGCGAGGATCACCAGTTCCTGTCGCGGCGCCGCCCACGTCTGCTGCCACTGCACGGCAGCACTCATCGCGTGCGGTGGTGGCACGATGCGACTCTGCAACAGCCCCGTCGACTCGCCGAATACCGTGCGCCGCGTCCCCGACGCCTCGCACACCGCGCTCGTCCGCACCGACGGCCACGCCGCCACCGTGGCCCGGTGCACGCGGTACAACGTGTCCGTCGCCTCTACCACGATTGCGTCGAAGCACGTCGGGTCGGCCGCTGCCGCGGTGAGCACCACGTCAGCCAACCCCTCGGGTACCACGCGCGCGACCTGCGCGTACGCCGCACGCGTTGACAGCGCACCGAGCGCCTCGAAGCTCACCCACCCGATCACACCGAGCGCGAGCGCTCGGCCGCCACGCCAGCGCCACGCCATGGCACTCCACAGCGCCGCACTGAGCGTGAGCGCGAGCGCAATCGACGACGGCACCACACCCAGCGTCCACGACGCCACGAGAATCGCGGCGAGCGCAAGCCACAACACCACACGACCGGCCGCATGCCGCGGACCCGCCACGAGCGCCGGAATCGCGATCACCCAGAGCCATGGCTCCACGATGAACACCATATCGCCGTACACCCAGCGATTGTCGAGCGGCCAGAACGGATGCACGCCGTAGCTGTTGGTGTAGTCGAGCGCGATGTGCGACAACGTCCCCGCCACGGCGAGCATCAGCATCGCGAACCGAGCGGGCCCGTCACGCACCGCGCGCGAGAGCGCGAGCGTGAGCGCCCACAACACCACGGCACTCACGAGTGCCAGCACGATCGTGTGTGTGTGGCCGCGATGGTGGAGCAAGTAGCCGAGCTTGCCGATGCCGAGCAGCGGGCCGCTGTACAACAGGTCCAGGTCCGGAAACTCGGCGGCCGCGATACCGAGCAGGGCGGCCGCGCGGCGCACTGGGGCCTCGACGGCTCGACCGGTACGACGGGCCAGCTGTTGCGTGGTCAGGTCGGCCAGCAGCAGGCCGGCCAGCGCGTGGGTGACGTTGTCCATGCGAAACGAAGGGGCAATCGAGGCGGCACGAATCCCGGGCCAACCCCGGTCGTAGTGAAATGTGCCACCGGTTCAAACCTTTCCCGCCCCCCGCCCATCCAACTCGGCGACACCACCTGGGGGCCATGCACACACTCGCCGTGACCGGATTCCTGCCCGACCCACTCGCACCGACCGATCTGAGGGCTCGCCCTCAGCCCGTGCCCGTGGGGTCGGCGCTGGCGGCGGGGGCTGCGCTCGACACGCCCGACGAGGAGCGCGCCGACATCGCCGCCGCCGCGGCCGGTGACCGACGGGCCTTCGAACGGCTGTACCGGCGCCATGGGCAGCGCATCTTTGCGTTGTGTCTGCGCATGACGGCCGATCGCCAGCTCGCCGAAGAGCTCGTGCAGGACGTCTTCGTGCGGGCCTGGCAGAAGCTGGACGGGTTCCGGGGCGACGCCGCCTTCGGCACCTGGTTGCACCGGGTGGCCGTCAACATCGTGCTCAGTCGGCGCAAGCAGGACGGGGTCCGGCGGGAGCGGACCACCGACGACGAGACCTCGCTCGACGCGGCTCCCGCGCGGTCCGTCTCGGTGGGTGACCGGCTCGATCTCGAAGCGGCCATCGCCGCCCTGCCGCAAGGGGCACGACGGATCTTCGTCTTGCACGATGTTGAAGGCTACACGCACGAGGAGATCGGTGATCTGCTCGGCATCACGTCCGGCGGGAGCAAGGCGCAGCTGCATCGCGCGCGTCTGCTTCTGCGGGAGGCACTGTCCCGATGACGCATCCGACCATCACCTGCGATCGTTTCGAAGCACTGCTCGGCAACTTCCTCGAGGAGGGGCTCGACGCCACCACGCGTCAGGCCTGCGAAGCGCATCGCCTCGGCTGCGCTTCGTGTGCGTCGCTCGTGGCCGAGCTCGACGCGATCGTGACGGCGGCGGCCACGTTGCCACCACCGGTTCCGTCTCGCGATCTGTGGGCCGGCATCGAGGCCCGACTGGAAACACCGGTCACGCCGCTCCATGCACCCCGCGCCGCGACTGCCGCGCGTCCCACGTTCATCACGCGCCGACTCGCCGTCGCCGCGGTCGCCCTCGTGACCGCGAGCGCCGGCCTCACGTGGACGATCGCGCAGCGCACGCAGGGGGCCGCCCTGAACGTGGCAAGCGGCGATCGTGCGACTCCGCCAGTCATCACGGCTGACGCGGCGACATCCAACACGAATGACGTTCGCACCGAAGCCGCTGTGCCCGCGACACCGGTTGCCGCCGGCGCATCGCGTCTGGTCGCGATCGATACCCTCTACGGACGCGACATCGCACTGCTGCGCGACGCCGCCGAAGGCACGCTCGGCACACTCGATTCGAGTACCGTGGCCGTCGTTCGCCGCAATCTCGACATCATCGACCAGGCCATTCGCGAAAGCCGCGAAGCGCTGGCCGCCGATCCCAACAGTGGTTTTCTGCTGGAGCAGCTCGATCGCGCCTATGAGCGCAAGGTCGATCTGCTGCGCCGCCTCGCCCTGCTCTGAGGCCTCATCGCCATGCCGTTTCTCCTGTGTGCTCCGTCCATGACCCGCTCGTTCCTCCGTCGTCGCCTCCTTGGCGTGCTGCTGCTCACCGGTGCGATCACCGCACCCGCCGCCGCCCAGCGCCAAACTGAAACCACGCTCACTCTTGAGCGCAACGCCGTGGTTGAAGTCGCCGGTTCATCCAACGACATCACCGTCATCACCGGCGGCGACGGCGAACTGCGTGTGCGCGGTGACGATGTGCAGCGGCTCGGCATCCGTCGCGAAGCACGCTCGGTGGTCATCTCCTCGAGCGGTCCTCGCGGTACCACCGCGCAGGCGGTGGATCTCACCGTGCCGCGTGGCACGGTCGTGCTGCTGCGCACGAACAGCGGTGACATCTCGGTGCGTGGCACCGGCGCCGATGTGGAGGTGAGCAGCATCTCGGGTGATGTGCGCATCGAGGACGCCGAGCGCGTGCGTGTCGAAACCGTGTCGGGGGATGTGCAGCTGCGCCGTGTGCGTGATGGCGCGCGCGTCAGCGCCACGAGCGGTGATGTCTCGCTCACCGACGTGGTCGGCGACGTCGAGGTGACCGGCACGTCGAGTACGGTCGTGCTGCGCGATGTGAACGCGCGTCGGGCCGGCGTGAAGACCGTCAGCGGCGAGATCGAATGGATCGGTGCGTTCGCCACCGACGGGCGGTACGAGTTCAGTGCCCACGCCGGTGATGTACGCTTCACGCTCCCCCGCGATGCTCGCGCGACGCTCGACGTGCGCACGTACAACGGCGACCTGATCACCGGATCGCAACCCATCACGCTCATCCCCGACGGGTCGGCCAGCGACCGCAGCCGGAGCGAGGCCGAACGCGCGCAGCTCGACGCCGATCGGACACGGATGCGCGTGGTGCGGGATTCGGTGAAGCGGGTGCTCAGCGACTCCATGCGCCGCGAGCGTGATGGCACACGCTCGAGCGCGTCGTGGGAGCGTGATCTCGAACGGTCGGTCGAGCGTCTCGTCGAAGGCGTAATGCGCAGCGTGGCCGTGAGCATGGAATCGCTCGCGGTGGCCTTCGAGGGTTCGGACAAGCGCGGCGAGGGGCGACGCTACACGATCGGCCGCGAAGGCGGCGCGCGAGTGAGCGTCTCCACTTTCAGCGGCAACATCATCCTCCGCAGTGCGTCCGACGTTCCGTCGCGGCGCGAATGAACGTCCACACCATCCTCCAACGTCGAGGGGTTCTCATGTCACACTACTCGTTTGTGTTCGCCACCCTGCTGTGTTCGACCGTTGCGCTGTCCTCGGCGTCGGCGCAGGAGCGTGATCCCGATGCCTTCCGCTACGACGCCACGTTGTCCCGTGGTCGTACCGTGCGCCTGCACAACGTCAACGGCAGCATCGACGTCGAGCGCAGTGGTTCGAACCGCGTTGAAGTGCGGGCCGAGAAACGCTGGCGCCGCGGCGATCCCGACGACGTACGCATCGTGCAGCGCACGGCCGAAAACGGTGATCTGGTCGTGTGCGCGCTCTGGAACGACGCCGAGTGCACGGACACCGGTATTCGCAGTCGCCGCAACTCGCGTTGGAACGATCGTAACGATGTATCGGTCGCGTTCACGCTGCGTGTCCCCGACGGGGTGCACGTCGAGTTGAACACGGTCAACGGTGGCGTGAGTGCCGATGGCATTGCCGGCGACGTGGACGCGTCCACCGTGAACGGCAGCATCACGGCGCGCAGCACGCGGGGCCCGGTGCACGCGAAGACGGTCAACGGCAGCATTCGCGCCACGATGGGCGCACTCGGCGACGAGGCGCTGCGCTACGAAACGGTGAACGGGTCGATCACCCTCGAGCTGCCGGACAACGCCGATGCGGAACTCGATCTGAGCACGGTGAACGGCGGCGTGTCGACCGACTTTCCGGTGACCGTGCAGGGGAGCATTTCGCGTCGGCGTCTGCGTGGCACGGTGGGTGACGGCGGCCGACTGCTCAAGGCCAGCACCGTCAACGGCGGCATCACGCTCAGGCGCGCGGGATGAAGCCGTCGGGCGTGGGGTCCACGTTGGTGAATCCCTCGTAGAGCGCTTCCACGGCGTGCGCGAGCACGAAGTCCTTCTCGGTCACGCCGCCCGCGTCGTGGGTGCTCAGGTGGAACACCAGCTTGGTATAGCGCACATCCACGTCGGGATGATGTTCCTGCGCTTCCGCCACCTCCGCGACACGCTGCAGAAAGGCGATGCCGTCGGGGAAGGTCGCGAACTGGTAGCTGCGCTGCAGGGTGTCGCCCTTGCGTGACCACCCGGCCAGGCCACCAAGGGCACGCTGGATCTCGATGTCGGAGAGTGGGCGCATCCTGTAGGGTACCGATCCCCGGACGCGGGCGCCAGTCAACGGTGCATCGGCCGTGCTTGCACCTCCGGCGCGCCGATCGCCCGCTGGACAGGCGCGTCGAGTTTCGGTATCTGTTCGGTGTATGTCATCCCCCCTGCTTGCTCTGCGCGCTCAGCTCGACCGGCTCGCGCCCCGTCCGGCCCCGGCCGGTCCCGCCTGGTCCACCGGGCTCCCCGACCTCGACGCCGCGCTGGGTGGTGGCATCCCGCGCGCCGGCATCACGGAGCTGGTGGGGGTGCGGAGCGCTGGCCGTACCACGCTCGCGCGTCGGATCGTGGCCGAAGTGCTCGCCGCCAATCGGTGGGTGGCTATCGTGGACGCCGAGCGCACGCTCGCGCCGCAGGATTGGGCCGGGCTGGGGGCGCGGCTCGTGGTCATCCGTCCGCACGACGCCGAGCGGGCCGCGTGGTGCGCCGATCGTCTGCTGCGCAGCGGGGTGTTCGCGCTCGTGCTGCTCGACGGCGTACGCCCGCTGCCGCGCGCGTCGAGTGTGCGCCTCGCGCAGTTGGCGCGCGAGCGGGAGACGGCACTGCTCGTGGTGGGGAGCGTATCGGCGACCGCTCCGGTGGTGAGCGGCGGTCCCACGCTGCGACTGCGCGTGCAGGCGCGTCCCACGTCGGATGTGCGCGTGGACAAGGGCGCCCCGCCGGCGCGTGTGCCCGTTCCGTGGCGCGTAGCCATTCGGCCGCGCCTGGCGATTACACCGCCAGCGGCCGACCGTCGCGGGGCCGCGCGCGAACGGCGCCCGCATGGGACGCCGTCGCGGGGGCGGAGGTAGGGGC
>ERZ1066123.753-NODE-753-length-21933-cov-8.317031_pt1 | contig 21933 bp, 20 predicted proteins | sample MGYA00382770_ERZ1066123 | MGnify/ENA primary metagenome ERZ1066123 (study PRJEB33369, sample SAMEA5778353) | biofilm metagenome | biome: Industrial cooling water; feature: Water cooling tower basin; material: Biofilm | place: United Arab Emirates | collected...
CTGCAGAAATCGGTGACATCAAGACCGATCGGGCAAACCAGCAGCCGGGTGCGCCGATCCCCGACACGCACGCAGTCCCCCTCGATCGTGGCCTCGAACTGGACCGCCACGTAATCGACGAAGGCCTGCCGCCATTCCTCCGACTGGAACCCGATCACGTCATAATCGAGCATCCCCAAGGTCAGCTCGCGGTGGCCGGGGAGCGACATCAGCAGGCTCGGCGGGGGCCAGGGAATGTGCAGGAAGAACCCGATGCGGTTGGTGAAGTTCCGGCTCCGCAGGCGGCTGCCGAGCGGCAGGAGATGATAGTCGTGCACCCAGATGAGATCATCGCTCTCGATCAGCGGTGCGAGCGTATCGGCAAACCTCTCGTTGACCCGCGCATAGCCGCCGGCAAAGTCGCGGGCGATTTCGGTGAGGTCGAGCCGGTAGTGGAACAGCGGCCACAGCGTGCGGTTGGCAAAGCCGTTATAGTATTCCTCCACATCCTGCGCCTCGAGATCGATGGTCGCGGTCGCGACCCCGTCGGCGCGGCGGAAGGTGATCTGGCCGGTGAACTCCTCGGTCTGTTCGCCCGACCAGCCGAACCAGATGCCGTTGCTTTCCCTGAGCGCAGCGGCGAGCGCGACCGCGAGGCCGCCGCGATTGGCGCTTTGTCCTTCGGTTTCGACCTGGACGCGGTTGGAGACGGCGATGAGGCGGGGCATGGAAGGGCCTTGCGGTTGGGCCTGCGGCGCGCGCGGGGGGCGCGGGGCCGGGCCGGGGGTGGAACGCGCCGGCATGGTTCAATGGCCCGGCGCTGGCTATGCCGCCTTCGCCCAAGGCAGCGGGGATAAAAACCGCCTATGTCATGAACGGCTCGCCTTCGCCCTCGGCAATCGCGCGGATGCGGTGGTGGACCTCGGCGGGGCTTGCGAGCACGGCGTCTGCGGCGGACGCGATCCTGTCGCCCACCGCGATTCCCTGCCCGCCCAGCGCACGCGCGGCGGCGATTGCGGCGATGTCGGTGAAGTCGTCGCCGATATAGAGCGGCTGGCTTCCGGCAAAAACGGGGAGCTTCATGATCGCGCGCACCGCGTCACCCTTGTCCGCGCCGGGCAGCCGCAGCTCCCACACCATGTCGCCCTCCTGAATGACCAGATCATGCGTGACGGCGCAGTCCTCGGCCCATTCGCGCACCGCCTCGCGCAGCTGCGGGGCGAGGCGATAGTGGATGCCGAGGCCGAAGCTCTTCAATTCGACCACCACGCCCTTGGCCGCGCCGAAGCGGGCTTCGGTGTCGCGGGTGAGGCGGGCGAAGATGTTGGCCGGCGGCGGGGCGCGGCGGTGTCCGTCGTAGCGCAGCTCCAGCCCGTGGCTGGCGGCAACCGTGACCGGCCATAGGGTCTTGCCCCAGAGCTGATCGAGCTGTTCCAGCGACCGGCCGCTGATGATTGCCAGCCGCCCCTCGAGCCGCGCCAGAGCGTCACCGAGCAGCGCGCGCAATTCGCTGCCGACCTCGACCGCGTCGGGCGTCTGTGCGGTCGGAACAAGCGTGCCGTCGAAGTCGAGCAGCAGCGCAAGTGGGCGGGACGGCGTCATCGAGAGGGCTCCTGCACGACGGGCCTGTCGCATGAGGCGCACTCCGGGCGGGGGCACTAACCGGGGTTAGGAACGCAGTCCATGGCCTCCGGGACGCACCCACCTATTGTCACCTGACGCCCCTTTTCCGTGACCTTGAACCTGTGGAGCACCTCATGTCGTTTCTCGACCGTATCGCCGCCGCTATCACCCCTGCCGCCACCGATGAACAGCGCCAGGAAGCGCGCGCCAAGCTTGAACGGCTGTCGGCCTCGGAGCCGTTTGCCGAGGACATTCTCGCCCATCATCGCCGCATCGAGGCGCTGTTTGCCGAGGCGCGGCAGGACAGCGGCCCGGCCGCGCAGTCGGCGGTGGTCGAACTCGCCATGCTGCTGAACGCGCATTCGATGGCCGAGGAAGCGGTGATCTACCCCGAGATCTCGGAGAATTCGAGCAAGGCCCACGCCGGGATGGCTTACGAAGAACACGCCATGACCAAGGTTCAGCTGGCCGCGCTCCAGAAGCTGGAGCCGGGCTCGCAAGAATGGCACGAGAAGCTCGACCATATCGAAAGTGCGGTGCAGCAGCACATGTATCAGGAGGAGGGCAGCTGGCTGCCCGACGTGATCCAGTATGCGCCGGTCGAAGCGCGGCAGCGGATGAGCATGGAGTTCCGCGACTATTTCGAGCGCGTCGACCGCAGCTGAGCGGCATTGCGTGGAGCGCGGGCTGCTCTCCCACCTCTCCCGCCGCCCGCGCGCCGCCTTATCGCTGGACGCACAAAAAACCCCGCCCATCGCTGGGCGGGGAGTTGTTTTGGGGCAATGACCGAACGAAGTGGAAACCAAACGCGCGTCCGGCCACCAGGTCACCAGAGGGATCGGGATACCCCCGGGTGAGACAAGTCTGCCCGACTGATTCTCTGCACGCCCTAACCTATATTGCATCTGCGAGAACCGCGAGATTTCGGCCTCTTCACGGACAGAAGAAGACGCGCTCCGGTCCCTTGGGACCGGAGCGCGCAAAGCAGACTGCGGCAGAAGGGGGGCGTGCCTGCCGCAGCTTGCATCAGTTCGAGGAAGACCCCGATTTTCCGGTGGCCTGACTGCTGGTGTTGCTCGGAGCCGAGCCCGAGCTGCCTTCGCTGTCGCGCTGCTTGCGCCACTCCTCGAATTTGGAATCGAACTCGTCCTGCTGCTGCTGGCGGAATTCGTTATAGTCGCTGTCGAACCGGTCCATCTGCCGCTGGCGCCACTGGCTGTAGCTGTGGTCGTGATGGTGACCCTGCTGGCTCTGGCCCCACTGGCTCTGGCCGTGCTGCGAACTGCCCATCATCGCGTCCTGCCCGCCTTGGCCGCTGAAGCCGAAGCCGCCCCGGCCGCCGCCGCCTTGCCCGTCGTGGCTGCTGCCATAGCCTGCCTGGCCGCCGTAGCCGCTCTGGCCGCCGTAGCCGCTCTGGCCGCCATAGCCGCCGCGGGGTGATCCATCGGACCCGCCCGAATGGCCATGGCCGCCCTGGCCCTGGCCTTGCTGGTTCTGGCCTTGCTGGTTCTGGCCCGGGCGGTTCTGATCGCGGTCCCAGTCCGAGGGATCCTGGGTGCCATGACCGCTCTGTCCGCGCTGGTTGTCGTTGCCTTGCTGATGCATCTGGTCCTCGCGGCCGCTGCTGCGATACTGCTGGCTATCGCGATTCTGGTTGCGCTCGTTTGCCATCTCTCGTTCCTCTCAGGTTGAAGGGCCGCTCGGCGGTCCCGCCGATCCGGGCCTGTCCGTAACCTGCCAGCAGGCGCCGTGAGGCTGCTTATCCTGCATTACCTACGCGGGACGCCCTGTCCCCTTGCCCTGCCGCCTTGCCGTGGCTCTCGGCACCCCTCAGGTGGTTAGGGAATCAGCGATAAGGCCGCGCCGTCCTTATCTGGTGCTGAGGCCTCCGAATCCGGCGCGCCTGCGGGCCCGCCAATGCTTGTGCGACTCACTCGCGGCTGGCCGGTCAAGACAGCCTGCGCCGATTTCGCGGTGAGCCGCCGGGGATTCGTCTGGCAAGGTATCTTTTGATCGGGATATCGTAAGGCCATTGTTCGAGTATTGCAGTTCACGCAACACTTCGAGGAGCAAGCACGTGTTCAACGCCTTCCTGCTGCGACTTATGCATGCTGCCGAGCTGGGCGATCAGGAGATCCAGGCGATCGAGGATCTCTGCCGCCAGCAGCGCGAAATCGGCGCCAAGAAGTACCTTTCGCGCGATGGCGACGAAATGCACTCATTCCCGGTCGTGCTCAGCGGCTGGGCGGCGCGCTACCAGATCCTGCGCAATGGCGCGCGTCAGATCACGCGCCTGCTTCTGCCCGGCGACGCCTTCTATTTCGATGCCTCACCCAACGGCATCGCGATCGAGGAGGTCATCACTCTCAGCCCCTGCAAGATCGTCAACATCATGCACGCCGACATGCGCCGCCTGATCGACCGTTTTCCGGCAATCGGCGAGGCGATGCGGTCCTACGGCTGCATGGAGAACGCGGTTCTTGCATCGTGGGTGGTGAATGTCGGCCGCCGCGACGCGCTGGAGCGGATGGCGCACCTCATCTGCGAGGCGCATTACCGCCTGTCCCTGGTCGAGGCGCACCAGAGCCAGCAGATCTACTTCCCCCTCACGCAGGACGATCTGGCCGACGTGCTCGGGTTGACGCCTGTGCACATCAACCGCAAGCTCCAGCAGCTGCGGCAGGAGGGGCTCATCACCCTGCGATCCAAGCAGTTGACGATCCACGATCTGCGCACCTTGCAGCAGATTGCCGGGTTCGACCCTGCCTATCTCGCGCCGCGCGTGCAGACGCTGCGGGAGCGAGAACGGCTTCGGGTTATCGCGGCCTGAACCTGATGCGGGCGGGGCCTAGAGCGCCCCGCCGCCAAGGTCCGCCAGCGCCGCGACGATCCGCGCCCCGTCAACCGGCTTGCTCAGATAGGGGCTGCCCGCAAGGTCGTCCGGCAGCATCTCCGCATCGTATCCCGTCAGGAAGGCAAAGCGGATGCCGCGCGCCTTGAGGTTGCGGGCGAAGTCGATTGACAGGCCGTGGCCGAGGTTGATGTCGATCAGCATCAGATCGACGCGGCCCTCTGCCAGCAGGCGATCGAGATCGGGCAGTTTCGCCGAGACGCTGACGACCTGCGCGCCTGCTTCCTCCAAGATCAGGCGGCAATCCTGCGCCTGATAATAATCGTCCTCGACAATCACGATGCTGAGGCCGGATAGCGGTCGTTGGGTCATCGGCGGGCCTGTGATCCTCAGGATCGGGTATCAAGGATGCTGCCGGCATCGGACAGCGGGAATTCGAATTCTGCAAGCACGCCTGTATCGTGCAGCGCGAAGCGCCCCTCGCCCTGGAGCTCATAGGGGACCCGCTCCTCGATCAGCTTGCGACCGAAGCCCTTGCGGGTCGCCTTGGTCTTGCGCACCGGTGCGGTCTCCTGCCAGCGCAGGGATACCCAGGGCTTGCCATCCCTGTCTTCGCGCGACCACACGATCCGGATGTAGCCGGTATCGCCGAGCGCGCCGTACTTGATCGAGTTGGTGGCCAGTTCGTGAATGGCGAGCGTCACGATCTCGGCCGCATGAGGGCTAAGCGCCACTTCCGGGCCTGCGACATGGCACTTGTCGTCCTGCACGGCATGAACCAGCAGTTCCTCGCGCACCAGTTCGGCAAGGTCCACGCTGCGCCCGGGGGAGCGGGTGAGGGTGCTCTGCGTGCGGCCCATCGCCTGAAGCCGGCCGATCAGGTGGTCGACATATTCGTCGACATGGCGGTGGCTCGGGGCGGAAAGCCGCGCGACCGATCGGACCATGCCGATGAGGTTGCGCACCCGGTGCTGCAATTCGGCGACGAGCAGCCTCTGCCACTCCTCCTCGCGGCGGCGCTGGGTGGTATCGATCAGCGCGCCGAGCATCCGCACCGGCTTGCCCTGTTCATCATAAAGAAAGCGACCCCGCGCCGAGAGCCAGACGACCTCCCCGCCGGGCTGGCAGACGCGATACTCGCAGACATATTCCTCGCCGGTCTCCATCGCGGCGGCGACCGCCGCGTTGACACGGGCGCTCTCGTCCGGGTGGGTGCGCTCGGCCCAGGTGTCGACGGTCGGCTGCACCTCGCCGGGTTCGTAGCCCATCATGCGGTAATGTTCGTCCGACCAGATCAGTTCACCCGTCTCGACGTTCCAGTCCCACAGGCCGACCTTGCCGATCTCGCTCGCCACCCGCAGCATTTGCGCCCCGTGGACGAGCTGGCGTTCGGCAAGGCGGCGGCTGGTGATGTCGGTCGACATGCCGAACCATTCAGTGACGGTGCGGGTATCGTCGAACACCGGCACTGCCCGCGAATGCAGCCAGCCGATCTCGCCATCGGGCCGCAGATAACGGTGTTCGATCTCGATCGACCCGTGCCCGGCAATCGCATCCTCGACCACCTTGCGCACACGGGCGCGGTCGGCGGGTGCAACGAAATTCTCGATCCAGTCGCTCTCCCCCGTGACATCGCCGAGCAGGCTGTTGCCGCCGAGCTGCTGCATCAGCGTGCCTTCGGGGTTCATCCGGAAGATCAGGTCCGATGTCGCCTCGATCAGCGATTGCAGGCGGTTCTCGCTGTGGCGTAGCGCCAGCTCCATCGCCTTGCGCTCGCGGACATCCTCGAACAGGACCCCGACGAGGTAGGGCGCGGCATCGCCGATCGGGAAGGCGAAGACATCGAACCAGCGGCCCATGGCTAGAGATTCGCTCTCGAATCGTTCAGCCTCGCCTGACAGCGCGATGCGGCCGTAGGTCGCGGCCCATTGATCTTCGATGTCCGGCTGAAGGCTGCGCATCGACCTGCCGATCGGGTCGCGCAGTCCGGTGTGTTCGACAAAAGCCTCGTTGGCTTCGAGAAACTCGTAGTCGTTCGGCGTGCCATCGTCGCCGAACAGAACGCGGATGATGCAGAAGCCCTCGTCGATGGCATCGAACAGCCGCTTGTAACGCTCGTCCAGTTCGCGCTGCCTTTCGCGCGCGAGATGATCGGCGGAAATGTCGCGGACCCGCGCCATGATCGCCTCTCGTCCGCCATGCCGGAGCGGGGAGAGCACCACCTCGTAAACCTGATCCGACCGAATGCCCTTGCGCAGCAGCACTTCGGGCGTGCCGCGCGCCAGGACCCGTTTGAAATCCTCTGCCCAGGCCGCAACCATTTCCGGGAAACGCGTGCCGAGGGTCTGGCCAGCAAGGTCATCGACCCCCAGCAGGCGGCACAGCGCCGTGTTGCTGGCAAGATAGCGCCATTCGCCGGTGTCCTCGCCATCTTCTGCGACGCGTTCCAGGATGCAGGCCGCATCGGGCAGCGCGTGGAAGGCGGCGCCGAACAGGGTCTCGTCGGGATTGTGTGAGAAGTCCGCCATGCGCTCGTCTTTCAGACCGGCCAGCATAGGCAATCGGGTCGGGACGCTGGATAACATAGATTGTCGCTGCGCAAAGCCCCGCACGCGGTTAACGCAGTATAAGGCCACCCGATTGTCCGGCGGGCACACCGCTCGCCTGCGCTGCAAGGCCCCTGCGCCAGTCAAGCGGGGCCGGTTTGCGGCGACAATGGAGCTGACCTTATGCGGATGATACTTGCCCTCTTCGCCCTCGGCGCCGGTGCCTACGCCCTGTCCCGCAAGGCGTCCGAACGTGGGGACGGGGCTCGCGCCGCTTTTGCCGGTGACGAGCAGGGCACAGCGCCCACCGCGGTGCGCGATGCCGGACCCGATGCGATGCGCGATCCCCCAGCCGCCCCGTGGACATCGGTCGACGAGGCAAGCGACCAGAGTTTCCCGGCCAGCGATCCGCCCGCGACCTATTGACGAGGCATTGACCGAAGCGGCCTTGCGGCATGGTCTCGGCCAGCCATCAAGGATCGGTCGCAGGATTTCCCTGAGGGCCGCTGATGCAGGCATCATAGGTTAGTGTCACGCGATGTGTGTTGGCCTTGAGAAGGCGGGCCTCCAGTCTGACCGTTCCGGGGAATCGACCTGAATGCCGACAATCACCGCCAGAGGCATCGAGCCTCTGTTCCGCCTGCTTGGCCGCTACATGCCGCTCGACGAGGAAGACCGGGCTGCCCTCGGTGCCCTTGAGGCCGGGCCGATCTGCAGCGGCGAAGCGCGCACCGACATCGCGCGAGAGGGCGAAAACCCGACCGTGATCCGGCTGCTCGTCTCGGGTTGGGCCTGCCGCTACAAGGACCTTCCGGACGGGCGCCGGCAGATTGTCGGTTTCTTTCTGCCGGGCGACTTCTGCGATCTCAACGTCTACATCCTTTCGGAGCTAGACCATTCGATCGGCGCGCTGACGGCGGTGCGCTATTACGATATCCAGCCCCATCAGTTCCAGGAGGTGATCGATGCACGCCCGCATCTGCTGCGCGCGCTGCTGTGGCACGAGATGGTGTCCGCCGGCATCCAGCGCCAATGGCTGCTGTCCATCGGGCAGCGATCGCCGCTGGAGCGCCTCGCGCATCTGTTCATCGAGCTTTACTACCGCCTGCGCACGGTAGGGCTGGCGACGGGGCTCGGTTTCGAGCTGCCGATCACCCAGAACCACCTTGCCGAGGCGAATGGGCTCAGCCTCGTCCACCTCAACCGCACGCTTCAGGAAATGCGGCGCGAGGAACTGATCGAACTGGCGGACCGGCAACTCAGGATCATCGACCTCGACCGGCTCAAGCGGGTGGCGATGTTCAACAACAACTATCTGCATTTCAATCGCTAGAGCGGCGGGAGGGGCTGGGCGGCGAACCCCCATCCCTTGAGAGCGGGCGCGGCAGCGCGCTCGGCCAGCACCTTCGCGTCGCCCACGGTGAAGGGGTGGGCGTCGTTCATGCCGTCCAGTTCGTCCCAGGAGATCGGGACCGCGACAGGCGCATTCTCGCGGGAGCGGGCGGAATAGGGCACCACCGCGGTCGCGCCGCGCTGGTTGCGCAGCCAGTCGATGAAGATCCGGCCCTTGCGCTTGGCCTTGCTCATGGTGGCGGTGAAGCGTTCGGGCTCGGCGGTGCTGAGCGCCTCGGAGAAACGGCGGGCGAAGTCCTTGTGATCCTCCCAGCTGTGACAGGGGGTGAGGGGCACCACCACATGCACGCCCTTGCCCCCCGAAAGCAGCGCAAAGCTCGCAAGGCCGATGTCGGCAAGGTGCCGGCGGATGTCGCGGGCGGCGGACTTCACGGCTTCGAAGTCGAGGCCTTCGTCCGGGTCGAGGTCGAAGATCATGCGATCGGGCGCTTCGACCGCGTCGCTGCGCGCGCCCCAGATGTGGAACTCGATCGTGCCCATCTGCACGCATTGCAGGATGCCGCGCGCATCGGCGACGTAAAGGTAGTCCTCGGTCCCGCCGTCCTTCTCGCGGATCGGCACGTGGTGCACCGCGTCGCCGAGCGCGCCCGAATCGTGCTTCTGGAAAAAGCACTTCTTCGCGCGCCCCTGCGGACACCGCACGAGGCTTACCGGGCGCTGGCCGAGGAAGGGCAGCATCAGCGGGGCGATCTGGGCGTAGTAGTCGGCCAGTTCGCCCTTGGTCTGCCCGCTTTCGGGGAAGATGACCCGCTCGCGGCTGGAAATGGCGATGTCGGCGGCAGGCTGGGGCGAGGGCTGGGGGCGTTCGGGCGTCACTGCCCTGGCAGGCTTGTCGGAACGCAGGCCCAGAAAGCTCGCGTGGCGCACGCTGCCGGTGGCGGTGAACTCGGCGAAGGCGATCTCCGCGACCAGTTTCGGGGTAAGCCATGTGACCCCGCGCGCGGCGGTGCGATCGACCGCGACCGGCGGGGTCTTGCGAACGAGCGGTTTCATCCGCCTCGCCAGATCGTCCATCGTGTCGGCATCGAAGCCGGTGCCGACATTGCCCTTGTAGGTGAGGCCCTCCTTCTCGTGCTGGGCGAGCAGCAGCGAGGCGAAGGGTCGGCCACGCGCTGCCGATGTCTTGAAACCGACGATCACGAACTCCTGCCGACGGGTGCACTTGATCTTGACCCAGCTTTTCGAGCGGCGCCCGGCATAAGGCGCATCGATCGCCTTGGCGATGATCCCTTCCTGCCCCGCGCCGCACATGGCGTCGAACAGTTGCTCGCCCGCGCCGATCACGTGGTCGGCGACATGGATCGGCGGCGGTGCATTGGCGAGCAGCGCCTCGAGCCTCTCCTTGCGCTCGATGTTGGCGAGGGCCGTCAGATCCTCGCCGTCCAGTTCGAGAAGGTCGAAGGCGTGAAAGGCAAGCACGTCGCCCGGCCCCTGCGCGCCGTGGCCGCGCTTCAGCACGTTCTGAAGCGTCGAGAAATCGGGATTGCCGTTCGCGTCATGCGCGACGATCTCGCCGTCGATGAGGGCCGGCGGCAGATCGAGCGCGGCAATGGCGGCGACGAGCGGGCCGAACTTGTCGGTCCAGTCCTGCCCCGAACGGGTGTAGACCCGCACCGCCTCGCCCTTGACCGCGACAAGTGCGCGGTAGCCGTCGAACTTGATTTCGTGCATCCAGCCATTGCCAGTGGGCACGGCATCGACGAGCGTTGCGAGCTGCGGTGGGCGGAACGCGGGGAGTTTGCCGCCCTTTTTTCGCGCCTGACGCCTCGCCTTGGGCTTCGGCGGGGGCGCCGCCTCAGCCGCCTTGCCCGCCGCGATCTCGGCCATCGAACGACCTGTCGAGATGCTGGTCAGCGCCGTTTCGACCAGTGTGTCGCCCTCCTCGGCGAAGGCGTCGCCGACCTTGCGCAGTAACCAGTTTTCACGCTTCTCGCCGGGGCGAGGCTTCAGGCGGACGAGGATCCACTCGCCCTTCATCCGCTCGCCTTCGAGCGTGAAGTGGAGATGGCCTTTGTCGATGTCAGCCGCGCTCTTGCCAGCGACTGGTGCCCAGGTGCCGCGGTCCCACAGCATCACCGTGCCCCCGCCATATTCGCCGCTGGGTATCGTGCCCTCGAAGGTCGCGTAGGAAAGCGGATGATCCTCGGTGCGCACCGCGAGGCGCTTGACGGCGGGATCGAGGCTCGGACCCTTGGTGACCGCCCAGCTCTTGAGCACACCGTCGACCTGCAGCCTGAGGTCCCAGTGCAGCCGGGTCGCGGCGTGCTTCTGGACCATGAAGGTAGTGCCGCCCGGCCGCTTGGCGGGTTCGCCCTTCGGCTCGGGGGTGCGCGCGAAGTCGCGCTTGGCGTTGTAATCCGCGAGCGGGTCGGCGCGCCGTGCCATCCGCGCGTCCCGCTCAGGCGCGCTTGCGGGCGGCGGCGCGGGAGGTCTTGTTCGCCGCAGCGGCCTTCTTTGCCGGTGCCTTCTTCGCGGGCGCCTTTTGATCTGCCGGCTTCTTCGCGGCGGGTGCCTTTTTCGCTGCCGCTGCTGTGCCGGTGCCGCCGACCGACTTCTTCAGCGCCGCCATCAGGTCGACGACATTGCTGCCCCTGCCCGCAGGCTCGCCCGCGTCCTCGATGATCGCCTTGCCGGTCTTCGACTTCGCCTTCTTGTCGATCAGCGCGCGCAGCGCCTCGACATAGCGGTTCTCGAACTCGCCCGCATCGAACGGCGCGGTGCGCTTGTCGATGAGGGTCGTCGCAAGGTCGAGCAGCTCGGCATCAGGCTTGATGTCGTCGATCTCGCTGAAGAAGGCCCGGCCTGCGCGCACCTCGTCGGCATAGCGCAGTGTTTCGAGCAGCAGGCCCTTGCCGCAGGGCTTCAGGGCAACGAGCTTTTCGCTGCCGCGCATCGCCAACTGGCCCAGGGCAACCTTCCTCGACTTCCTCAGCGCCTCGCGCAGGACCACGAAGGCCTCTTCCGCAAGCTGGTCCTTGGGAGCGACGTAATAGGGTTTCTCGAAATAGAGCGGGTCGATTTCGTCGCTGCCCACGAACTGCACCAGTTCGAGCGTGCGCTTGCTTTCCAGCTTGACCGCCTCGATCTCGCGCTCCTCGAGCAGCACGTATTCGCCCTTCGACACCTCGTAGCCCTTGATGATGTCGTCGCGGTTGACCGGGCCGATGCCGGGGACGACCTTTTCGTAGGCGATGCGCTTGCCGGATGGCTTGTGCACCTGGTTGAAGCGGATCGCCGCGCCCGCCTTGGTGGCGGAGAAGATCTCCACGGGGATCGAGACCAGCGCGAGGCGTATCTGGCCGGACCAGTAGGCGCGGGCTGCCATGCGTTCTCCTGCCGTTTTCGGGGTGAATCGTCTGTCGGCTGCGCTGTGCCGCGCGTGCGCCGACGTCGCACTAACATAGGCGTGTGCCGCGCTGAGGACTGCGGGCGAGAAGGGCACGGGGCGACTCCGCCCCGCTCACAAGGAACGCACAGCATGGCCCGCCAAGAGGACAAGCGCGACGCGCTGAAAATGCTCGCCGAGGATCACCGCAAGGTCGAGGAACTTTTCGAGAAATACGAAAACGCGCGGGGGCCGGCGGCACAGGCCAAGATCGTGCGCCAGATTTGCGAGGAACTGACCATCCACGCTTTGATCGAGGAGCAGGTTTTCTACCCCGCGGTGCGCGCCGCGGTGGACGAGGACATGATGGACGAGGCGCAGGTCGAGCACGACAGCGCCAAGGGCCTGATCCTCAGCTTGCGCGATGCCGATCCGGGCGATGAATATTACGACGCCAAGGTCAGCGTGCTCAAGGAACAGGTCGAACACCACGTCTACGAGGAGGAACGCCAGCGCGGCAGCATCTTTGCCCAGGCTCGCAAGGCGGATATCGATCTTGAGGGACTGGGCGCCGAGATGGCAGCCCTGAAGAAGCAGCTTCAGGCGCAGGCAAAGTCTGACGAATTGCCGGCGCCTGAAAAGATCGCCCTGCGCGAGTGATGGCAGCAGCGATGCCCGAGCTGGCCGAGCGCACCGTCCCCCGCATGGCGCAGCTGCATCGCGCGGCAAGGGCCCTGCTCGAAAAGCTCGACGAGGCAGGAATGGCGGTGGTGACGGCGGAAAGCTGCACCGGCGGCTTCCTTGCCTCGCTGCTTACCGACATCGAGGGGCTGAGCCACGGCTTCGACCGCGGCTTCGTGACCTATTCGCAGGAAGCCAAGCAGCAGATGCTGGGCGTCGAGCGGGGTCTGATCGAGCGTGTGGGGACGGTCAGCGAGCCGGTCGCGCGGGCGATGGCCGAGGGCAGCCTCAACCGCTCGCGCGGGGGTCTGGCGCTCGCGATCACCGGCTTTGCCGGGAGCGATGACCCGGACGAAAAGGAAGGGCCGGGCGTCACCTATGTCGCCGCCGCCATCCCGCACCAGTCGTGGGTCTACCGGATCGATTACGGCGAGCGCCCGCGCGCGGAGGTGCGCAACCTTGCCGCAGCGGCGGCGCTTACGGTCGGGATGCGCGCCTTGGCCTGGCGGCAGGCGCTCTAGCAGGCGTCGTCGGGCGCGGGGGTGATGGCAAGCGCGATGTCGTGCCCGCCGCCCACCGCCAGCACCACCAGCGTTCCGTCCTGCCGCGTTTGCACCGCGCTCGTCTCGCGCGCGCCGGTCACCGTGTTGACCCGGGTCACGGCGTAGCAGCCCGCCGCCAGCCCGGTGATCTCGACCCAGCTGGAAATCGAATCCTGCATCTCGCCGGACATCAGGCAGACGATCGCCTGCCGCGCATCGCCACAGCCGATCGCCAACCCCTCGAAGTCATGGACGGTGAGGCGGCTTTCGAGCGGCACGCGGGCGAAGCTCGGCCAGTCGATCAGAGGCAGGAATCCGGCCAGCACGCCTTGGGCCGCGTGCATCGCAGGCAGCAGCACATGGGGATGGCGATAGGGCCAGCGCATCCCGCCGCCCGCCCCGCCGCTGGCGATGTGCGCCCACTGCGTGCGCCGGAAGCAGGCGGTGTCGTAGCTTTCGGGCAGGGTCGCGCCGCCGTCGCAGAAGGTGTGCACGGGGCCGTGTTCGCTGTCCATCAGCGGACGCAGCGGCGGGCACTCGGCGAGCGCACCCTGCATCAGCCGCACGGTTGCCTCGGCGGCGGCGAGGGTGGTCTGCGGCGCATCGAGGGTGGCGTGCTCGTAGAGGTGGACGCTCGCGAAATCGAGCGCAGGGTGGCGGAAGATCACCTCCCCGAGCGCGGGGGAGGCGACAAGGTTGGGGTGGAACACCGAGACGGTCTGGAGATGCGAGCGGCCGTAAAGCTGCGCCTCCTCCTCGCGGACGGCGGCAGAGACCTCGGTGACGAAGTCGTGGACCACCGCAAGGTCGCCGCCTGCATACCAGGCGTCGATCTCGTTCCACAGGTCCCAGGCGAAGACGGCCGGGCTTCCGCCCCAGCGGCGCGCGGCGAAGCGCAGTCGCTCTGTGATCGCCGCGCGGGTCGCGGGGCAGGTGAACATCGTCTCGGGCGAGGCGCAGGGCCCGCCGCGTGCCGCAGAATAGGGATGATGCCGCCAGCGCCGCGCCATGAAGAAGGTGTCGAAGGGGGTGAGCAGGAAGCGGATGCCGTGCCGTTCGCCCAGCGCGATCAGGTCATCCCAGAGCCGCACCATCGCCGGGCTGAAGGCTCCGACGCGGTGTTCGAGGTGTCGCCCGTGCGTCTGGCTGTAGTCGAGCATCAACCTGAGGCACGTCACCCCCGACGCTGCGAGCGCAGCGAAATGACGCTCCACCGCCTCAGGGTCGCGGCGGCGATAGAGCGGGGCGAGGTTGGGCCAGGTGATCGCCTCGTTGTGACCGACCGGGGTCCAGGGCGTGCCGGCTTCGGTTTCGAAGTAGGGTGCCCCGGCAGCGCAGCGCACCCACCCGGCGGTCGGCGGGACGGGCGCGGCCACGACCCGCATCGCGTCCCCGCCGACAAGCCCGGCTCCGGTGTTCACTCGGCCGCCACCGCGCCGGGTCCGGCCATCGCCTCGCTGCGCCAGCGCGCATCGAGCCGCCGCCACGTCGCCAGCGCCTGCCCGACGATCTGGTCCATGTTGTAGTAGCGATAGGTCGCAAGCCGGCCAACGAAGGTCACGTCCTGCTGCGCCCGGGCGAGCGCGTCGTAACGCTTGTAGATCGCCTGTGCGTCATCATTGGGGACGGGGTAGTAGGGATCTCCTTCGTCCGCCGGATATTCGCGGGTGATGCTGGTCAGCGGGGCGTGCTGGCCGGTGAGGTGCTTGTATTCGGTGATCCGGGTATAGGGCACGCCTTCGTCCGGGTAGTTCACCACCGCCACGGGCTGCGACTGTTCGCACGGCAGGGTCTCGTGCTCGAAACGCAGCGAGCGGTAGGGAAGCTTGCCCAGGCGGTGTCCGAAATACTCGTCGATCGGCCCGGTCCACACGAGGTGGTCCCAGGTGATGCCCTCGGGCAGGTCGGCAAAGCCGGTGCCGGTCATCACCGTGATCCGCGGCTCGTCGAGCATCTTGGCGAACATCGCCGTATAGCCTTCGGCGGGCATGCACTGGAAGGTGTCGGTGAAGTAGCGGTCATCGGTGTTGGCGCGCGCGGGCACGCGGGCGGCGACCGACTTGTCGAGTTCGCTCGGATCGACACCCCATTGCTTGCGGGTGTAGCCCCTGAAGAACTTGGCGTAGAGATCCTCGCCGACCTGGGCGACGACCTGATCGCGCGAGCTCCTGACCTCGGGCACCGGCACCGCCACGGACGCGAGGTAGGCCTCGGCCTCGGCCTCGGTCGCCAGGTCCAGCCCGTAAAGCTGGTTGAGCGTGGTGCGGTTGATCGGCATCGGCACGAGCACGCCGTCGACCTGCGCCAGCACGCGATGTTCGTAGGGCCGCCAGCGGGTGAAGCGCGACAGGTAGTCCAGAATGTCGCGGCTGTTGGTGTGGAAGATGTGCGGGCCGTACTTGTGCACGAGGATGCCTGCCTCGTCCTTGTGGTCGAAGGCGTTACCGGCGATGTGATCGCGCTTGTCGATGACCAGCACCGAACGGCCCGACCCGGCGGCGATGCGTTCGGCCATCACCGATCCGGCAAAGCCCGCGCCGACCACCAGAACATCGTAATGCTGCGCGGCCTGCCGGGGGCCGGAGGTGCCGACAATGTCGGCACCCTGGCGGGCACCCAGCGCGTTTTCGATCTGCCGCGCGATCCGCGCGGCGATCCCGTCCCAGCTCTTGTCCGACAGGCAATCGCGCGCCTCGGCCCGCCAGGTGGCGCGCGCGGCGTCGGGGGCGGCGATGAGGTCCTCACAGGCCTCGATCAACCCCGCCGCGTCTGTGGCGAGGCGAATGCAATTGAGGTGTCCGTAGCCGCTTACCACGTCACGCACCGGGGTCGAGACGACCGGCAGCCCGGCGGCCATGTATTCGGGCGTCTTGGTGGGGCTGATGAACTCGGTCGAGGCGTTGAGCGCAAACGGCATCAGCGCCACATCCCAGCCGGCCGCGTAGGCGGGCAGTTCGGCATAGTCCTTGCGGCCGAGCCAGTGGATGTTGGCGGCCCGCGGCAGGTCATGCTCGGCAATCTTCACCACCGGACCGACCATGACGAAGTGCCATTCGGGTCGCGCTGCCGCAGCTTCGGCGAGAAGCGCGATGTCCATCCGCTCGTCGATCACGCCGTAGAAGCCGAGACGGGGGCGGGGGAGCGCGGCCTGATCGGCCGGGTCCGGCAGGCCGTCAGCGCCGCGTGCGAAATGCGCGACATCGACGCCGGAAGGCACGCAATGGATGTTGTGATGCCGGCTGGCCCGTGCCTCGTAGAGGCTCTTGCCGCCGCACAGCACGATGTCGGCGCGTGCCATCAGCGCGGTCTCGCGTGCGGCGATGTCCGCCGGGGCGAAGGCGAAATTGGCCAGCTCGTCCATGCAGTCGTAGACGACGAGATCGGCGCGCGCGTGGGCGCTGAAGCCCGTCATCATCGGGGTGTAGTACCAGAACACGCGCGGGCCGGTTGTCGCCGCGAGCGTCTCGTCGAGCAAGCGGGCGAGGGCGGCGTCTCGGGCGCTTTCGCAGAGGCCCTCGGGCAGTACCGGCACGAGCCTTTCAAGCCCTTCGCCGAGCCGTTCGCGCTCCAGCCGCGCCGTCGCACCGGCCTCCTCGCGCGGCTCCTCCCAGTAGAGCACGTCGAAGCTGTCCGCGAGGCGGGTCATGATGTGCTGCGGGCGCTGGAAGACCAGGTTCCAGCGCAGATGGGCAAAGCAGACGAGCGACGAACGCGGTGCGGGATCGGCTGGATGGCGGGCAGGGCGGAAGTCGGGGGACGGGCGGTGCATGCTTGCGGAGCCTTCTCGGATCGGGGGTGGCCGCCTGTGCCGGAACGACGGCAGACGGCGTCGTGTCAGGACGACACCCCCGCCTAGCGGCAGTGCTGCCCTTCGTGTTTCACCTATGTGAAATTCGAGAATTTTCCGGTTCGGCGGCCTCGTTGCGAACCCATGTTATGGGGCCTTCTCGCTCGTCAGTACAGTCTAGAGGGAGTCGCCAAGCGCAGACTGTTCGTCTCAGCCGGAGTATGATTTCATGGCGTCTTCTTGGATTACCAGCATCTTGCCGTTCTGGATACTCGGCTTACCGCTCATCATCAGTATCATTAGTTACATGCGCCTGCCCCGGCAGCGTGATCTTGCCCCGCCTGATCGCACCAGGGAGCGTCACAATCTGACCCGCGAGTCGCACATCCGCGCCGGCGACACGGTCGTTTCGAGAGGATAGGAAATCCATGTTCAGCCACAACAAGCGCCTGCAATACACCGTCCGCGTCTCCGAGCCGAATCCGGCGCTCGCCTCCCTGCTGCTCGAACAGTTCGGCGGCCCCGACGGCGAGCTGGCCGCAGCCATGCGTTACTTCACGCAAGGGCTCGCGGAGGAGGATCCGGGCCGGAAGGACATGCTGCTCGACATTGCCACCGAGGAACTCAGTCACCTCGAGGTGATCGGATCGATCGTCGCCATGCTCAACAAGGGAGCGAAGGGCGATCTGGCCGAGGCGGCGCTGGAGGAAGCCGAGCTCTACCGTTCGCTCACCGCGGGCGGGAACAGCCACACGCAGGCGATCCTTTATGGCGGGGGCCCGGCGCTCACCAATTCCTCGGGCGTGCCGTGGACCGCGGCCTATGTCGACTCGCGCGGCGATCCGTCATGCGATCTCCGGTCGAACATCGCCGCCGAAAGCCGCGCCAAGATCGTATATGAGCGCCTCATCGCGATTACCGACGACCCGGGGATCAAGGATGCATTGGGCTTCCTGATGACCCGCGAAATCGCGCACCAGAAGAGCTTCGAAAAGGCGCTCTACTCGATGTCCGACAACTTCCCTCCGGGTCGCCTGGCGGGCGTGGCGCCCTATGATCGTCTCTACGTCAACGCCTCGACCGGACCGGGCGATGCCGAAGGGCCGTGGAACAGCGGGCCGGAATGGGAGCGCAGCGACGAAGGCGACATGCAGGTCCCTGCCGATGGCGGCGAGGGCACCGCGCAGGTCGAACTGCCCGCCGATCAGATGAAGACGGTCGAGGCGATGATGCTGCGCACGGCTTCCGATCCTGACGTGGACCCGCTGACCGGGGCCGAGCTCGGGGTTGGCGCGCCCGTCGGCGACGATGACGACGACAACTAATCCCGGGCACCGCGATGCCTGAAGCGGCGCTACTCGGGATCGCGGCGAGCCTTGCCGCCGGGGCCATGACCGGCCTCGGCGGTTGGCTCGTCGCAGCCTCGGGAGCGCCCGATCCGCGGCGGCAAAACCTGCTGATCGGCTTTGCTGCCGGGGTCATGATCGCCGCAGCGTTCTTTTCCCTGATCCTTCCCGCCTTTGCCCAACTGCGCAGCGGCGGCGCTCCGGTTGCCTGGGCGGCCGCGGGGGTGGTTGCTGCGGTGTGGCTGGGTGCGGGCGTGATGGGACGGCTCGGCCTGTGGGCCGATGCGCTCGCCGCGCGCGGGCTCGTCCCGGTGCTGAACGCGGCAGGCCCCGACGACCCCGATGCTCGGCGCATCGCTCTGTTCGTCATCGCCATCACCCTCCACAACCTGCCCGAAGGGGCTGCGGTCGGCCTCGCCTTCATGTCGGACGAGCCGAGCCTCGGCTGGGCGACCGCAATCGGCATCGGGATCCAGAATGTGCCCGAAGGCATGGCGGTCGCGGCACTGCTGGCAAGCCTCGGCTGGAGCCGTGCGCGCTGCACGGCGGGCGCGCTGGCGACCGGCATGGTCGAGCCGGTCGGCGGCGCGCTGGCGGTCGCGGTCGCACAGATCTCCGCTGCGATCCTGCCCTGGGCGCTGGGCTTTGCGGCCGGAGCCATGCTGTTCGTGGTCGCGGTCGAGATCATTCCGCACACCCGACGGCGGATCGAGCACGGTTCGGCAACCCCGGCATTGCTGGCAGGGCTCGTGCTGATGATGGTGCTCGACGTGACGCTGGCCTGACGGGCTGTCCCCCCCCTTCTCCCTCTCCCCCGATAAAGGAGCCTCCCCCATGTCCAAGATCGTATCCAAGCTCGAAGAGGGCAACCTGCCCGGCCTTGAAGCCAATCTCGACCCGAAGCCCGATTGGGAGCCGCGCTATCCCGGCAGCGGGCGGCTGGAGGGCAAGGTCGCGATCGTCACCGGCGGCGATTCCGGGATCGGCCGCGCCGTCGCCGTGCTGTTCGCCCGCGAAGGCGCCGACATCGTTATCTCGCACCTCGAGGAGGAGGAAGACGCGATGCGCACCGCCGAAATGGTCGAGGACGAAGGCGCGCGCGCCGTCATCATCGCCGGCGACATCGGGGAGCGCGACCATTGCAAGGAGATCGTCGACCTTGCGATCCGCAAGTTCGGCCACCTCGACATCCTCGTGAACAACGCCGGGGAACAGCACCCCGACAAGGACGTGACCGAGATCAGCAAGAAGCAGCTGAAGCGCACCTTCCAGACCAATGTCTACGGCATGTTCTACATGGTGCAGGCAGCAATGCCCTACCTCAAGGAGGGCGCGGCGATCATCAACTGCACGTCGGTGACGATGTACGAGGGCGCCGAGGAACTGCTCGACTATTCAGCCACCAAGGGTGCGATCACCGCCTTCACCCGCTCGCTCTCGCAGAACCTTGCGGAAAAGGGCATCCGCGTGAACGGGGTCGCGCCGGGGCCGATCTGGACCCCGCTCAACCCTTGCGGCGGCGCCAGCGAAGAGAAGATGGAAACCTTCGGCCAGTCGACCCCCATGGGCCGGCCCGGCCAGCCGAACGAGGTCGCGCCGAGCTTCCTTTTCCTCGCCTGCGAGGATTCGAGCTACATGACGGGGCAGGTCCTCCACCCCAATGGCGGGATCATCGTCGGCAGCTGACGCGATGACCCTTGCGGAGTTGAGCGCCCGCTTGGCGGGCGAAGACGGCCTGACCGATCTGCTCTGGACGCTGGGGACCGCCGCCGTGCTGGCGGCGGCGGCCCTGCTTGCTCACGGGGTGCTGGTGTTCGTCGCCCGGCGCATCGCCCGGCGCACCGCCACACAGAGCGACGATCTGCTGATCGACCATCTGGTGCGCCCCTTGCGCTGGATTCTCGTCGCGCTTGCGCTGCTTTCGATCGAACGGTTCGCGCTGCCGAACCGCGAACTGGCAGAGGGGATCGTCGCGCTGGTGCGGCTGGTCATGCCGCTGCTGTGGGGCTGGCTGCTGATCGCCGGAATTCGCTTCCTCAGGAGCTACGTCTACGCCCGCAGCGATCTGGAAGTGGCGGACAACCTGGCCGCCCGGCGTCGGCGCACGCGGGCGGACATCCTTGCCCGGATCGCGGTCATTGTCGTGCTGCTGGTCAGCGCCGGCCTGATGCTGCTGGGCATTCCTGCCGTGCGAGAGATCGGGCTCGCGGTCATGGCATCGGCGGGGATTGCCGGCCTTGCCGTCGGCGTCGCCGCGCAGCCGCTGCTCAAGAACATCGTCGGCGGCTTTCAGCTCGCCTTCACCGAGCCGGTGCGGATCGACGATGTGGTGGTCTATCGCGGCGAGTGGGGGCGGGTCGAGCGCATCGGCCTCACCTACGTCGTGCTGCGCATCTGGGACCAGCGGCGGTTGGTGATACCCGTCTCCAAGCTGGTCGAGGAGCCGATCGAGAACTGGACACGCGAGACGAGCCAACTGCTCGGCACGGTGTTCGTCCATGTCGATCATGCCGCAGATATCGCCGCCCTGCGCGAAGTGGCGCTCGATGCGGTCCGTTCGCACCGGCTGTGGGACGGGCGCGCGGCGGCGGTGCAGGTCACCGACATGACGCCTGAGGCGCTCGAGGTGCGGGTGCTGATGAGCGCCCGCGGGGGAAGCGAGATGTTCGACCTGCGCTGCGATGTGCGCGAGGCTGTGGTGCGGGCGCTGGCGGAGGGTCTGCCGGGATCGCTCAACCGCGCGCGCGTGGTTCTGGAGGAGAAGGAAAGCGCATGAACATCGACTTGGTCACAATCGTCGGCACGATCGGCGCCACCGCCTCCGTCGCCAGCTTCACGCCGCAAGCCTGGAAGATCATCCGCGAACGCTCGACCGACGGGCTGTCGCTCGGCATGTTCGCGCTGACCAGCCTTGCTTTTGCGGCTTGGACCACCTTCGGGCTGTTGCAGTGGGAATGGACGCTCATCATTCCCAATGCGATCTGCCTTGTCTTTGCTCTGTTCATCCTTGCGATGATCGCGCTCCCGGCGCGCAAGACGGCAGAGGTGGCCGAGGCGCTCGACCCGGAAAGCTGACGTGCGGCGGCCCCGCACGGGCAGAGCGGGGCCGCCGACGACGCGGCCTAGTAGGTCACGCCGTAATGGGAATAGACCTGCTGGTTGTAGTTCGGGTCGTATTCGGGCTCGTTGCTCTCGTCGCTGTAGCGCGGAGCATTTTCAAGCATGTCCTTGTCGAGATCGACGACATAACCGCCCTGATCGGTGCTGTAGGTCAGCATCTGCCAGGGGATCGGATAGTAATCGGCCCCGATGCCCAGAAAACCGCCGAACTGCATAACGGCGTATTCCGCCGTGCCCGAACGCTTGTCGACCATGAAGTTCATGATCGAGCCGAGCCGCTCGCCGTTGGTGTCGAAGACGGCGGTGCCCTCGACCTTGTTCGAGGCGATGAGTTCGCTGGTTTCGTCGGTGTTGACTGCGTCTGCCATCAGCTGTTCCTCCTGTGATTGGCGGGAGCAGGCTGGGGTGACAGGGGCTTGCGGGCACTCACATAAGTCAGCGAGGCGGGGCACGGCGGGCCGGTCTTCCGCGAAACGCCCCGGGGGTGCGGCGAGCGCGGCAGCGGCATAGATCCGGTCCAGCACCGCGGCGACCTCGGCGGCGCGCACCGCGTCGGGATCGAAGCCGGGATCTTCGGCAAGCTGCCGCACCCAGGCAACCGCCGCGCGCGCGCCCCAATCGTCGGGCGGGGCGACAATTTGCTCGGCGGCAGTGCCGGACAGGCGCACCAGCTCAAAATCGTAGAAGCTGCCGCCGACATTGCGCAAGGTGGCGCCGCCG
>ERZ1066123.755-NODE-755-length-21915-cov-14.535865_pt1 | contig 21915 bp, 20 predicted proteins | sample MGYA00382770_ERZ1066123 | MGnify/ENA primary metagenome ERZ1066123 (study PRJEB33369, sample SAMEA5778353) | biofilm metagenome | biome: Industrial cooling water; feature: Water cooling tower basin; material: Biofilm | place: United Arab Emirates | collected...
CGGTGGACGCCACCGCCGCGGGCACCGCGCCCGCCGCGGGCCTGGGCGAGGCGGCCGGGGAAGCCGCCGGCGCGCTCGGGGCCGCCGCGGGCGGGGAGGCCGACGCCACGCCGCCCCCCTTGCCCGCGCCGGAGACCCCGCCCCCGCTCCCCGTCCAGGAGACGCCGCCCCCGCTGCCGCCCCAGCCCGACTACTGGGTCGAGGACAACGGCGCCCAGGCCGGCCCCTTCACCCTGGAGGAGCTGCGCGCCCGCGTGGCCGCCGGCACGCTGACGGCGACGACGCTGGCCTGGACCTCCGGCCAGGCCGACTGGATGGCCGCCGGCCAGATCGAGGGCCTGGCCCCGCTCTTCGAGGCGGCCCAGCCCGCCGCCGGCGTCACCGCCGCCCCGACCGCCGCGACGGCCCCGGGCGGGGACCCGGGCCAGGCGGCCGCCGCCGACCCCGCGGCCTTCCTGGCGGGGCGGTGGCGCCAGGAGGGGCTCGCGCCGATGGGCGCCATGGGCGCGGGCCAGGTGGACCTCCTCGTGGACCTGCGCGCGGGCGGCGCGCTGTCGGTCGGGGGCTCCGTGTCCATCGAGGTCAACGGCCAGCCCATCCAGATCGCCGTCACCGGCGGCGGCACCTGGAGCGCCGCCCCGGCCGGGCCGGGGCAGGTCTCGCTGAGCACGCAGGCCACGCTCACCTACAGCGCCCCGGGCTTCCCGCCCACCAGCGAGCCCCTGGTCGTCACCACGGTCTACCAGGTGGTCTCGGCAGACGAGCTGCGCGACGTGGCCACCGGCGAGGTCATCCGCCGCCAGTGAGGCGGCCGGGGGCGGGCGCGGCTACTTCACCGCGCCCGCCGCCATGCCCTTGATGATGAAGCGCTCGAGCAGCACCCCCACGACCACGAGCGGCAGGATGGCGCCCGTGGACAGCGCCGCCATGCTCCACCAGTTGATCCCCTGCGACCCCGTCTGGGAGGCCACCATGACGGGCAGGGTGTTGGCCCGCGTGGAGGTCAGGAGGGCCGCGAAGAAGTACTCGTTCCAGGTGAGCACGAGGCTCAGAATGAAGGCCGCGACCATGCCGGGCAGGGCGATGGGCAGGATGATGGTGAGGAAGGCGCCCCAGGTGCCGAGCCCGTCCACCATGGCGGCCTCCTCCAGCTCGGTAGGGATGCCGGCGAACTGGTCGCGCATGATCCAGATGACGATGGGCAGCACCGTGAGCGTGTAGAGCAGGATCAGCCCGATCCGCGTGTCCAGCAGCGCCAGCTCCTTGTAGAGCACCAGGAAGGGCAGGGCCAGCACGACGGGGGGCAGGATCAGCTGCGACAGGAAGAAGAAGCCGATGTCGCCGTTCCTCATCCAGGCCCACCTGTAGCTGAAGCGCGACAGCCCGTAGGCCGCCATGCTGCCCAGCAGCACCGCGAGCGCCGAGGAGGCCAGCGACACCACCGTCGAGTTGAGGAAGCGCTTGAGGAACTCCGCGCGGGGCGTGGACTCGGCGCCGAAGGTGTCGGGCGAGAGCCCCAGCGAACGCCAGCCGAGCCAGGAGGGCTGGTAGTCCACGAAGGGGACCATGTCGCCCTGCATGACGTTGGGGGCCATCTTGAACGAGGTCGTGACGGTCCAGTAGATCGGGAAGAGGCAGATGAACGCCCAGGTGGCCAGGGCCGCGTAGATCAGGACGCGCCGCGTCCACCAGCCGGCCCGGAAGCGCCGGTCGGCCTCGGAGTCGCGGAAGAGCGGCGCGTCGAGCGTGGTCATGTGCGGGGCCTCGTGAAGCGGTCCGCGAGCTTCATGAGGACCGTCATGGCGGCCACGATGACCACGAGGTAGACCATGGCGAGCAGCGTGCCGTAGCCCACGTTGGATCGGTCGCGGTACTCGCGGAAGATGAAGGACGTGACGGTGTCGGTGGCGCCCCCGGGGCCGCCCGAGGTCACGGTGATGACGATGTCGGCGAGCTTCAGCTTGAAGATGACGCGGATGAGGATGGCCGTGACCGACACGGGCAGCATGAGGGGGAAGGTGACCTCCCAGAACCCCCGCCAGCCCGAGGCGCCGTCCACGCGGGCGGCCTCCTGCACCTCGCGCGGGATGGCCTGGAGCCCGGCGAGCAGCATGATCATCATGAAGGGGATGAAGGTCCAGGCGTCCAGCATCATGATGGTGAGCTTGGCCATCAGCGGGTCGCCGAAGAACGAGGGGCTGTCCACGCCGAGCCAGCGCAGGAAGCGGGCGACGGGGCCGAAGCGCGGCTCCAGCATGCTCTTGCCGATCATCCAGGACACGGCCACGGGGCTGAGCATGAGCGGCAGGAGGAACGCCACGCGCCAGAACTTGCGCGCCCTGATCTCGGCGTTGAGCAGGAGCGCCAGGCCGAAGGCGATGGCGTACTCGACCACGATGGCCAGGCAGTACCAGACCATGTTGAGGAGCGCGTTCCAGTAGAACGGGTCGCTCCACATCCGGACGATGTTCTGGACGCCGTTGAAGCGCCGTCCGTCCGGGCTCGACAGGTTCCAGTCCGACAGCGCGATGAGCACCCCGAAGAGGAGGGGGAAGACGGTGAGGGCCACCACGAAGAGGATCGCGGGCAGCACGAAGAGCGCCCGCCGCCCCCCCTCCCCGCGCGTGAGCACCTGGGACCAGCAGAGCGCGGCGGCCCAGAGGAGGAAGGCGTAGAGCGTGGGCCGCCAGGTGCCCCACTCGGCGGCGTAGCCTTGGGCGCCGAGCGTCTGCCAGAGGGCGACGGCGAGCATCAGGAGGCCCGCGCCCCAGGCCAGGGCGCGGCCCAGGGCCACGCGCCGCGCCGGCAGGTCGTCGGCGGCCACGCCGTGGAGGTAGGTGTCGCTCATGCGCCCGACCCTAGCCGTGGCCCCGGGCCCGCGGAAGCCCGCTCGCGCGGAACCTTCCCCGCTCCCGGCGGTTGCCCCCGCGCCCGCCCCTCCCAGGAGATCGTCCGATGCACCTGCGCCCCATGCTCGCCGCCCACCCCGACGTCCGCGGCTCCGTGGCCGAGAGGCTCCTCAAGGCCATCGAGGAGAGCCTCGGCTGCGCCGCCCACTGCACCAGCTGCGCCGACGCCTGCCTCGCCGAGGGCATGGTGGCGGACCTGCGCCAGTGCATCCGCACCTGCCTCGACTGCGCCGACCTGTGCTTCGCCTTCGCCTCCGTGGGGCTGCGGCGCGCCGGCTCCAACGTCCCCGTCCTCCTGGCGGCGCTGCGCGCCTGCGAGGCGGCCTGCGCGGCCTGCGCCGCCGAATGCGAGAGGCACGCCTCCATGCACGAGCATTGCCGCCTCTGCGCCGAGGCCTGCCGGGCCTGCGAGGCGGCCTGCCGCGAGGCGGTGGCCGACCTGCGCTGAGGCGGCCGGCGCGCCCCGCTCGCCCGGGGCGCGCCGCCCGTCCCGCCTCACATCCCCAGCGAGGCCTTGTAGAGCGCGATCTGCCCTTCGCGCCCGATCTGGTCGGTGATCCCCTCCCAGGCGGCGGCGATGGCGTCGGCCGTCTCCTGGGCGGAGGCGTATTGCCCGTTGATGCCCTTGACCAGCTCGTCCTCGGCGATCGAGTAGTACTGGAAGATGCCGGGGATGCGCGGCTCGATGGCGGCGTTGGGGTGGTTGTAGCTGTCGCGGTTGGACCCGAGGTAGTCCTCCACGAAGGCCCGGTCGTAGCCCGCCGCCACCCACTCGTCGAAGTTGAAGTGCGAGTTGCGGTAGGGCTGGAAGCCCGAGGGATAGGCCGCCGTCCACAAGGACAGGTCCTTGCCGCCCAGGTGCGCGGCGGCCGACCACGCGGCCTTGCGCTTCTTCTCGTCGCCCGACACGCGGTTGGTGACGTAGACGCCCCAGCCCAGGTAGGCCAGGTTGGGGGCGAAGTTGGGCTCGCTCAGGTTCTCCTCCCAGGCGCCGGCCGCGTGGTTGTAGCGGCGCGTGCTCCCTGGGTTGATGGAGAAGCCCACCACGTCGCCCACCACGGAGGTGTCGGACGTGCGGGCGTTGCTCCCCACGTCGCCCCACCAGGTCAGCGCCGCCCCCGTCCCGCCCAGGAACTGCGAGAAGGCCGTGGTGTTGGGGTCGGCGTTGAGCTGGTCCGGCGGGTAGGCGTCGGCCGCCACCAGGTCCATGACGTCCTGGATGGCCTGCACCCAGCCGGGGTTGTTGACGCGCGGCCTCATGGTCTCGGGGTCGAAGAGCCAGGCGGGGTCGTCGGGGTGCTTGACGTAGGCCGTCGCGCGGTCCTCGAGGAAGTAGAAGCCGAAGCCGCCCCACTGGTACTTGAGCGGGTCGAGGAAGCCGAAGGCGGGCAGCCCCGTCAGCGGGTCCGTCTGGCCCTTGAGCGCCACGGTCATGGCGTTCATGTCCTGCCAGGTCGTCGGCGCGTCGGCCAGCCCGGTGATGGAGCCCTCGCCGAAGTAGTCCTTGCGGTAGGCCATCGTGTGGCAGTCGCCGTCGATGGTCACGCGGTAGGTCTGGCCGTCCCAGGTGCCCACGGGGGGCTGCAGGTAGGCCACGAGGTCGGAGGCGTCGATCTGCTGGGCCACCCAGTCGGGCATGGGGTCGAGCAGGCCCCGGCCGGCCGTGTCGCCCTCGAAGGGGGCGCCCATCTCCATGACGTCGAAGTCCACCGTGCCCGTGGCGATGGCCTGCTGGAGCCGCGCGTTGTAGTCCGCCTGCGCCAGGTCGATCCAGCTAATGGTGGCGCCCGTGTACTCCTCCCAGGGCTTGAGGAAGCCGCGGAACAGGAAGTTGTGCAGGTTCTGGTTGTTGAGCCCCATGAAGGTGAGCTCCACGCCCGCGAACTCGCCCTCGGCCACGTTGGCCTTGGTCGCCTCCAGGGTCAGCGCGCCCACGCGCTGCCAGTCGGCGTCCGTGGGGCTGCCCATGCCCACGCCCGGGATCTGCAGGATCTGGGCGCGCAGCTCCGGGGAGCCCGGGGGGCCGGCGGGCGCGTCCTGGGCGAGGGCCGCGCGCGGCAGGCCCATGGCCGCGAGCGTGGCGGCGCCGGCCGCCCCCTGCATGAGCCTGCGGCGCGACAGCGCCAGCTCGAAGAGATGGGTCTTCATGACGTCCTCCCCTGTCGCGGCGCCCAACCGGGCCGTGCCGGGGATGACCCCCGCGGCCCTCTCCCGGGGCGCCGGCTGCGGGAGTGGTCCACCCGCGCGGGCCGTCTGTCAATGGGCTGACATGTTAGCATGTCCAGCGGCCTCGACAGGCCCGGGGCGCCCCGCTAGCCTCCGCCCCGACGCGCCCAGGCGGGCCGGGGGAGGGGCCATGGCCGACGTCCAGATCAGGGAGCTGCGCAAGGCCTATGGCGCGGTCGAGGTGATCCACGGCGTGGACCTCGACATCCCCGACGGGCAGTTCGTGGTGCTCGTCGGCCCCTCGGGCTGCGGCAAGAGCACGCTCCTGCGCATGATCGCCGGGCTTGAGGCCGTCACCTCCGGGACCATCCGCATCGGCGAGCGCGTGGTCAACGCCCTCGCCCCCTCCGAGCGCGACATCGCCATGGTGTTCCAGAACTACGCGCTCTACCCCCACAAGACGGTCGCCGCCAACATGGGCTTCGCCCTGAAGATGGCGGGGATGCCCCGGGCCGAGATATCGGCCCGCGTGGACCGCGCCGCCACCATCCTCGGCCTCACGCCCTACCTCGCGCGCTACCCCCGGGCGCTGTCGGGCGGCCAGCGCCAGCGCGTGGCCATGGGCCGCGCCATCGTGCGCGACCCCAAGGTCTTCCTGTTCGACGAGCCGCTGTCGAACCTCGACGCCAAGCTGCGCGTGCAGATGCGCGCCGAGATCAGGGCGCTGCACCAGAGGCTGCGCACGACCACCGTCTACGTCACCCACGACCAGATCGAGGCCATGACCATGGCCGACCGCATCGTCGTCATGCGCGACGGCCACGTGGCCCAGGCGGGGGCGCCGCTCGACCTCTACGACCGCCCCGCGAACCCCTTCGTGGCGGGCTTCATCGGCAGCCCCGCGATGAACCTCGTGGAAGGGACGGCCCAGGCCGCGAGCCTCGTGGACGGCGTCCTGCGCCTGCCCGCGCCGGGCGCCGAGGACGGCCGCAGGATCGTCGTCGGCGTGCGCCCCGAGCACCTGGACCTCGTGCCCGCCGCCACGCCCGGCGCCTTCGAGGCGCAGGTCCGCGTGGTCGAGCCCACCGGCAACGAGACGCACCTCGTCCTCGACGCGGGCGGGCGCGACGTGGTGGCGGTCAGCCGCGACCGCCTCGCCATGCGCCCGGGCGACCGCGTGTCCTTGCGCGCCGACCCCGCCCGCGCCCACCTCTTCGACGCCGCCACCGGCGCCCGGCTCAACTAGGGCGGCGAAGACCCCGCCAGCGCGGCGATGTCGCGACCAAGGCGGTCGTCCGCTTCAGTCACGAGGCCGATCCGCGGGTGGGATCGGAATCCTGATTGCGTCTCGCCTGCCGCGGCGAGGGCGAGGCGGGCCTCAGCCGCGGCCTCCTTCGTTCGACCCGCGCCGTGCCACAGGAGCGCGCGGGCGCCATGAGCTTGGTAGCGGTCAACAGGGAACTTCATCAGATGCCAGTTGGCGTCCAGGACCCGAAGCGCGTGGGGATGGGCCTGCAAGAGCCCGGCCTCCAGCACCAGCCAGGGCAATTCGAGCCAAGCCCTTGTCCGGAGATTGGGGAACTCCCGCTCGCGCGCCAAGGCGGCCTCGTAGGCGGCCACCGCACCCCAGGGGTCGCCCAGAGCCATGAGTGCGTGGGCCTTGGTCACATGAGCCGCCGCGAGGTCGAAGCGCTCCCCGATGGCGAGATACTCGTCCAGCAGCCCGAGCGACGCCTGCGGATGACGTTCGGCCAGGTACTCGGCCTGAATCCGCAGAGGTTGCGCCTTGTCCCGGGCCAGACGCAGTCGGGTTCGGAAGCCCGCTTCGACGGTCGCGGTCCATTCCTCGTTTCGGAACCAGTCCCCGCGCGCCATCGGAACGCCCCTCTCGGGCCGCACGTTAGCCGGCCCGGCGCTCCTGCGCCACCGGACCCGAGTGGAAGCCACGGCCCACGCCTTGACGCCGCCCTTCCCGCGCGGCTCAACTGGCCGCGACAGGAAGGTGCCGCCATGCTCAAGGGGATAGACCACCGCCTCGGCGCCGACGTGCTCCATGCGCTCCGGGCCATGGGCCACGGCGACCTCCTGGTGCTCTGCGACACCAACTTCCCGGCCGACTCGGTGGCCAGCCGCACGACCAGGGGCCACCTGCTGCGCATGGACAACCTCACGGCCGCCCAGGCCGCCGAGGCGGTCCTGTCCGTGTTCCCCCTCGACACCTTCGTCCCCGACCACGCGGGGCGCATGGAGGTGGTGGGCGAGCCGGCCATGGTCCCCGTGGTCCAGCAGGAGGTGCAGGAGGTCGTGGACCGCCACGACGGCCGCGAGGCGCGCATGGTCGGCGTCGAGCGCTTCGCCTTCTACGACCTGGCCCGCACCGCCTACGCGGTGATCCAGACCGGGGAGCGGCGCTTCTACGGCTGCTTCACCTTCCGCAAGGGCGTGATCCCCCCCGATGCCTGACGTCGCCGTCCTGGGCGTCTTCGTCGCCGACACCGCCTACCGCGCGGCCAGGCCCCCGCGCCTGGGCGAGACGGTCCTGGGCGACTCCTTCGCGCTCGGCCCGGGCGGCAAGGGCTCCAACCAGGCCGTCGCGGCGGCGCGCGCGGGGGCCTCCACGGCCATGCTGACGCGCCTCGCCCCCGACGCCTTCGGGGCGCTGGCGCGGGCCACCTGGGAGGGCGCGGGCGTCACCGCCGAGGTCATCGAGGCCGAGGGCTACACCGGCGCCGCCTACATCTTCGTCGAATCCGGCACCGGCCAGAACGCCATCATCGTGGCCCCGGGCGTGGCCGGCGACATCGCGGAGGCGGACGTGGCCCATTGGGCGCCCGTGATCCGCGCGGCCCGCGTCTTCGTGACGCAGCTGGAGCAGCCGCTCCCGGCCGCGCTCGCCGCCCTGCGGACGGCTCGCGAGGCGGGCGTGCTGACGATCCTCAACCCCGCGCCGGCCCCGCCCCTGCCGCCGGGGATGCTGGCGCTCTGCGACTGGGTCACGCCCAACGAGACAGAGGCCGAAGCGCTCACCGGGATCGCCGTCGCCGACCCCGCGAGCGCCGAGAGGGCGGCGCGCGCCTTGGCGGGGCAGGGGGCCGGCACGGTCGTCGTGACGCTGGGCGCGAACGGCGCGCTCCTGCTCCACGGCGGCGAGGCCACCCACGTCCCGGCGATGCGCGCGGGGCCGGTGGCCGAGACCACGGGGGCGGGGGACGCCTTCACGGGGGGCCTCGCGGCGGCGCTGGCCGAGGGGCGCGCGCCGCTCGACGCGGTGCGCTTCGCCACCGCCACGGCGGCGATCAGCGTGACGCGCCCCGGCACCGCGCCCTCCATGCCCGCGCGGGCCGAGATAGACGCGCTCCTCGCGCGCGGCTGAGCGCGGCCGAGCGCGGGGCCGGGGCCCGCGCCAGGGGCCGGGGGCGCGCCGGGGGGGTGCATCCGGCCGCGCCTTGCCCTACCTGGGCCCCATGGCCCTCGCCGACCTGGTCGCCTGCCCCCGATGCGACGCGCTCTGGCGCGTGCCCGCCGCCGCCCCCGGCACGCGCGCCGCCTGCGCGCGCTGCGGCACCGTGCTGATCTCCCCGCGCCGCCACGCCGGCATGGCCATCGTCTCCATGTCGCTCGCGGCCGTGGTGCTGGTCTTCGGCGCGCTGTGGTTCCCCTTCCTCTCGGTGGAGGTCCAGGGCCTCGGCCACGGCGCCACGCTCTGGGAGGTGGCCACGAGCTTCGCCGGCGGCCCCCTCTTCGTCGTCTCGCTCGCCGTGACGGCGGCCATCGTGGTCCTGCCGCTCCTGCGCGCCGGGCTCCTCCTCTACACGCTGACGCCCGTGGTCTTCGACCGCCCGCCCCGCCCCCTCGCCGCCCCCGCCTTCCGCCTGAGCGAGCGGCTGCGCCCCTGGAGCATGGCCGAGATCTTCGCCATCGGCTGCGCCGTGTCGCTCACCAAGGTGGCCGACCTCGCCACCGTCACGCTCGGCCCCGCCTTCTGGATGTTCGCGGCCCTCGTCGTCGTCACCGTGGTCCAGGACCGGCTCGTCTGCCGCTGGTCGGTCTGGCAGGCCATCGGCCGGGCATGAGCGACCTCCACGCCCTCACCGCGCGCGAGGCCGGCCTCGTGGCCTGCCGCCTCTGCTCCCGCGTCTGGCCGGGCGGCACGCCGCGCTGCGCCCGCTGCGGCGCCGCCCTCCAGAGCCGCGACCCCCTCGCGCTCAGCCGCGTCTGGGCCTGGTGGGTGGCGGGCGTCATGGCCTACGTGCCCGCCAACCTCTGGCCCATGCTGGAGACGCGCACCCTGCTCGTGAGGCGCGACGACACCATCATCGCCGGCGCCCTCGAGCTCTGGGCCGGGGGCGCGCGCGGCGTGGCCCTCATCATCCTCGCGGCCTCCGTGCTCATCCCGCTCCTGAAGTTCTTCGCCATCGCCTACCTCGCGCTCTCGGCCACGCGCCCCGTCCTGCTGTCGCCCCATGCGCGCCTGCGGCTCTACGAGGTGGTCGAGTACATCGGCCGCTGGAGCATGATAGACGTGTTCGTGGTTGCGATCCTCGCCTCGCTGGTGCAACTCGACGTGGTGGCGTCCATCCAACCCGGGCCGGCCTCCCTCGCCTTCGCGCTCTCGGTGATCTCCACGATGCTCTCGGCCCAGGCCTTCGACCCCCGCGCCCTCTGGGACGGCATCGAGCGCGACGCCGCCGCGCCGGCCAGGGCCCCCGCGTGAGCCTGGACCCCGGCCTCGCGGACGTGCCGCCCGCGCCGCTCGCGCCCCGGCGCCCCTGGTGGCGGCGCGCCTCGCTCGTGTGGCTCGTGCCGCTGGGCGCCCTGGCCGTGGCGCTCTTCGTGGCCTGGCAGTCGTGGTCCCAGGCCGGCCCGCTGGTGGAGATCACCTTCGAGAACGCCGCCGGCATCACCGCGCGCGAGACCCAAGTGCGCTACCGCGACGTGGTCGTGGGCACCGTGGAGCGCGTCCAGTTCACCGCCGGGCTCGACCAGGTGCTGGTGGGCGTCCGCCTGGACCCCGAGGTCGCCCCCTACGTGGACAGGGACGCCCAGTTCTGGGTGGTCCGCCCCCAGGTCACCACCACCGGCATCACCGGCCTGGAGACGGTGCTCTCGGGCGTCTACGTCGAGGGCTCCTGGGACACGGTCCCCGGCCCCACGCCCGAGCGCTTCGAGGGCCTGGACTCCGCCCCCCTCCTGCGCACCGGCCAGCAGGGCCTGCTGATCGGCCTGCGCTCCACCGACGGCTCGCTCACCTCGACCATGCCCATCTTCTACAAGGGCGTGCAGGTGGGCGAGGTCGGCCCCCCCCAGGTCAGCGTGGACGGCGTCTCGGTGGAGGCCGAGGGCGTCATCTGGGCGCCCCACGACGCGCTCGTGACCGAGGCCACGCGCTTCTGGGACACCTCGGGCTTCCAGCTCAACATCACCGGCGCCGGGGCCGGCGTGAAGTTCGACAACCTCGTCTCCCTCCTGGTCGGCGGCATCGCCTTCGACACCTTCGTGTCGGGCGCCCAGCTCGCCCAGCCCGGCGACGAGTTCGAGGTCTACCTCGACGAATCCACCGCCCGCGACTCGGTCTTCGTGGACCCCTCCGGCCCCGTCCTGCGCCTCCTCGCCGTCTTCGAGACCAACGTGGCCGGCCTGGGCACGGGGGCGGCCGTGGAGCTCGACGGCCTGCGCATCGGCCAGGTCGAATCCGTCAACGGCCTCATAGACGAGGCCCGCTTCGGCGACCCCCGCGTGCGCCTCCAGGCCGTGCTCTCCGTCCAGCCCGCCCGCCTGGGCCTGGAGGGCGAGAGGAGCCCCGAGGACGCGCTGCAATGGCTGCGCGCCCGCGTGGCCGAGGGGCTGCGCGCGCGCCTGGCCACCGGCAACATCCTGACGGGCTCGCTCGAGGTGCAGCTCGTCCCGGTGGCGGACGCCCCCGCCGCCGACATAGACATGGGCGCGCTGCCCTACCCGGCGCTCCCCACCACCGCCAACGACATCGCCGACGTGGCCGCCACCGCCCAGGGCACGCTCGAGCGCATTGACAGCCTGCCCATCGAGGAGGTGCTCCAGAGCGCCATCGGCTTCCTCGACAACGCCTCCCTGCTGCTCGGCAACGCCGACGCCCAGGGCGTGCCCGCCGAGGTGCGGGGCCTGCTGTCGGACATCCGCGGCATCACCCAGGCCCCCGAGGTTCAGGCCATCCCCGAGGAGCTGGCCGCGACCCTCGCCGCCGCCCGCGCCACCGCCGAGGATCTCCAGGCCACGCTGGCCGATCTGCGCGAGGCCCAGGGGGTGGACCGCATCCTGGCCGCCGTGGACCAGGCCGGGGCCGCCGCCGCCGGCGTCGCCCGCGCGGCCGAGGGCCTGCCGCCGCTGGTCGCGCGCCTGGACGCCGTCGCCGCCCAGGCCCAGGCGCTGGACCTCGGCGCCCTCGTGGCCGAGGTGCAAGGCGTGGCCACCGACGCCCGCGCGCTCCTGGCCCAGCCCGCCCTCCAGGGCCTGCCCGCCCAGGCCGCCGCCGCCGCCCAGGGCGCCACCGACGCCATCGCCGAGGCCCGGTCCCTGCTGGCCTCCGCCAACGCCGCCGAGGTCGCCCCCCGGCTCTCCGAGGCCCTCGCGGCCGCCCGCGACGCCGCCGCCGCCCTCCGGGGCTCCGTGGCCGGCGTCCCCGCCCTCGTCGCCCGCCTCGACGCCCTCGCCGCCCAGGCGGAGGCCCTGGACACGGACAGGCTCGTGGCCGAGGTCGCGGGGCTGGCCGCCGAGGGCCGCGCGCTCCTCGCCGCGCCCGGCACCCAGGGGCTCCCCTCCCGGCTGGGCCGCGCCGCCGACGAGGCCGCCGCCACGCTGGCCCAGGCCCGCGCGACCATCGCCGCCGTGGACGCGGACGCCCTCGACGCCCGCCTCGACGCTACCCTCCGCGCCGCCCAGGCCGCCGCCGAGTCGCTGCGCGACGGCACGGCCGGCGTGCCGGCCCTGGTGGGGCGCCTGGACGCGCTCGCCGCCCGCGCCGGCGCGCTCCCCCTGGAGGCGCTGACGGCCGAGGTGGCGGGCCTCGCCGCCGACGCCCGCGCCCTGGTCGCCGCCCCCGCCACCCAAGCCCTCCCCGCCGACCTCTCGGCCGCGCTCGCCGAGGCCGAGGCGCTGTTGCGCGAGGCGCGCGAGGGGGGCGTGGTGGCCAACGCCAACGAGGCGCTGGCGGCGGCCCGCGACGCCGCCGCCGCGCTCCCCGGCCTCGTGGACCGCGCCAACGCGCTCCTCAACCAGGCCGCCTCCTCGCTCGCCACCCTCGACGGCACGGCCGGCGTGGTGGCCGAGGCCGAGCAGGCCATCCGCCAGGTGACGCGCGCGGCCGAGGCCGTCGCCGATCTCGCCCGCACCATCGAGCGCGACCCCAACTCGCTGATCTTCGGGCGCGACTGAACCCCGCCGCCCCCCCGGGCGTTGCCCCCGGGTGGCGCAGCCGCTAGGCAGGCCCCGACCCGTCCCGGAGCCCCCCACCCGGAGCCCCCCACCCGGAGCCCCCATGCGCCGCGCCGCCCTCGCCCTGCTCCTCCTCGCCGCCTGCGGCCCGGCGCCCGTGCGCGTGCCCGTGCCCCAGGCCCCCGTGGGCGAGCCCGTCGCCATCGCCTTCGCCGCCGTGGAGGTGCGCGAGGTGTCCCTGCCGCTCTACGCCGAGGGCGAGGACATCTTCGTGCAGTCCGGCGGCGGCCTCTCGCCGCTCGCCGGCGCCCAGTGGGCGGACGACCCCGCCCGCGCGCTCACGCTCGACCTCGCCCGGGCGCTGTCGGACCTCACCGGCGCGCGCGTCGCCCCCGAGCCCTGGCCCTTCGAGGAGGACGCGGGCGCCGTGGTGGACGTGCGCGTGTCCGAGATCGTGGCCAGGACCGGCGCCGCCGGCGCCCCTGGCGCCTTCGTGCTGGAGGGCCAGGCCTACGTGGGCGCCCGGGAGGGGGAGGGCGGCGACAGCGCCCAGGACTTCGCCATCGCCGTCCCCCTCCCCGAAGGCGCCGGCCCCGGCGCCATCGCCGCCGCCCGCGCCGAGGCCACGCGAGCCCTCGCCCGCCAGATCGCCGAGAGGGGGCTGCGGTAGGCCCCCCTCGGCGCGCCCCCCGCGACCCGCGAGCCCCGTGGGGTGGGGCTCCACCCCATCATGGCCCTCCCGGTCGGGGCGTCAGCGGGCCATGTGGAGGCCCGACCCCCGCTGCTCTCCGCAGGGCGCCCCGTCCGCCCGCCGCCCCGCCCCGGCCCCATGGTGGCAGGGGGCGGAGCCCCCCTCTCGCCCCGTTGCGCGAGAGCCCCCCCCCACCGCGCGGTGCCGCTACGCTTCCTTAACCCTCCTGGGTGATTCTCCTCCCACTGCGGAGTCGACGACCCTTGGGGTTCGCGGAAGGCCAGCCCCATCGACCCGGACGCCCTCGGCCACCGATGGGGGGGCGTCCTTCGGTCCAGGAGCTGGGTCCCGCTGATAGGTCCTTCCGCCCCGGCTCTGCCTGGCCGGGTGTCACGCTCTTTGAGGGGGCCTGGGCCGCCCCACCGGGAGACGCCGCACGCACCCGCGGGCCCGCAAAGACCCGGCCGCCGCGCGTCGAGGACGCCCCCCGCCTTGCGAGGAGGTCCCCCCGCGCGTATCTCCCCCCGGTCCGACACCGCCGGAGGGGCGCCTCGTGAACTGGATCAGCAACTACGTCCGCCCGCGCATCAACAGCATCTTCTCGCGCCGCGAGGTGCCCGAGAACCTATGGACCAAGTGCGACGAGTGCGGGCAGATGCTGTTCCACCGCGAGCTCGCCCAGAACCTCCACGTGTGCCCCAACTGCGGCCACCACATGGCCATCAAGCCCCGCGACCGCTTCAAGGCCCTCTTCGACGAGGGCCGCTTCGAGGAGGTCCGGGTCCCCGAGCCCGTGCAGGACCCCCTGGGCTTCCGCGACCAGAAGCGCTACCGCGACCGCCTCGCCGAGGCCCGCAAGGCCACCGGCGACAAGGACGCCATGCTGGTGGCCGAGGGCGAGGTCGGCGGCCTGCCCATCGTCGCGGCCGCCCAGGACTTCGCCTTCATGGCGGGCTCCATGGGCATGGCGGTGGGCAACGCGGTGGTGGCGGCCGCCGAGCGCGCCGTGGCGGCCCGGCGCCCGCTGGTGCTCTTCGCGGCCTCGGGCGGCGCGCGCATGCAGGAGGGCATCCTGAGCCTCATGCAGATGCCCCGCACCACGGTCGCCATCCAGATGCTGCGCGAGGCGGGCCTGCCCTACGTGGTCGTCCTCACCCACCCCACCACGGGCGGCGTGACGGCCTCCTACGCCATGCTCGGCGACGTGCAGATCGCCGAGCCCGGCGCGCTCATCTGCTTCGCCGGCCCCCGCGTCATCGAGCAGACCATCCGCGAGAAGCTCCCCGAGGGGTTCCAGCGGGCCGAGTACCTCCTCGACCACGGGATGCTCGACCGCGTGACGCCGCGCGGGCGCCAGAGGGACGAGATCGCCACGATCCTGCGGCTCCTGCTGCGCCGGCCCCGGGCGGACGCCGCCGCGCCCGTCGCGGCGGCGGCGGAGCCCGCGCCCGAGCCCGCCGAGTGACCGCGCGGGGGTCGGACCTGCTGCTGGAGCGCATGACGACGCTCCACCCCAAGGCCATAGACCTCACGCTCGGGCGCGTGGAGCGCCTCCTCGCGGCCCTCGGCCACCCCGAGCGGCGCCTCCCTCCCGTGGTCCACGTCGCCGGCACCAACGGCAAGGGCTCCACGGTGGCCATGCTGCGCGCCGGGCTGGAGAGCCGGGGGGACAAGGTCCACTGCTACACCTCCCCCCACCTCGCCCGCTTCCACGAGCGCATCCGGCTCGCCGGCGAGCTGATCGCCGAGGACCGGCTCATGGCCGTGCTCGACCGCTGCATGGCGGCCAACGGCGAGGGGCCCATCACCTTCTTCGAGATCACCACGGCCGCCGCCCTGCTCGCCTTCAGCGAGGAGCAGGCCGACTGGACGCTGCTGGAGGTGGGCCTCGGCGGGCGGCTCGACGCCACCAACGTGGTGGAGCGCCCGCGCCTCACGGTCATCACCCCCGTGGACATGGACCACGAGGCCTACCTGGGCGACACGCTGGCGAAGATCGCGGGCGAGAAGGCGGGGATCGTCAAGAGGGGCGCGCCCGTGGTCGTCGCCCGCCAGCACCCCGAGGCCATGGCGGTCATCGAGGCGCGGGCCGCGCGCCTGGGTGCGCCCCTGATCGCCTGGGGCCAGCACTTCCACGCGCAGGCGCGGGGCGGGCGGCTGGTCGTGGAGGACGATCGCGGCCTCCTGGACCTCTCCCTGCCGCGCCTCCTGGGCCCCCATCAGGTGGTCAACGCCGGCACGGCCGTGGCGGCGCTGCGGGCCCTGGGCGCGGACGAGGCCGCCTGCGAGGCGGCCGTGACGCGCGCGGAGTGGCCCGCGCGCATGCAGCGCCTGAAGGGGCGCCTCGCATCGCTCGCGGCCCCGGCCGAGCTCTGGCTCGATGGGGGCCACAACCCCTCGGCCGGCGCGGCGGTGGCCCAGACGCTCGCCGCCCTGCCGCCGGCGCGCACGCACCTCGTGGCGGGGATGCTCAACACCAAGGACGTCGAGGGCTTCCTGCGGCCCTTCGCGGCGGTGGCCGAGAGGCTCCACGCGGTCTCCATCCCCGGCGAGCGCAACGCCATCCCCGCCGAGGACACCGCCGCCCACGCCGCCGCCGTGGGGCTGGCGGCCGAGGTCGCCCCTTCGGTCGAGGCGGCGGTGCGCGACGCGGCGGCGCGGGGGGCCGGGCGCGTGCTCATCTGCGGCTCGCTCTACCTCGCGGGCCATGTGCTGAGGGAATGGGAATGATCCGACTCGTCCTGTTCGCCGTCCTGACGGCCACGCCCTCCTGGGCCGCTCTCGTCCATTTCTGCTGGGCCGGCTCCAACGGCTACACCATGACGGGGAGCATGGAGTTCCCCGACGCCCTCCTCGACGCCCCCGTCATCACGGAGGCCGACGTCACGCGCTTCCGCATCGCGGGCTTCAAGGACGGGCAGCTCATCGGCACCTGGGACATGGCCACGCGCGAGCCCGACGACACCTGGTACCTGCGCTACTTCCCCCGGGAGATGCTGTTCCCCACCAACGGCGAGGTGCCCGGCCCCTTCGACCAGGGCTGGAACGCGGACGGGACCGCCATGGACTGCGACAAGGGCGAATGGGGCTTCAACGCCGGCAACTACGCGCAGGACTTCTGCCTGGACGGCCAGTGGATCGAGGAGTCCGGCGTGGAGCCCCAGAAGCCCTTCCGCGCGCAGACGACCGCGCCGACCGACCCCGCCTGCGCCGGCCCCGCGCTGCTGAGCAAGCGGCCCGGCTGACCGCCTCGGGAACGCGGGCGCCGCCCCCGGGTTGCCCCTCTGACCGAGGAGGGCACCATGGCCGACAGCGCGCGCGACGCCACCGAGATCCTGGCCGACGACCACAAGGCGTTCCTGGCCCTGGTGGGCTCCATCGAGGGGGAGCCCCACCCCGCCGGGCGGCGCGAGCTCGCCGACACCCTGATCGCCGAGATCATGCGCCACGCGGTGGCCGAGGAGATGTTCGTCTATCCGGCCATCCGGGCCCACGTGCCCGACGGGGCCGAGCAGGTCCGGCTCGACAAGGCCGAGCACCAGGAGATGGTGGAGGCCATGAAGGTCATGGAGGACGTGGACGCCTCCGACCCGCGCTTCATGGCCAGCCTCGGGCGCCTGCGCGAGCTTCTGGTCGAGCACGCCAGCAGCGAGGAGGGCGAGCAGTTCCCCAGGCTGCGCGCGCACGTCCCCGCCGAGGAGCTGCGGGAGATGGGCGCCAAGGTCGAGGCGGCCAAGGCCCTCGCGCCCACGCGCCCCCACCCCATGGCGCCGCACTCGGCCCTCTTCCACAAGCTGGTGGGGCCGGGCGTGGGCTTCGTGGACCGGCTGCGGGACCGCCTGGAGGGACGACGCACGGGGTAGGCGGCCGGGCTCTCGGGCGCTAGGCTGCCGGGGCGGCCGGCTGGGGCCGCCCCCCGGAGGCTCCATCATGCGCGTCCCCTCCCTCCTCGCCCTCCTGCTCGCGGCTGCGCCGGCCTGGGCGCAGTCCGAGACCACCACCACGGTGGGCGCCATCACCATCACCGTGGCGAGCGAGGCCTCGCAGTCCGTGACCGCCAAGGGCGACGGGGCGGTCGTGGAGGTGGACGGCCGCACCGTGACGATCGGGCCGGGCCGCATCGAGAGCGGCGGCGTCAGCATGGAGGGCGACCCCTTCGCCGCCGTCCGCATCGAGAGCGCGGGCGGCGGGCTGCGGGTGCTCGCGGACGGCGAGGAGGTGCTGTCGCTGTCGGGCCCGACGGGCGGCGGGGCGGCGGGCACGCTGGACGAGCGCGCGGCGGCCGGCGACGCGGGCGCCATGAACGACCTGGCGGTGGAGCTGTTCGAGGGGCGCGGCCGGCCGGCCGACCCGGCGCGGGCGCAGGCGCTCATGCGCGAGGCCGCTGATGGGGGCGACGTGGCGGCGCTGGGCAACCTGGCCTGGCGGCTCTGGGACGGCACCGGCGTCCCCCAGGACCGCGCCGAGGCGGTGGCCTTCGCCCGGCGGGCGGCCGTGGCGGGCCACGCGGGGGGCATGGCGCTCCTGGGGCTCGCGCTCGGCACCGGGGACGGGGTGGCGCAGGACGGGGCCGAGGCCGTGGCCTGGCTGGAGCGGGCCGCGGCGGCGGGCGACCCGGACGCGGACTACTTCCTGGGCTTCCTGTACGGGACCGGCGCGGGCGTGCCGCTCGACCCCGCCTTGGCGACCGAGGCCTACCGCAGGGCGGCCGAGGCGGGGCACATGGGCGCCGCGCTCAACCTCGCCTGGCTCTACGTGGACTCGGGCCTGGGTCCGACGCGCGACGAGGCGATCCGCTGGGCGACGGCGGCGCGGGACGCGGGCGTGGAGGGCGCCGGCGACGCGCTCGCCCGGCTCCAGGCCCTGCCGCCCGAGGCCCCCCCCGGCACCCCGGCCGCCGAGGGGCCGGCCTACTTCTGGGCGGACGGCCGCACGCCCACCGGGCCGGTGACGCTCGAGGAGCTGCGGGCCCTGGCGGCGGCCGGCACGGTGGGGCCGGACACGCTCGTCTGGGAGGAGGGCACGCCCGACTGGGTGCGCAGCGCGGACCTGCCCGCGCTGGCCCCCTAGCCGCGGAGGGGTCCGGGGAGGCCCCGTAGGTCTCCCCGGTCGCTACTGCCTGGCCGCCAGCATGGACTCCTCCAGGATGCCCAGCGCCTCCTGGAACACGCCGTCGGGGATGGTGATGGGCGCGAGGAAGCGCACCACGTTGGCGTGCACGCCGCAGGTGAGCAGGATGAGGCCCCGCTTCTGGGCCTCCTGGCGGACGCGGGTGGTGAAGTCGGCGTCGGGGATGGGCGTGCCGGCCCGGTTGAACTCCACGGCCACCATGAAGCCGGGGCCGCGCACCTCGGCGATCTCCGGCACGCGGTCGCGCAAGGATTCGAGGTGCTGGCGCAGGCGCGAGCCCAGCGCGTTGGCCCTCGCGCAGAGGTCCTCGTCCTCGATCACGTCCAGCACCGCGTGGGCGGCCGCTATCCCGAGGGGGTTGCCGCCGTAGGTGCCGCCGAGGCCGCCGGGATGGGCGGCGTCCATGATGCTGGCGCGCCCCGTGACGGCGGCGATGGGCAGGCCCCCACCCAGGCCCTTGGCCATGCAGGTGAGGTCGGGGGCCACGTCGTAGAGCTCCATGGCGAAGAGCTTTCCGGTGCGCGCGAAGCCGGTCTGCACCTCGTCGGCGATGAGCACGATGCCGTGGTCGTCGCAGAGCTTCCGGAGGCCCCGCATGAGGTCGGGCGGCGCCTGGTAGAAGCCCCCCTCGCCCTGGACGGGCTCCAGGATGACGGCGGCGACCCTCGCGGGGTCGAGGTCGGCCTTGAACAGCTTCTGCACGCCCGCCATGGCGTCCTCGGTGCTGACGCCATGCAGCGCGATGGGGAACGGCACGTGGTAGACGTCCGGCATCATGGCGCCGAAGCCCGCCTTGTAGGGCTGGACCTTGCCCGTCAGGCTCATGCCCATGAAGGTGCGGCCGTGGAAGGCGCCGCCGAAGGCGATGACGGCGGAGCGGCCCGTGGCGATGCGGGCGATCTTGACGGCGTTCTCGACGGCTTCGGCGCCGGTGGTGACGAAGACCGTGCGCTTGTCGAAGTCGCCCGGCACCAGGGCGTTGAGGCGCTCGCCCAAGGCGATGTAGGGCTCGTAGGGCAGGACCTGGTGGCAGGTGTGGGTGAAGGCGTCGAGCTGCCTCTTGACGGCCTCGACCACCTTGGGGTGCCTGTGGCCGGTGTTGACCACCGCGATGCCGGCGGCGAAGTCGATGTAGCGGACCCCCTCGACGTCCCAGACCTCGGCGTTCTCGGCGCGCTCGACGTAGACTTGGGTCATCATGCCCACGCCCCGCGCGATGGCGGTCTTGCGGCGCTCGGCGATCTCGGCGTTGTGCATGGGGCTCCCTCCGGCTGACGCCGCTCATACTCCGGCGGGCGGGGCGCTCCAAGACTCGGCCTGCATCTCCTGGAGGCGGGAGGCCGTGCGGGCGAACTCGAAGGCGCCCTCGCCCTCCACGTAGAGCTGCGAGGGAGGGGCGGCGGCGGTGGCGAAGAGGGCGACCCGGGCCTCGTAGAGCGCGTCCATGAGGGTCACGAAGCGCCTCGCGGCGTTGAAGTTGTCCGAGCCCATCTGGGGGATGTCGTCGAGCAGGAGCACGCGCACGGCCTGGGCCAGCGCGATGTAGTCGGCGGGGCCGAGCGGCCTCGCGCAGAGGTCGTGGAAGGTGGCGCGCGCCGCCCCGTCCACGAAGAGCAGGTCGAGGTCGCGCCCCATGACGCGCAGCCTCATGGGCCGGGCGCGCTCGCCCCCCAGCGAGGCCCACACGGCGTCCATGGCGGCGCGGGCCTCGCGCGTGACGGGGGTCCAGTAGCGGCGCGCCCCCTGGAGCCGCCCCTGGCGGTGGTCCGTGCGCGAGGCCAGCTCGACCACGTCGCAGCGGCGCTCCAGCTCGGCGACGAAGGGCAGGAAGAGCGCGCGGTTGAGCCCGTCCTTGTAGAGGTCGCCGGGCCGCCTGTTCGACGTGGTCACGAGCGCCGCGCCGCGCTGCCAGAGGCGGGCGAAGAGCCTCCCCAGGATGGTGGCGTCGGCGATGTCCGTCACCTGCATCTCGTCGAGAGCGAGGAGGCGGATCCCCTCGGCGATGCCGTCGGCCACGGGCAGGACGGCGTCGTCCTCCCCGCGGGCGCGGGCGCGGGCCAGCCCCGCCTGCACGTCCTGCATGAAGGCGTGGAAGTGGGCGCGGCGCGCGGGCACCTCGGGCATGGTCCCCAGCGCGAGGTCCATGAGCGCCGTCTTGCCCGTGCCCACGCCGCCCCAGAGGTAGAGGCCGCGCGGGGCCTCTGCCTTCCTGAACAGCCCGCCGCGCGGGGGGTCGAGCAGGTCGGCGCGGAGGCGGTCGAGCGCCGGGAGCACGGCCTCCTGCGCGGGGTCGGCCTTGAGCCTCCCCTCGGCGACGGCCGCGCGCCAGGCCTCAGCGGGCGCCATGGTAGAGCCCCACGACGTGCTCGGCCTCCGCCAGGAAGAGCCAGCGCGAGCACAGGACCCCCAGGAGGTGGAGGGGGGCGGCGAGCATCCAGAGGGGCGTGAGGAGGACCGTCATGGGGAGGAGGAAGCCGAAGGCGAGGGTGAGGAGGCGCAGCTGCTCGGCGCGAGCCCGGGCGACGGCGAACATCATCTCGCGCGTGAGGTAGGTGGGGCCGGTGCTGGGGGGGAAGAGGGCGCGCACCTCGCCCCCCAGGCCCGTGGCCGTCGCGGCGGTCTGGCCCTGGCGGCGGAAGGCGGAGGCGCCGTGGCGCCAGTTGAGGACCTGCAAGACGAGCGCGGCGAGGAGGAGGGCGAGTGCCGGGAGGCGGTGGCCGGCGAGCGCCGCGCCGCCGGCGAGCGAGAGGGCCACGAAGAGGGCGGGCGTGGTCCAGTGGCGCCAGCGCGGCACCGTGCGCATCTGGGCGTAGATCATGGCGGTGCAGAGCGTCACGGCGACGCAGAGGAGGGCCGCGAGCCAGCCCAGGGGGGCCACGGGGCGCGAGGCCATGGCGGTGAGGGCGAAGAGGCCGGCGGCGAGCAGCGCCGCGACGGCCGCCCAGGCCTCGCGCGAGAGCCAGGACGTGCGGGCCTGGGTGAAGGCGAGGGGGGCCCGGGAGGGGCGCTTGAGGTGGAACACGGAGGCCACGAGGCCGCCGGACGCGAGCGCGAAGGCCAGGGCGAACCACGCGAGCGCCGCCCAGCCCAGGGGCGGCGCGACCCCGAGCCAGGCCAGGAGGCCGAAGCCCAGGCCCGAGAGGGACGAGAACAGGATGAGGGAGGGGGCGGGGTGCATGGGGCGCGCGACCCTTGGGGGAGGCGCGGGGGGGCGTCAAGCGCGCCCTGGGCGGCCGTCCCGCGGGTGTCGTCGCATGGCTGACGGGCGAGGGCGTCGGCGGCGTCGGGGGAGGCCCGGGCGGGGGGGCGGCCGCTGGCTGTGGCCCTCTGGGCGGGGCCGACGGGCTTGGCGGCTTGCCCCCGATGCGCTCCGCCCTCAGGCCCCACCGCAGGGCCGCCGCCCAGGCCCCGCCGCCGATCGCGCCGGGCCCATCGCGCCGGCCGGGCGACGCCGTGCACGCGGGCCTGGGCGGCGCGCCCGTCGCGGGCTCGCCCAACCCCCCCCGCCCCCGCCGCGCGACGTCCCCCGCCCGCCCCCCCCCCCCCCCCCGCCCCCCGCCCCCCCCCCCCCCGCCCCGCCCGCGGCGCGGGGGGCGGGGCGCGCCGCCGCCC
>ERZ1066123.757-NODE-757-length-21909-cov-9.643589_pt1 | contig 21909 bp, 18 predicted proteins | sample MGYA00382770_ERZ1066123 | MGnify/ENA primary metagenome ERZ1066123 (study PRJEB33369, sample SAMEA5778353) | biofilm metagenome | biome: Industrial cooling water; feature: Water cooling tower basin; material: Biofilm | place: United Arab Emirates | collected...
GAGTCACGAATGGTCGGTCGGGAGACCTGAAACGGCGCTGCAAGATCGGACACCTTCAGCAGGCGCGCGGTCTGTCCGGCGGCGAGTGACAGCAGACGAGGCACCGCGTCGAGCGCACGAATCTGTGCCAGCTCGCGGACGTCGCGATCGACGATCGCTTGCACATAGTCGCGATACCAGCGAGCACGTCGTGCGGCCGAGCCACGTTGCAGTGCGGCGGGATACCCGCCCGCCACGATCAACTCGGCGAGGTGATCGCCAAGACGCGGCTGTGAGCTCGTCGGCATGGTGCCGTCGAACAGTTGTGACAGGAACGAAGTGGTTGTCCGTCGCTGCTCGACCTGAGCGAGTGGATGCAGGCGAATGATTTCGAGGCGACCCGCCAGCGAATCCGCGAGTTCCGGCAGCAGCAGGATGTTCGTCGATCCGGCGAGCACGAAGCGCCCTGCGGTTCGATCGCGGTCGATGACACGCTTCAGCGTGCGAAACAGATCGGGCACGCGCTGGATCGCATCGAGAATGCAGCGGCCCGGCAGACGATCGGCGAAACCGATCGGATCGGCGAGCGCCGAGCGCCGCACCGCATCGTCGTCGAACGTGAGGTAGGCGTAGCCCAACGGTTCACCAACGGCTTGTGCCAGCGTGCTCTTGCCGCACTGCCGTGGCCCATGGATCAGCACTGCCGGCGCGTCGAGCAGCGCCGCACGGAGCGGGTCCGCGGCCAAGCGGGGCAGAAGCGGTGCGTTCGACATCGGCTGATTGTAAGGTTCTGGGGCGGCTGATCGCAAGGTTGAACGTCGGCTGATCGCAAGGCTCAACGTCGGCTGATCGCAAGGTCTCGAAACCCGCGCCGACCGCAGTAATCCCCCGCGCCCCACGTGCCGACACTGCCAGATGTCGCCGGCTGCCCTTGGCCGGTCTCCCCGGAGTGATCGGCCCATGACCACGCTGCAACTCATCGATCTCACCTGCCCCGTCTGCCGCACCGCCTTCCGTTCGCAGGCCGTGCTGGCGACCAACGCCTTCGGCGGCAAGCGCACCGATTTCCACGAGCGCGCCGCCGGCATGCAGCCGTTGCCCTACTTCGTCCACATGTGCACGACCTGCGGCTACGCCGGCGTGGACCGGGACTTCGATGTGGATGTCGATCTGCTCGCGGAAACGCGGGAGCGGGTCTGGTTCGAACTGCCGGCCTCGCTCAAGCGGGACGGGCCGCGTGGCTCGCTCAAGTACGAACACGCCGCCAAGGTCGCGCTCTGGCAGGGGTGCGAGCCACGCTACCTCGGCGACCTCTACCTGCGCGCCGCCTGGTGCGCGGTGGACGAGCAGGATCACGAGGCCGAGCGGTACTACCGTCGGCACGCCGCCTGGCACTTCGCGGCCGCGCTGCAGCAGTACGACGGCGTCGACCGGCAGGAACGTGCCGTGATCACGTATCTGATCGGCGAGCTGTGGCGGCGTGTTGGTGACGAGCGACTGGCGCTTACGTGGTTCGATCGTGTCCCGCTCGAGATCATCGAACCCGATGCCCAGGGGTGGGTGCTCGACGTCACGACCCAGCAGCGGCTCCAGCCACGGGAGTGGTTCGGCTGACCCGTCGCCGCGGTCGCGTCACGCGATCGTGACTGGCCGCGGCCGACGCCGCGACGCAACTTCGACGAGGTGGTGTTCCTGATCCCGCGCTCGGGCGGCTGTCCGCCCACGCGTGTCCCCGACGCCTCTCCGGACATGGCCTCCTCGTCCTCCTCCGCCGACGTCTCGCGTCGGCGCTTCCTGCAGATCGGCGGCACCGTGGCCGCCGGCGGCCTCGTCGGCACCACCGGCTGCGCCACCGCCGGGCTCGCCACCGCCCCGCAGGGTACCGCGCCGGCCGTCGATGTCATGGTCATCGGGGCGGGATTCGCCGGTCTCGCGGCTGCGCTCGCCCTCAAGGCCGCCGGTCGCTCCGTGCTCGTGCTCGAAGCACGGGATCGCGTCGGCGGGCGCACGCTGACCCTCGCCCTGCCCGACGGTGGCTGGGTGGACGAAGGTGGGCAGTGGGTGGGTGCCGGGCACGACCGGTTCTACCACTGGATTCGCGAGACGGGCCACCGCACCTACCCGAGCCCCAATGTGGGTGACTGGCTGGTGACCGGCCCGGCCGATACGGCGCGCCGCCGAGTGCGCGACAACTGGGACGCCCTCCCCGGCATGGAGGTGGTGTCGGCGCACAAGGCCACGCTGCAGGCCATGGCCGACCAGCTCGACCCCGCCGCGCCGTGGACGCACCCGGAGGCGCAGCGCTGGGACGGCATCACGCTCGCGCAGTGGCTTGCCGACCAGGTGCCCGATGATCGCATTCGCGGCTTCATGATCGGCGACATGTCGTACGCGTGTGCGAGTCCGGAGCAGATCTCGCTGCTGTCGTTCCTCGCGCTGCTGCGCGCGTGCGTCGGCTTCGACAAGCTCAACGGCTTCGAGGACGCGGCGCAGCAGGACCGACTCATTGGCGGGGTGCAGCCCGTGGCCGACGGCATGGCGCGCCTGCTCGGCGACGAGGTCGTCCGGTTGCGCCAACCCGTGCGACGGGTGCGTTGGTCGGAGACGGGTGGGGCGACCGTGTACACCGACGCGCTCGCGGTGGAGGCGGGCCACGTCATCTTCGCGGGCCCGCCCACGCTGATGGGGGCGATCGAATACGCGCCGTCGCTGCCCACGCAGCGCGCGCAGATCACGCAGCATTGGCCGCAGGGGCTCGTAGTGAAAGTGGGCTTCGTCTACGATCGGCCGTTCTGGCGGGAGCAGGGGTTGAGCGGTGGCTCCCTCGAGCACACGGCCTGGCTGTCCGAGACCGCCGACAGCAGCGCCCCGCCGGAGCATTCGCGCAAGGGCGTGTTGACGGGTTTCCTCTACACGAACGCGGCGCGCGAGGCGTCGCTGGTGCGCGCGCCCGAGCGACGCGCTCGACTGCTCGATGAACTCGCGTCCCGATTCGGCGAGACGGCGCGGACGCCCGAGCGCATCGTGGAGATGAACTGGTCGACCCAGGTGTGGACCCGCGGCTGCTACGGCGGCTATCTCGCGCCGGGTGCGACCTGGGCGTTCAAGGGCGCGATGCGCGACCCGGTCGGACCGCTGCACTGGGCCGGTACGGAGACCTCGTCGGTGTGGCCCACGTTCATCGAGGGGGCCATCCGCTCGGGCGAGCGCGCGGCGGCCGAGGTGCTCGCGGCGCGCTGAGCGGCGCGGTCAGCGCCTGCCGCTCAGCGGGTGCCGAACAACCGGTCTCCGGCGTCTCCGAGCCCCGGCAGGATGTACCCGTTGGCGTTGAGTTCGCGGTCGAGCGCGGCCGCGTAGATGTGCACATCCGGGTGGGCGTCCGCCATGCGACGCACGCCTTCCGGGGCAGCAACGAGACACAACAAGCGCACTCGGTGCGCACCCGCCCGCTTGAGTGACGTGACGGCGGCCGCGGCGCTGCCACCGGTCGCAAGCATCGGGTCGAGCAGCAGGAAGTCGCGCGCCTCGGCGTCGCCGGGCACCTTGAAGTAGTAGTCCACCGGCTCGAGCGTGTCGTGATCACGGTAGAGTCCGATGTGGCCGACGCGCGCACTTGGCACCAGCCGCAGGATCCCTTCGACCATGCCGAGGCCGGCGCGCAGGATGGGCACGAGGACGAGCTTCTTCCCCGAGACCGCCCAGCCGGTGGTCGATTCGAGGGGTGTGTCCACCGGCACGGGTTCGACCGCAAGATCGGCGGTGGCCTCGTAGGCCATGAGCATCGCGATTTCGTCGACGAGCTCCTTGAACGTCTTCACGCTGGTTTCGCGATCACGCAGCAACGTGACCTTGTGGCGAACGAGCGGATGGTCGACGACGGTGAGCGTAGGGAAGTCGGGGTGCGCGGCGTTCACGGGAATCACTCGGGCTCGGGAGACGACGACCTGCCGGATCGCGACGGGCCCGGCGCAACGACGCGGGGGCGAGCCGGACGGTCTCGCGAAGCTAGCGGTCCGGCGCGCGGCGTCGCTACCTTGGCACGCATGAAGGAATATCAGGCGGTGATCGTGCGCTTCGGCAAGCGCGTGCGGGACGATGAGGATGCGCTCACGGACCTGCTCAACGAACGCAGTCGCTCCGGCTGGTCGCCGGCGCTCATGACCCAGGACGGCACACGACTGACGGTGCTGTTCGCGCGCGAGGCGCCGGACGTCGAGTCCTGATCGCGGGCAGCTGCTGGCCGCTTTGCGCGTCCACGGCCGGAACGCGACGTCGTTTCAGCTGCTGGAGTCCGATTTTCGGATACAGGAAGACGTTTCGGGGCAAGGGGTTGTCGGGTTCGTCGACACGGGGGCGGCGTGGGTCGCCGGCGGGGAGCCGATCGCCGCGCCCGAACAGATCCTCGGCGTCGCCACCCGCTTTCTCGACGCCGCCCGGCTCGCCGGGCGCCGCGCGGCCTTCTTCGCCACTGAAGGGCAGCTCGCCCAGCTCCCGGCGTCCCGCCGCCTCCTGCTCGGCCGGCAGCCGGTGTGGGACCCGGCGGCATGGTCGGCGACGCTGGCCGGCTCCCGATCGCTCCGCGCCCAGCTGCGCCGCGCGCGGGCACACGGCGTGTCGGTCCGGCAGGTCACCGCGGACGAGGTCGCCCCTGGTACCCCGCTCCGCACGCAGCTGGACGCGCTGATCCGGCGCTGGCAGGCGCGACGACCGATCGCCGAGATGGGGTTTCTGGTGCGCCTCGAGCCGTTTGCGTACGCCCACGAACGGCTCCTGTTCGTGGCCGAACGCGCCGGTGCGCCGGTCGCCCTGCTCTCGATGGCGCCGGTCTACGGACGCGGCGGCTGGCTCTTCGAAGACCTGCTGCGCGAGGCGGAGGCGCCCAACGGCACCACCGAGCTGCTCGTGCACGCGGGCATGTGCGCTATCGCGGCGCGTGGCGACCGCTGGGCCACACTGGGTCTCGCGCCGCTGGCCGGCCCCGTGGCCCCGTGGCTGCAGCGAGTGCGTCGCGTCGCGTCACCGTTTTTCAACTTCGTGGGCCTCGAAGCGTTCAAGGCGCGGCTCCGCCCCTCGCACTGGGATGACATCTGGCTCGTGCACGTCGAGGGCACGTCGCCCGTGCGCGCGCTGCTCGATGCGCTGACCGCGTTCGCCGGGGGGTCGCTGTGGCGGTTCGGATGGCGCACGCTGCGACGTGGTCCGCCACCGGTGCTCGCACTCATGGCCGCGCTGCTCGTACCGTGGACGGTTGTCCTCGCGCTACTCGACACAACACGATGGTATCCCGCGCCGTGGATGCAACTCGGCTGGGTCGCGTTCGACGCGGTGCTCTGCGTGCTGCTCGCCGAGCTGTCGCGGCGATGGCATCGCGCGCTCGGTGCATTCACCGCGACGCTCATCACACTCGATGCGCTGGTCACGGGCGCGCAGGCGATGACATGGTATGGACCACGCGTCGCGAGTGCGTGGGACGCGCTCTGGCTCGTGATCGCCACGGTGGCGCCAACGGTGGCGAGTGTCGTGATGTGGGGTGCCGTCACGCGTGATGCGGCGCAGCGTCGCTGATGCGTGGGCGCTCAGCGCGTCGGTGTGTCCCGCTCGTGCGCCTGATGCCCTGGTACGGCGTGTTCCGCCGTGGTCATCGGACGCTCGAGCAGCACCGCACGCTCGACGACGCGCGTGAGATGACTGCGCGTGATGAGGCCCATCAGGCGACCATCGGGCCCATCGACGACGGGGAGTGCGGCGAGATCACGCGCGCCCATGCGTCGCAACACCTCATCGAGTGGCGTCTCGAGTGTCACGGCCGGCGTGTCTTCCGACAGATCGGCAACGATCAGCGTGGACAACGCCTCGGTGTCACGCGCGACGCGCGCCAGCGCACCGACGGGGAGAATGCCGGCGAGTCGTGCGTCTGCGTTCACGACAGGAAAGATCGGTTGCGCACTGAAGGCGACGCGTGACAGCACCGCGTCGACCCGTTCGTGTTCACGCACCACGAGGGGGGCCATGTCGCACGCATCACGGACCTGCAATCGTGCCAGGACATCGCGTTCACTGTCGCGCTTGAGCACAATGCCACGCCGTCGCAGCCACCCACTGTACAGGTCGTCGCTCTCGAACCGACGTGCGATCACCACGGCGAGCCCCGTCACGAGGAGGAGCGGCGGCATGAGCGCGTAGTCGTTCGTGAGTTCGAAGACGAGCAGGACGGCCGTGATGGGCGCGCCGGTGGCTGCGCCAACGACACCGCCCATCGCCACGAACGCCCACGCGGCGGGGACGATCGAGATATCGGGCACGAGCCACGCGATGGCGCCGGCCAGCGCGGCGCCGGTCGCGGCGCCCACGTACAGTGTCGGTGCGAAGAGTCCACCGGAGCCACCGGTCCCCAGCGTGAGTGAGGTGGCGAGAATCTTCGCGAGCAGGAGTGCGAGCACGATCCACCACGCGGTCCCGTCGAAGAGCGCCGCCGGCACGATGAGATGTCCCGGGCCCAGCAGCAGCCCCCCGGAGAGCCAGACGAGCAGCCCGACGGCGGTGCCACCCAGCGCCGCCTTCGCCAGCGCCGGGGCACGCCAACCCCGCGCGCGTGTGCCGACCGCGAAGTAGGTGCGCACGAACAGCACGGTCACCAGACCACAGGCGACGCCAAGCACCGGCGGCAGGACGAGCAGCTCGAACCACGACCGCGACGGGTGCAACGCCGGAATCGGGAAGGCGGGGTGCACGCCGAAGACCGCTTGTGAGACGACTGCGGCGGTCACACTGCTGACAACGACGGTGGGGAACGCGGCCACGCTGAGGCCGGCGAGCAGCTCTTCGAGCGCGAAGAAGGCGCCGGCGAGTGGGGCGTTGAAGGCGGCCGAGATGCCCGCCGCTGTCCCGGCGCTGACGAGCAGTCGCGTCCGTTCGCGCGAGAAGCGGAACGTGCGCGAGAGCCACGCGCCGAGCCCGCCGCCGAGCACGGCGGCGGGGCCTTCGCTGCCCACCGAACCGCCGGCACCGAGTGTCACGGCGCTCGCGACGCTGCGCGCGGCCATGGGGCGCATGTCCATGCGTCCTCCGTCGCGTGCGACGCGTCGCTTGAGATCGGGAACGTTGTATCCCTCCTCGCCCGGCGCAACGCGTCGCATGATCGCGGCCGCCGCCATGAAGCCGAGCGCCGTGAGGACCGGGCGGTAGAGCGGGTTCTGCAACGCGGCGACGTTGCGACCTGGCAGCGTGACGAAGAGCCAATAGCTCAGATCGATCAGCGAATAGAAGACAACGATGCCGAGGGCTGCACCAATGCCGATGAGCACGGCGAAGGCGAGCAGCAGGGCGTTTTCACTGACGGCCGTCGTGCCGACCCAGTCGATGAGATCATCCCAGCCGCTGCGTGCGGCGCGCGTTGGGCCGTACGTGACGCGGCGTGCCTGTCGCCTGGTCCGCACATAGAACGCGCGGGCGGCGAACACGAGGCGCTGCCCGAACGGTCCGACGCCGAGCAGCAGGCGCATGAGCCACCGGAGCGCGCGTCGAAGGCGACCGCGGCGGGCGTGACCGGAGCGCGCCGGCTCCCGCGCCGCCGCCGTTCGCCGTCGCGTCGGCTCTACCGGCGGCAGCGGCATCATCGGGCCCCGGTCATCGGCTGGCGGCTCGGGCATTTCGCAATGTAGGGAGGGGTGACAGCGAACGGCTCCGTCGCCACGTTAGCGAAGCGTTGGTGCGCGTCCCGTTTCCCTCCCCAGGACCTCGTATGTCGGCTGGCTCCGCTCGCTGGACTCTTTTGCAGGTGGCGCTGCTGCTGCCGCTCGGCCTCGGCTGTCGCGCGGCGGCCCCCGTCGCGCGTGTTGCGCCCGATGCTCCGCCGCCGGTGGTGCGCGATGTACAGAACCCGCTGGTCACGACGCTCAACCCGCCGGGTGCGCCCGTGATTGGCGGGACACTCAAGACGATGCTCGCACTCGAGTACGTCGATGTGCGTGTCGGTACGGGTGACACCTTGCGTCCGCGTCAGTGCGCGTACGCGCATTACACGGGCTGGTTGACGGATGGCACGAAGTTCGATTCCTCGCGCGACACCACGCGCGGCGGACAGCCGCGAGAGCCGATCGGGTTTCCGCAGGGCGCGCGCCGCGTGATTCCCGGCTGGGACTATGGCGTCGAGGGCATGCAGGTCGGCGGACAGCGTCGTCTCGTGATTCCGTTTGCGCTGGCGTACGGCGAGGCTGGGCGTCCGCCGGTCATTCCGGCGCGCGCGACGTTGATTTTCGACATCGAACTCATGGCGGTGCGTGACACCCTGCCACGCTCGGCAGACGAGGCGGTGATGCCGGGGGCACCACCGGCGTGCACACCGTGGCGTGAACTCGCGCGGTGAGCCGCGGCGAGTGCAGTCGACGCGTCCGACCGAGCCGCCGCTTCGTCTGGACGACCGTGCTGGGAGCGGTGCTCGGTGTGGGCCTGAGTCGCGCCGTGGCCGCGCAAGGCGTGGCGCCCACCGTACCCGCCGCGCCGACACCTGAGTCGTCGCGGGGCACGGCCATGCGGGCGCCGCGACGCATCAGTGCAACGCGTCTCGCGCGGACGATCCGTGTCGACGGACGCGTCGACAGCACGGAGTGGGCCGGCATCGAACGGCAGGGCGAGTTCATTCAATACTTCCCCTTCGATACCGCACCCGCGCGTGCCCCCAACACCTTCATGCTGGCGTACGACGATGAGGCGTTGTATCTCGGCGCGATTCTCGAAGATCCGGCCGCCGGCGGATACGTGTCGGCCTCGTTGCGCCGCGATTATCGCGGGAGTGCCAACGATGGCGTGACGCTGGTGCTCGATCCCTGGCGTGACGGGACCACCGGCGTGTTTTTCGGGGTGAATCCCTTCAACGTGCAGCGCGAAGGACTCGTGGTGAACGGAGGCGTCACGACCGAGGACTTCGACCGTTCGTGGGACAACGTCTGGTCGAGCGAGACATACCGCGGCGACGGCTACTGGTCGGTGGAGATGCGCATTCCGTTCAAGGCGCTGCGCTTCCGTCGGGGCGATGCCACGTGGGGCGTGAACGTCTACCGCATCGACAGCAAGGCCAACGAACGCACGGTGTGGAATCCGGTGCCGCGGCAGTTCCAGGTGTACAGCCTGGCGTATCTCGGGGAACTGGCGTGGGACGCGCCGGTGGCGGCGCGCAGTTCGGGGTTCACCGTCATTCCATACACGGCGGGTGACGCCACACGGCAGTACGAAGGCGGGCTGCGGACGCAGGAGGGCGGTGCGGCCGGACTCGATGCGAAAGTGATGGTGACACCGTCGCTCAACCTCGACCTCACGGTGAACCCGGACTTTTCGCAGGTCGAGGTGGATGAGCAGCAGACGAACCTGGACCGGTTCGAACTCTTCTTCCCCGAGCGTCGCCAGTTCTTTCTCGAAAATGCCGACCTGTTTGCGAACTTCGGCTTCGACAACGCGCGGCCATTCTTCTCGCGCCGCATCGGCGTGGCGATCGATTCGAGCACGGGGCAGAACGTGCAGAACCGAATCGTGGGTGGTGCACGGTTGAGCGGTCGCCTCAATGACGATTGGCGCATCGGGGTGATGTCGATGCAGGCAGCGGAGAACCTCGGCTCGGGGGTCGGCGCGCGCAACTATGGTGTCGCTGCCGCACAGCGCCAGCTGTTCACGCGCTCGAACATTGGTCTGCTGTTCGTCAATGAGCAGAATACGAGTGGTGGACCGCTCGACCCCCGGCGTGCCGGTGATGCGTCAGTCAACCGCGTGCTCGGTGTGGACTACAACCTTGCGAGTGCGGATGGCGCGTGGGTCGGCAAGTTCTTTCACCACCAGCAGCTCGCCGATTCGGCCATGGGCCGTGCGTATTCACACGGCGTCCGCCTGCAGCGAAACGCACCCACCTGGCGCGCGCAGTGGGAGCACCAGCTCATTGGTGATGGCTTCGATGCGCGCACCGGCTTTGTGCAGCGGCGTGGCTTTCAGCGCATCAACCCAGAGTTCGAAGTGAGCCGGTTTCCGGCCGGTACGCCCGTGAATCGTCATGTGCTGCGCGCCGAGGCAAACCTCACGTGGGACGATCCGTGGGGGCTGACGGATCGCGTGGGCTCACTGCGCTACTCGGCGGAGTTCCGGAACACCGGCCGTCTGGACGTGACCGCGCGCTCGCGCTACACGAAGCTCTTCGCGCCCTTCCGTCCCGTGCGTGGCAACGGACCGGCGTTCCAGGCGGGCGAAGCGTTCGAACAGCCCGAGCTCGAAGCGAGCATCACCACCGACCCGCGTGAGGTCGTCAGCGGCACGTTCCGTGTGCGCGGCGGTCGGTACTTCAATGGCGCGCTGCGCCAGACGTCGGGTTCGCTCAACTACCGCTGGCGACAGTACGCCACCGGCGCGCTGACATGGAACGTCAGTCAGATCGATCTCGCGCCGGGGTATGACGACGCCACGCTCTGGCTGTTCGGATCGCGCATCGACGTCACGTTCACGACCACGCTGTTCTGGACGACGTTCACACAGTACAACAGCCAGTTCGACAATCTGAACGTCAACAGCCGCCTGCAGTGGCGATTCAAGCCGGCCTCCGACTTCTTTCTGGTGTACACGGACAACTACGTGCCCGATGGACTGCGCCCGAAGAACCGGGCGCTGCTGGCCAAGGTGAGCTGGTGGCTCAACCTGTGACCCTGCTACTCCGGAGTCCTGATGCACATTCAGTTTGCTGGTGCCGCGCGCGAAGTCACCGGATCATGTCACATTCTGCACGTCGGTGGACGGCGCCTCCTGCTCGACTGCGGGCTGTTTCAGGGACGTCGTGCGGAATCGCGCGAGAAGAATGAGCGTCTGCCGCTGGCGCCGGACGAAGTCGACGCGGTGCTTCTGTCGCATGCGCACATCGACCACGCGGGGCGCCTGCCCTATCTCGTGCGGCAGGGCTACACCGGCAGCATCTGGACGACCAGCGCCACGCGTGATCTGTGTGCCGTGATGCTCGCGGACTCGGCGAACATCCAGACGCGCGACGCCGAGTTTCTTGCGCGACAGGGCCGACCGGTGCACGAGCCGTTGTATGGCCTGACCGATGCGATGCAGGCTGTGGACCAGATGATCGGCGTGCCGTACGATCGCTGGGTGGACGTGCTGCCGGGGGTGCGCGCCCAGTTCACCGACGCGGGCCACATTCTGGGTTCGGCCAGTGTCGTGATCGAGGCCATTGAGGGCAATCGCACGCATCGCGTGATCTTCTCGGGCGACATCGGACGCTCCGGCCTGCCGATCATTCGCGATCCTGCCCCACCGAGCGGTGGCGCGGATACTGTGCTGCTCGAATCGACCTACGGCAATCGCGATCACGAGAGTGTGGCCGATGCCAAGGCGCACCTCGGACGTGTCGTGCGCGAGACGGCCAAGCGTGGCGGGCGCGTGCTGGTGCCCGCGTTTGCGCTGGGGCGCACGCAAGAACTCGTCTACGATCTGCACGAGCTCTGGCGCGAGGGCGAGATTCCCGAGATTCCGATCTTCATCGATTCGCCGCTCGCGCTCGATGCCACGAGTGTGTTCAAGCTGCACGCCAATATCTTCGATCGCAGCGAACTGCTGATTCAGGAAACCGCCGATCCGCTCGCGTTCCCGCTCGTGCGCTTCACTCGCAGCGTCGAGGAGTCGAAGCAACTGAACACGCGACACGGTCCGATGGTGCTGATTGCGGCCAGCGGGATGGCCGAGTCGGGGCGGATACTGCATCACCTGCGTCACGGCGCGAGCGATCCGCGCAATACCGTGCTGATCGTGGGCTTCAACGCGCAGCACACGTTGGGGCGTCGCATCGTGGAGCGTCAGCCCACGCTGCGCCTCTACGGCGACGAGGTACCGCTGCTCGCCTCGGTCGAGGTGCTCAACGGGTACTCGGCCCACGGTGATCACACGGAGCTGAAGGCGTGGCTCGACGCGGTGCGCGCCGGCGGCGTGAAGGCACGGCGCGAGATCCAGCGCGTGCATCTGGTGCATGGGGAGCCCGCATCACAGGACGCGTTCGTGCAGGAGCTCACCGCCGCGGGCTACGTGGTCGATGCGCCGGCGCCCGACGAGACCCGACCCGTCATGTAACACGCGACGGGTCGGGACCGGGCATCACCGGTCGAGCGGTTGGGTGACTAGCTTGTGGAGGTATGCTCCGGTCGTCGTCTCGCTGGCTCCGCCGATTCCTTGCGCTCGCCGTATTCGGCTGGGTGGTGACGGTGGCATGCGTCTGGAGCTGGTCGCGCCGTGATGACGCGCTGAACACGAACGATCGTCTGGCCGACGCGATCATCGTGCTCGGCGCCGCGCAATACGCCGGCCGACCGTCGCCCGTGCTGCAGGCGCGTCTCGATCATGCGCTGGCGTTGTACAAGCGTGGCCTGTCACCGTACGTGGTGTTGACCGGTGGGCGCGGTGATGGCGATACGCAGAGCGAAGCCGGCGCCGGTCGCCGGTATCTCACGCAGCGCGGCATTCCGGCGCGCGCGCTTCTCTGGGAAGACGAGGGGCGCACGACCTTTGCCTCCATGCTGCACGCGGCAGACACCCTCTCGCGCATCGACGCGACGACCGTGTTGCTGGTGAGCGATCCGTTTCACATGCTGCGGCTGTCGTTGCTCGCACGACTGCATGGACTGACACCCAAGGTGTCACCGACGCGCACGAGTCCGATCAGTCGCAATCCACTGCTCGAGTTCGAGTACGCGGTGCGGGAGTCGTTCGCCGTGCCGGCCGACCTGCTGCAGTTTGCGCGCCATGCGCTGGCGGGAGACACGATCGGACGCTGACGGTGTGCGCGCTGCCGGTGGCCCCACCATCAGCGGCGTCGCGTGACGCGCCAGTCGCCGGCGCGCACCAATCGTTGCCGTCCGCTGCGATCGACCTCGTACACGGCCGATGGCCAGTGATCGTCGCCGTACGACAGCACGCGCGTCGACCCCGGCATGACCATCTCGCCCCACGCCGCGCTGCCGAATGGGGGGACGGTGAACGCTTCGGCATTGTCGACGCGTACCACGTAGCCGAGATCGGCGAGCGCGCCGACGGTCAGGCGCGAGAGCGGCATGCCCCCCGTGCGCGCAAAGCCCACCATGAGTTCGCGCTGCAGCACACTCGCGCGCCAGTGCGAGAGGCGCGTGCCTGCCCCGCCCGTTTCCTCGACCGGCACGGGAATGCCCGGATAGATCGCGCCCCCGATGTCGGCAAAGCCATCACGCCCGATCGATCCCTGAAAGAAGGGATCGTTGCTGTTGGCGGTATTGAGCAGGCCGCGACGCTCCCAGTTGAAGGCCTGCAGCCCCAGGACGTGACCGAACTCATGGGTCATCACGTCGTCGAGCGTGCCGTTCTGATCGAGCGTGGCGAGGTCGGCGGTGTCGAGTTCGACGAAGCCGACCACGGGCAATCCGCTGGTGGTGCGAATGAAGCACGGGCCGGCCCGACCGAGGATCGAGCCGCGGCCATCGATGCTGTCGAGGTTCACATAGACGCGGACATTCACGATGTCCTCATCGATCGCCGGCACCCCAGGGCCACACACATCCGGGTTGGCCACCACACGCACCGGTGGCGTCTGCCCCGCAATCACGCGACGCCAGCGCTCGACGGCCGTCTCGACGGCGGCGAGATTGCGCGCGCTCGGCGTCCCGTTGAGGAAACGCACGTCGAAGGAGAAGATGGACGCGACAGCGGTGGCTGTGAACGTGAAGGTGTCGGCGGGAAACTGTGGCGACGTGGCATCGAGTCGCTGCACACTGTCGGTGCCCAGCGTCCAGCGACCGACGCGCGCGATGCCATCACCATCGGCCGTGACGCGCACATTGCCGATCACGACGCCGGCCCCGGTGCGCGGCGTGAACACGACGGTCGCACCACCGGCCGGATTGCCGAAACGGTCGAGCGCGCGCACGGCGGGTCGTGACGGCACGTCGACACCCGGCACCCCCTGCTGCGAGCGCGGAGCGGCGGCCTCGAGCCGTACCGGTACATCCGCGCGGGGATTCACGCGAAACGTGGCGCCTGCACCCAACGACGCGAGACTGGCCACGACACGATTCTGCTCCGTGATGTTCGTGCCGACACGCCAGCCGTCCACCTGCGCGACTCCGTTGGCGTCAGACGTGCGCGTGACCTGCACACCGACGGCCGCACCGGTTGCATCGAGCAGCACGCCGCCGCCATTCGTCACCACGAACGTGACCGCTTCACCCGCCACGGGATTGCCGAACGCATCCACGACCTGCACGGCGGGCGCTTGCGCGACCGTCGACTCGACGCGCGTCTCCTGAAACTCCGGCACACGTCGAAGCAGCGCACTTGCCGCACCAGCAGACACCGACATGCGAAACACCACCGGCTCGACGCCGCTGACCGTGGCCGTCAGTGTCTGCAGGCCCACGATCGGACCGAGCGTCCAGCGTCCGATCGCCGCTCGGCCTGTGGCGTCGGTACGGACCGTGTCGACGTCGATCGTCCCGGAACTGGCGCCCACCTGCCACGTGACGAGCGTGTTCGCCAACGCCCGACTCCGTTGATCGGTGAGCATCACCGCGGGCGGCGTCGAAAGCGTTTCGCCAGCGCGAGCGGTCAGGGCGTTTGCACCGACCGGTACAAGTGACGTCGGGACCGCCGGGTCCGTGCGATCACAGGCACTCACCAGCGTGGCGAGGGCGAGCATGCACCAGCGAGAGCGAAAACGTGGACCGCGATGCAGGTTCATGTGGTGAGCCAGGTCGAGAATGGAACCAACATGCCGCACGGGGTTCCTCCACGCGTGACACCAAGGCCAATTTAGGCGATGCAGATCCCCGTTGAGAGCCTGACCCTTCCAAACGGACTGCACGTGGTACTCTCCGAGGATCATACGGCGCCCATCGTGGCCGTGAACCTCTGGTACCACGTGGGGTCCGCCAATGAGCGCGCCGGTCGTACCGGCTTTGCGCACCTCTTCGAGCACATGCTGTTCCAAGGCTCGGAGAACGTCGCCGCCAACGAGCATTTCGAGTGTGTGCAGCGCGCCGGTGGCACGCTCAACGGCTCGACCTGGCTCGACCGCACGAACTACTACGAGACCGTCCCGTCGAATAAGCTGGCCCTCGCGCTCTGGCTCGAGGCCGATCGCATGGCGCGGCTGTTGCCGGCCATGACCCAGCCGAAGCTCGACACCCAGCGGGACGTGGTGAAGAACGAACGCCTCTGGTCGGTGGACAATCAGCCGTACGGCACATGGTGGGAGCGTCTGCCGGCGTTGTGCTATCCGCCCTCGCATCCGTTTCACCACTCGCTGATCGGGTCCACCGACGATCTCGATGCGGCGTCGCTCGACGACATCGCGGAGTTCTTCCGGACCTACTACACGCCGGATAACGCCGTCCTCACGATCGCCGGTGATGTTGATCCGGTCGAGGCGCGTGCGCTCGTCGAGGCCTACTTCGGTCCCATTCCGCGTGGTCAGGGCCGACCGGCACTGCCCGACATGACGGTGCCATTCACGTTCGGTGCGCCGTTGCGCGAGGTGGTCGAAGACAGCTGTGCATTGCCACGCGTCTTCGTCGCATCGCGAATTCCCGTGCTCGGCAGCGATGCGTACTACGACGCGAGTGTGCTCTCGTCCATTCTCGGCTTGCGCACGGGGAGCCGCTTCGAGCAGTCGCTCGTGCGCGCACAGCGCGTGGCCAGCTCCGCGTCGTGCTTCACGTTCGACCTCAGCAAGGGCGCGGACCTGTTCGTCGCCGACGTGACGGCGCTTGCCGATATCGGCGCCGACGTGCTCGAGGCGGCAGTGCACGCCGAACTCGATCGGGTGGTTGCGCACGGGGTGACGCAGGCGGAAGTCGATCGCGCAGTGGCGCTGATGGAGACGCATTTCGTGACGAGTCTGCAGTCGGCGGCGGAGCGGGCAGATCAGCTCTCACGCTTCGCGACGTACTTCGGCGACCCGCAGTTGGTGAATGCGCAACCGGCGCGCTACCGCGCGGTGACGGCGGCCCGCGTATCGGCGTTTGCCACGACGTACCTCCAACCGGATAACCGGGCCACGCTGCTCTATGTGCCCGCCGAGTCGGCCTCGGCGGACGCGTCGATCGAGGTGGCCGCATGATGCTGGACGCACCCGCACGGCCGGGCCCCACGGCCCCGCGTCCCTACCATTTCCCGCGTTTCGAAACCCACGTCCTGCCCAATGGCATCCGTGTAGTGGTGGCCCCGGTGCACGCCCACCCGGTGGTGACCATTCTCGCTGTCGTTGATGCGGGCGCGACACGCGATCCGGCGGGCAAGCATGGACTCGCCGTCCTCACGGGTCGCGCGCTGTCTGAAGGCACGGTGACGATGACGGCGCTTCAACTGGCGGAGCGCACGGAATCGCTGGGCACGGTGCTCGACACCGGCGCGGATTGGGATTCGAGCATCGTGCAGCTGACGGCGCTCACGGCCCGCGCGTCCGACGCGTTCGCGGTGCTCGCCGAAGTGCTGCGGCAACCGTCGTTTCCGGCGGTCGAGATGCAACGGCTCGTCGAGGAGCGGTTGTCCGATCTGACGCAGATTCGCGCGGAGCCGCGTGGCCTCGCCGACGTGGCGCTCAACCGCCTGCTCTATGCGCCGTCGTCGCGCTTTGCGCGCCTCGCCGGTGGTGACGAAACGAGCGTGGCCACGATCACGCGCGAGGATGTCGTCGCTTTCCATACCGAACACTTTCGACCCGATGCGACGGCGCTGCTCGTGGTGGGTGACTGCACGCCCGAGGAAGCGGTGCGTCTCGCCACCATGCATCTCGGTGACTGGGCGGGGCGCACCCCGCCTGCGCCCGTGCCGGATGCGTCGCCGCGCTTCATGGACCGCCGCGTGCATCTGGTGGACAAACCCGATGCGCAACAGGCCGAGATGCGGCTTGGGCATGTCGCGGTGCCGCGCGCGCATCCCGACTACTTCCCGCTCGTCGTGATGAACGCGATTCTTGGCGGACTCTTCTCGTCGCGCCTCAATCTCAACTTGCGCGAGGCGCACGGCTACACGTACGGCGCGCACAGTGCGTTCGACTGGCGTCGTGCGGCGAGTCCCTTCGAGATTTCGAGTGCCGTGCAGACCGACAAGTGCGCCGACGCCGTGCGTGAAGCCCTCCATGAGGTAGAGCGCATGCGAACGCACGCGGTGAGCGATGAGGAGCTCTCGCTCGCGGTCAGCTATCTTGACGGTGTCTTTCCCATCCGTTTCGAAACGACGGCCGCCATTGCGAGTGGTCTCGCGAACGTCGAGATCTTCCGACTGCCCCCCAGCTACTTCGATACGTATCGCGCGCACGTACGCGCGGTCACCGCCGCGGATGTGCTCCGGGTGGCACAGACCCATCTCGATCCGGCGCGTCTGCAGGTCGTGATCGTCGGTCCAGCGGAGACGCTGCAGCCGGCACTTGAGGCGCTCGACATCGGGCCCGTCACCGTCCACCCTCCCACGGACGAACTGTTCGCCGACTGAACACGTCCGCTATTGCTGGTTCATGCGCGCGCGAACGCGCGCGACATGCCAGTCCCGACCCTTCCCACTCCCCGCTGTGTCCGATTCCTCGCGTCATCCTCACGCTGCGGCGCGCCACGCCGCGCGTTCCGCCGCCCATGCGGCGCCGCCCTTCGAAGTGCGCCGCTCACGTATCCAGGGGCGCGGCGTGTTCGCCACGCGTCCGATTCGCAAGGGACAGCGACTCATTCGCTACGTGGGCCAGGCCCTGACACACGAGGAGGCCGACCGTCGCTACGATGACCGTAATGGACGGCATCATACGTTCCTCTTCGTGCTCGACGACGACACCGTGCTCGATGCAAAGCGCGGCGGCAACGACGCCCGCTTCATCAACCATTCGTGTGATCCGAACTGCGAGACCGTGATCGAAGATGGCGAGATCTGGGTCGAGGCGATCAAGTCGATCGCGCCCGAGACGGAGCTCGTCTACGACTATCGCTTCGAGTGGGACGATGCGTACGATCCCGACGACGTGCGCTACTATGCGTGCCGCTGCGGTAGCCCGAAGTGTCGTGGGACGATCCTCCGGGTGCCCGTGTATCTGCGCCCAACGGTCAAGCAATGGCTGCAGGGCAATGACGTGAAGAAGCCGCGCAAGCCGGTGAAGAAATCGGCGAAGAAATCGGCGAGGAAGGCGGTGAAGAAGACGGTGAAGAAGACAGCCAAGAAGCCGGCGAAGAAGGTGGTGAAGAAGGCCCCCAGAAAGGGCGCGAAGAACGGTGCCAGGAAGACCACGGCGCGTCGGAGTCGTGCGTGACCGAGGGTGAGACGCCGTCGGTGGGACGCGTCGGATCCGTTCGGCACTACACGGGTCGCGTCATCTCGCTCGACGAAGACGAGGTCCGGTTTCCCGACGGCTCGATCGGTCGCCTCGAAATGGTGCGGCACCCCGGCGCGAGCGCCGTGGTGCCGCTCCTCGGCCGCGTCGACGACGCCGATCCGGAGCTGGTGCTCATTCGGCAGTACCGCTACGCGGCCGAGGGGTACCTGTACGAGATCCCGGCGGGCCGGCTCGACCCGGGCGAAACGCCCGCCGCCTGTGCGCACCGCGAGCTGCTGGAGGAAACGGGCTATCGGGCGGCGCGCGTGGAACCCCTGTTCACGATGTTCACGACGCCGGGCTTCACCGACGAGAAGATCCATCTCTTCCTCGCGACCGACCTGGAAGCTGGCGCGCACCAGCGCGAGGCCGACGAGTTTCTCGAGCTGGTACCCACGCGGCTCTCACGGGCACTCTCGATGATCGAGCGCGGCGAGATCCAGGACGCGAAGACCGCCCTCGCCCTGCTTTACACCGCCGGATTCCGTCTCGGCTGACCGCTCCGCATCACGCGTCGCCAACCCCGTCCCCTCGGCAGCAACCCTGCCGAGGTGGCGGGGTGTCCTATTTCTCGGACGCCAAGACAGGACACCGTAGCGGACGGACACGGCGCGTCCGGTTCACGTAGTTTCGCGTAATGCGTTGAAAAACAACTGCTTACGTATGTGACGCCGGTCGCGGCGCGCGCGGCACGCCTTGTGCATTCTTGGGGTTCCGACTGCGGAGCCGGCGAAGGTTCCGGGTGTGTCCCATTGGCTGGACATCCCGCCGCCGCGCCCGCCGCGTCGCCCACCGGGGTGGCGCGACACTCGAACGGGAGGACCCACCATGGCTGTTACAGCGCTTCGCTCCACCCCGATCGCGCCGGTCAGTGTGCGCGACACGCTCCGCGTGCTCGACGACGCGGGGGTCGTTGGGGCATTCCTCGGTGGGGAGGAACGGGCGTTTGAGGAACTGGTGGATCGCTACCAGGGGCGCCTGCTCAACTTCGTCTATCGCACCATCGGCGATCGGGATCGCGCCGAGGACCTCGTGCAGGAAGTGTTCATCCGCGTCTACCGCCACATCGGTCGCTTCGATCGGTCGAAGAAGTTCTCGACGTGGATCTACACGATCGCGTCCAATCTGGCGAAGAACGAACTGCGCAATCGGTCGCGCAATCCGTTGGTGCTCTTCCAGTCGATTCGTGCCAACTTCGACGACGAAGAGCGCCCGCTGGAGTTCGAGGACACGCAGTACAAGCCCGATGATCTCTTCCGGAAGCGTCATCTGCGCGAGATCGTGGAGCAGGCCGTCGGTCGGCTTCCGGTGCATCACCGCGAGGTGTTCGTCCTCCGAGAGCTCGAGGGGAAGTCGTACGAGGAAATCGCCGAGATCACGGGCGTGAACCTCGGGACGGTCAAGTCGCGCCTCAATCGCGCCCGCACGGCGTTCGCCGACCTGGTGGAGCCCATGGTGCGCTGACTGGCGTCGGCGCCGAGGGACCGGTTCACCGGCCCGCCTGCTCAGGCAGGCGGGCCGGCTCGCGTTCGGCGACCGCTCCGGGCAGATTTCCCGGGAACGTCCCAGCGTGGCGCGGGTACGACTCGCCATCACCACCCGCTCGTGAACCGCAACTCCCCCCTGCGTGCTTCGGATGATGCCCTGATGGACTGCCGTGATTTTCGCGACGCGCACCTCGCCTATCTCGACGATACGCTGCCGGGTGACGCGATGGCCGAGGCGCAACGCCATCTGCTGACGTGTGATCGCTGCGCCGCGCACGACTCCATGGTGCGCCGGTCGTTGGTGCTGGCGCGCAATCACCTCCCCGAGATCACGCCGTCCGCCGATTTTCGCAGCCGCCTCGACGCGCGTCTTGCCGCCTGCCGCGCGGAGCAGACGCCGCCGCCCCTCGATGCGCTCATGCCAACGGAACAGGCGGCCCCGCGTCGACGCTTCACACCCGCGTGGCTGGCAGTCGCGGCGGGTCTTGGTGTGGTCACGACGGCGCTGCTGCCCACCGCCCGCGATCAGGGGGACGAACCCCAGCTGCCACCCGCACTTGCCGCTGCGCCGGCGGTGCACGTCGTCCCGACGCGTCCCGTGCGTATCGAACGCATCGACGATGATTTCGCGGGTGTCCAGGCGCTCTGGTCGGTGCATGGGGACGCCGCGCCCGTCACACTCCCGCGCCCGCGTGGCCTGCCCGTACTGATGCACGCGATGTCGACCGAACTGCGGCTCGGCACGAGCACGCGCTGACGGCGGCACCGAGGGATGGGGGCCTCACAGGGCCCGATTAGTTTCCTCGCATGTCGCGTCCCGCTCCGCGCTCTCGCCCCGCCGCATCGCGCACCAGCAGTCCTCGCGCGGCGGCCCCGCCCTCGGCCGATGGCTTCAAGACCGTCCGCGCTGCCGTCGACGCACGCGCGTTTGCGCCCGTGTACTACCTGCACGGCGATGACGAGTACCTGAAGGATCAGGCGATCCGTGATCTGCTGGATGCGGCTCTCGACCCGAGTTCACGCGACTTCAACTGCGAGATCCGGGACGCCGGTGCGCTCGACGCCGAAACGCTGGGCAGTCTGCTCGCGACACCGCCCATGCTGGCCGAGCGACGCGCGGTCGTGGTGCGCGACGTGCACGCGCTCAAGAAGGCGGTGCGCACCGAGCTCGATCGCTATCTCGCCCGTCCCGCGAGTGACACGCTGCTGCTGCTGGTCGCACTGGCCGGACAGAACGTTGATGCGTCGCTCGCGCAGCAGAGTCTGCCGTGTGTGTTCGAGCCGTTACCGCCCGAGCGTGTCCGACGCTGGATCGCGCACCACGCCACGACCGTACTCGGCGTGAGTGTCACCGACGACGCGACCGCGCTGTTGCAGCAGTCGGTGGGGAATGATCTGCAGCAGTTGGCCGCCGAGCTCGACAAGTGCGCGAGCTACGCGCGTGGTGCTGCAGCGGCGCCCGTGACCACCGCCGACGGGGTGGTCGTCCCGGTGCCGGACGCGCCGATTCCCATCGTGACCGATGAGGCCGTCAGTGCGATCGTCGGCGTGCGGCGCGGCGAGACGTCGATGGATTTGATTGACGCCATTCTGCAGCGCGACACCGTCCGCGCTGTGGCGCTCGTCCCATTCGTTCTGGCGCAGCCGAAGGTGAACGCCGTGCAGTTGGTGATGATGCTTTCGACGCAGCTGTTGGCGCTGATGTGGGGCCGCGCGCACCGCGATGGTGGCTGGAGCAGCGGGCAACTCGAGCGCGAATACTTCACGTATCTCAAACAGTCCGGGGGCGGCATGGTGGGGCGCCCGTGGGGCGAAGCGAAGAGTGTCTGGGCGCGCGCGGTCGAACGATGGCGCGCCGATGACCTGCGCCGCGCGCTCCGGCTGCTGCTGGAGGCGGACATTGCACTCAAGGACACGCGCGTCTCAAGCGAGGAGCAGGTGTTGCTCTCGCTTGTGCTGGCGCTCGCTGGGCCGTCACGCGCCACGCGCGGGCGGGCCGCGTGAGCCGCGTGACCATGGCCGCGACAACGCCGCGGTGGCGTCGCATCGTTGCGGCGCTGGGCATCGTGTGCGCTGTCGATGCGACGACGCTTGCCG
>ERZ1066123.761-NODE-761-length-21827-cov-7.477770_pt1 | contig 21827 bp, 17 predicted proteins | sample MGYA00382770_ERZ1066123 | MGnify/ENA primary metagenome ERZ1066123 (study PRJEB33369, sample SAMEA5778353) | biofilm metagenome | biome: Industrial cooling water; feature: Water cooling tower basin; material: Biofilm | place: United Arab Emirates | collected...
TCAAGTTCATCTTCTTCTGGGAATGGTTCCACCGCATCCTTGGCCGGGTGATCGGGCTGGCCTATCTCCTGCCGCTGCTGTTCTTCGCCGCCCGCCGCGCGATCCCGGCCGGCTATGGCTGGCGGCTGGCGGCGATGTTCGGCCTGATCCTCGGGCAGGGGGCGCTCGGCTGGTACATGGTGGCCTCGGGCGTGGGCGACACGGACCTCACGAGCGTGAGCCACTTCCGCCTTTCGGCGCACCTCTTGACCGCGCTGTTCCTGCTGGCCGGCCTCGTGTGGACCGCGCGCGACCTGCGCGGCCTCGCCCGCGATCCGGGCGCGCGGCCCGCGCCGCTGACCGCAGGGGCCGGGCTGGTGGCGGGCGTGCTGTTCGTCCAATTGCTGCTCGGCGCATGGGTGGCCGGGCTCGATGCGGGCCACGCTGCCTATGACTGGCCGCTGATGAACGGCCGGCTGGTGCCCGAGATCGACTGGTCGCGCGGCGTGCTGTGGACCCTCACGCACGATCCGTTCCTGCTCCAGTTCATGCACCGCTGGTGGGCCTGGGTCGCGGTCATTGCGCTGGTGTGGCTGGCGCGGCGGGTGCGCAAGACCGACCGTTTCGCGAGCGTCGCCGTCCACACCGCCTTCGGCACGATGGTGCTGCTCGGCATCGCCACGGTGATGAGCGGCGTCTCCCTCTGGATCGCCGCCGCGCACCAGCTGGTCGGCGCGCTGACTGTCGCGGCGACCGTGTGGGCAATGCATTCCGACGGTCTGGCCCGGCGGAGCGCCTGATGACGGCCGCGCTCGTCTGGTGCCCCTATCCGGATGCCGAAAGCGCCCGCGCGGCGGCGGGCGTGCTGCTCGACGAGGGGCTGATCGCCTGCGCCAACATCCTTGGCAGCATCGAATCCCACTTCGTGTGGGAGGGCGCGCGGGCCACGGGGAGCGAGGTCGCGGTGCTGTTCAAGACCACGCCCGAACGGTTCGATAACGTGGTCGAACGCCTCGGCGAGCTCCACCCCTATGATACGCCCGCGATCATCGGCTGGCACGCCGACGCGGTTCATCCGGCGACTTCCGTGTGGTTTTCGGTTAATTAGTGGACAGCTAAGTATCTGATTCTACAGTGCCGCAATTTCGGTTAATCGCCGGACTCAGTTTTTGCAGTGGAATCCTTGCGGCTAATCGCCGGACGCATGCTATTTTCGCGACATTGGCAGGAGTCGGCGGATGAGTGGGCGGGGACGTAAACTCGAAGACATCCCCGATGAGGATTGGGATTTGGCTGTCGACCGGCATGCAACAATCAAGAGCCTCGCCGCATATAAACCGATCCCGAAAGACGTTCTCCAGACCGCTTGCCAGAAGCTGGGCATAAGCCGTTCCCGCATATACGATTTGGTGGCGAGACATCGAGCAAATGGCGGAGGTACCTCCGCTATCGCGAACAGAAGAAGTGGCCCGAAGATGGGGTCCGCGCGATTGTCGAAGGATGTTGAGGAACTCGTCGGCGCTTCAATCGAGCGCGTGTATTCCAGACGGCAGAAGCCCAGGATCGCGGATCTTTGTCTCGATATCGAGACAGATTGCCACGCTCGAGGATTGAAACCGCCTTCGAGATGGGCGGTCGAGGCGCGGATCGCTAAGCTCGATCAGGCAAGGATTCTGGCCCAGCGCGAGGGGGTAAAGATCGCCGGTGACAAGTACCGTCCAGTTGGGGCTCCATTCACCATGACGAGACCCCTTGAATGGGTTCAGACCGACCATGCGGTTGCGGATGTCATGCTGGTCGACGGCGTATTCAGGCGATCAATATGCCGTCCGCTGGTAACGCTTTTCATCGATGTCTTCACGCGCATAGTGCTTGGCTGGTACGTTTCTTTCGAAGCGCCGTCCCGCACATCCTTGGGCATGGCGCTACTGCACGCAGTGTTTCCGAAGGACAACTACCTGCGAAATCTGGGCGTTGATGTCGACGTTCCTGGATATGGCCTTCCGGAGGTTCTCAGCCTCGACAATGCGAAGGCACATCTCTCACCAGACTTTCTGCGAGGATGTCAGCAATTCGGGATCGAACGCCATCTACGGCCGATCAAGAAGCCATGGTTCGGCGGGCATATCGAGCGGCTGATCGGAACCACCATGGGGGCGGTCCACCTCATTCCCGGTTCCACTTATTCGAACATCGCCGAGAAGAAGGAATACGATTCTGAGGATACGGCATGCATGACCATTGGCGAGTTCGAGAAGTGGCTCGCCATCCAGATTTCGCTCTATCACAACAGGAAGCACTCCGCGCTCGGCGTGACGCCCCTGACCGCATGGGCTGACGCAGCGTCTAGTCGGCGCATGGGAATGGAACTCCCCGACGAACAGCAATTCGCGCTCCACTTTCTGCCCTCAGAGCGCAGGAAGGTTCGGCGAGAAGGGATCAAGTTCAACAACATCTTCTACCAACACGGCGGTGCGCAGGCTTTCGTCGGCGGCAGCGATCGCAAGCAGAAGATCAAGTACAATCCGCGCGACATGTCGACGATCTACCTTCAGAACGATGCCGGCGAGCACCTCGCGGTTGGTTTCAAAGATCTGACGCGGCCCCCAATTACGAAGCACGAGCTCGATATCGCCCGCGACGCGCTTCTCGAACGCGGCCGAGCTTCGGTGAACGAGGACCGCCTGTTCGAGATGGTGAACCTTCGCCGAGATCACATCGGCGAGTGTGTAGCAAAGACCAAGAAGGCGAGGCGGCAGGCGACACGGATCACGCAAGCTCTATCAGAGGGTCGGTCGGTCGCAGAGAAGGCGCAGCCCCGTCAGGAGTGTCCTACAGCGCCAAAAACATCACCTTCTAGTTTGCATGGGCCCCGAGCGGATCCAGACGATATCTCTCCTCTCGAGGTGGAGTTCGATGAATGAGCGGCGCTTTGGAGCATCTGCACCCCAAGGCTCGCGATATCGCTGAGCGATCGAACGAAGAGCGGATCGCCTGGATCGAGGTAGACAGGTGGATCAAGCTCCGGCGGTCCGAGGCAGCACTGGAGCAGCTCGAGGCCTTGCTCGCCTATCCTCCGCGCGGACGTATGCCCTGCCTCCTCATTCATGGCACGACGGGCATGGGGAAGAGCGAGATCCTTGAACGCTTCCAGAAGCGTCACCCTTGGTCGATCGACATCGACACGGGCCGCGAAACCCTCCCGGTGCTTCTCGCCGAGATGCCGCCCGAAGCGAGCGAGGTTGACTTCTACGACGCTATCATTCGCCAGCTCAACGTTCATGAAAAGTGCTGGGGAACGGCGCGCGATCTTAGGAACAAGGTTATCTGGCTTCTCGCCGATGCGGGGGTGAAGGTGCTGATGCTGGACGAAATCGACAAGATGCTCTGCAGCACGCCCCGGCAGCAGAAGCTGTTTCTGAACAGCATACGTTATCTCACGAACCAGTTGCACATTCCGATCGTCTGCGCAGGCGCGAAGGACGCCAAGCTCGCAATTCGAACCGACCCGAACCTTGCCGACCGCTTCGCCTCGTTCGAGCTGCGGCCTTGGGAAAAAGGCATCGCCCTGCAAGAATTGCTGAAGTCGTTTGCGATGACCTTCCCGCTGCGCAAGCCATCGGAACTGCTGAGCACCGAGTTCCAGGAAGAGGTTATAAGGATGACCCGCGGCGTGACAGGCAGGATTTTCCGCCTGTTCGAAGCCTTGGCGATCCAAGCAATCAAGTCCGGGCGTGAGAAGATCGATCTTGCAAGTCTTGGCGACGAAGACCTGCTCCTGCCACTCGTCTCGATGGAGCCTAAAAAATCTTCGGACCATGCTGTCGCCGGCTACCTGTTCGGCGATGCTGCGTGACCCGACGGGGCCCGTATCCGGATGAATGCGTGTCGTCATGGCTCGATCGGGAACTGGGGCTTCATCCGCGAATGCAGCGCCCAACGGCCCGGCACTATGGCACACGCGACGGACCGATGGTTCACCCCGACATCCGGCCGCGTAAGCTGTGGGTCGACCAGGTCGCAGCGATCTTTGACATAGAACCGGAGGATATCTCGAAAGCTACCCTTTGGTCTCACTATCCCGGTCTTGAGGCGCGATATATTCCATGGATCAACGATCCTTATAACCATCCCGCTGACGTGTTTCACAAAGGCCATAGGACTGACGTCAGCATCAGGTGATGCTCGCGCTGCCTCGCGGAGGACATGAAGGAGGGTATGCCCGGTTACATCCGCCGTGCCTGGCTCCTGTCCATCCAGACTTTCTGCCCCAAACACGCCTGGCCCCTCCAAGGCCACTGTTCGAAATGCCGAAGCGCATACCATCGGCCCCGATTTCGTAGCTTCCCTTGGACTGGGCCTTATTGCGGCGAGTGCGGGCATCCGCTCACCCGCGCCAGGTCCAACGCACTACGGGCCGAGCCAACAGGCTCTGCAGCCTGGAAAGCGATCGTCACATTCGAAAAATCCGTGAAGGACATAGTTGTCCGGAAGCCAGATCGCGCGGTCGCGCGCGGCAAGGCCGCGCGCCGGGAGTTCCTTGCGGCCTATTGCGATCTTTTTGAAATGCTGGTCGGGTTGGACTATCGCGAAAACAGGAAGCTCAGAGGCATCGACTTCTTTGAGACAGTGGCGCTTCCTTTCGAGCACGTTCATGTCTCCAATTTTGCACCCAACTGTCACCCTCTGATGGTTACGACGCCTTCGGTGGCGATGCGCCTTTCGGCAACGATCGGGGCATTGCTTGATCCCGGCGATATTCTCCCCGGCCTTCTGTTCCAGCGAAACCGAGCAGAGCTTCTTGGTCACCTGCGCTGGCTTTACGATACTGGGCCACATTCGGGTCTGATGAGATTCAGGGACCGATGGCCACCCGAGTTCGTGGCAAGTCTCGACGCCGCGCGCCCCAAAAGGGCGCTTGATTTTCAGATAGGGGACACGACGATCGTAATGCATGCGGTGAAGCACGATAAACGGATCGCCCAGATCACGTGATCCTTCGCGCAAGGCACCGTTCTTACGATGCGACCCTGAGTGACAAAAGAGCCCGCGTGTCTGCGTTGAGCCCGGGCGCAACGCCATGATTTCCTTCAAGCGTCACCTCAAGATTGCGGTCGCGGCCAAACCGGTAGCCAATGCCGAGCCCGCCAATATGCCGCTCGACCCTGCCGACCGTTTCGTAGGTATATAGTCCATGAAGGCAAAGCTGCGTGTTCCCCTTGTTCGGGCGATCCGCGCACCACGCTGGTAGCCTCCCCATCGACTTTCGCCCGCTTTATCCGCGCGGAGTAGCACATTGGGCTCTGCCAAACATTTCGAAGCAAACGCCAGAGACGCCCGTTGCCGACTTTCGCCACGGGCGCAGCCGAATTCTATAGCTCAGTCTGAACCCCGTTCGGTTACCAAAGGCCTGATTCAGAATATGTTATGCAAAGATCTTTATCGCTTGACACGAATAATGTGATCAAACCGTAAGGCATCAGATCGGGAGGCGGAAGATGTCATTCATGTTCCTGCCGCCCAAGGCACCTTCCGAGGTTCTCGATTGGCGGCAGACCTTTGGTTTCTGCCAGGGCGATGATCCATTCTTTGCCCGTGCGCGCGGCGAACAGGTCTCAAACCTCTACAGCCACTCGAAATTCAATCTGGCGACCATGGTGGTCAACGCCACGTTGCTGATTGTCGAGTTCCAGGACCACCCCAAACACTGGCTGTTGCAAGGGTGGCTGGGCACGATCCTGCTGCTTGGCCTGTTCTGGTTCGTTCGGACCACCTACCGAACCTCGAAGAAGGCAACCAACAACACCTCTATGGGCGCATTCTGGTTGGCGACCCTCGAGCTGTGCATCTTCAGCCTGCTCTGGGCTGCGATGCTGTTGCTGCTGATGCCGCAAGCATCACAATTCCAGCAAGTGCTTCTGATCGTGCTCAGCTTTGCAGCGATGGCTGCTATAGGCTTTGCTGCATCGGTGATGCCAACCGCCACCACAATCTCTACAACCGTCATCAGCGCGGTGCTTCTGTACGCCTTGCCCCAAACACCTGCCGTGCTGATCGTAGCGGTCATCACCTTATGGTTTCATGTGGTGCGCGGTTCGATCATGTCATCGCGCACCTTCATCGCCCGTCTCAAGGTACAGGACGACCTGCGTGAGCGCAGTGCCGTGGTCCGGCTGTTGATCAAGGAATTCGAGGCAAACGGCACCGACTGGCTGTTGGAAGTCGATGCGGCGGGCCACATTACACACGCGTCCGGAAGGTTCGCCGAGGCACTGGGTCGGTCCTACCGCGAACTTATCGGCTTGCATTTCCTCACCCTCATGGGGGACCCCGACCGTGAGGATCCCCACATCAAGTCGGTGATCGACGCGTTCAACGACCGGCGCGCCTATCGGGATCTGGTCGTGCCGGCGACGATTGCGGGTGACGAACGCTGGTGGTCATTGTCGGCAACGCCCAAGTTTGCCGCTGATGGCAGCTTTGAAGGTTACCGCGGCGTCGGGCGCGACATCACCGAAGCGCGCCGCAGCGAAGCGCAGATTGCCCAGCTCGCAAGATATGACCCGCTCACAGGCCTTGCCAATCGCGCCCTCGTCAGGGAAATACTGGACTGCGAACTTGCGCAGGTCGCCGACGCGCAACACCGGTGCGCCCTCATGTTCGTCGACCTCGATCGCTTCAAGCACGTCAACGACAGCATGGGGCATGCTGCAGGAGACAAACTGCTTGTCGCCGTGGCCGAGCGCATGAAGCGCTACATACCGGCGGCCGCTACACTTGGGCGTCTTGGCGGAGACGAATTCGCGATCATCATCCCGGATGCTTTCAATCCCAACGTCGATGGGTTGGCTGCGGGAATCGTGTCTGGCCTGGGCGAACCATTCGAGATCGACGGGCAGCAGGTCCAGATCGGATGCAGCATTGGCTGGTCGGTTGCACCTGACGACGGCGAAATTGCCGAGCAGTTGCTCAAGACGGCCGATCTTGCGCTTTATGAGGCGAAGGAGGCGGGCAAGGGCCGCGCGCGGCAATATGCCGCTGACATGAAGGGAAGAGCCGAGACCAAGCGTGCCATCGAGACGGCGCTCCCGGGCGCGCTGGAGCGCGGGGAGTTCTCGCTGGTGTTCCAGCCCATCGTCGATTCCGCGAGCGAACAGATCGTTACGTTCGAGGCGTTGCTGCGCTGGACTCACCCTGAACTTGGCCCCTTGTTGCCGGACCGTTTCATCCCGGCTGCCGAAGAATCCGGTCTGATCCGGGAGATCGGCAGCTGGGTAGTCGATGCGGCGTGCTGTGCGGCGGCGACCTGGCCAAACGATATCACCGTGGCCGTTAACCTCTCGCCTGCGCAGATGAGCGATCCCGGCCTCTCCGCGACGGTTTCCGCGGCCCTCGACCGGAACAGTCTTGCCCCCGGGCGACTGGAACTCGAGATCACAGAGCGGCTGTTCCTGGAGGAAAGTCCGGAAACCGCCGGACAGCTCGCGGCCCTCAATGCCCTTGGCATCAGCTTCGTGCTCGATGATTTCGGCACCGGCTATTCGTCGATCGGCTACCTCAAACGGGCAATGTTCAGCCGGATCAAGATCGACCGGAGTTTCGTTTCGGAGGCCAGCAAGGGTGGCGACGCGGCCGCGATCCTGGATGCTGTGGTGAAGCTCGCTTGCCAACTGCGCATGGCGACGACTGCTGAGGGCGCGGAGACGCGTGAAGAATTCGAAACCTGCCGCGATCTCGGATGCACCCGAGTGCAGGGGTATTTGTTCGGCAGGCCCATGACCGCAGAAGAGGCGCATGGTTTGGCGTGGAGCCATTTCGCCGTCTCCCTAGACGCGTGATCGAAAGAGAATGGCGCGGCTCAACTGGTCAAAGCGGTCTGCTCGCTGTCGTTAACTGCTTTCTAACCATCCTCGACCCATTCTCTATAGGTGAACTGGGGACCGATCCGTGACGGAGCAAGCTGACACCGCAAAGCTGCAAGACAGGCGCCAGAATGGTGACCGGCGGCGAGCGCAATGGCCCTTCGAGGGAGAGGATCGCCGTCTGGCTGAACGACGCCAGACACCTGACCGGCGCAAAACAGAACGCCGTTCAGGGCTTGATCGTCGCGCAGGCGCGCAAGAGGAATAGGCTGAAAATATCTGAGTTAAGGCCCACGCGCCTTGGAGGATCGCGCAGGCCTTAACGCAAGTGATTGATGCTGCAAATCGCCTAAACGACTGCTGCCATAGACATGGCGGTCGTTTCTTGCTGTGGATTAAGCCAAGTCAGTTTAGATTGCGTGCCCAAGTGACGATCGAGGCGACTGTGCGATCAAGCACGTCGGCATCGTCATAATAGGCAAGATGCGGCGTATCGCCTTCCCAGAGCATCTGCTTGGTTGCTGACGGCATCGCATCGAAATGGCGACGCGCCGCATAGGGAAGGAAGCTTCGATCGCTATGGATCATAAGGTACGGCTTGTCGACTTGGCCAGCGGCTCCGAGTGTTTCAAAGCGCAGCAGTTCAGCATCGCTCATCACAGCATAACGATTGTCCCACTCACCACGATCAGCCCAGGGGCCATACCAGTCGTAAACAAACTTCCCGGGCATCCCGACATTTGTGTCGACCGGGTCAACAGCACGAACATATTCGACGGTGCCTGTCGACTGAAACCGTGCCCGTGCGGCGTCGCCTCGGGCGAGACGTGCCTCGAATCCTGCTGGCGTCAGCCAAGCAAAGTCACCCGCACGGTCGCGGTAATGGCCAGCGACAGTAACACCGGCTGCGATGTCGGCATTAAAGGCTACCGAGTGGACCACATAGGAACTGCCCTGACAGATTCCGAGCGCGATGATCGGCCGACTGCCCAGCGCTTCGTGGTCGCGAACGAAGCCGACCGCGCTGTTGAGATCTTCGATTTTCTGGCTCGGGCTCTCGATCGCGCGAACCGCGCCTCCACTTTCGCCGCGACCGCGCACATCAAACACGAGCGCGGCATAGCCAGCTTGAGCGAGACGTTTGGCATATTGCGTCGGCGCTTGGCCCATCTGATAGGTCATTGGGCCTATGATAATGAAGGTTGCAGCGGGCGTATCGTCTTCCGGAACATAGAGATTGCCGATAAGCGCCTCGCCGTCTGACTCAAACGTGACGCGCTGCGGAGTGGTCGCATCGGCGGCGGTTGTAGTGACAGCGGCAAGTGCTGCGACGGTGGTGGCAAGCAAGGTGTTCATGATCTGGTCTCCTTTGCGATTGTCGCTCGTGGCGATAACGATGAGATGCCCGAAGAACGCCCGGCGATCTTGAACGCTCGCGCCGAACTCTTGAACGATCCTGCCGATCAGGATTGGTCGGTCTGCGAGCTACATTGCCCAGCGTCGCAAAAGGAAAAGGCGACCCCGCCATCGCGGAGCCGCCCTTTTGGCTGCACCCGATAACGCAATCAGGCTGCCATACTGCTGACCTCGATGCTGCGCCCGACCGGCTCCCAGCGCCGCAGTTCTTCTAGCAGCGCCAGCGCATGATCGCGTACCGCGTCGACTGCATCGGCGCCCACCTGAAGCCGCAGCGGGGCATCATCGGCATCGATCGCAGTTTCGATCGCGCGCGCTGCCTTCATCGGATCGCCGAACTGCGTGCCGTGCATTGAATGCGCGAAAGCCCGCGTGCCCCCGACCGTGTCGGTGTAGGCCTCGATAATCGGCATGTGGCGCAGCGCGTCTCCGGCGAACTGGGTCTTGAGCTGGCCCGGCTCGACAATCAGCACCTTAATGCCGAAGGGTGCAAGCTCGCCGTGGAGCGCTTCGGAAAACCCTTCGAGCGCGAACTTCGAGGCAGAATAGGCCCCGAACCCAGGTACCGACAGCTGACCGCCGAGACTGGAGATGTTGATGATCGCGCCAGCGCTTTGCGCACGCATGCGCGGCAGCGCAGCCTTGGTGACGGCCACCGCGCCGAAGAAGTTGGTTTCCATCTGCGCGCGCAGCTCTTCCTCAGGGGTCTCTTCGACCGCCCCGACGATGCCGTAGCCCGCATTGTTGAACAGCGCATCGATCCGGCCAAAGCGTGCGAACGCAGCTTCGATGCCGCTCTCGATGCTGGCGCGGTCGGTCACATCCATGACCAGCGGCAAGACCTGATTGGGAGCGGACGCAGCGAGCTTTTCAAGCGGCGCGAGCGAGCGTGCTGCCGCCACGACATTGTAGCCGCGGCTGATGGCATGCTGGGCAAGAGCAAGCCCCAGCCCCGACGATGCGCCAGTGATAAACCAGGTCTTCGGCATTGTATGTCTCCTTGATCGTTCGCAAGATCGCGATGACCAACGAATGGCAGAAGGAGCGCGCCCGCTCTTGTAGATGCCATCCGATCTCTTGAACGATCCTGCTTCGGTGCGCATTGTCGGCGCTAACGAAGACGCAGAGTCGGAGCTCAACGGGCGTGGCTGCGCTGCCAGTCGCGCGGCGTCTCGCCGGTCGCCTGCTTGAACACCCGGGTGAAATGCGGCTGATCGGAGAACCCGCAGCGGATCGCGATCTCGGCCAGAGCGATCTGTCCGCCCGACAGCATCTCCTTGGCCCGCTCGATCCGGTAGTCGGTGACGAATTGGTAAGGCGTATCATTGAGCACGGCCTTGAACACCCGTGCGAAGCGCGAAGCACTCATGCCCGCGATCCGCGCCAGCGTGTCGATCGCGATCGGTTCGGCGTAGTGCGCGGCGACATGATCGAGCACGCGCTTGTACTGCTCGGCAGTGAAGCCGCGCACGAACTCGAGCGCCGAGGCGCGCTCCTCTCCGTAACGCTTGACCAGCTTGACGAGGAAGATGCGCGCGAAAGCATCGAACATGACGCTGGCAGTATCGGCCGCGCGCAGCGCGTCGAGCGCCATGCGCCCTGCCGCCACCAGATCGGCATCGAGCACCTGCGGCACATTGCGCAGCTGTGTTTCGGTCAGGATCACGCCGAGCTCTGACTGGACGAACCGTGCCAACCGGTCCGGTTCGAGCGTTACGATGATCACCCGGCTCCTTGCATGCCAGTGCCAGCCATTCTCCGACCCGGCGGGCGTGACCACAACCTCGTTCTCGGCGAGCGTGAAATCTCGGTAGCCGCTCGAGCGCCAGTTCTCGACCCGGTGCGGGATGGGATTGAGGTTCAGGAGCACATGATGCTGCGCAAAGCTGCGTCGGGGCATGGCTGCGGGCTCTGCCTCGAAATACTCCAGTGTCATCAGGTCGCCAGCGCGCGGCCGCACAACGTCATAGCTGCGAAGCAAGGCTTCCGAAGGGTAGACGTCCTGGTAACGCATGCTTTGTTTTATCTTTATCGGCGCCTTTCGTCTTGGCCTATCGTCAACGGGCTCTCGCATGGGCGGACCTGATGGTAGCGGCCGACACCCGAAAAGCATTGGCTGCGGTTCAGCAGCCAATCATGCAATGGGCACCAACTTTCGTGACTGACGACCTTTGAAGCAGGGGAGCGGAAGCGCTGTACCCGCCAAGGACCCTGATGCTGGCGTATCCAAGCGGCGCAGGCGCCGACTGCGTTCACAGCCAATGCCTTCGTCGTTTCTGATCACACCCGCTAGGCGGAATTCCGTTGCGCGGCAGCCCCTCAGAAATCAGCGTCAAGACGGACAGCGAATGTGCGGGGATTGCCGAGCCGGGCAATTTCATCGCCGGGTGTACGGACGTTTACGAACGAGAAAAACTGCTCGTCGAAAGCGTTACGGACATAGGCACTCAGGCTGAAGCCATTCCATGCATAGCCAGCGCGGGCGTTGACCACCACACGGCCACAACACCGGTTGACCGCGAAGTTCTCGCTCGAATCGAAGACATCCGACTGATAATTGGCATCGATGCCGCCGAAGACACCATCGTCATCGCGGTAAGCGAACCCGAGATTTGCTGACCAGCGCGGTGCAAAGGGGAACCGATTGCCCGCGAAATTCTGCTGATTGGCTTCACCTTGCGGCAACCCGGGGTCGAAGTTGGCATTGGGAAAATCATCGAACTCGGTGAAAGCATGGCCGAGTGCACCATAGATCTCGACATTATCGGTCAGATCAAAGCTGAGATCCGTCTCGAAGCCGAACAGCGTCGATCGCCCCGCGTTGACGGTCCTGAAAAACGTCGGGAAGCCTGGAATGGGTTCGTTGACCTGCTGCTCGCTCCAATCAGAATAATAGACATTCGCGTTCCAGCGCAGGCGGCCATCAAGCCACACGGTGCGCGAGGCAAGCTCATAGTTCCAAAGAAATTCAGGGTCGAACGTGTTGAGTGCGCCATCGAGGACACTGATCTCAGCTCCGCCAGCTCGGTAGGCGCGCTGCGCGACGAACGAGAAACTGACATCGCGATTGACCGTCCAGCGCAGGCCCGCCTTGGGGAGCCAGGCTTCATAGTCGGCAGCGATTTCGTTCGTCTGCGTGCCAAACAGCGCCTGCAGAAACCCGAAACCCGGCGGCAGCGGATTGACGCTTCCGGTCGTCGCTACCGCGATATTGTCGACCTGCTCATTGTCATATCGCAGGCCAAAGAGCAGATCAAAGCGGTCCGAGAGGGCAAATTCGCCATCGCCGAAAAAGGCAAAATTGGTGGTCGCGTTGTTGGTCGTCGCTACGCGCGAAATCAGGATACTGGGGGGGAGGGCGGCGTTGACCAGGGTGGCAGGAATGACGAAGCTGTCGGTGAATCCCTCCTCATTGGTGAAGTAATAGAACCCCACCGCGCCCGACAGGCGCTCACCGAGATATTTGACCCGAAGCTCTTGCGACCAGGCTTCGTCGACGCCGGTTCGATCGAGCGCAGCGATCGGTGCGGGTGTGCCATCGAAATCCTCCCGCCGCACATAATCAGTGTCCTGATAGGTGGTGATCGACTGCAGCTGCACCAGCGAAGAGATGTCCCATGTGGCATTGAGCGACTGGATGAAGGTCTCGGTTCCTTCCAGACCCGGTGCATCATAAGCAACTTGCCGGCTCACATCGTCTGCTGCCACAGGGTTGCCGGGGTTCCCGTTGGTGGGATCGAGTGCATCCTCGCCCGCGAAATTCTCGGTGTAGGATGAGGTCGCGATGATCCTCAGGTTGCTGGCGGGCTCGAAAAGAAGCTTGAAGCGACCCGTCTTCAATTCGGTCGCATCAGCTTGTTCGTTCAGGAACGTGTTGAAGATGAAGCCGTCGCTTCTGCGGTAATTTCCGGCGACACGGAAGGCGAGAACATCTTCGAGGATTGGTCCGCCGAAGGCGACAGCAGCCTGGCGCTGGCCATTGTCACCAATCTCGGCACGCGCGCGCAGGTCCCAATCGAACGTCGGATCCTGAGTGCGAAGGTAGATCGCACCGGCGATGGTGTTGCGTCCGAAATTGGTCGATTGCGGTCCGCGATAAACCTCGACCTGCCCCAGATCCCAGCTGTCGGTCGGTCCGAAGAAGGTTGTGAAGTTGCTGAGCGGCGAATCGTCGACATAGACCGTCAGCGTCGCACCATTGCCTCCGATCCCGCGTTGGTCGACACCGCGGATGGAGAAGCCCTGTTCTCCGAAGGCGGCCGTGACGTTGGGAATGCGCTCGATGATGTCGTAGAGATCCGTGATCGGTTCGCGGAGGATTTCCTCGGCCGTGGTGACATCGACGCTGGCGGTCACGTCCTGCAGCGACTGGGCGATCTTTTGGCCTTCCACGACGATGATTGCTTGCTGCTGATCTGCTTCGGCCTCTGGCGTGGCGGGCGCGAGTGCCGCGGGTGCGCTTTCGCTCGCCGAGGCCGAGCTGGCGGAAGCCAAGGCAATACCAGCCAAGGAGGATGTGAGAAGCCAATCGGCGCGCATGAAAAATCCCCTGAATGTCTGCGAGCCATTCGCAGAATGTTCTGTCCGCTATCGCAAGTGATTCTTATTTACAAGGCCGCACACGTTCCATAGGGTTGAAGCGGACACAGGGGACAAGCATGCTACTGGCAGGTGCAATCTTGGGGCAGTTGGCAGGGGTCGCTCTGCTGCGCAGTGCGCAGGTTCGTGCGAGCGGGCTGCTGCTGGCAGCCGCACTTGTAACGCTTCTCGGATCGATCGCGCTGCTGTCGTCCTCGCTTGGATGGGAAATCGCTGCAGCCTGGGGGCTCACGAGCATTTCGCTTGTTGCTTACGGCCTGATCCTTCACCCGCTCACCCGCGCCGAGCGCATCGGCCAGCCCCGCGCGCCGCGTGATGGCCGCCGCAATCCCGCTTCGCCCAGCGGCTCCAAAATGCGCCTTGCTGTCAAATTGTTCTCAGCTGGTCCACTCTATCTGATCGCTGCGTTGGCGGTGAGCCTGCTCATCGCGACCCGGCCATGGACCACCGAAGTGAGCCGTCTTTATACAGGCGGGCTCACAACGCCATTATTTTGGTCGATGGGAGCGCTGCACGCGACCGTCGATCCCAGCCTTTGGCGGGTCACCTTCGTGCCCGCCGCATTGGGCGTGGCTGGGTTTGCTGCGTTCTTTCTCTCATGAGCAATTCCGCCGCAGACAGTTCACCGCCGCAGAGCGGCCTCGTACGCCGGATGATCGATTCGCATTCGGTCCTCGGGCTGGGCCTTGCTGCACTCATCTACGTCGTGAGCCTCACAGGTGCGTTCACGCTGTTTGTTCCGGAAATCTCCCTGTGGGAGAACGCCAACGTGCCAACCACGTCTGCCGTCACGCCTGAGGTTGCAGGCCGGGCGCTGGAGAACGCACAAGGGCAGCTGACCCCGGGCAACGAAATTCTCAACGTCATCTTTTATGCGCCAGGTGAGTTCAGCCCCTATCCGACGGTCCGGCTCAACCAGCGGCCCGATCGGGACAGCGAACTCATATCGACCGACTGGCTCGTCGACCCGGCAACTGGCGCTCTGCTGAGCGAGATCAATGCACCTTATGCCCATTTTATCGAAGAATTGCACACGGCGCTGCATCTGCCGGCCCCGTGGGGGCGGTATCTGGTCGGGCTGGTGGGTGTGGTCATGTTCACGCTCATCCTTTCAGGAATCTTCGCGCATCCAACGATCATCAAAGATGCTTTCAAGTTGCGGACCGACCGCAATGCGCGTCTCGCCTGGACGGATCTTCACAACCGGCTGAGCGTATGGGGCTTGCCCTACCATCTGGTGCTGACCTTCACCGGTGCGTTTCTGGGGGTTGCAGGCATCACGGTCTCGGCGCTTGCTTTCGTTGCCTTCAGCGGCGATACCGAGAAGGCGATAGCCGTCCTCAATGGTCCCCAAGCCTTAATTGGCGCGCCGGCAATGAAGGGGCCGCCTGACTATGCCGCAATGATCCGCAGCTCGCAGGCACCCGATCGCAAGATCACGCTGTTGGTGGCAAGCAACCCGGCGGACAGCGGAAGCACCACCAGCATCGTCTATACCGAAGACGGCATCCTCGCCTCGAACACTGGTGATATTTACCGCAATTCCGGAGAGTTTCTGCAAAAGATTGGAGGCCGCGGCGCGGAGTGGGGCGCGCGCGTTTTTGGTGCTGTGCAGCCACTCCATTACGGCACATTCGGCGGCTATCCGATCAAGCTGATGTATTTCATTCTGGCGCTGGCCCTGACCTACATCACGAGCACGGGCATGATGATCTGGTTCAAGCGCAAAGCCCAGCAAGGCCAGCCCAAGCCCGGATCAGAAGCGGCATGGCGGGGCATGACGGCCGGGCTGACGTTGGCGCTGTCTCTGGGAGCGCTGCTTGCCAATATCGGGCTGGGAGCGTGGGTGCCAAGCATAGGCCTTGCGCTTTGGGCTGCGACCTTCACGTTAATCTGGAAGGTCAGCCGACCCTTGCGCCTCGTCCGTTATGTCTGGTCAGCAAGCGCGCTGCTGCTCGTGGGCGCTGTGATGGTCAATGTGACCTCGACGTGGCAGAGCGGAATGGTGTTCTGGCTCGTCAATGGATTGGCCGCCAGCTGCGCTGCGGCACTTGTGTTCGCGGCAGCACGCATCGAGCGATCAAGCCAGGCGATTGGGGTGCCGGTCTCCGGCGCATTGGACTATGCGGAATGATGCCTCGCCTTGCCGAGAGGGTGTGAGCCTGCTGCAAAGCGCTCCCCGCTGATGATGGTGAGGCGCTGCGACGAGTGAAGTATTGACAAGGTCATCGGCGGTGCGGCCATTGGGCATAGCGACCTGCACCATGGGCTTTTGCTCATGGGAAGGCAGGCTTGAAACCCCGCCGCGAGGTGATCCCGCCGCCCTCCGCGACCCGAGGCCTACGGATCGTTACAACCTCGTGATTGGGCACCTGCCCCGCCATCCGGTCCCGTGGATGGCGGGGTCACTTTTTTCCGAGGCAAGTGGACAAGTGACACAATCTGCGGGGCGCTGTAGGTGCGAGACCATGTCATCTGCTCCCGCGAAGTCCCGTCCATCCCGCAGAGATCGCGCAGCGCGGCGCGATGCCTTCATGCTGAAAGCGGCTGAAGCCTTTCGCGAGATCGGGATCAGGGACGCGACGATGGACGGGGTTGCTGCGCATATCGGTGTCGCCAAGGTCATTCTATACCGCCATTTCGCCTCGCGCGACGATCTCGTGGAGCAAATCCTTGAGGCCGCGGCGGTGCCGATGGTGACAGCTTTGCGCGATGAGTGGACCGGATTTGGCTCAGGCATGCGCCGACTCCTGGCGATTGCGCGTACGAACCCGTCAGGATTTCTTCTGGTGGCACGCCATTCGCGCGACGATCCTCGGTTCGGCTCGGCCTATGATGAACTCCAACGCGCGATCGTCGAGCGTATCAAGGCAATCTACGCCGATGGTCGGCCCAAGCCCCGGAGCCCGTCCGGTGTTCTGCTTTCCGCCTTGTCGGAACGAGCGGTCGCAGTGCTGGCCATCGATGCTCTTGCGGGCTGGATTGAATCGGGAAGTTCTGAGGACGACGCGCTGTTTCTGCGCTGGTACGCTTCAGGCACCCAAGCACTCGATGGGGCCTGGCGTGCAGGTCTCCTGTCCGAGCTTGCCGAGGCAGAGTCGGGAGCTGGTACCTTTGCTGCCGGTCAGGCTTCTTCTTCGGCAGCAGAATAGCGAAGATCCTGCGCCCAGACCTCGGCAAAGCCGTTAAGGCCATGAAGCTCGCTCGGTTCCAGCGCCCACTGCGGCAGCCCCTTCGACGTGCCGGTCTTTAGGAGATGACCGAAGGCAGCCTTGAGCGCCACGACGACCGGCCCCATGGCAGCGCCCGGATGGAGAATGATGCTGAACCCCATCTCGCCCAGCTCCTCGGCGGACAGGTCCGGTGATCGGCCGCCCGGGACCATATTGGCAAGGAGCGCCGCGCCCGCGAAACGGCGGCCGATCAGCGCGAACTCGTCGGCCGATTCCGGGCTTTCAACGAACAGCACGTCTGCCCCCGCTTCAAGATATTGCTCCCCGCGGCGGCATGCCTCATCAAGCCCCAGAGTGGTGCGGGCGTCCGTCCGGGCGATGATCATGAGGTTAGCATCGCGCCTGACATCGCAGGCAGCCCTGATTTTGCGTACCATTTCGCCCGTATCGATCACCTCGCGCCCAAGGGTATGGCCGCACCGCTTGGGCGCGACCTGATCTTCGAGCTGGATGGCCGCTGCTCCCGCGCTTTCGAGCGAGCGGACGGTGTCCATCACATTGATCACGCCGCCAAAACCAGTGTCGGCGTCAACGATGAGCGGGATCGGCAGGACCGGCGCGAGAGTGGCTGTGCGGTCCGCCACATCGCGCAGCGAGAGATAGCCAGCATCCGGGCGCGCCAGCAGCGACGCGCTGACACCGTAGCCGGTGAGGTAGGCTGCTTGCGCTCCCATTCCCGCAGCGACCCTCGCCGACAATCCGTCATAGACGCCTGGCACTGTCAGCGGCGAGTTGCTCTGGACTATCGAGCGAAACGTGAGCCGCTTTTTCTCAGCAGAAACAGCCGACAGGATCGGCTGCGGCTCCAGGACTTCAAGCGCCATTACATTTTCCACTGCAGAGTTACGCCGTAAGTTCTGGGCGCGCCGAAGACCACGAAGTTGGCGCCGCTTGTCTCGAGCTGATGCGTGATGAAGACTTCATCGAGAAGGTTCCTGCCCCACACCAACACGGAGAGCTGATCGCCGGGCAGGGTCCACCCGATCCGGGCATCGACGAGGTGCCGCGGCTCGCGGCGCGAGATGGCTGAATTGGTCACATCATCAAAGATCGCGCTTTGCCATCCCCAATTGGCGCCGAAGGTCAGCTCCCCGCCGCGCGCCAGGGGCTGCGTATAGGCGGCGGCAACATTGGCCGAGTGGCGCGGCGTGCGCGTCAATTGGTTGCCGCTCAGATCGAACGGGCTAGCAGGGGTCGTATTGTCGATGAAATTGCGGAATTCGGCGTCGAGGAACGCATATTCGGCATCAAGGCTGAAGCCCCCTGTTACAAGCCTCAGCCCCGCTTCGATCCCGCGGATTCGGGCGGTCGCAGCATTGGTGGTGACGACCGACGAAGGCACACCGACCTCAGCTGCAACGAATTGGCGAACTTGCAGATCGTCGTAATCGGTGTGGAAGACGGTAAGGTTGCCGGACAGCGCGCGGCCGACAATGTCGCCTTTGAGTCCCAACTCATACGTGGTCGCGAATTCAGGCGCAAAAGGCGTGGCAGCAGCGCGTGCATCGGCGGCCTGGCTCTGGAAGCCGCCGCTCTTGAACCCGCGTGCGGCCGACGCATAGACGAGAGCGTCCGCCCCCACATCGTGATCGAGCACAACCCGCCAAGTCGGCGCGTCCCAGCTCTCGTCGGCTTGCACATTGTAGGGCGAGCGGATTAGGCCGGCTTGCCTCAGGCCGGCAGCCTGAGCCCGGAACTGCTTGTCCTCCCAGGTGTAGCGTCCTCCCAGCGTGAGCCGTGTTGTGGGAGCAAGGTCGATCACCGCTTCTCCGAAAACGGCATAGCTCGTGGTCTTGTTCGACTGATCCCAGCTGTTCGGAACCGTCACGACATTGCGAATGGGCGCGCCGAGGAGGGCGGATGCGAGCGGGGGCGAGAGCACCAGATCGATCGCTTCGGTGCGGTCGATATCGGCAAGGAAGAGATATCCGCCGACCACCAGATTGACCCGGCCGATGTCGGCCGCATAGCGCACTTCCTGACTTATCTGCTGCGAAGTTTCGGCGAAGCGCAGATTGCCGTTGGGCGCTCTGATCAGTACGCCGGGGTTGGTGCCATCGAGATCTTCAAGCGTGTCGAGGTCAAGGTTGCGCCACGCGGTGATGGAGGTCAGCACTCCGGCGCCGGTGTCGCCTTCAAGTGTCAGGGTCACACCGGTGGTGCGGGTGTTCTGGAACCCGTCAGTCTCTGCTTCGACAACGCGGCGCGATGGATTTGCCGGGAACGGATAGACAGCCGTGCTGGGCGAAAAGGCGAGTTCGCGGGCAGTGCCTGCAAGATCAGCGCGGTAGTGATCGACGCTGAGAAGCGCGGTGAAGTCCGAGGAAGGTTCGAGCAGAACCGACAGGCGGCCCGAGAGCACGTCGTCATCGAACAGGCGATTGCCGGTGAAGGTGTTTCTCACAAAACCATCGCGTTCCCGCCAGGTGCCCGATGCGCGCACGGCCAGGGTATCGGAGAGGGGCACGTTGAGCATGGCTCTGCCCTCGAACAGCCCGGAATTTCCCGCGGTCGCCTGCACCATGGCATCGTTCTTGAAGCGCGGGCGGGCGGTCACAAGATGCACAAGGCCGCCAACCACGTTCTTGCCCCACAAGGTGCCCTGTGGTCCGCGCAGCACTTCGACTCGTTCGAGATCAAACAGTTCGGCAGCAGCCGCTCCGGCGCGCCCGACATAGGCCTGATCGATGAAGAGTGCCGACGACGGATCGCCGCCAGCGCCGGTCTCGGTCGAGCCGATGCCGCGGATGAACAATCGTGGCTGCGCGGTAGGAAGGGCATCGAAGCCAATGCCGGGGATGGCCTGCGTGACAGCCTGGAGATCGATAATGCGCTCAGAGGCAAGCCGCTCGGCAGAGAGGGCGGAGACGCTGATGGGGACGTCTGACAGCGATTGTTCGCGCCGCTGCGCGGTAACGACGATGTCGCCTGTTGTGTCTTCGGCCTGGTCAGGGACGTCCTCGGATTGGGCAAGGGCATGGCTGGGAATGCAGGCGCTGGCGAGCAGCCCTGCCAGAAAGGCACGTTTCATGATCTCTCCCCTTCTCTTTTGTTACCCGTTTTGTTACCGCTGGGTAACACTAAGTCAAGGCTACGCGTGAGAGGGGCAAAAACATTGGTTCACGAAAGGCCCGTTGAGCGATCCACGGTGCTCGCTTTTGCATTTGTGGGACTTCCGATCGCGGCCCTTGCGCTACCGCTCTCGCTCTACCTCCCCCCGGCCTATGCCGCTGAAGGAGGGCTCGGTGTTGCGGCGGTAGGAACCATCTTTGCTCTGGCGCGGGTGTGGGACCTGGTCACCGACCCGGTGATGGGATGGCTGATCGATCGTTTTCCAAGCCGCTGGGGACGGCGGCGGCATTGGGTGGCCGCTGCGCTCCCGATTATCCTCCTTGCGGTCGTCTTCCTCTATTTCCCCGATGTCCCGACAACCGAACTTCGGCTCGGAGCGGGCCTGTTCTTCCTCTACATCGGCTACACGATGTTGCTGGTGACCCATCAGGCATGGGCAGCAGAGATCACCGAGGATCCGGGCGAACGCGCGCGCCTCTATGGGACGCGCGAGATGTTTCTCATTGGCGGCATCCTGGTTGCCGTCAGCGGACCAGCGCTGCTCGAGCGCCGCGGCGCGGATGCGATCGAGCAGCTCGCGGCGCTGGGGCTGATGGTGATGGTCTTCCTGCCCCTGGCTGTGGTGCTCTTGCTGCGCAGCCTGCCAGACAAGCCGCGCCGATCAGATGTCATTCCGACACCCGGCATGGTTGTATGGCGCAGACTCTTCTCCAACCGCGCTTTTCGCTCGGTCCTCGCCCTCGAGTTTCTGACCGGCGTCATGCAGAGCCTTCCGGCGGGGGTCTTTATCTTTACCGCTACGCACGTGTTTGATCAGGGCGACAGAGCCTCGCTCTTCATACTTGTGTACTTCGCCGCCGCGCTTCTCGCCTTGCCATTCTGGATCCGGTTGGCCCGGCGGCGGCGTGGATCAAGCGTCCTGCGGACCGCATTGCTCGTCTCCGGGGTGGGATCGCTGACATACTTCTTCGTCCCGGCCGGCTCTGCCCTCTGGTTCGGCGCTGCGGTTATCATGTCCGGATCAGCCTTCGGCGCACCGCTCTTCCTTACCCGAACGCTGATGGCCGGCGTCATTGATGATGCCCATAGCAAGGACAGCCTCGCCTCAATGGCCTTCGCCCTCCTGGCCACATTCAACAAGATCGCCGGGGCCGCTGCGATTGCCTTGTCATATCTTTTCCTGAGTTCCGTCGGGTTTGAGGCCGATGGGAGCGTTGTCGTGACCGACGCACACCGCACAGCTCTGCTTTGGCTCTTTGCGGGAAGCCCAATCGTCGCTGCTGCGATGGCTCATCGGCTCTGCCGCTAGGACTAGGCTCAGGACCCGTTAATTCGCTTGCGCTGGAACCGATCGGTTGATTCAATGGCAGCACTGAGGAGGTGCTGCTTGTGTCGGAGCTTCGGTTATTGAGCGAGGCGCAGATGCGCCGGATTGAGTCCTATTTTCCGCTGTCGCATGGGATCCCACGGGTTGATGATCGGCGTATCGTGAGCGGTATCATCTTCGTGATCAGGAACGGACTGCGCTGGCGCGATGCGCCGGCCGCTTAGAGGGAACCCTCCACAGCCGACGGCCATACGAACCGGCCCTTCTCGCGCCGCTTGGCGTAAAGCGACATGCCGATCCCGTCGTGCCAGATGATCTTGATCAGCGATCCTGCGCGGC
>ERZ1066123.763-NODE-763-length-21819-cov-18.878974_pt1 | contig 21819 bp, 19 predicted proteins | sample MGYA00382770_ERZ1066123 | MGnify/ENA primary metagenome ERZ1066123 (study PRJEB33369, sample SAMEA5778353) | biofilm metagenome | biome: Industrial cooling water; feature: Water cooling tower basin; material: Biofilm | place: United Arab Emirates | collected...
AGGCGGCGATGATCGCGGGCAGCTTGCCGAGGCGGCGGTTGGCGGCGAGCACGCCGAGGAAATTGGTGGTGAGGGGCGAAAGCTTCAGCTTCTTCGCCACCGCCGCCATCGCTGCGCCTTGCGCGCTGCGGGCGAGTTCCGGGTTGGTGGTGAGCGCGGCGAGATCGCCCGATTCGGCCAGCGCGGCACCGAGCGAGCCGAGGTCCTTCTCGACCGCGGTCACCTTGCCGTACTCGGCGGCCAGATCGAACAGGGCCGAGGCATAGCGTCCAGCGAGGCTAGCCTTGATACCGGCGGAAATATCCACGCGCTTCGTTTCCTCTCGGAAGGGTCAGAGGGTCTTGCTTGAGCCTGGGTTGCAGGACGAGCGCAGGGGCTGCCCGCAAGGCTGGCGCGCGCCTAGCAATTGATTCCCGCCCGCGCAAGCCGTGCGGGGCGGGAATTGTGCAGGTGCGAAGTCAGGCGCGCGCGGATGCGGTGCCGGGCGGCGCGGATCAGGAGGGGCTGGCGGGGCTCGTCGCGGCCCCGGGCAGGGCCTCGGGCTCGCGGTAGGCGGCGAGCACGCTCGCACTCAGCCGCCAACCCCACTCGTTGCTGCGCAGCGCATAGAGGCCGCGCAGATAGGCGCGGTCGAGCGAGGTCATCGCCGGCGGGGCCTTGGCCGGCCCGTCGGCAAAGAGGCTGAGGATCGAGGGCACCCCGGCCCCGGCATGATCGGCCGGATCGCGCGGATCGCCGAGCAGGTGCAGGGTTGCATAGTCCGCCAGCTGGTTGACGTGGACATCCTCCAGCCGGTCGAGATCGAAGAACACCAGCGCGTTGACCTTGGCCTGATAGAGCGGCGCGCGGTGGCGCGAGGGGAGCGCGCCGAAGAACACCGGGACGACGAAGGCGGGGTTCGAGCTCGAGCTCGACCGCTCGCCGAAGATGATGCCGTCGTTGGCGCGCAGGATCGTCTCGCCCCAGGCGATCGCCGGGCTTCCCGCATCGAGCTGGCGGCGGATCGCCTCCTCGCTGGCACGGTTGAAGAGCTGCGGATCGCGGCGCCGCAGCGCGTCGATCACCGCCTTGGGCTTGCGGTTGGCGGAGACCAGCGCATTGGGCTTGCATCCGGCCCCGGCCAGTTCGACCCCGGCCTCGCGGATATTCGCACGGATGCGCTCGGCGACGATGTCGTTTTGGCGCCCGGCAAGGCCGACCACCGCGACGCAGACCGGATCGTGGAAGCGCGGGGCGGTGCGGTAGGCGAGTCCCGCCTCGTAGAGCGCGCGCTGGCCGCGCAGGATCTCGTCACGGTTGAGGGCGCGGTCGCCCTGCACCTCGATGGTGCTACCCTCGGCGAGCGGGGGCGCCACTTCCTGCGCGGTGGCCGCCGCTGACAGCGCGGCGAGGCCGAGCGCCCCGATAATGGTTGCAAAGGAACGACCCACCTCGCCTCTCCTCACCTTGCATCTTCTGGTGAGATGAGATTCTATCACATTACCTGAACAAGGGCTTAACCCTTTGTTTTCGCGGTGCAGCTGTAGACCAGCCGCTCGTTGGGCCGTTCGGGCAGGGCGGCGATCAGGGCCGATTGCTGCTCGCCGAGGGTGCGGGCGGCATCGCTCACCCCGCAGGACGGCGGCGTATAGGCGGCGCGGGCCTCGCGCGCGGCGGCGAGTGCCTCTGCCCCGAGCAGATAGCGGTCGGTGCGCAGGGTGCGGGTCTCGGGGTCAAAGGTGTTGACCGCCACCGCCGCGTCATCCTGCGCGGCGAAAACGCGGCTCCATTCGCCGCCTTGCCCGAGCCCGTATTGCGTGCGCCCGTTGACGCAGCCGTCGGCGGTCCAGTCGAAGGCGACATCATCGGTTCGGGCCGAGGTGACGCGGCTGCGCTCGGGCACCAGGGTGCAGATCAGCGCGCCCTCGGTGGCGGTGGAGGGTCCGGCGGGTGCTGGCGTCCCGGCGCCGTTGTTGGTTTCGGCAAGAGCCGCGGCGACGCGATCCTCGATCTCGGCAAGGCCCGGCCGGGTGACCCACAGCAGCACCGCCGACACGAGCGTCGCGGCCGAGATGGCGGCGGCGACGCGCACATGGGTGCGCCGCTCCTCCTGTCTGCGCCACACGAAGGCGGCATAGCCCGTGCCGAGCGCGGCGAGGAGGGCGATCAGCGCCAGGGCGATGCGGTTCTCGCGCTCGCCGATCACCTCCATCTGCGCCGCGAGGCGCGCCGTGTCGCGCTTCTCGCGCAGGGCCTCGTTGCGCTCGGCAAGGGCGGCGCGGGCCTCGGACTGGGCCGCCTCGAGCCGCTGGCGTTCCTCTGCATTGAGTTCATCGATCGAGCGGCAGGGCAGCGCGTTCATGACCGGCTCGACGCCGTTGTCCTTCAGGAAGGGCAGCAGTTCGCGCAAGGACACCGCGAAGTAGAACTCCGCCTCGCCGGCCGCGGAATCCGCGCTGAAGGAATTGACCCCGATCACCCGCCCGCACGGATCGAGCAGCGGGCCGCCCGAATTGCCGCGCGCGATGGGGGCGGTGTGGAGGATCGTGTCGAACTGCCGGCTGGGCCTCTCGCCCGACAGGAAGCCGCGCGACTTGACCGGCGGCTGGGCGCGGAAGATGTCGGCCATGTCGAGGCCCTGCGCCAGGTCGACATTCATCGGATAGCCCACCGCCGCGACCTCGCCGAGGTTCGCGCTGACGCCGCCCGCGAGCGCCAGCGGCGGCAGGCGCAGGCTCCCCTTGGCGATCTCGAGCAGGGCAAGATCGTTGCGGGGCGAGATGGCTACCACCCGCGCGAAGGCGCCGCCTTCGCCCTCCGCCGGGACGATGCCGATGCGCAGCGTGTCGTCCTGCGACGCCTCGGTGACGACATGGGCGTTGGTGACGATCCGGGTCGGGCTGACGGCAAAGCCGGTGCCGTGGGAGACGGGAACGGGCTGGCCGTTCTCGCTGCCGATCAGCACTACCCGCACCACGCCCCGCGCGGCCGCCTCCACATCGCCGGGGTCGGCTGAGGCGGGGAGGGCGAGGAAAGCGAAGAGCAGGGCAAGCGCGCCGAGAATCCGGGTCATGGCCCGCTTATAGCCGCTTTGCGCGCCCGCGCGACATTGAACGCAAGGAAGCGGGGTGCGGCGCGCGGGCGGCTGTGGCAGAGTGTTCCACGTGAGACATTCGGCAAACATCACGGACGAGGACCGCTGGCAGGCGATGTTCGCCAAGGACCGCCGGTTCGACGGGGCCTTCGTCACCGGCGTGCATTCGACCGGCATCTATTGCCGCCCCTCCTGCCCGGCGCGGGCACCCTTGCGCCGCAACGTGCGCTTCTATGCGAGCCCGCAAGATGCTGAAAAGGCAGGGCTTAGGCCATGCAAGCGGTGCTCCCCGCACACCCTGAGTGCCGAGGAGGCCTGCGTGCTCGCCGCTCTCGCCGCGATCCGCGAGCAGGGCGCGATGACGCTCGATCAGCTGGCCGATCTGACCGGCTACACCCCCGCCCATTTCCAGCGCCTGTTCAAGCGCACCACCGGCCTCTCGCCCGCTGCCTATGCCCGCGCGCTGCGGCAACAACGCCTCGACGAGGCGCTGACGACCGGGCAACGGGTGGGCGATGCCATCGCGACGGCAGGCTACAGCGGGCCGGAACAGTTCTATGCGGAAACGAAAGGCAGGCTGGGCATGAAGGCGAGCGACTGGCGCAAGGGCGGCGCGGGGCGCGTGATCCACTGGGCGGTGCTGGCGACCTCGCTGGGCGACATGCTGGTCGCCGCGACGGACAAGGGCGTGTGCTGCCTCGCCTTCGGCGAAGGCGAAGCGGAATTGCGGGCGCGCTTCCCGAAGGCCGAACTGGTGCCCGCGGGCGATGCCTTCCGTGCCCTGTTTGCGCAGGTGCTCGAGGCGGTCGAACAGCCCGGGCCCGGCAGCGCCGCGATCCCGCTCGACGTCCACGGCACCGCCTTCCAGCAGCGCGTATGGGAGGAACTGCGCCGCATCCCCCACGGCGAGACGCGCTCCTATGGCGAACTCGCCGCCGCGCTCGGCCAACCCAAGGCGTCCCGCGCGGTCGGCGGGGCCAACGGCGCGAACCATGTCGCAGTGCTGATCCCCTGCCACCGCGTGATCGCCAGCGACGGGACGCTGGGCGGCTATGCCTATGGCCTGACGATCAAGGCGGAGCTTCTCAGACGCGAGGGCGCCGGCTGATCACTCCGAGGGCTCGCCGCCCGGAGCAAAGGGCTCGGGCGCGGGGGATGCGCTGCTCTCGTCCGGCTCGTTGACCTGCCCGACGCCCACGCCCTCGCCCGTTTCGGGCATGACGATCGGGTCCTCGACCGCGCCATCGCGGTCCCCGGTCGGGTTGAGGAGCACCACGACCAGCACGAAGGCGAGCACGACGATCGCGGCGACCCAGAACCATTTCGCCATCGGTCTGCGGGGAGGGGGAGTGGCCATGATGCTTTTCTCGCTGCTGCTGTCGGATAGGCAGGCATAACCTCGGCGGGCGACAGGCTGTTTCCTGCAGCAAGGCAGGGCGCGCCGCCGGTGCGCCGGACCGATTGCACGCCAACCGCAAGAAATCGCGCTTGCGCTGGAAACCGAAAGTGAACAGTAGCGTTCACTAATCAGGCGCGCAGGCCCGCGCGCCATCCTGCCCCCTCCGGAGAAACCCATGACCGATTACCCGCTCGACACCGCCACCCGGCTTGCACGAAATGCGGATGGCAGTTTCGCTTCTTCGGGCGGGGCGGCCTACTGGAACTTCCAGTCGGCCTTCGGCGGCTGGGCGCTGGCCCTGGCGCTGGAAGCGGTTCAGGCCGAAGGGCCGCGCGCGGGGCTGCTGGCGAGCGCCACGGCCCATTTCATGAAGCCGTTGCCCGAAGCGGGCCTGGCGCTGACGGTGCAAACCTTGCGCGAGGGGCGGCGCACCGATTTCGTGCGTGCCGAGGCTTTCGCCGGATCAGACCGCGCCGCACCCCTGTTCGCGGCGGACTTCGTCTTCTCCGACGCGCGCGAGGGCGCGCTCGACTACGTCACAGGCTTCCCCGAGGTCGTCCCGCCCGAGCAGTCGACCCTGCTTCCCACCTCGCCCGGGCCGCGCTGGCTGGCGAACTACGAGCAGCGCCTCGCCGTCGGCAAGCCCTTCACCGCGCAGGAACATCCGCGGACAGTGGCCTGGGTGCGCGACGCCAGCGGGCGGCCGTGGGACGAGAAGGCGATCCTCGCGCTCTCCGACACCCCCATGCCGCGCACCTTCTTCCTCGATCCCGCTCCGCGCTTCAGCGCGACGGTGAGCTATGACCTCCACATGCTGTGCACCCGCGCCGAGCTCGAGGCGCTGGGGAGCGACTACCTGCTGGTCGAGACCGACGCACCGCGCGTGGCGCGCGGGCGCTTCTCGCAGGCCGTGAGGATCTGGAGCGCGGGCGGCCTGCTGATCGCCGTCTCGCACCAGCTCGCCTTCTACTAGTCGAGCTTCGGCGGCATCCCGGGCTCGCACTTGGCCATCGCGCGCTGATAGGCAGGGCGCTCGCCGATCCGTGCGAGATAGGCCTTGAGGTTGGGCAGGTGGTCGATGCTCATCCCGCTCATCGCGCGGCTGGTGGTGAGCTGGAAGCCCATCATGATGTCGGCGGTGGTGAGCTGGCTGCCGCCGAAATAGTCCGCCTCGCCGAGGCGCTTCTCGACGATGGCCCAGCCCTTCTGCACCCGGTCGGCGACGAAGAAGGGCAGTTCCTGCGCCCCCATGAACTGCGCCACGAGCGCCATCATGCCGTTGGTCATGAAGGTCGCGTTGGCCCAGTGGTAGTAGAACAGGTGGTCGGCATAGTCGGGATGGTCCGGCCGCGGGACGAGCGGTGTCGCGGGGGCGTAGGTGGCGACGATGTAGTCCATGATCGCCCCGCTCTCGCCGAGCACCAGATCGCCGTCGGTGATGACCGGCGCGATGCCCATCGGGTGCAGCGCCTTGTATTCGTCGGGCGCAAGGCGGTTGTCGGCGCGGCGGTTGTAGAGCTTGAGATCGTAATCCAGCCCCAGCTCCTCGGCGAGCCAGACGATGCGTTCGGATTGCGACAGGCGCAGGTGGTGGATGGTCAGCATGGCGGCGCTCTCTCCCGTGGGTTGTGTCGGGCGAGGGCCTAGCCAATCACACGCGGCTGCGCCATCCTCGGTGCGTAACGCCTTGGGGAGCATTGCACATCATGGACACCGTCGAACCCGCGCGCGCGCCGCTCTGGAAGCGGATCGTGAATTTCCCGCTTGTGACCATGCTGATCGCGCTGGCGCTGACCGTTGCCGTGATCTTCCCCGTCAACATGGCAGGCAATGCCCTGTCCGGGCCGCTGGGCTGGGACCTTGTCGAGCCGCTGGTCGCGATCACAGCGATCGCGGCGCTGATCGTCCTGCAGAAGACCGTGCTGCGCCAGCTTGGGGCGCGCAAGCATGACGACCTGCCCTTTGCCCTTGCACCGCGAAACCTGGCGGCCGGGGCTCTCGGCGCGGCCGCGCTGTTCAGCCTCGTCGTCGGCATCGCGGCGCTGATGGGCGCCTATGTGATCGATGGTTGGGGCGGGATGACAAGCTGGGTGTTCATCCTGTTCTGGGCCGGGTTCAACGCCGGTTTCGTCGAGGAGCTGATCTTTCGCGGCATCCTGTTCCGCTGGATCGAGGAATTCGGTGGCAGCTGGGCGGCGCTGTTCATCACCTCTGCGCTGTTCGGGCTGGTGCATATGGGCAACGACAATGCGACCTGGATGTCGGGGCTGACGATCGCGGCGGTGGCGGGGACACTGCTGGGCGGGGCCTACATGCTCACGCGGAGCCTGTGGCTGCCGGTGGGCCTCCACTTCGGCTGGAATGTAACGCAGGGGCTGGTGTGGGACGTGCCGGTGTCGGGCTATGACGGCGACGGGCTGGTCGATGCCCGGCTGGTGGGCGATCCGCTGATCTCGGGCGGGGCGTTCGGGCTGGAGGCTTCGGTGATCGCGCTGGTCGTAGGAGGCGCTGCCGGCGCGTGGATGGTATGGCGTGCGGTCGCGGCGGGCGAGGTGATGCAGCCCTGGTGGGTGCGCCGCCGCCTCGCCGCAGCCTAGTTCCGCGCCCAGCCTTCGCGTGCGGGTTCGAGGCTGTCGAGGAAGGCCTCGGCGCTCTCCAGATACTCCCGCTGCTTGGCCTCGCCCATCCTGTCCCACGTCGCGTAGATGCGCCCGATGCGGTGGTTGCTTTCGAGCCGCGCGCGGTTCCTCGCCATGAAGTGCCAGTAGAGCGGGTTGAAGGGGCAGGCGTTCGGGCCGGTCTTCTGGGCAACCTTGTAGCGGCAGCCGCCGCAGTAGTTGCTCATCTTGTTGATGTAGTTGCCCGAAGCCGCATAGGGCTTGGTCGCGAGCCTGCCGCCGTCTGCATAGAGGATCATGCCCGCCACATTCGGCAGTTCGACCCACTCGTAGGCGTCGGCATAGACGACGAGATACCAGTCGGCGACCGCCTGCGGGTCGATCCCGGCGATGAGGCAGAAATTGCCGAGCACCATCAGCCGCTGGATGTGATGGGCATGGGCGTCCTCGCGGGTGGTGCGGATGCAGTCGGCAAGGCAGCGCATGTCGGTCTCGCCCGTCCAGAAGAACTCGGGCAGGGGGCGGTGGGCGCCCAACTCGTTGGCAGCGGCAAGGCCCGGCATCTGGTGCCAGTAGAACCCGCGCACATATTCGCGCCACCCGATGATCTGGCGGATGAAGCCCTCTACGGAATTGAGCGGAGCGGTGCCCTTTTTATAGGCATCCTCGGCAGCGCGGCACAGTTCGAGCGGATCGAGCAGCCCACAATTGAGGCTGGTCGAGAGCATCGAGTGGTAGAGGTCGTCCTCCCCGTGCACCATCGCGTCCTGGTAGGGGCCGAACAGCGACAGGCGGCGGGCGAAGAAGGCCTCGGCGGCCTCCAGCGCCTCGGCGCGGGTCACCGGCCAGCCGAAGGGTTCGAGATCGCCGAAGTGGTCGGGGAAGCGTTGGCCGACCAGCGCGATGACCTCCTCGGTGATCGTGTCGGGGAAGAATTTGGGGGTGGGCGGGGCTTTCAGTCCGGCCTTGGGCGGTTCGCGGTTCTCGGCGTCATAGTTCCATTCGCCGCCTTCAGGCTTGCCGTCGGGGCGCATCAGCAGGCCCGTTTTCTTCCGCATCTCGCGGTAGAAATACTCCATCGTCAGGTGCTTGCGCCCCTCGGCAAAGGCGCGGAACTCGGCATGGGTGGCGATGAAGCGGGTGTCGGGGAGAATGGTGACGGGGCAGGGGAAGCGGCCCTCCCATTCGAGCATGGCTTCATGGACGCGCCACTCGCCGCTTTCGGTGACGCGGATCTCGCCCGGCCCGTGGCGCTCGACCGCGCGGGCGACCTCGCCGGTGAAGCTGCCGGTGTTCTCCGGATCGTCGAGGCGGACGTAATCGACCTCCCAGCCTTCCGCCCGAAGCTCCTCGGCGAAGTGGCGCATTGCCGAGAAAATGAGCACGATCTTCTGCTTGTGGTGCTTCACGTAAGTCGCCTCGTCCCACACCTCCATCATCAGGATGCGGGTCTCGGCGGGAGCGAGGCCGTCGAGGCTCGACAGGTTGCGCGACAGCTGGTCGCCGAGGATCGGCACGAGAACGGGACGGGTCATGGGAGGGGTTACGCAGTCCACCCTCTTACGGTTTCGTCATTGCGAGCCGCAGGCGAAGCAATCCATGGCCGGATGTTGCCGCCTTACGACAGGTTCGGTCGATGGATTGCCGCGGCGACTGCGTCGCCTCGCAATGACGGGTTAGACAAAGCTGTAAGGATCGACATCCACCCCCACCCGAACGCCCGGCGCGAACTGGACCGCGCCGATCCAGTCGCGCAGCATCGCCTGCAGATTGGCGCTGCGCCTTGCGTTGACGAGGAAGCGGTAGCGATAGCGCCCGCGCAGCAGCGCCATGGGGGCAGGGGCGGGGCCGAGGATCTGGACGTCCGCCAGCCGGGGCCGCACATCGCCGAGCCGCACCGCGGCCTCGCGGGCCTCCTTCTCGTCCTCGCTGGACAGGATGATCGCCGCCCAGCGTCCGAACGGCGGGGCGCCCGCATCGCGCCTCCCTTGCGTCTCGGCGGCGTAGAAGGCGTCGCGGTCGTTGTTGGCGAGGGCGGCGATGACGGGCGCGTCGGGGTGGCGGGTCTGGATCAGCACCTCGCCCGGCTTCGCGCCCCGCCCGGCGCGCCCCGCGACCTGTGCGATCTGGCTGAAGGTCCGCTCGCCCGCGCGCAGGTCCCCGCCCTCGAGGCCGAGATCGGCATCGACCACGCCCACCAGCGTGAGATCGGGGAAGTGGAAGCCCTTGGTCACCAGCTGCGTGCCGATGATGATGTCGATCGCCTTGCCTTCTGCTCGCGCGATGAACTCGGCGGCGCGTTCTGGGGTGTTGAGCGTGTCGCTCGTCGCCACGGCCAATCGCGCCTCGGGGAACAGCTCGCCCACCTCCGCCGCGATCCGTTCAACCCCCGGCCCGCAGGCGACGAGGCAATCGCTCTCGCCGCATTCCGGGCAGGCCTCGGGCACCCGCGTCTCGAAGCCGCAATGGTGGCAGGCAAGGCGGGCCGACAGGCGGTGCTCGACCAGCCAGGCGCTGCAACTCGGGCATTTGAAGCGGTGCCCGCAATTGCGGCACAGCGTGAGCGGGGCATAGCCGCGCCGGTTGAGGAACAGCAGCGATTGCTCGCCCTTGTCCAGCCGCTCGCGCAGGGCATCGATCAGCGGTCCGGCGAGCCATCGCTGGCTGCCGGGCTTCTCCTCGGTCAGGTCGACGAGCCGCACGGCGGGCAGGCTCGCCCCGCCGAAGCGGGCGGGCAGGTCGAGTTTCGTGTAGACCCCGATCTCGGCCATGTGCAGGCTCTCGAGCGCCGGGGTGGCGCTGGCGAGGACCACCGGGATGCCCTCGAACCGCGCGCGCATCACCGCCACGTCGCGGGCGTTGTAGCGCACGCCGTCATCCTGCTTGAAGCTGATCTCGTGCGCCTCGTCGACGACGATCAGCCCGAGCCTGGCATAGGGCAGGAACAGCGCCGAGCGCGCCCCGACCACGACCTGCGCCGAACCATCGGCGATCGCGCGCCATGCGCGGCGCCGCTCGGTCGACTTGAGCGAGGAGTGCCACAGCACCGGCTTGGCACCGAACCGCGCCTCGAACCGCGCGAGGAAGTTCTCGGTGAGCGCGATCTCGGGCAGCAGCACCAGCACTTGCCGCCCCTGCGCTATGGCCTCGGCAACGGGCTCGAAATAGGTCTCGGTCTTGCCGGAACCCGTCACCCCATCGAGCAGGAAGGGGGCGAAGGCCCGGGCGCGCACTGCCTCGACCAGCGTCCCTGCCACCGCCGCCTGGGCATCCGACAGGTCCGGTCGGTGGAAGCCCGGATCGGCTGGCGGGTAGGGGCGGTCGATCGCGACCGTCACCGGTTCGATCAGACCCGCCCCCGCCATGCCGCGCAGCACCCCTTCCGAGACGCCCGCGATGCCCGCCAGCTCGCGCATGGTGCCCTGCTGCCCCGCCAGCTTTTCCAGCGCCGCCCTGCGCTGCGCGGTCAGGCGCCCCGAACTCTCCGCCCCCGTGAGGCGGTATTCGGTCATGGTCGCCGGCCCTCCCAGCGCCCCGCCGCTGGACAGCGCCATGCGCGCCACGCTGGCGAGGGGGGCGCAGTAGTAGTCGGCGGTCCACTCGATCAGCCGCCTGAGCGGTGCGGGCAGGGGCGGCACCGGCAGCACCTCGAGGATCGGGCGCAGGCGCTCGAAGGCGATCTCGTCGCCCGGCAGGGCTCCCTCGTCCCACACGATCCCCGTCACCTTGCGCGGGCCGAGCGGGGCGATGACCACGCTCCCCGCAGGTGCACCCACGCCCTCGGGCAGCCGGTAGTCGAGCGGGCCCAAAGCTGCGTTAAGGACAAGGAGGCGGACGCGGTTCATCGTGGGGATATATGGTGAGCGGCATGAGGAAGCCGCAAGATTGGAGACACAGTCTATGACCGAGTTTGTCGCTTCCCCCACCACGCGCCGCCGCCTGCTTGCGGGCGCATCGGGCGGGGCCGTGCTGCTGCTCCTGCCCGCCTGCGCCAGCACCGGCGGCGGCTTCTCGATGGTCGAGGCGGTGCGGCGGATGCTGCTGCTCGCCACCGAGAACGCCTTCGCGCGCCTCACCGCGCCGGGCGGCTTCTGGGACGAGCAGGTCGGGCGGCTCGGCCTCGGCACCATGCTTGGCGCGCGCGGCGACGTGCTCTCGCGCATCCTCACCTCCGCGCTGGTCAAGGACCGGCTCGAGGAACGCTTCGCCACCTTCGCGATCGACGCGAGCTTCCGCGCCGCGCCGGTGGTGACCGACGCGATCCGGGTGATCGGCTTCGAGAACGCCATCGCGCTGGTGCGCGGCGGACCGACGGCGGCGAGCGGTTATCTGCGGCAGGAGGTCGGCACGGCGCTGATCGATGCGGTGGTGCCCGAACTGGGCGAGGCGCTGCGCCTCAGCCGCGATCCGCTGATCGGGCAGGCGCTCTCGGCGCTCGCGGGGGTCGATGTGGCGGGCGTTGCCGACCGCTTCGGCCGCCAGATCGACGATGCCATCTGGGGCGAGATCGCGCGCGAGGAAGCCGCGATCCGCGCCAATCCGCAGGCGACGCGCGATCCGGTGCTGATCGGCGTGTTCGGCGGGCTGGGGCGGGCCTGATCCCGCGCAGTCAGAAGCGCCAGGTAACGACCGTCTGGGGCACGTGGGTGTAGCGATCGGGACGATCCCCGCGCGGGAAGCCGATCAGCCAGTAGCTCGCGGCCACTTCCAGCCGGTCGTTGACTGCATGCATGATCCGCACCTGCGCGCGCCACTGGTCGGTCGAGGCGCCGTCTCCGGCGTTGCGTCCCTGAAGCAGGCCTAGCACCTCGCCCCCCACACTGGCGCGCCAGCCTTTGCCGAGCGGGTGGGTGTACTGGATGCGTTGGCGCAGCCGCAGCTCGGCCCGGTCGGCACCGTCGAAGAAGCGCTGCTCGAACCGCGTGCGCGATTCGAACCCTCCGCGCACGATCGTGATCTGCTGGTGCGGCCGCAACTCGGTGCTACCCCCAGCCTCGAACACCGCCGCGCCGCCGCCGATCCGCACGCCCTCGGCCACGCGCTGGTCGATGCTGAAGCGGAAGGTCTGCTGATCCCCGCCGCGCGCCGCCTCGCGCCAGCGCTGGCTGGCATCGACGGTGAGCGCGGTGTCCTTGGCAAGATCGCCGGTGACGATCGCGATCTGCCACAATTGCACGTCCTCTTCCGCCGCCCGCGCTTTCGACGGTTGCCAAGCCGCCAGCGTGGCGGCAAGCAGCATCGCAATTCGCACGGGCATCCGAGTCATGCCCGCCCCCTAGGCGTGCGCCGCCGCGCCGCCTATCGCAAAATGTCTGGAGCGCACTCATGAAATTCTTTGTCGACACCGCCGATATCGAGGCCATCCGCGACCTCGCCGCCACGGGTCTGCTCGACGGGGTGACCACCAATCCCTCGCTGATCGCCAAGTCGGGGCGCGACTTCAAGGAAGTCACCGCCGAGATCTGCAAGCTGGTCGACGGCCCGGTCAGCGCCGAGGTGGTCGCGCTCGATCACGAGACGATGATGAAGGAGGCCGAAGTCCTCAGGAAGATCGCAGACAATGTCTGCATCAAGGTGCCGCTGACGGTCGACGGCCTCAAGACCTGCAAGGCGCTGACTTCCGACGGCACGATGGTCAACGTCACGCTGTGCTTCTCGGCCAATCAGGCGCTGCTGGCGGCCAAGGCGGGGGCGAGCTTCATCTCGCCTTTCGTCGGGCGGCACGACGACAACGGCTTCGACGGCATGGACCTGATCGAGGACATCCGCCTGATCTACGACAACTACAACTTCGCCACCGAAATCCTCGTCGCCAGCGTGCGCCACACCACCCACGTGCTCCAGGCTGCCAAGATCGGCGCCGACGTGATGACGGCCCCGCCTGCCGTGATCCACGCGCTCTTCAAGCACGTGCTCACCGACAAGGGGATCGAGGGCTTCATGGCCGATTGGGCCAAGACCGGGCAGAGCATCCTGTGAGCTTGCGCGGGCAGCCTTCGCGTTGCTAACGAAAACCGATCATGGCTGACCAGTCCCCGCTCGACCGTTTCAAGCAGGCGCTCACCGGCGCGAGCCGCGCGATTGCGCGCGATGCGGAGGTCGAGGTCGCATGGAGCGCCGATGTGCCCGGCAGCGCCGGCAACCGCTTCCGCGTGCCCTTGCCCGGGCGCGACCTGCCCGCCGATCAGGTGCGCGAGGCGCGGGGGTTTGCGGATTCGTTTGCGCTGAAGCTGCGGCACCACGACGCCGCGCTCCATGCCCGTTCCGCGCCGCCCGAGCCGATCGCCCGCGCCTGCTACGACGCGATCGAGCAGGTGCGCTACGAGGCCCTGGGTGCCAACCGCTTCGGCGGCATCCGCGCCAATCTCGACGCCGCGACCGAACTGCGCACGGCGGGCGACAAGATCGTGCGTGCACAGAACTCGGCCGAGGTTCCCTTGCAGACCGCGCTCGCCCTGCTGGTGCGCGAGGCGCTGACCGGCGAGGCCGTGCCGCAGAAGGCGCAGGGCGGGATCGAGCTGGTGCGCGACTTCCTCGAAGAGAAGGTCGGCGGCGATTTCGCCGGGCTGGCCGCCGCGATCGGCGACCAGCAGACCTTCCAGAAGCTCGCGCTCGACATGCTGCGCGAACTCGACCTGACCCGCCCGACCGATGCTCCCGACGAAAGCGACAGCGACGACGCGGACGAGGACGACGGCCCCGACGACGAGAACGAGGGCGAGGACGACAACCAGGGCGAAGGCGATCCGCAGAGCGCCGAAATGGCCGGCGACATGGCCGAGGGCGAGGGGGAGGGGGAGCAATCCTCCGACACCCAGACCGACAGCGACATGGCCGAGGGCGACCCGGGCGACGACAGCGACGCCGCCAACGCCCCCGTGCGCCCCAACCGCCCGCAGGCCGAGGTGCCCGCGAGCGTCGACTACAAGGCCTTCACCACCCGCTTCGACGAGGAAGTCGCCGCCCCCGACCTGTGCGACGCCGAGGAACTGGACCGGCTGCGCGCCTATCTCGACAGCCAGCTCACCGGTCTCCAGGGCGTGGTGACGCGCCTCGCCAACCGCCTGCAGCGCCGGCTGATGGCGCAGCAGAACAGGAGCTGGGACTTCGACCAGGAGGAAGGCGTGCTCGATGCGGCGCGCCTCTCCCGCGTGATCGTCTCGCCCGGCACCGCGCTCTCCTACAAGGTCGAGCGCGACGTCGAGTTCAAGGACACGATCGTCACCCTGTTGATCGACAACTCCGGCTCGATGCGGGGCCGTCCGATTTCCATCGCCGCGATCAGCGCCGACATCCTCGCGCGCACGCTCGAGCGATGCGGGGTCAAGACCGAGATCCTCGGCTTCACCACCCGCGCGTGGAAGGGCGGGCAGAGCCGCGAGGCCTGGCTCGCCGACGGCAAGCCGCCGAACCCCGGGCGCCTCAACGACCTCAGGCACATCATCTACAAGCAGGCCGACGAGCCGTGGCGCCGCGCGCGCCGCAACCTCGGGCTGATGATGCGCGAGGGCCTGCTCAAGGAAAACATCGACGGCGAGGCGCTGATCTGGGCGCACTCGCGCCTCCTCTACCGCCCCGAGGAGCGCCGCATCCTGATGGTCATCTCCGACGGCGCACCGGTGGACGATTCGACCCTGTCGGTGAACTCGGCAGGCTACCTCGAGGCGCACCTGCGCGGCGTGATCGAGTGGATCGAGAAGGTCTCGCCGGTGCAGCTGGTCGCGATCGGCATCGGCCACGATGTCACGCGCTATTATCGCCGCGCGGTGACGATCATGGATGTGGAGCAACTCGGCGGCACGATCATGGAGCAGCTCGCCGAGTTGTTCGAGGACGAGAAGGGCGTGAAGAAGCGGTGAGTTTGCTTGAACAGTTAAGCGACGGCTTGAAGGATGCGGGATTCGATATCCGCCTCGAAGATGATCATATAATTCTTCTTGGCGAAAGCGGCGAAAACATAGGTGTATCTGAGATAGTCGGCAGCTGGGTCCACACTCAGGTCTTCTTCGGTGAGGATTTCGACGACGCCGCGATCATGAAAAGTTTGCTTTTAGCCAATGATCGCGTGCTTGGGTTCCGGTTCTCCATAGATTCATCGGGCTATGCCTCAGCGCGGTGTGAGGCCTTGGTGAGCGAAATCATCGGACCAAGTGTGTTTAGGGTGATCGAGTCCATGCTCGAATCAGTTCCGGATTACTGGCTCCTATTCGACCGCTGTCGATCCGAGGGTCGTCAAGCGACGGAAGCGGAGCTTGATCAGATCGCCGAAAATTTCGAGAGGACCTTGAACTGATGAACGTCACCGAAGCCGTCACCACCCGCCGCTCGATCCGGCAGTTCCTCGACAAGCCGGTCGATCTCGAGACCCTCACCCGCGTGATGGACAAGGCGCGCTGGGCGGCCTCGGGCTGCAACTTCCAGCCGTGGGAGGCGAGCATCGTCACCGGCCAGCCGCTCAAGGACCTCCAGGCGAAGATCACCACCACGCCGCCCCAGGCCGCCGAATACGACTGGACTGCGCCGGGGACGGAGGATGCCTACAAGCAGCGCCTCAACGGCATTTCGGCCGGGATGTTCGGCGCGATGGGGATCGCGCGCGAGGACGGCGCCGGGCGCATGGCGGCGATGATGCGCAACGCCACCAGCTTCGATGCGCCCGCGGTGATGTTCGTCTATTTCCCCCGCCTGATGAAGGAGCCGCAATGGTCGGACACCGGCATGTGGCTTCAGACCGTCGCCCTTCTGCTGCGCGAGGAGGGGCTCGATTCCTGCTTCCAGGAATACATGGCGCTCTACGCCAACGTGATCCGCGACTTCCTCGGGCTCGATCACGAACGCTACATGTTCTTCTGCGGAATGGCGATCGGCTACCGCGACCCGGAAGCGCCGGTGAACAATTTCGAGCGCGAGCGGGTGCCGCTGGAGGAACACGTCAAGTTCATCGGGTTCTGACTTCCCTCGTCATAGCGAGCGGAGCGAAGCAATCCATGGCCCAAGGCGAGCAAGCTGGTCGGCAGGCCATGGATTGCCGGGTGGGGCGGAGCCCCGTCTTCGACTCCGCTTCGCTCCTCGCAATGACGAGATAATTGACGGAAGGGCCCCGGCTAGCCAAAGGCCCCGCCCATGACCGACGCGCCTCTCAAGCTGTTCAACTCGCTCACCCGCCAGATCGAGGTGTTCGAGCCCGTCCACCCGGGCGAGGCGCGCGTCTACACCTGCGGGCCGACGGTCTACAACTACCAGCACATCGGCAACATGCGCGCCTATGTCTTCGCCGACACGCTGGGGCGCACGCTGCAGTGGAAGGGCTACAGGCTCAGCCACGTCGTCAACATCACCGATGTCGGCCACCTCACCTCGGACGCGGACGAGGGCGAGGACAAGATGGAGAAGATGGCCGCGCGCGAGGGCAAGAGCGCGTGGGACATCGCGGCCTATTATCAGGCGGATTTCGAGGCCGACCTCAAGCGCCTCAACGTCCAGCCCAAGCAGCACCCGCGCGCGACCGAATATGTCGAGGCGATGATCAACTGGGGCAAGTCGATTGCCGACAAGCACTGCTACGAACTGGAGAGCGGGCTCTATTTCGATGTGTCCACGGTGGCGGATTACGGCCGGCTGGCGCGCGCGACCACCGATGAGGGCGAAAGCCGCATCGGGGACGTGGAAGGCAAGCGCAACGCCGCCGACTTCGCGATCTGGCGGCGGACGCCGCCGGGCGAGACGCGGCAGATGGAGTGGGACAGCCCTTGGGGCCGGGGCGCGCCCGGCTGGCACCTCGAATGCTCGGTGATGGGCGAGGCGCTCTTGGGCTTCCCCTTCGACATCCACACCGGCGGGATCGACCACCGCGAGATCCATCACCCCAACGAGATCGCGCAGAACCAGGCCTTCTGCTGCACGAACGGCCTCGACGACCCGCGGAATTCGGGCGCGAAGGTCTGGATGCACAACAACTTCCTCGTCGAGCGATCGGGGAAGATGTCGAAGTCCTCGGGCGAGTTCCTGCGGCTGCAATTGCTGATCGACAAGGGCTACCACCCGCTCGCCTACCGGCTGATGTGCCTCCAGGCCCATTACCGGAGCGAGCTTGAGTTCAGCTGGGAAGGGCTGGGCGCGGCGCTGACGCGGCTGAAGCGGATGGTCATGGCGGTCGCCCCGCTTGCCGAAGCCGAACCCCAGCCGGGCACGACCCACCCGAAGTTCGCCCCTGCGCTCGAGAAATTCGCCGAGGCGATGGCCGACGATCTCAACACCCCGGTAGCGCTCACCGCGCTGGAGGAGGCGCTGGCGACCAGAAAGGTCGATGCCGGTATCAAGCGCGCGGTCATCGCGGAAATGGATGCGGTGCTGGGCCTCGACCTGTTCGGCCTCACCCGCGCCGACCTGCGCATCCGCCCGAAGTTGGCCACCATCACCGAGGCCGAAATCGAAGCTGCGCTCGCCCGCCGCAAGGACGCGCGCGCGGCAAAGGATTTCGCCGCCTCCGATGCGATCCGCGAGGAATTGGCGGCACAGGGTGTCGAGGTGATGGACGGCGATCCGCTCGGCTGGGAGTGGAAGCTGGCTTGACCATCATGTAGCTTTCGCTACATAGGTTGCATGATGCAACCTATCCTCTGGCTGATCCTCGCCGCGATTCACGCCATGCCGGCGCTCGCGTTCTTCCGCCCGGCGACGCTTACCTCGCTCTACGGCCTGCGGCCCGACAATCCGCTGTTCCTGCTCATGCAGCACCGCGCGGGCCTGTTCCTCGCGGTCTTCGTCGCCTGCATCTGGGCCGCCTTCGTGCCCGAGGGCCGCAGGCTCGCGGTGCTCGTCGTCGGCATCAGCATGGTGAGCTTCCTTGTGCTGTGGTGGCAGGCCGGGGCGCCCGCACCGCTCAGGCGGATCGCGCTCGTCGACCTGGCGGGCCTGCCTGCTTTGGCAGGGGTGGCGTGGCTCGCTTTCCGGCAGTAACGATCCCGCCATGACCATCCTCGCCATTTCCGGGCTCATCCGCCCGATGCTCGAACACCGCCTTCCGCAGGGCCTCGACGTGCGCTGGTTCATGACCCGCGAGGAGGCGCTGGAGGCCGTCGCCGAGGCCGAGATCGGCTGGTTCGACATGAACGACCAGCAGGCGATGGCCGAAACCCTGCGCGCGGCGAAGAAGCTCAAATGGCTCAATTCGATCTATGCGGGGCTCGATTTCCTGCCGATGGACGTGCTGATCGAGCGCGGGATCACCGTCACCAACGGGGCGGGGATCAATGCGATCACCATCGCCGAATATGTCGTGATGGGGATGCTCAACATCGCCAAGGGCTACCGCGAGGTGGTTCGCGCGCAGGAGCGGCGCGAGTGGCTGCTCGATTCGCCCGGCAAGCGCGAACTGGCCGGATCGAAGGCGCTGCTGCTCGGCTACGGCGCGATCGGCAGGCTCATTGAGCCGCGCCTGAAGGCCTTCGATGTCGATGTCACCGTGGTTCGCCGCAGCGCGGGCGAAGGCACCCTCGGCCCGGACGAATGGCGCGCACACCTCGATGAATTCGACTGGGTGATCCTCGCGGTCCCCGCCACGCCCGAGACGGAAGGCATGATCGGGGCCGCGGAACTGGCGGCGATGAAATCGGACTGCGTCATCGTCAACATCGCGCGCGGCAGCGTGATCGACCAGCCGGCGCTCGTCGAAGCGCTTGAAACAAAGGCGATCGGGGGCGCGTTCCTCGATGTCACCACGCCCGAGCCGCTGCCGGCCGACCACCCGCTGTGGGCGCTCGAGAATGCCCACATAACCATGCACCTGTCGGGCCGCGCGCAATCGAAGATGTTCCAGCGATCGGGCGACCGCTTCCTAGACAATCTCGGCCGCTATCTGCGCGGGGAACCTGTCGCCCCGGTGTTCGACCCGCGCCTCGGTTACTGACCCCGAGCGACGGGCCGCTTTCAGGCTTGGCGCTTTTCTGCAATACTCGCCCCGCGTGATCCGCCATCACGGAGCGGTCACACGCGCGCGCTAAGCCTCGGGGCCTCGCGCGCAAGGCCGGGGGGCCTCTAAAGGGGGGGGAGTACCACATGAGCGATACGCAGAAGGCATCGGACCTGTTCATCGAATGCCTCGAGGCCGAGGGCGTCGAATACATCTTCGGCGTGCCCGGGGAGGAGAACCTCGATTTCCTCGAGAGCCTGTCGAAGTCGGAAAAGATCAGGCTGATCCTCACCCGCCACGAACAGGGCGCCGGCTTCATGGCCGCGACCTATGGCCGCCACACCGGGCGCACCGGCGTGTGCATCGCGACGCTTGGCCCGGGCGCGACCAATTTCGTGACTGCGGCCGCCTATGCCCAGCTCGGCGGGATGCCGATGCTGATGATCACCGGCCAGAAGCCGATCAAGAAGTCGAAGCAGGGCCGCTTCCAGATTCTCGACGTGGTCGGGATGATGACCCCGATCACCAAGTTCACCCACCAGCTCGCCAGCGCCGACAACATCCCGAGCCGCGTGCGCGAGGCGATCCGCCTCGCCGAGGAGGAAAAGCCGGGCGCGGTCCACCTCGAATTCCCCGAGGACATCGCCGAGGAGCACACCTCCAGCCGGCCGCTCGCCGCCAGCCTCGCCCGCCGGCCTTCCGCCGAGGAGAAGGCCGTGCGCCAGGCGGTGCTGGCGATCGAGCAGGCCAAGGCCCCGATCCTCGTGATCGGCGCGGGCGCCAACCGCAAGATGACCGGGCGGATGCTGCGCCAGCTGATCGACAAGACCGGCATCCCCTTCGTCACCACCCAGATGGGCAAGGGCGTGGTCGATGAGCGCCACCCGCTGTTCCTCGGCTGCGCGGCGCTTTCGGCGGGGGATTTCGTCCACCGCGCGATCCAGGACGCGGACTGCATCGTCAACATCGGCCATGACGTGATCGAGAAGCCGCCCTTCTTCATGCGCAACGACGGCGAGGGGCCGGTCGGTTCCGACAGCCCGCCCACGGTGATCCACGTCTCGACCCGCACTGCCGAGGTCGATCCGGTCTACTTCCCGCAGATCGAGGTGATCGGCGACATCGCCAATGCGATCTGGCAGATCAAGGAGGACATCGTCCCGCAGGGCCGTTGGGACTTCCGCCGGATGCTCGAATACCGCGCCGCCGAGGTCGCGCACACCGAGCCGCTGGCGAACGACACCCGCTTCCCGATCTTCCCGCCGCATCTGGTGAAGCAGGTGCGCGGCGCCATGCCCGAGGACGGGATCATCTGTCTCGACAACGGGGTCTACAAGATCTGGTTCGCGCGCGGCTATACCGCCTACCTGCCCAACACCGTGCTGCTCGACAATGCGCTGGCGACGATGGGGGCGGGCCTGCCGTCCGCGATGATGAGCGCGATGCTCTATCCGGACCGCAAGGTGATGGCGATCTGCGGCGACGGCGGGTTCATGATGAACTCGCAAGAGATGGAGACCGCGGTGCGCCTCGGCCTCAACCTCACCGTGCTGATCCTGCGCGACGATGCCTACGGGATGATCCGGTGGAAGCAGGCCAACATGGGCTTCAAGGATTTCGGCCTGACCTATGGCAACCCCGATTTCGTCCAGTATGCCGAAAGCTACGGCGCGACCGGGCACCGGGTAACCTCGTCCGAGCACCTCACCGACCTGCTCCAGCACTGCCTCGCCACGCCGGGGGTGCACCTCATCGATTGCCCGGTTGACTACACCGAGAACGACCAGATCCTGAACATCGACATCAAGCGGCTGTCGAAGGAGCTGTAGACGCTCGCGTACCCCTCCCGCTCGCGGGAGGGGCCAGCGGTGGGCGCGTCATGGGATGGCGCTCACCCGGACAGGCCCACCCCCGGCCCCTCCCGCAGGCGGGAGGGGGGAAGGACGCCCGATGAAACTGAAAGATACCTACCCGCTCTACCTCAACAACAAGGCGGTGCAGCCCAACACCGATCTCGAGGTGACCGACAAGTACACCGGCGAGGTCGCCTTCCGCACCGCGCTCGCCACGCCCGATGTGATCGAGGAGGGCATCGCCGGTGCCGTGCGCGCTGCCGAGCCGATGGCGCGGCTTGCCTCCTACGAGAAGCAGGAAGTGCTGATGCACTGCGTCAAGCGGTTCCGCGAACGCTTCGACGAGCTCGCCTATGCCCTGTGCGTCGAGGCGGGCAAGCCGATCAAGGACAGCGAGGGCGAGGTCACGCGCCTCATCGACACCTTCCGGATCGCCGCCGAGGAGGCGGTCAGGAACTACGGCGAGGTCCAGCCGCTCGACATTTCCCCGCGTGCCAAGGGGTATCAGGGGATGTGGAAGCGCGTCCCCATCGGGCCGTGCAGCTTCATCAGCCCGTTCAACTTCCCGCTCAACCTTGCCGCCCACAAGATCGCGCCGGCCATCGCGGTCGGCTGCCCCTTCGTGATGAAGCCCGCCTCCAAGACGCCGCTGGGCGCGATCATCATGGGCGAGGTGCTGGCGGAGTGCGACATCCTTCCCGAGGGTGCCTTCTCGATCCTCCCCGCCAGCCGTGACGGTGCGGACCTGTTCACCGAGGACGAGCGGCTGAAGCTGCTCTCCTTCACCGGCTCGCCGGGGGTGGGCTGGGACCTCAAGGCCAAGGCCGGCAAGAAGAAGGTCGTGCTCGAACTGGGCGGCAACGCGGCGGTGATCATCGACCGCGACGCCGACCTTGCCGATGCGCTGGAGCGGGTGATCTTCGGCGCCTTCTACCAGTCGGGCCAGTCCTGCATCGGGGTGCAGC
>ERZ1066123.765-NODE-765-length-21751-cov-7.641270_pt1 | contig 21751 bp, 20 predicted proteins | sample MGYA00382770_ERZ1066123 | MGnify/ENA primary metagenome ERZ1066123 (study PRJEB33369, sample SAMEA5778353) | biofilm metagenome | biome: Industrial cooling water; feature: Water cooling tower basin; material: Biofilm | place: United Arab Emirates | collected...
GATCGACCAAATTCCACGGCGGGCTGACGCCCCGCCGCTCGCCGGAACAGAATTAAACTGGACATCGCGATCCGGATATAGCATACTCCGGGTGTCGGGGGCATCTCATCGTCGGCCCCCGCGGGAGGTGTGTCGTGGATACCGCGTTGCTCGTCACCATCTTGGCCATGCTCTTCGCCGCCGTCTGGGTTCTGATCGGGCTGTTGCCCTGCATCTGGCGGCCGCACGGGACGGCGTGACGGTTCCGGGTACACTGCGGGGAGTCCCCCCGGAGAAACCCGATGCCGACCGTCGCCGATGTCGCCGCGTTCTTGCACCGCTTCGCCCCGCCCTCGCTGGCGGCGGACTGGGACAACGTCGGCCTGCTCCTCGGGGAAGCGCGGGGGGCCGCCGACCGGGTGATGACGTGCCTGACCGTCACGCCGGAGGTCGTCGCGGAAGCCGTGGACGACGGGGCGAACCTGATCGTCTCGCACCACCCGGTGCTGTTCCGCGGGGCGAAGAAGCTCGCGTCGAGCACGCCGGACGGCCGGCTGCTGCTCCCGCTGCTGCGGGCCGGCGTCGCGGTCTACTCGCCGCACACGGCGTTCGACAACTGCCCCGGCGGGATCAACGACGGGCTCTCCGCCCGGCTCGGGCTGACCGGCGTCAAGCCGCTCCGCCCGAAGGACGGCCCGCGCGAGTGCAAGCTGGTCGTGTTCGTCCCGGAAGCGGACCTCGCGAAACTGTCCGACGCCGTGTTCGCGGCCGGGGCGGGCGTGATCGGGCAGTACGAGCAGTGCAGCTTCCGCGTGCCGGGCACGGGCACGTTCTTCGGCACCGAGGCGACGAACCCCGTCGTCGGCCAGAAGGGCCGCCGCGAAGACGCGAGCGAGTACCGGCTCGAAGTGGTCGTCCCGGACGGCAAGCTCGAACCCGTCGTCGCCGCGATGCGCGCCGCCCACAGCTACGAGGAAGTCGCCTACGACGTGATCCCGCTCCGCCCCCGGAAGTTCGGCGGGGAGGGGCGGATCGGCGAGCTCCCGTCACCCGTTCCGCTCGGGGAGCTGGCCCGCACCGCGAAGTCCGTCCTGTCCGCGAACGCCGTGCAGGTCGTCGGCGACCTCGCGAGCCCCGTCAAGCGGGTGGCCGTCGCGTGCGGGGCGGCCGGCGAGTTCCTGTCGGACGCACTCGCCGCGAAGGCGGACGTCTTCGTCACCGGCGAAGTCCGCTTCCACGACGGCCTGACCGCCAGTGCCGCCGGGCTCGGGCTGATCCTGCCGGGGCACCACGCGACCGAGCGGCCCGGGGTCGAAGACCTGGCCGCCCGCCTCGCCGGCGAGTTCCCGACCGCCACCGTCTGGGCCAGCCGCCGCGAACGCGACCCGTTCGGCGCGGTGTAACACGTCGGAAACGATCGCACTTCGATCCGCACTTCCGGGCTAAACTGACAGTCGCGAAAAAATCGTGAAACCGCCCCGGCCCGGGCGGGAGTGTCCTGGTGTGAACGAGGCCCGATCCATGGCGGACCACCCGCTTGCGGCGATCGTCCGCCGGCTGCGCGGCGCGACGGACACGCCCGACTCCGACCACCAACTGCTCCGGCGGTTCGCCGAACGCCGAGACGAAGCGGCCTTCGCGGAACTGGTGCGGCGGCACGGGCCGACCGTGTGGGGGGTGTGCCGCCGCGGGGTGCCCGACCCGAACGACGCCGAGGACGTGTTCCAGACGACCTTCCTGGTGCTGGCGAAGAAGCCGACGGCTGTGGGGCCGGGGCACTCGCTCGGCGGGTGGCTGCACGGGGTCGCGGTGCGGGCGTCGGCCCAGGCCCGGCGGGGGATCGTCCGGCGGTTCGCCCGCGAGGCGGAAGCGGCGCGGCGACACGCCGAACGTTCCCCGAATTCACCCGACGGCGGGTGGCTCGACGAAGAAGTGCGCACCCTGCCGGCCCGATACCGCGACCCGCTGGTCCTGTGCCACCTCCGCGGGCTCGGCGTGGCGGAGGCGGCGGACGAACTCGGGTGCCCCGCGAACACGCTGAAAACCCGGCTCGCCCGCGGCCGGGAGATGCTGAAGGAACGCCTGACCCGCCGGGGAATCGCGGCCCCCGCCGGGGTTCTCGCCCTGTCCGTCCCCGCCGAACTCGGGGCTTCCACGATCCAACTGGCCACGAACCCCGCCGCGGCGGCACCCCAGGCCGTGCTCGAACTCGTGTCCGCCACCTTACCCGGAGGTCTTTCGATGAAATTGCAACTGCTCGCCGCCGCGCTCGTGCTGGCGTGCGGGGCCGCCCTCACCGGGGTCGCCGTGCCCGGCCCGCCGGCGATACCCGCCGAGAAAGAGAACCCGCCGGCGATACCCGAGAACCCTGCGGGCGGGGCGGCCAAGTCGGATACTCCTGCCGGCGAAGTGGCGAAGCCGCTGGCCCGCGTCGACGCCGAGGGAGTCGTCTCGGGCAAGGACCTGATCGGTGGGGAGGGGTCGGCAGGGATGATTATCGTGAACAAGTCGGAAGAGCCGATGTGGCGTGTGGTCATCGGGGGAGCCGGGCAGCCGGCATGCCGGATTGTCAAAGTGCAAGACGGGAAACTCGCCCCTGCGACCTTTGACGATCTTCAAGTCGGCAGTCGAGTTCAAGTCATGGTTCAAGGCGGGCTCTGGTTGAAAGCCACGCCGCTGATCGGCAGGGCTGAGGAGATTCGAATCGTCGTTCCGCCGAAGCCCGTCTCTCTCCGCGGGGCGGTGAAAATGATCGACACCGCCGGCAAGGGAACGACCCTCCGGGTCGACGGGGAGAAAGCGGAAGATGCGGAGCATTCCGGCGCGTTCGTCGTGACAGTACCCCCGACCGCAGACGTCCTCCAGTTCGTGGACGGGAAGTTCGTGAATGCCACCCCGGAAGCCTTCTCGAAGGCCGCGCGGGTCGAAGTGGTGTTCGACGATACCGGGGTACGCGAATCGTACCCGATGCAAGCCACGGCCAAGGCCGTCCGCATCCTGGCCGACGGCGTCAAGAAGTAGTCGGCCGCAGTTCCAGTTGCGTCACCTGCCCGAGTTCGACGACCTCCTCGCCGGCCATCAGCACCCGCGCCCCGAGGCCGACGGCCAGCCCGCCGGCCTCGGGCCAGTCCGTTTCGCGGCCCAGGGCCAGCACCCCGATCGCGGCGTGGGAGCCGGGGTAGGTCAGCGGCAGGATCGCGTTCACCTTCTCTCCGGCGGCCAGCGTCAGGCGGGCCGGGCGGAAGATCACGTCCAGGACGCCCTTCGGCTTCGCCAGCCGGACCTTGCGGACGTGCTCGAACGGAATCCAGGCGTACTCCCCCTTCAGAAACACCTCGAACACGGAGCCGAACCGGTCGTCCGTGTCGCGGAGGCCGTCGAACTCCCGGCCGTCGACGTGGCCGCCGATCCGCGGGGACGCGGTGTCCGCGGAGTCGACGTACTGGGCGGCCTTCGGGAAGTCCTGCTGCGCGACCGCCTCGGTCATCCGCCACCGGCGGCGGACGTGGGCGCTCGGGGGCTTCAGGAACTCGGGCCGGCGGTGGCGGTGGGTCCGCCGGTACTCGGCCCGCAGGATCCGCTCGAACCCGCGGCGGACGGCCGGCCACTTGTCCGAACTCGACGCGACCGCGGCGAGGTTCTCGTTCGCCTCCCGCAGCCGGCCCGCGACGGTAAACAGTTCGAACAGGAACAGCCGGGCCGCGGCGCTGGCCGGGTTGGCGGCGACGGCGTCTTGCTGGAGGGCGATCGCGAGGGTCAGGTTGCCCTCGGCGAGGGCGTCCCGCGGGGTCATGGCGGCGGCTCCGGTGGGGTGGGCAGGAATAGCATATCCGCGGGGCGGCCGAATCGCACAACCGGCCGCCGTCTCTATCCTGTCCCTTTGCCCCCGACGAACCGGACCCGCGTGCGATGCCCGACATCCAACCCAACCAGATCGCCTACCACGCCGGCACGGTCACCCGCGACGACCGCCGCAAGCTCCTCCGCCAGACCGGGGCGACGCTCTGGTTCACGGGCCTGTCCGGGTCCGGGAAGAGCACCCTCGCGGTCGCCGTCGAGCACGCGCTGGTGGCGCGAGGGCACGCCGCGTACACCCTCGACGGAGACAACGTCCGCTTCGGGCTGAACGCCGCGGCGAAGACCCTCACCGAGACGCGCGGCTATTCCGCGGAGCAGGCGGCCCGGTTCGGCCTCGGCTTCGCGGCAGCGGATCGCGAGGAAAACGTCCGCCGGATTAGCGAGGTCGCAAAACTGTTCGCGGACGCCGGCCTGTTCGCGCTGACGAGCTTCATCAGCCCGTACCGCAAGGACCGCGACTCGGCGCGGGCGATCCACGAAGGGAACACGACGGGGCCGATCCCGTTCGTCGAGGTGTACGTCAACACGCCGATCGAGTGCTGCGAGCAGCGCGACCCGAAGGGGTTGTACAAGAACGCCCGCGCGGCCGTCGCCGCCGGCAAGGTCGTGGGCTTCACCGGGATCGACGACCCCTACGAGCCGCCGACGAACCCGGAACTCACGTTCGATGCGTCGACGCAAACGGTCGCGGAAGGCGTGGCGGTCGTGCTGGGTTATCTCGCGAAACGGGGGCTGCTCGGGGGATGCGTGTAGGGTGGGTCGAGCCGGCTTTGCGGCGATGACCCACCGAAACGGCAACGAGCGGTTCCCTGGGCTGGTGGGTCTGCGCGAGACGCTTGACCCACCCTACAAGAGCGACGCCCGCCAAGAATTTCTCCTCAAGTCGGGTCTTGCGTCGGCCGGGGGCGGGCGGTATCTCGCCCGTCGAGTTGACCGGTCCCGGAGGCTGTTCCGGCGAGCTGCGAGAGCTGCCGCCCGCGGAACCGGCACGACCGTCAAAGCGCCTTCAACCGGTCCATCTTCTCTATTTTGGTGTAGGCCACGCATCCGGCAGGACCGTGCCGAAGTCCGGCGAAAACCGCGATTTTGGCTTCAGTCCGGGGCAGTGGATTGTTGACCGCGCCCCGCCACCGACGTAGATTTGTCGCGTCAGACCCGCGCCGCGTCACCCCGATCCGCGACCCCCCGGGCCACCGAAACACCGCCCCCCGCACCCGAGCCGCCTGATGCAGAACACGCACTCCTACTGGCGAACCGACCGACCGGCCGACGTCTTCTACGACACGCCGCTCGCCTCCCTCCCCGACCGCGCCGTCCGGACGTACCTGCCGGACGAGTACACGTCCCGGTACGCGTACCCGCTGCTGGTCCTGTTCCACGGGCGGGGGTCGAACGACCAGCAGGTGCTGAAGCTCGCCCCGAAGATCAGCCGGCGGAACTTCGTCGGCATCAGCCTCCGCGGGCCGGAACTGGTCGGCCAGCGGGCGGACGGCACCGGGGCGTTCGGCTGGGGCGGGGCCGACGACGCGGAGGCGGTCACGGAGTACGTGCTGCGGGCGGTCGAGCAAACCCGGCGGACGTTTCACATCCACTCGGAGCGGGTCTACCTCGTCGGGGTGAACGAGGGGGCTCAGGCCGCGTACCGGACGGCCTTCGCGCTCGGGACGGCGTGTGCGGGCGTCGCGTCGCTGAACGGGTCGGTGCCCCGCCCGGACGGGGTTCGCCCGGTGATGCGGCCGGACGCGGTGCGGGGGCAGCGGGTGTTCATCGGCCACGGCATCGCCAACGTGCTGGCCCCGTTCTCCGGGGCGGAGCGCGACTTCCGCCTGATGTACGCCGCCGGCGCGGACGTGCGGTTCGCCCGGTACGCGACCACGAACAAGCTCCACCCGGACATGCTGCGGGACCTGAACCGGTGGGTGATCGGCCACGTCAACGCGACGACGGACGCGCTGGTCTTGCGGTAAGCGGACGGGAGCGAACGCGAACGGCCGGCGCTCTCGCGCGAGAGCGCCGGCCGTTCGCGTTCCCACTCCGCTGCCCCTCTCCCCGTGGGGGAGAGGGTGGCCGTCAGGCCGGGGGGGGGGAAGACCCCAGGTGGGTCGCATTATCCCTGGGCAAAAAGCGGCTTCCCACCTGAAGTTCCTCCCCTCACCCCCGGCCCCTCTCCCCCAAGGGGAGAGGGGAGGAAAAGGTTCTGACCCTCTCCCCGTGGGGGAAAGTATGGCCGTCAGGCCGGGTGAGGGGAAGACCCCAACAGGTGGCCGCATCATCCCAGGGCAAGAAGCGGCTTCCCTCGCGTCACTCTCCCCGCCTCACACCACCGCCCGCCGGGCCAGCACCACCGCACCGAGGCCGGGGTCGGACACCAGCCCGATCGGGTCCGGGGTGACGCCGTGCTCGCGGAGCCCGCCGAGGAACGAGGCGCGGTACGGCTCGCTCCGCAGGACGACGCCGCCCGTCAGGGCCAGGGGCAGCGTCGCCGGCAGGCCGTGGTTGCGGACGGCCGCCGCCGCGGTGACCGCCAGTTCGGACGCCTCCCGCCGGACGATCGCACCGGCGACCTCGTCCCCGGCGTCGGCCGCGTCGAGGACCACCGGCGCGAGCCCCGAGATGGCCGCCCGGTCCCACGGCCCGCGGTACACGGCGGGGATCAGGTCCGGCGGCTCGCTCAGGCCCATGCGCTGCAGGAACTTCGCGGTCAGGGTCGTGTCCGGGCCGCAGTTGTCGAATGCCCGGCACACGGCCCGCAGCCCGGCGAGCGCGATCTGGTAGCCGCTCCCCTCGTCGCCGAGGGTGTAGCCCCACCCGCCGCAGCGGCCGACCTTCCCGTCGGCCGTCTGCACGAAGGCGATCGACCCGGTCCCGCACACGACCGCCAGCCCCCAGCCGAGCGGCGTGCCGGCGGCGAGCAGCAGCGTCGCGTCGTTCGCGACCGACATGGTTCCGGCGAGCGCCACCCAGTCCGCCCAGCCGCGGATCACGTCGACGCCTTCGTTCCGGTCGATCCCCGCCAGGCCCAGGCAGGCGGACCCGACCGTGACGCGGGCGAGGCCGGCCGCCTGGAACGCGCGGTCGACCGCCTCGTCGAGCCCCTTCATGGCGGCCGACACACCGACGGACTGGATGTTCGACGGCCCGCCGGTCCCCCGGCCGATGATGTCGCCCGTCTCGCGGCGGGCTAGGATCGCCGCGGTGTGCGTGCCCCCGCCGTCGATCCCGAGGACGAGGTCCGGGCGGATCGGTCGGCTGGGCGGGTCCGTGAAGTTGGGCGGCATTCCAGGCTCGTGCGGGGCGGGCGGGAAGAGTGTGCCCCGAAGTATAGCCCAAACCCGAGGGGAGGCGAATCACTTCACTTCGAGGGTGAATTCGGGGTCGCCGAGGGGATCGCTGCCGCGGACGAGGCGGAAGGATTTGCCCAGAACGGCGGACTTCTGCCAGCCCGCGACCTTGCGGGTTTCGGCGTATCCGCTCGGAGTCGATTTGAGGATTCGGAAGTTCGGGTTCTCCGCTCGCGCGTCGACGAGCCAGTACTCGGGAATGCCCGCTTCCCAGTACGCCTCCCGGAGTACGACGGTGTCCTTGCGGACCGAACCGGAGCTGACCACTTCGACCACCAGATCGGGCGTGCCGACGATCTCGACGTACCCGTCTCTCGCGCCTTCCGTCCGCGTGACCCTGCCGTCTTTCAAGGCGGCGTAGGACACAAACAGCGCGTCCGGATTGTTCGAGACGTTGGCTTCCAGATTGGTGAGCAACACCCCGTCCGGGAAGCAGATGCCGGTCCGCTCGGCACGGGTGATGGTGGTCAACGTGGTCTGAATGATGCTCTTGACGAGAGCGTGCGAGTAAAGCTGCTCGTTGCTCATGTCAACCCACACCTCCGTCTTGTAGAAGCCGAGGCGGGTTTTTTCTGGAATTTCCTCGCTCTGAGCCCACTCGCGGAACTCGGCCAAGGTGGTCGGCAGCGAGGCGGGCAGCGGCACCTTTCCGCCAGGGTGCGTCAGTGTGAAGGTCATGGCAAACCTCGATTCCGGGGTGGCGAATCACTTCACTTCGAGGGTGAATTCGGGGTCGCCGAGGGGATCGCTGCCGCGGACGAGGCGGAAGGATTTGCCCAGAACGGCGGACTTCTGCCAGCCCGCGACCTTGCGGGTTTCGGCGTATCCGCTCGGAGTCGATTTGAGGATTCGGAAGTTCGGGTTCTCCGCTCGCGCGTCGACGAGCCAGTACTCGGGAATGCCCGCTTCCCAGTACGCCTCCCGGAGTACGACGGTGTCCTTGCGGACCGAACTCTTGCTCACGACTTCGACAACTAGGTCCGGCGATCCCACGATCTCGACGTACCCGTCGGTCTTCCCCGGCGTCCAGGCCACGCGGCCCGCTTCCAAGGCGGCATACGACACGAACACCCCATCCGGGTTGTTCGACACGTTAGCCGTCTCGTTGGTGAGTAACACCCCGTCGGGGAAACATCGCCCGAGTTTTCCCGCACGAGCCAACTCGAACAACACGGCAAAAATGACCCCCTTCAGAGCCGCATGGGTGAAGATCTGCTCGTTGCTCATGTCGATCCACACCTTGCCGTTGTAGAAGCAGACGCGCGTCTTCTCGGGCAGGTCGCTGTTCCCGACCCACTCCCGGAACTCGGCGAGGGTCGTGGGCAGAACGCTCGGAACGGTCATCTCCCCGTTGTTGTGAGTCAGCGTGAACGTCATGGCTAACCTCGGGTCCGCGGGCATACGGTCATTCTACCACACCCCTTCCCGCGTCGGCGGGTGGGTCGGCGACCGGTCGGGCGGCGTCGGGGAGGGGGACGCCGCGGTTGGCGAGGGCTTGGCGGAGGAGGAATTCGATCTGCCCGTTCACGCTCCGCAGGTCGTCCGCCGCCCACTTTTCGAGGGCGGCGAACACCTCCGGGTCGATCCGCAGTAGGAAGGACTTTCGAGCCACGAGCGGCTCCTCCCGCGTCACTGGTAGAGCGTGCCCGTGTTCAGCACCGGCTGCGGGGTGGAATGGCCGCACAGCACCACCATCAGGTTCGACACCATCGCGGCCTTCCGCTCCGGGTCGAGGTCCACCAGCCCCTTGGTGCCGAGCAACTCGATGGCGTGCTCGACCATGCCGACCGCCCCGTCCACGATCAGCCGCCGGGCCGCGATCATGGCCCCGGCCTGCTGCCGCTGGAGCATCGCGGCCGCGATCTCCGGGGCGTACGCCAGGTGGCTGATCCGGGCCTCCACGACTTCGATCCCTGCCGCGTGCATGCGGTCTTGCACCTCCCGCTTCAACTGCCCGGCGACCTCGTCGATGTGCCCGCGGAGGGAGTACTCGTCCCCTTCCGCGCCGTCGTACCGGTACCGGCTCGCGAGGTTCCGCAGGGCGGCCTCGCTCTGGACGTGGACGAAGTCCTCGTACTTCTCGACGCGGAACACCGCCTCCGCCGGGCTCACCACCTTCCACACGATGACCGCGGCGATTTCGATGGGCGTGCCGTCGCGGTCGTTGACCTTGCTCGGCCGCCGCGAGTGCGACGCCGGCGAGACGACGTGCCCGGCCGCGTCCTTGACTTCTTCCGTTTGCGTGACCCCCGTCTCGAACGTTCGGACCCGAAGGGTGACGGTGGTCAGGCTGTAGAACGGGTTCCCCCAGAAGAAGCCGACGTCCGTCAGGGTGCCGACGTAGGTGCCGAACAACTGGACGACGCGGGCGTTGTTCGGGCTGTTGATGACGAACCCGAACAGGGAGACGAACCACCCGACTGCCGCCACCGCGACGGCCGCGAACAGTGCCCCGTGGTGGCGGTCCATCGCGTACACGAACCCGGCGACGAGCCCCACGAAGGCCATCGCGGCCCCGGCCAGGACCGGCCCCCCGGCCGTCAGCTTCAGTGCGCGGTCTTGCATGAATTGTCCTCCCGTGAGTGCGGGACGGTGCGGTGATATCGCAGCGATAGCTGCTGTTCGAGAAGTGGTTCGCCGGAGGCAGGGCGAGATTTCGCCCGACTTGCTCCGTCCGCGAGGTCGAGTCAACCGGCGGCCGGGCTCGGAACGGCGGGGCGATACCACCGCGGCGCGGCCGACGGGTCCACGCTCGCGGTCGGCAGCCCCCCGGACAGCAACGCCGCAGCGAGGGGGCTGTTCGGCCGACTGCTGACGACGAGCCGCGCCGTTCGCATCGCACCCGCACGCACAGCGGAAAGGGGGACCGTCGGGACCGCCTCCGAACCCGCCACGTCGGCGAGGGCGGCGAACGCCTGACGGACGAACGCCGTCGAGGCCCGGGCCGTGTGGACCTCTGGCGGGGTTCCGGGGATCGCGAGCGTCAAGTCCCCCGGCTCGTCTGCGACGGCCCAGGCCCAGCCGATCGAGACGGCGACGGCCAGCGCCCACTCCAGGGCCGCGCGCTGTTCGGGCGCGGCCCCGGCCGGCAGCCACGGGTCGAGGATCAGCACGAGGTTGAGCGGGTCGGTCTGGTCGTACTCGCGGACGACGAGTTGGTTCCGCCGGGCGGTCGTCTTCCAGTGGATGTCCCGCGGGCTGTCCCCCATGCGGTACGGCCGAACGCCGCGGACGTCCCCGAGGCCGGGGGTCGGCCGGCGGGCCGGCCGGCGGGTCCGGCCCTCGCCGCCCCCGGCACGTATCAGCCACCGGCGCAGGGATTCGACGCCCACGACTCCGACCGCCGGCAGGACGCAGATCCCGGTCGCGGGCTGGAGGTCGCGCGCCCACCGGACGAGGCCGAACGGGTACTCCGACTCGACGACCAGCGGCCCGACCGCGTACCGCCCCCGCTTCGGGAACGACCACGGCACCCGCAGCACGGCCGACTCCCCGCCGGGGAGGGGGGCGAGGAACCAGTCGCCGACCTGCCCGTCCGCCTCGTCCGCGACGCGGACCGCCGCCCCGCGCCGGGTCGGGTTCCGCACGTCCACCGTGTGGACGAAGCGTTCCCCGGCGAACACGGGCGGCGAGTCGCGGCGCTGCCCGGCGACCCGGCGGACCATCCGCCACGCCAGGACCGTGTTGACGCCGCAGAGGGCGAGCATCAGGTAGCCGAGCAGCAGGAGCAGGTTGATCGTCTTCGACCACCCGATGAGCGCGAGCACCGCCGCGACCGGGAGCCAGTAGAGGAGCGGTTTGCCGAGGTGGAAGCGGGCGCGTGGGTCCATGATCTCCGCATTGCCTGAGCCGCGAACGCAACTGAGCGGTCGACTTCCGGACGGCGACTCCGACTCGGGACTCACTTCGGGTGTTCCTCGGATTTTTGCACTTCTCGTTCTGCACTGTCACCGACACTGACACCGTCACTGCGTTTCAAGTGAAAGCAGTGGCGGTGACAGTGCCAGTGCGTCGCCAAAATCGAGAGGGACACCCACTCACTTCTTGCTCAGTTCCTCGACGAACTTCAGCACTTCCGCCGGGTGGTCCTTCGGGGTGACCTTCTCGTAGATCTTCGCGATCTTGCCGTCCTTGTCGACGACGAACGTCAGCCGCTTGGCCGCCTTCCCGCCGTTGATGCCGAGCGAGTTGATGAGCTTGTTGTCCGTGTCGCACAGCAGGGCGTACGGGAGCATGTGCTTGTCGATGAACTCTTTTTGCTTCGGCTCGCCGTCGTTGCTCGCCCCGAGCAGGACCGTCCCCTTCGGGAACTTCTCGGCGAGGTCGCGGAACCCGCAGGACTCCACGGTGCAGCCGGGCGTCAGGGCGCGGGGGTAGAAGAAGACGACGACGGTCTTCCCCTTCAGGTCGGCGATGCTGACCGTCTTGGCCTCTTTCCCGAGGGCCTTCTCGATCTGGGCGGCGGCGAGCGGGACGTCGGGGAAGGCGTCGCCTTCCTTGACCTTGAGCTTGGAATCGTCGGCGGAGGCGGCGGCCAGCGTCATGGCGGCGATCACCCCGGCCGCGGCGACCAGGCGGGTCGGGCGGACCATCGGGCTTCTCCAGGTGGGGGGAAAATCGGGGGCGGGCGAGAGTCGGCGGACGGAATCCGCGGGCGGACTCCGCGCGCATTCTGGGCCGGCCGCGGTCCGACGGCAAGGGTCGGCGCGATTTTTCCGCCCCCGCCCGTTGACTGGACTCGTTCCGGAAGTTAAGCATAAGTAGCTTTCCTCGCACTCCGGACCGCATTCCGTCGCGGCGGGCCGGGGGAACTTCAGCGACCCGAGTCCGAAACTGGAGAACTCGCATCCCACCGTTTGATCGCAACGCCCCGCCCCGCGCGCCGGCCGGCCCCCGGATGAACGAACAAATCCGCATCAGCCCGATCCGCCTGATCGGGGCCGAGGGCGAGCCGCACGGCATCGTCCCCACGGCCCAGGCCCAGGAAATGGCCCGCGAGGCCGGCCTCGACCTCGTCGAGGTCGCCCCGACGGAACGCCCGCCCGTCTGCAAGATCATGGACTACGGCAAGTTCAAGTACGCCCAGTCCAAGAAGGCCGCCCAGAAGACGCACCAGCAGAAGCTGAAGGAACTCCGCGTCCGGCCCAAGACCGGCACCCACGACATCGACACCAAGGTCAACCAGGCCAAAGGCTTCCTCGAAGACAACGACAAGGTGCTCCTCAAGGTCCAGTTCCGCGGCCGCGAGATGCAGCACATCGAGGAGGGCAAGCGGATCATCGACAGCATGGTCGAAAAGCTGCTCGAGTTCTGCAAGGTCGAGAAGGCCCCGATGATGGAAGGCAAGCAGATGACCGCCCTGCTCGCCCCGAAGGGGACGAAGTAACCCGCGGCGGGACACGTTCCCACCGCTCCGCGAACGGACGGGAGCGGCCGGCCCTTCACTTCGCACCGTCCCGCCACGAGCCGCGAACGCAAGTGAGCGGCTCGCTCCCGCCCGGGAACCGCGGCACGCGATTCGGGAAGCCTGCCGCTCGCCGGCGTTCGCGGCTCTTTGGGTTCCGACCATGAAACCGCTCTCCCTCGCCCTTCTCCTGACACTCGCCCCCTTCGCTGCGGCCGCGGACCCGGACTTCGCCGCGGCGATGCGGAAGGTCGCGGCCAAGGGCACCGGCAAGCCGGGGGTGGTCATCCACGTCGGGGACTCGATCACCTACGCGGCCCCCTACGGGGCGTGGGCGCGGTACGGCGAGGGGCAGACCGACGCGGACAAGGCCGTGCTCAAGTGGATGCACGCGAACGCGGCCAACGACACCGACGGCTGGCACCTCGCCCGGACCGACCACAAGGCCGGCGGCCGGTCGATGACCGCGTGCAGCGGCGTCCGGGCCGACGAACTCCGGGCCGGCGGCAAGCGCGGCCTGCCGGGCTTCGCGAAGCTGCTGGACGAGTACAAGCCCCAGGTCGTGGTCCTGATGATCGGCACGAACGACGCCTCCGCCGGCCGGGACAAGAAGGCGTACCTCGCGGACGTGTCGGCGATGCTCGACTCCGCACTGGAAAAAGGCGTCGTGCCCGTCCTCACGACGATCCCGCCGCACCCCGCCAAGCGCGACCTCGCAACGGCGTACAACGACGGCCTCCGGGCGCTCGCGAAGGACAAGTCCCTGCCGCTGGTCGACTTCGAGAAGGAGATTCTGGCCCGCCGGAAGGACGACTGGAACGGCACGCTGCTGGCCAAGGACGACGTCCACCCGACGGTCGGGGTCGATCAGGTGACCGCCGCCTCGAAGCCCACCGACGACAACCTGTCGAAGAGCGGCTACCTGCTCCGGTGCGTGCTGACCGTCCGCACGCTCGGGGAGGTGAAGGCGGCCGTGTTCGACGCGAAGTAGGGCGGGCCGGCGCGAGGCCCGTTGGCACGCGAGGTGCCTGTTTCCGGCCGGGATTTCCCCTCCGGAGCAGCACATGAACGCGGACACCTCTTCGCTGTGGGCCTCGAACGACCCGGCGCGGGCCACCCCGGCCCTCACCTCCGACGCGCCGTGCGACGTGTGCGTGATCGGGTCCGGGATCGCCGGGCTGACGAGCGCCTACCTCCTCTCCCGGGCGGGCAAGCGGGTGGTCGTGCTCGACGCCAAGCCGCGGCTGTTCACCGGGGAGACCGAACACACCACGGCCCACCTCGCGTGGTACCTGGACGACACCCTGGCGCACGTGTCCGCCGTCCGGGGGGACGCCGTCGCCCTGGCCGCCTCCCAGAGCCACCGGGACGCCGTCCGCCGGATCGGCGAGATCGTCCGGGCCGAGGGGATCGACTGCGACTTCTTGCCCGTGGACGGGCTGCTGTTCGCCGGCGACGACGGGCGGGACACCCGCACCCTCGACGAGGAGGAAGTCGTCCTCCGCCGCCTGGGTCTGCCCTTCGAGCGGGTCACCCACACGTTCCCCGGCGGGCAGGCGGTCCCCGCCCTCCGGTTCCCGGACCACGCGCAGTTTCACCCGATCCGATACCTGAGCGGGATGCTCGCCGCCCTCCGGCGGAACGGCGTCGCGCTGTACACCGACACCGTCGTCGAGGACGTCCGCGGCGGCGATCCCTGTACCGTCACGACCGCGCACGGCCGGCACGTCTCGGCGAAGGCCGTCGTCGTGGCCACGAACAACCCGTTCGCCTCCGGCACGACGCTGCACGCGAAGGTCGCCGCGTACAACACCTACGCCTTCGCCGCCGAGATTCCGAAGGGGACGGTCGAGGCCCGGCTGTACTGGGACACCGAAGACCCGTACCACTACGTCCGGATTCAGCCCGGCGACGGGGCACACGATTTCCTCGTGGTCGGCGGGGAGGATCACAAGACCGGCCAGGCCGACGATCAGCCCGCCCGGTGGGACCGGCTGCACGCCTGGACGCGGGACCGGTTCCCCCAGCTGGGCTCCGTCCGGCACCACTGGTCCGGGCAGGTGTTCGAAACCCCCGACGGGTTGGGGCTGATCGGCCTCGCGCCGTGGAACGGCCCGAACGTCTACCTCATCACCGGCGACTCCGGCATGGGCATGACCCACTGCACGCTCGGGGCGCACCTCGTGTCGGACCTGATCTGCGGGAAGCCGAACGACCTGGCCGGCGTCTACTCGCCGTCCCGCGTGATGCCCGCCGCCCTCCGGACGCTGATCGGAGAGAACCTCAACGTCGCGGCCCAGTACACCGACTGGCTCACCGGGGGGGACGTTTCCAGCCCGGACGACATTCCGCCGGGGCAGGGCGCGATCGTCCGCAGGGGGCTGACCAAGCTCGCCGTGTACAAGGAGCCGAACGGGACGCTGGTGACGCGGTCGGCGGTGTGCCCGCACATGCACGGGATCGTCCACTGGAACGCGGGCGAGTCGACCTGGGACTGCCCGTGCCACGGGTCGCGGTTCTCGGCGAAGGGGACGTGCCTGCACGGGCCGTCGGTCGGCGACCTCGCCGAGGTGGAGTGATGGCCGCCGTCCCCCCGCCCGACTGGGCCGCGGTGTTCGCCCCGGACCTGTCCCTGGTCGAGTCGTTCGCCCGCGGGTCGGCGGTCTACCTGGCCCTCGTCGTGCTGTTCCGGGTCGTCCTGAAGCGGCAGGCCGGGTCGCTCGGCCTGCCGGACGTGATGCTCGTCGTGCTGGTGTCGGAGTGCGTCTCGAACGCCCTGTCCGCGACCGCGAATTCCGTCCCGAACGCGCTCGTCGCCGTGCTCGCGCTCCTGTTCTGGAACTACGCCCTCGACCGGCTCGCTTGCCGGTGGCCGTGGTTCCACCGGCTACTCGAACCGGCCCCGCTGGAACTGGTGAGGGACGGCCGGCCGATCCGTGCGAACCTCGACGCCGAGGGGGTTTCGGACGAGGAACTCGCTGCCCAACTGCGGCAGAACGGCGTCGACGATCTGGCCAAGGTAAAGGTCGCGGTCATGGAGTCCGAGGGCACGGTCAGCGTCATCGAGCGGGACGGCGACCGCCCCGCCCCCTCCTCGGACCCGGAGACGCCGCCGGACGTGGGGGCGGCGGTCGAGCGGTTCGAGGCCGCGGCGGACGGGCTGCGGGCGGCGGTGGCGTGGCACGAGCGGCGGGCCGCCGGCCACCGGGACGCGGCGCGGGCGGCACGCGGGCTGCTCCGTCGGGCCGGGGTCCGCGCCGCGCGGCCGCCCGCCCCCAACCCCCCGACGAAGGAACCACCCGATGACGACGCTTCAGACCCAGCCCGCGAGCCCGCTGCCCGCGCAGTCGCAGCCGAAGCCCGGCCTCGATTCCGCGATGGACCCGAAGCCGAAGTTCCGCGCCCCCCTCTACAAGGGGTCCGGCAAGCTTGACGGCCGGGCCGCCCTCATCACCGGCGGCGACTCGGGCATCGGGAAGGCCGTCGCCGTCCTGTACGCACGCGAAGGCGCGGACGTCGCGATCGTGTACCTGCCGGTGGAGCAGTCCGACGCCGACGAAACGAAGGCGGCCGTCGAGGCCGAGGGGAGGCGGTGCCTGCTCATCCCCGGCGACGTGACCGACGCCGGGTTCTGCCGGGACGCCGTGGCAAAGACGGTCGCCGCGTTCGGCAAGCTCGACATCCTCGTCAACAACGCCGCGTACCAGCAGTCCGCCGAGAAGCTGGAAGACCTGTCCGACGAGCAGTTCGACCTGACGTTCCGGACCAACATTTACGGGTACTTCTACCTCACGAAGGCGGCCCTGCCCCACCTGCCGAAGGGGGGCGTCATCATCAACTGCGGGTCGATCACCGGGATGGAAGGGAACAAGACGATGATGGACTACGCGGCGACGAAGGGGGCGATCCACGCGTTCACCAAGTCGCTGGCCCAGAACCTGATCGACCGCGGCATCCGGGTGAACTGCGTCGCGCCGGGGCCGATCTGGACGCCGCTCCAGCCGGTGTCCAAGCCGGCCGAGAAGGTCGCCGAGCACGGGGCGAAGACGCCGCTCGGCCGGCCTGGCCAGCCGGAGGAGGTGGCCCCGGCGTTCGTGTTCTTCGCGTCCGAAGCCGACAGCAGCTACATCAACGGCGAAATCCTCACCCTGCTCGGCGGCGAGGTCCGCGCCGGGTGAGCCGCGGCGGGCTCAGTGCTTCCCGGTCCGCCGGCCGCGGACGCTGTGCGGGAAGAGTTCTTCCTGCACGAGGTTCCCGGCCGCGTCGAACGGCAACTCCCGCGGGGGGCCGACCAGTTCCAGCCCCGCGGCCGCCGCCTCGCTCGCCAGCGCGGGGGACACCCACAGCTCCGCGACCTCCAGCGTGTTCGGGATGACGCAGAACTTCAGCGTCTCCTGTACCGGGTTCCAGCACGTCTCCACCGCCTGCCGGACGCACTCGCGGTCCGTGTCGAACCCGAGCGGCAGCTTCGACCGCCAGAGGAACCGGGCCGTCAGGTTGTTCATCCGGAACGGAACCTGATCGATGGCCGCGAGCGCCCGCGTGGTCGTCAGGTCCGCGATGCCGATGCCGGTGCCGTTGCCGTGGCTCTCGGGCGACACGTCCAGCACGGCCATCCGCGTGACCTTCGGGTTGTTCGTCTCCGCTTCCGGGCTGGCCTCGATCAGCATCCGCCCGACCACGTTCGGGTCCATGCCGGCCCCGCTGTAGTTCTTGCCGCACTCGCCGACGACGAGCACGTCCAGAGCCGGGAACGGGATGCGGCCCATGATCCGCTTCGATTCTTCCTGAAGGATCGGTTCCTTCTCCATAACTTCGTCGCGATCGAGCACTTCGATTTTGGCCGTTTCCTCAGCCGCGTTTTCGAGCACGGCGACGCCGCCGAGGAACGGCGTCTTCTCGATCAGCACCTTCGCGGACTCGACGAGCATGTCCCGCAGCCCGCGGGTGCCGAAGCTGTGGACCTGATCCGCCCCCTTCTGCTTCCCGAGGCCGATGACGAGCATTTTCACGATGCCGGACTCGAACCGGCCGCGGAAGTCCGTGTGCGGCTTGACGCGGTTGACGAGGACGACGCCGTCGGCCGCGAGGGCGTTCTTATCCCACCACACCGGCTGGTTCCACGAGTTCGTGCCGACCGAAACCGCGTCCATGTCCGTGACGACGGGCACGCCGAGGTTTTCCGGCGTGATGCCGTAGGACGCGAGCAGTTCCCGCTGGCCGTCGGCCGTCGCCCCGCCGTGCGAGCCCATCGCGGCGATGGCGAACGGCTTCGCCCCGAGTTCCTTCAACGCGTTCACCGTGGCCTGCGCGATCGGCAGGTAGTTGCGGATGCCCCGGCTGCCGCACCCGACGGCGATCCGCATTCCGGGCTCGATGCGCTTCGCCAGGCTGGAGCCGAGGATCTTCGCGCGGACCTCGCCGGGCACGTCCGCGACGGCGGCTTCGGGGGCGGGCTGGCGGACGAGTTGAACGGGGGGGATGTTCACGAGTGGCGAAAGGGGCTGAGGGAGTGGACGGACCGGGGACGCATCAGAAAGTGTAAACCGGACGGGCGGATCGGAAAGTGATCGGGTTCCGCCGGCGGGTGCGTTTCGTATGCTGTGCGAAACCCAACGCGAGCGCCGGGGGCCGAGATGAACGCCGAGCAAGCCCGCCTCGCCGAGCCCGGACAGGGGCCGGCGTGGTGGCGGAAGTGGGGGCCGTACCTGTCCGAACGCCAGTGGGGAACCGTCCGCGAGGACTACTCCGCGACCGGCGACGCGTGGTCGTCCTTCCCGCACGCGCACGCCCGCAGCCGGGCCTACCGCTGGGGCGAGGACGGCCTCGCCGGGTTCGGCGACGACCGCGGCCGGCTGTGCCTGTGCGTCGGCCTCTGGAACGGCCGCGACCCGATCCTCAAGGAGCGGCTCTTCGGGCTGACCAACGAGGAGGGGAACCACGGCGAGGACGTGAAGGAACTGTATTACTACCTGGATGCGACCCCGACGGCGTCGTATTTGAAGTTCCTGTACAAGTATCCGCAGCGCGAATTCCCGTACCAACGGCTCATCGAAGAGAACCGCCGCCGGTCCCGGCTGGACCCGGAGTTCGAGATTCTGGACACGGGCGTGTTCGACGACGACCGGTACTTCGACGTGTATGTGGAGTATGCGAAGGCGTCACAGGTCGACATCCTGATTCGCATCACAGTCCACAACCGCGGGCCGGTGGCGGCACCGCTGCACGTGTTGCCGCAGATCTGGTTCCGCAACACGTGGTCCTGGGACAACTCCGTTCGCCCGACCATTACAACCGCCGGGCCGACCTCCATCCACATCAAACACCCGACGTGGCTGGAGTTTGAAGGGCACTTCGACGGGTACCCGGAACTGCTGTTCTGCGACAACGACACGAACCACCCGAAGTTGTACGGCTCGAAGATGGCCGGGTACTTCAAGGACGCCTTCCACGAGTACGTGATCCAGGCGAGGCGGGCGGCCGTGAACCCCGCGAAAACCGGGACGAAGGCGGCCGCGCTGTACCGGCTGACGGTGCCCGCGCAGGGCAAGACCGAAGTCCGCGCCCGGCTCACCGTCGGGGCCCCGACGGGGGAATCGACCGTCGCGTTCACGGACTTCGACGGGGTGTTCGCGCAGCGGGTCCGGGAGGCGGACGAGTATTATGCCGACCTGCAGGCCGGCATGGCAGACGAGGACGCGAAGCGGGTTCAACGGCAGGCCTTCGCCGGGCTCGTCTGGACCAAGCAATTTTATTGCTACGACGTGACCCAATGGGTGAACGGCGACCCCGCCCAGCCCGGCCCGCCGCCGGGACGGGGGCACATCCGCAACGGCGACTGGGCGCACCTCACAAATGCCGACGTGGTCTCCATGCCGGACAAGTGGGAGTACCCCTGGTACGCGGCGTGGGACCTCGCGTTTCACATGCTGCCGTTCGCAGTGTTAGACCCGCAGTTCGCGAAGGACCAACTCGTACTGTTCGCCCGCGAATGGTACATGCACCCGAACGGGCAACTGCCCGCCTACGAATGGAACTTCGGCGACGTGAACCCGCCGGTTCACGCCTGGGCGACGTGGCGGGTGTTCCAGATCGACCGCAAGCACCGGGGGGATTGCGGGGACTTGGTCTTTCTGGAACGGGTCTTCCACAAGCTCTTATTGAACTTTACCTGGTGGGTGAACCGCAAGGACGCCGAGGGGCGCAACCTGTTCCAGGGCGGGTTCCTGGGCCTCGACAACATCGGCGTGTTCGACCGCAGCAAGCCGTTGCCCACGGGTGGATTCATCAACCAGGCGGACGGCACCGCGTGGATGGCGATGTACTCGTTGAACATGCTGCGGATCGCATTAGAACTCGCGTTGCACAACAAGGTTTACGAAGACCTCGCGTCCAAATTCTTCGAGCACTTCCTGCTCATCGCCGAGGCAATGGCGGACTTCGGCGGCCGCGGGGCGGGGCTGTGGGACGACACGGACGGCTTCTACTACGACCGCCTCACGCTGCCGGACGGGAAAACGGAGTCGCTCCGCGTGCGGTCGATGGTCGGGCTCATTCCGCTGTTCGCGGTCGAGACCTTGGAGCCGGAACTGCTCGCGAAACTGCCGGATTTCACCCGCCGAATGCAGTGGTTCATGAACTACCGGCCCGACCTCGCGGCCCTCGTTTCCCGGTGGCACGAGCCCGGCGTCGGCGACCGCCGGCTGCTCTCGCTGCTCCGCGGCAGCCGGATGAAAAAGCTCCTCCGGCGGATGCTCGACGAGGCCGAGTTCCTGTCCCGGTACGGCGTCCGGGCACTGTCCAAGTTCCACCGCGACCAGCCGTTCATCTTCAAGGTGAACGGGGATGTATTGAGAGTGGACTACCAACCGGGCGAGTCGGACTCGTGGATGTTCGGCGGGAATTCCAACTGGCGGGGGCCGATCTGGTTCCCCGTCAATTATCTCATCATCGAGAGCCTGCAAAAGTTTCACCACTATTACGGGCCGGACTTCAAGGTCGAGTATCCCACCGGCTCGGGGACGATGTTGACCCTGGAAGAGATCGCGGCGGACATCTCCACCCGGCTCACAAAACTCTTCCTGCGGGACGAGTACGGCCGGCGGCCCGCGTTCGGGGACAGCGGCAAGATGCAGGCGGACCCGCACTTCCGGGACCACCTGCTGTTCCACGAATACTTCCACGGCGACGACGGCCGGGGGCTCGGGGCCGGGCACCAGAACGGGTGGACGGCGCTCGTCGCGAAGTTGCTGGTTCCGCGGGCGAAGGACCGGACCGGGCGGTGAGTCAGGCCAGCACCCGGCCGCGGCGGGCGTTGCGGTCGGCCTTCGCGGCGGTCGCGGCCGCCACCGCCCGCCACCACGCCTTCCAGTCGCCGCGGCCGTGGAGTGCCCACCGCATGTACGCGCGGAGGAGCCGCAGGCGTTCGGTACGGGTGACTTTTTCGGACGTCAGGAAGCTCGCGTTCAGCCGGGCGAGTTCGCGGGTCCGGGTGCGGAACGGCACGTCGCGGTCGATCGTCACGCCGACGAGGTCGACGAGCACCGGTTCGCCGGCGGCCATCATCACGTTCGCGGCCTTCAGGTCGCGGTGCGACACCTGACGGTCGTGCATGGTGCGGATCAACCGGCCGAGGCGGTCGGCCCACGTTCGCAGAACCCGGACATCCTCGCACTTCGCGACGGCGTCCGCGAGGCCGCACCCGTCGACGAACTCGAACGCGACGTAGCCTTCGTACGGGATGCCAAGGCGATAGCGATGGAGCGAGACGAGGGGCCGCGGCGTCGGCAGGCCGCGGTCGCGGAGGTTGTGGCCGAGCACCCACGAGCGGAGCGCGGCCGACGGGCGGACGAGATTCTTCAGGGCGGCGATCGGCGTTTTGAGTCGAAATCGCTTCAGCACGATCGGTCGGCCGTCGCTCTGCACGATCGCCACGGTCGAGCTGCGAGAGTTTTTGAGAAGTCTTGCGGCGGGGTCGGCCAGCAGTTCGTCGAGGCGTGCGGATGTCGTGTCGGGGTTGAACGGGCCGGTCGTCGTCGCGTACCCGCCGGGAATCCGCCGGAATTCGCGGTTGTTCGCCACGTACCGCCCGATACGGTTCGCCCAGAAGCGGTGGTTCGACCGCAGCGTGGCGGCTTCCAGGTCCCGCGGCGACACGTCGCAACTCGTG
>ERZ1066123.769-NODE-769-length-21666-cov-15.575263_pt1 | contig 21666 bp, 17 predicted proteins | sample MGYA00382770_ERZ1066123 | MGnify/ENA primary metagenome ERZ1066123 (study PRJEB33369, sample SAMEA5778353) | biofilm metagenome | biome: Industrial cooling water; feature: Water cooling tower basin; material: Biofilm | place: United Arab Emirates | collected...
GGCCCTCGCCGGCCGAGGGCGCGGCCGAGCCGCCCGCCGCGCCGCACCGCCCGCCCTATTCCCGCTTTCCGCCCGTCGCGGGGCGGACCGCGCGCGGCCGGGCGCCCGGTTGAACCCGGGTCGGACAAGCCCTATCACGCCCCCTGCCGCGGGGCGGACCGCAGACCGCGCCGCCGACAGGGACACCGCCCGATGATCGAGACCTACCGCCTGATCTGGGATCTGCTGAACGGGCGCGAGCGGCGGAACTTCGTGCTGCTCACGCTGCTCAGCATCGTGCTGGCGCTGTTCGAGCTGATCGGGATCGCCAGCATCCTGCCCTTCCTGACCGTGCTCGCGCGGCCCGAGATCATCCGCACGAACGAGGTCCTGATCGGGATCGCGGACACCTTCGCGCTGGAGACGGACGACCAGGTGATGGTGGCCCTCGGCGCCGGGGTGCTCATCCTGATCGTGACGGGCATGGTCGTGCGGGCCTGGGTCACCTATCTCCAGATCCGCTTCAGCCTGAACCGGTCGCTGTCGATCGCGCAGCGCCAGCTTCACGGCTATCTCCAGCAGGACTATTCGTGGTTCCTGTCGCGCAACAGCGCCGAGCTCAGCCAGTCGCTCCTGTCCGAGATCGATGCCGTGGTGCGCGAAAGCATCCTGCCCGCCGTGCTGATCGTGTCGAACTTCATCGTCCTCGCGCTGGTGGCGGCCCTCGTCTTCGCGGTGGAGCCGGTGATCGCGGTCGCGGCGACCGGCCTGCTGGTCGCGACCTACATGATCGTCTACGCGGCGCTGCGCAGCCGGATGACGCAGGTCGGCAAGGCCCGCGTGGAGGCCAACCGCGAGCGCTTCCACGTCGTGCAGGAGGTGACGGGCGGCATCAAGGAGCTGAAGGTCATGGGGCTCGAGGCGCAAAGCCTCCAGCGCTTCCGCGGTCCCTCGCTCCGGCTGGTGACGAACCAGTCCAGGGGCCTCCTCATGAACAAGCTGCCCCGCTTCGCGCTCGAGGCGGTGATCTACGGCGGCTTCATCGCGATGCTGCTGATCCTGATCGTCCAGCGCGGCAGCCAGTTGTCGGACCTCATCCCCACGCTGGGCCTGATCGCGATGGCGGGGACGAAGATGTTCCCGGCCCTGCAGCAGATCTATCAGCAGATGGCGGGGATCCGCACCTCGCAGCCCGCGCTGCGCCGCCTGCACGCCAGCGTCACCGGCCTGACGGTCCGCCCGATGCCGACCGACGACCCCGCACCGCTGCGGCTGACGCGCGAGCTGGCGCTGGACGATCTGACCTACCGCTATCCGGGGGCGGAGCGCGACACCTTGCGCGGCTTTTCCGCGACGATCCCCGCGCGCACCACGCTGGGCATCGTCGGCGGCACGGGCGCGGGCAAGACGACGCTCGTCGACATCGTGCTCGGGCTTCTGACCCCCGACCGCGGCGAGGTGCGGGTGGACGGCGCGCCGATCACGCCCGACCGCGTGCGCGCCTGGCAGAAAAGCCTGGGCTACGTGCCGCAGTTCATCTTCCTCGCCGACGACACCGTCGCCGGCAACATCGCCTTCGGCACGTCCCCCGACCGGATCGACATGGGCCGGGTCGAACGCGCGGCCCGGACCGCGAACCTGCACGACTTCGTGACGTCCGACCTGCCCGAGGGCTACCGGACAAGGGTCGGCGAGCGCGGGGTCCGCCTGTCGGGCGGCCAGCGCCAGCGCATCGGCATCGCCCGCGCGCTCTACCGCGACCCCGACGTGCTGATCCTCGACGAGGCGACGTCGGCGCTCGACAACCTGACCGAGCGGGCGGTGATGGAAGCGGTCCACAACCTCGGCGGGCAGAAGACGATCATCATGATCGCCCATCGGCTGTCGACCGTGATCGACTGCGACGTGATCTTCTATCTCGAGGGCGGGCGGCTGGCCGCGCGCGGAACCTACCGCGAACTCGTCGGCCAGAACGAGGCCTTCCGGCGGATGGCCGGCGGCTGACCCGGTCCGCGCCGCCCTGCGCATGGAGCTGCCGAAATCGCGCAACGTCATGCGCGAACAAGCGTGCATTGTTTCCGAAAACCGTGTTTGGGCCGATTGTTGCCTTGAAAAGGCCCCGCCGCTCCGGCCAGGGTCCGCTCCGGCTGACGCCGGCCCGCCTTCCGCCATCCGACCGCGAGATCGCCCCATGACGCCGAGTCCGTTCCAAGCCCCGGTGCCGCCCGCACGGTGGCGCGCATGAGACCCGCCGACCGCGGCCCCCGGCCGCAGGAGGGGGTCAACGCCTACCGCGCCGCGATCCGCCGGATGCGGCCGGGCCTGGTCGCGGTGGGGGGCTTCAGCGCGGTCATCAGCGTGCTGATGCTGACCGGATCGGTCTACATGCTTCAGGTCTACGACCGGGTGCTGTCCTCGGGATCGGTGCCGACGCTGCTCGGGCTCTTCACCATCGTCGCGGTGCTCTACGCCTTCCTCGGCTTCTACGACTTCCTGCGGACGCGGATGCTGTCGCGCTCGGCGCTGAAGATGGACCTGCTGACCGGCACCGACGCCTTCCGCACCTGGGTCCGGTCGGGAATCGCCGGCGGCGACGACGGCGCCGCCCGCCGCAACGCCGTTCCGGGACGCGAGGCGGCCGACGCGCAGCCGCTGCGCGACCTCGAGGTGGTCCGCGGCTTCGTCTCGGGGCCCGCGATCGTCGCGCTGTTCGACATCCCCTGGGTCCCGCTGTACCTCGCGGTGCTGTTCCTCATCCACCCCTGGCTCGGCTGGCTGACGGTCGGCGGGTCGGCGGTGGTGGCGCTGGTGGCCTTCGTCAACCGCCGCGTGACCAAAGGCGCGATCCGCAGCGCCATGGCCGCCGACGGGGTGGAGCGCGACTTCGCCGACAAGGGGCGCCGCAACGCCGAGGCGGTCGTGGCGATGGGGATGGAGGAGGCGGTGACCGCCCGCTGGCGGGGCCTGCACGACGCCGCGCTCGTCAGCGGGCAGACGGGCAGCGACCCGTCCGAGATGCTCGCGGCCTTCAGCCGGGCGTTCAAGATGCTTCTGCAGTCGGCGATGCTGTCGCTCGGGGCCTTCCTCGTCCTCCGGGGCGAGATCTCGGGCGGGATGATCATCGCCTCGTCGATCATCTCGGGGCGCGCGCTGGCGCCGGTGGACCAGGTGATCGGGATGTGGCGGTCGATCGGCAAGGCGGCCGAGGCGCACCGGCGGCTCGATGCCTTCTTCGCCGGCCGCGCCGCCGAGAAGCCGCGGATCGCGCTGCCCGACCCGCAGGGCCGGATCACCGTCTCGCGGCTGACGAAGCTCGCCCCGGGCCTGCCGGGGACGGACCGCGCGCGCATCCTGAACCAGGTCTCCTTCGCGCTGGAGCCGGGCGACGGGCTGGGCGTGATCGGCAACTCCGCGAGCGGCAAGTCGACGCTCGCGCGGCTTCTGGTCGGGGCCTGGACCCCGGACGGCGGCGAGATCCGGCTGGACGGGGCCACGCCCGACCAGTGGGATCCCCGGCAGCTCGGCCGCAACGTCGGCTACCTGCCGCAGACGCTCGAGATGCTTCCCGGAACGATCCGCGACAACATCGCCCGCTTCGACCGGGACGCCTCGGACGCCAAGGTGATCGAGGCGGCGATGCTCGCCGGCGTGCACGAGATGATCCTGAAGCTGCCCGACGGCTATGCGACGAGCCTCGGCGCGGGCAACGACCTGCCGCTGTCGGGCGGGCAGATCCAGAGGCTGGGCCTCGCGCGGGCGGTCTACGGGATGCCGCGGATCGTCGTGCTGGACGAGCCCAACTCCAACCTCGACGTGGCGGGGGACGATGCGCTGACCAAGGCCATCGCCACCCTGCGCGCGGCCGGCTCGACCGTGGTGGTCATGGCCCACCGCCCCAGCGCCATCGCGGCAGTGAACAAGGTGCTGATCCTGCACGGCGGCAGCGTCGCGCAGTTCGGCCCGAAGGACGAGGTTCTCGCCGCCGCCATCCGGCCCGCCCCGACCGACGCGCCCGCGACCGACGCGCCCGCGACCGACGCGCCCGCGACGAAGCCGGCCTCGGACGTCCCCGCGAAGGTCGCCGGGCGGATCCGGTCGGTCGCGGCGTCGATCGGGCCGCAGCCGCAGGTGCGCCCCGCCAAGCTTCGCCCCAGCATCTTCCGCCAGATCGACAGGCCCGACCGCCGGAGCACGCCATGACCGACGCCCCGATTTCCGCAGCCCCCCGTCCGAAGACCGATCTGCGCCACAGCACGATCGCGGGGGTGGCGGGGCTCGCGCTGCTGTTCGGCGCGCTCGGCACCTGGTCGGGGACGACCGAGATCGCCGGGGCCGTGGTGGCCAGCGGGCGGGCGGTGGTCAGCGGCAAGCCCAAGCTCGTGCAGAGCCTCGACGGCGGCATCGTCGACCAGATCGCGGTCAAGAACGGCGACCGCGTGGCCGAGGGGCAGGTCCTGCTGCGGCTGGACCCGACGCTGCTGCGGATCAACCTCGACATCGCGCGGGGCCGGCTGGCGGACGCCATCGCGTTGAAGGAACGGCTCGAGGCCGAGCAGCAGGGCCTGCCCGAACCCGTCTTCGCCTACGACGAGCTGCCCTTCGCGCTGGACGAGACCGCCCCGCACGAGGCCGGCCAGCGCCAGATCTTCGCCGCCCGGGCCGAGGTGCTGCGCGGCTACCGCGAGCAGCTCGCCGAGAAGCGCGCGCAGTCCGACGCGCAGCTCGCGGGTCTCGACGCGCAGGTCTCGGCCAAGCGCGAGCAGCTCGCGTTCCTCGAAAAGGACCTCGCGAACACCGTGGCCCTGTCGGAGCAGGGGCTCGTGCGGGAAAGCCAGATGCTCGACCTGCAGCGCGCGCGCGCCGACCTGCTCGGCCAGATCTCGGCGCTGGAGGCGGACCGGGCGGGCATCAGCGCCGGCCTGCGCGAAAGCGAGCTTGCCACGCTCCAGAACGAGCGCGCCTTCAAGGAGACGGTCGTGACCGACCTGCGCGAGGCCACCGCCAAGACCGAGGAGCTCATCCTCGAGATCGTGACGCGGACCGAGCAGCTCGACCGGATCGAGATCCGCGCCCCCGCCGAGGGGGTCGTGCACGAGATGCAGGCGGGCACCGTGGGCGGGGTGGTGGCCCCCGGCGCCACGATCCTCGAGGTGGTGCCGCTGGACCGGGGGGTGGACTTCGAGCTGCGCGTCGATCCGCGCGCGATCGACCAGGTGCATCCGGGGCAGCGCGCGCAGGTCGTGCTGTCGTCCTTCGATCCGCGCACGACGCCGAAGCTCGCGGGCGAGGTCACGACCGTCTCGCCCGACGCGATCACCGATCCCAAGACCGGGCAGAGCTACTTCCGCATCGGCATCGCCGTTCCGCCCGCGGAACTCGCGCGGCTCGGGGACGCGGCGGTGGTGCCGGGGATGCCGGTCGAGGCCTTCCTCGAGACGGGCGACCGGACGGTCCTGGCCTACCTGCTCCAGCCCGTCGTCGCCAACCTGCGCTACGCCTTCCGCGAGAACTAGGCGGAGGCGTGGTATCCGGGGCACTGTCGCGCCGGAAAGACCGCCCGCGGACGGGCCCCGCTTGATCCGCTCCGGCGCGGCTGGCAGCCTGCCCGCCAGAACGCCGCACCGCCGGCCCGTTGGCCGGGGTCGCGGCGCCCACCGCCGCGAACGGCGGGGGTCTGAGGCATGGCGGGTGGATCGGATGGCAGGCGCGTCGCGGCGCGGATTGACGCTGGTTGCGGCGCTGGCGCTGGGGGGCTGCGCGGCGGGCGACGCCTACACGGCGCCCGGCTTCCCCTTCGCGCCGGCCTACAGGGGCGCGCCCGGCGGCGCCCCCGTCCTTCTGTCGAACGACGCCTGGTGGCAACGGCTGGACGACCCGGTCCTGGACCGGCTGGTCGGCCTTGCGCTGCGCGACTCCGTCAGCATCGCGATCGCGCGCGAACGGGTGACCGAGGCGCAGGCGCTGCTCGCAGCGGTGCCGGGCGCCCTGACGGTCGCGCCCTCGGTCAGCGCGCAGCGGTCGGATGGGCCGGGCCAGGCCCGGCCGGTCACCGCGGGGGCCGCGCGGCTGGGACTGACCTGGATGCTCGATCCCTACGGCGCGCGGCGGGCGACGCTGGAGGCGGCCGGCGCGCAGGTCGAGGTTGCGGACGCCGAGGCCGATGCCGCGCAGCTTCTGGTGCTGTTAAACGTCGCCAACGCCTATCTCGACCTCCGCTACCAGCAGCGCATCCTCGCGCTGTCGCGGCAGGAGGTCGGGAACGGCCGCCGGACGCTGGAGCTGACGCGGACGCTTCTCGGCGCCAGTGCGGCAACGCGGCTCGACGTGGCGCGGGCCGAGGCGCGGGTCGCGAGCATCCAGTCGCAGCTGCCGGTGCTCGAGGCGCGGGTGGCGGCGCAGGTCAACCAGCTCGCGGTGCTGGCCGGCACGGCGCCGGGAACCCTGCCCGTCGACCTCGCGACCCCTGCGGCGCAGCCGCGGGCCGACCTCCCGCCCGACATGGGGATCCCGGCCGACCTGCTGCGCAACCGGCCCGACATCCGCATCGCCGAGCGCCGCTACTACGCCGCCGTGGCCGACCTCGGGGCGGCGCGCGCCGCGCTCTATCCCAGCCTGTCGCTGACCGGGGCGATCACCCTCAACCTGCTGCGCGGCGGACGCACCGCCGGGGAGTACATCCTCGGCCCCGAGGTCCAGTTCCCGGCGCTGCCGACGGGGGCCACCCGCGCGGGCGTGCAGGCCCGCGAATCGCGCGTGGTCCAGGCCCATGCCGAATGGCGGCGGACCGTGCTCGACGCGATCGTCGAGGTGGAGAACGCCCTCCTCGACTACCAGGGGGTGACCGCCTCGGTCCAGTCGGCGGCGCGGGCGGCCCGGCTCTACCGCGAGGCCCGCGACCTGCGGCGGACCCAGTTCGAGAACGGCAGCGCCACGCTGGGCGACCTGATCGACGCCGAGAACGAACTGTCGCAGGCGGAACGCGCGCTCGCCGAGGCCAACTACCGGCGATCGTTGGGATTCGTGGCCCTCAACGTCCGCCTCGGATCGGGCAACTCGGCGGCGGCGCAAGACGGACGTTCCGTCAACTGACCGCTTTGCGCGGATTGGCGCCCGAAGACTGTCCACGGGCCGGCGGGCAATTGCCCCCGGGTCCGCAGCGTTAGCTCCACCTTTCATTTGGGTGCCGCAATTCGGACCCGTTGCTGCCATGTAGCAGGGCAACCGTGACGGCGAGCCGGCCACAGGGCCGCCGCCAAAAACAAACGTGGGGACTCATGTCGAAACCGATCTACGTGTCCGACCTCAAGGAATTGTACGCGGCCCTCGGCAAGGTGAAGGGCGACGAGACGATCCTGCTGGAAGGCGGCAATTACGGCACGCTGGCCATGACCATGCAGAGCAAGTTCAAGCTGGACTTCCCGGGCAACGTCACCATCAAGTCGGCCGACCCGCGCGACCCGGCGGTCTTCACCGGCCTCGACCTGCGCGGCGTGTCGAACCTGACTCTGGACGGCGTGACCTTCGACTACAAGTACGCCCCGGGGCATCCGCTCTATGCCCGGCTGTTCGACGTGTCGAACAGCGAGAACGTGACCATCCGCAACTCGGTCTTCGACGGCGACACCGTGAAGAAGCCGGGCGCCTTCGACGACGGCCTCGGCTCCGGGATCGGGCTCAGCATCCGGGGCTCGGACAACGTGGTGGTCGAGAACAACGAGATCTTCGGCTTCTTCCGCGGCCTCGTGATGGGCGGCGGGACGGACAATGTCGTCAGGGGCAACGAGTTCTACGACATCCGCATGGACGGCATGAACTTCGCGGCGGTCCAGGGCATCGTGATCGAGGACAACTACCTTCACGACTTCCGGCGCTCGACCGACCCGAACGAGCATTCGGACATGATCCAGTTCTTCACGAGCGGGACCACCCGGCCCAGCACCGACATCGTGATCCGCGGCAACACGCTCGACATCGGCGAGGGCGACGCGACGCAGTCGATCTTCATGCGCAACGACGTGGTCGACCGGGGCCTGGCAGGCAAGGAGATGTTCTACCGCAACGTCCTCATCGAGGACAACGTGATCTACAACGGCCACCAGCACGGCATCTCGGTCGGCGAGACGATCGGGCTGACGATCCGCAACAATTCGGTGCTCCAGGCCGACGGGCGGCGGGTCGACGGCAAGGACGCGGGCGTGGAGACGCCGAAGATCAGCGTCGCGGACGCCTCCACCGGCGTCGTGATCACCGGCAACGCGGTCGCCGGGATCCTCGGAAAGATCGGCCAGCCCGGCTGGACGGTCGTGCAGAATGCCTTCGTCCAGAACCAGGACCCGCTGAAGCCCGGCTACTACGCCGATGTCTTCATCACCTCCACGCTGACGCCGAACGGCGGGGTCAACGAATTCGTGGCGCTGCCCGGGGGGATGATCGACCGGCTGAAGGCCGGTGCCGAGGGGACCGCCTACGAGAAGGTCACCGACCGGCTCGAGGCGCGCTTCAACGCGGTGGAGCCCGACGACAACGGCGCCGTGCGCGTCTTCGACGCGGGCGTGACCTCCAGCCAGTTCAAGACCCTTCCCGCAGGCACGCAGTTCCTCTGGGACTTCGGCGACGGCACGACCGGCCGCGGGGCCGTTGTCAGCCACGCCTTCGCCGACGGCGGCACGTACACGGTGAAGCTGACGGTCCGCCTGCCCGACGGAAAATCCGACGTGCAGGTCTCCAGGATCGACGTCGCGGGCCCCAAGATCCTCGAGATGGGGACGAAGGGCGAGTTCATGGCCTTCGAGAAGGGCGTGGGCCGCATCGTCGAGGCGGGCGACGCCTCGACCGAGGCCGGCCTGCAGCTGGACACCAAGGGCGTCGCCGCCTTCGTGGACCGCGAGAGCCTGCGCGAGCTGCTCGTGTCGGACAACTTCCAGATCGAGATGACGCTGAAGGCCGACTCGGACCGGTCCGAGGGCGAGGTCTTCCGCCTGAACAAGAGCTTCTTCGCGGCCGTCACGCCGGCGGGCGAGATGCAGTTCAACCTCGTCATGGCCGATGGGAAGACCGTCGTCGCCACGACCAGGGGCGCCGACCTCGACGACCGGCAGGAGCATGCCGTGAAGGTCAGCTTCGACGACGGCAAGCTGAAGCTCTACATCGACGGCAAGCTCAACGTCTCGGTCAACGCGCCCGGAACGATGAGCACCGAGGGCACGGGCGGCCTCCTCTTCGGAAATCCCTGGGGACGCGACAACTTCGAGGGCGACGTGAAGGCCTTCAAGCTGAGCGTGGACGCCGACGACTACCAGCCCGGGCCAGGCCCGCGCCAGACCCCCGCCCCGGCCGGACCGATCGCGTCGGCGCCGCCCGAGGCCCCGGCCGATCCGCTGCACGCGGCGGGCTTCAAGGGCCTCGTGATCGACGCGGACGACGCCGCCAGCCTCAAGGGCCTGCGGTTCATCGACGACGCGGCGACCCTGCAGACCAAGGCCGGCAAGGCGATCGTCCTCGACGGCGAGAAGGACTTCGTGTCGATCGGCAAGGTGGCAAGCGTCGAGAAGTCGGACCAGATCGCCTTCTCGATCGACTTCGCCCGCGACTCGGTCGGCGACGATCCGGCGCGACTGGTGTGGAACCACCTGAAGCTCGGCCTGACGCTGGCGGGCGACGGCATCATCATCCAGGCCATGACCGAGGACGAGGGCTTCAAGCAGTTCAAGGTCGACAAGCTCGGTCTCGCCGACACCGACCTTCACCGCGCGACCGTCATGGTCGACGCCGAAAGCGACCGGATGCAGGTCATCGTCGACAGCAAGGTCGTCCTGGACGTCAAGGACACCGACTTCGACTTCTCGGGCGCCGACAGGGGCTGGACCATCGGGACGGCCTGGAACCGGTTCTTCGACGGCAATGTCTCCGAGTTCCGGCTGGGCGACCGTTTCGAGTTCCTCGACGGCCAGCAGCCGCAGGGCGATGCGCTGCAAAGCTGACGGCGCCGCGGCCCGGATGGGAAGGCCCCGCCCCGGCGGGGCCTTTCCGTTCGTGGCGGGCTGTCGGCCGCAAAGCATCGCCGCGCCCCGCCTCCGACCTCGACAATCCGGTCTCGGGCTGTAGGTTGGCGCTGCCGAAAAGGAAGCACCATGGGTCCGACAACCACCGATGCCGCCTATGCCCGGTCGCTGGGCGATGCCGTCCACCAGGCGATCGCGTCGGTCATGCAGGGGCGCGGGGCCTATGCGCTCCTCGACTTTCCGTTCCATCCCAACATCGGCGACAGCGCGATCTGGATGGGCGAGGCGAGCCTTCTGCGGCGGATCTACGGGCGGGGGCCGTGCTACGTCTCCACGGCCCAGTCCGATCCGGACGAGGCCGGCCGCTTCGTCGGGGACGCGCTGGTGTTCCTGCATGGCGGCGGCAATTTCGGCGACCTGTGGCCAGGGCACCAGCGATACCGCGAGGCGATTCTGGCGCGCCACCGGCACAACCGCATCGTCTGCCTCCCGCAGTCGGTGCATTTCCAGTCACCCGAGGGGATCGAGTCGAGCCGGCGCGCCTTCGCGGCCCATCCCGACGTTCACATGATGGCGCGGGACCACGAGAGCTTCGACTTCATGCGACGGCACTACGACTGCAACGTGATGCTCGTGCCGGATTCGGCCTTCGCGATCGACATGGCGCGCGTGCCGCGCAACCCCGCCCCGGCGGGTCTGGGCTGCCTGTTCCGCGAGGATCACGAGCAGCGCGCGGATGCCGCCGGGGCGGCCGCGCTGTTTCCCGAGGCCCGGATCGAGGACTGGGAACGGCCGGGCCAGACCTACTGGCGGGCGGCCCGCCTTGCCCTGAGGGGGATGCGGCGCGCCCCGAACCTGCCGGGGCTTGCCGGGCTGATGGGCCTGCGCGGCCGCTACTTCGACCGCGTGGCGCGCGACAACGTGATGCGCGGCTTCCGGCAGCTCGACCGGCACCAGGTCGTCGTCACCGACCGGCTGCACGGGCACATCATGGCGGTCCTGCTGGGCAAGCCGCATGTCGTGATCGACAATCTCTACGGAAAGATCGCGCGCTTCATCGATGCCTGGCCCGGCGACACGACGACCGGCCGCGCCGCCGACTACGCCGAGGCCCGCAGGCTCGCCACGACGCTGATGGCCGAGGTGGGGGGCCGCCGCTAGGCGGCCCGCGCCACGCGCGCGGCCCGGCCCCCGTCAGGCGCGACGGCGGCGCATCAGCGCAAGTCCGCCCAGCGCGATCAGCAGCATCGACCCCGCCGCCGGCAGCGGGATGGGTGCCGGCGTCACGCTGATCGCATCGATGTCGTAGCCGTCCCGTCCCCGGCCGCCTGCCGTCGTCGTGTCGACGAACTGGAGCTGGTCGAAGACCCCGGTGAACCGGAAGGTCCCGTCGTCGAGGTTGGTGAGGCTGCCCAGAAGCGAGCGCACCCCGCCGAGGAGGCCGTAGATGTCGACCGATTCGACCGCGCGCCGCGGATCGCCGAAGGTGACCTCGACCACGGCGCCGGGCGCGCTGAACCGCGTCCCGAAGCCGAAGGTCGCCGATCCGCCGAGGCCGAGCGACAGGAACCTGCCGTCCGCGGCCCCGAGCGCGTTGGCGGTGACGGCGCGGGCTGGCACGACACCCGCCCCCTGGACATACTGGTCGACGCTGGTGGCGAGAACGGTCGCCGCCCGGGCTGACCCGGCCGGCAGGGCCAGGGCGAGGGCGACCGCGGCCGCCGCAAGGGTTCGTGCAGGTCTCGGCATGGACATCTCCTGTGGTCATGCGGCGCGGCCGACCCGCCGGATCGCCACGCCCTGTCCGAGCAGTGCCGCCTGACGTTGCCCGAGGCAAGCGCTAATTTCTCGTCTAGGTTGATTATCGCCTATCTCGGCAACTTTTGGTTGCGCAAGGCCGGAGAGTGCGGCAGGATCCGGTCATGTCAGACCGCTCCGTCCCGTCCCCTGTTGGCAGCGCCGCGCTCCGCGCCAGCGATCCGCATGCCCGGGCAGGCCGGAATGCGAAGGGGGCACCCCGAAGGATGCCCCCTTGCCATTGGTCGGGTCCGCCCCTCGCGGGGCGGGAGGACGGTTCAGGCCGCCTTGCGACGACGCAGGAGGGCCACGCCGCCCAGCGCCGACAGCAGCAGCACGCCACCGGCCGGCAGCGGGATCGGCGCAGGCGTGACCGAGATCGAGTCGATGTCCCAGCCGTCACGCGCCCGCGCCTCGCGCGGGTCCATCGGGTCGGTCGAGGTGTCGACGACCTCGAGCTGGTCGAACACGCCGGCGAAGTTCAGCGCGATCACGCCGCCGTTCGTCGTGTTGATCAGCTGGCCCAGCAGCGTGCGCACGCCGCCCGCGGCAAGGCCGAAGACATCGGCCGTCTCGATGTAGCGCGACCGGTTGCCCCAGGTCACCTCGATCATCGACCCCGGCGCCTGGAAGTTCCGGCCAAAGCTGAACACGGCGCTGCCGCCGATGCCAAGCGACAGGAACTTGCCGTCGGGAGCCCCCAGCGCGTTCGCGGCCACGTCGCGCGGCGGGACGACGCCCGTGCCCGGCGTGATCGAATCGACGCTGGTCGCATAAAGAACGGCCGCACTCGAGGCCGGTGCCGTCGCCACAATGGACAGGGCTGCCACAACGCCCAGACCGGCAGCCTTTACAAAGCTGAACATCCGAAACTCCTTTCATAACGGGCGCAGCAAACTGCGCACGACGCCTGATGGCAGTGGCTTTCGCCCATGCCTCACCGTGACCATGCTACCGCCATGTTGCGAACGCAAGACGGCCGCTGCCCCACCTTCGACATTTTTTCCCGGATACAATCTGAGGTTGCAGGACGGGCCCCGCTTGCAAAACCGGGGGGCGAACCGGCTTTGCAGAATGGGAAATCCACGCGCGAGGCGGCGCGACGGGCGACCGTTTCCTGTGCAGACGGTTGACGGGGCGACGCGCCGTGATCCCGGGGCCGGATCGCGGCACGGCCCGATTCGGGCGCGGGAGGGTCCCGCCCGTCCGACCCCGGCGGCCCGATCCCTGACGGCGCAAGCGCGGGGGTCGGGACCGCCACCGGTCGGGCCATGCGTCGCCCTGCCGCCGGGGGATCCCCGCCCTGCTGGCCCGCGCCAGCGGTCGGATGCGCGCGGCGCGGCGCCCGGGCGGCCGTCGGCCGATGCCGCCGCGATCGTCCCCGCGCCGCGTGCGCCGCTGACGGCGGAAGGGCCTTCGGGACGGCCCCGCCGGCTCAGGGCCAGAGCAGGCTGACGGCCAGAAGCGAGGCGACCAGCCCCGTCAGGGCGGCGCCGGGCGCCCAGGCGTGCGAACGCTCCTCGACGCGCCGCAGCCAGGCGCCGATCGTCGGGGCCAGCGGAACGGGCGACGCCGGGGGGATCGCCGGGCGCGTTGCCGGGGCGGCCCGGGACGCCAGCGATCCGAGGGGGCGCCCCAGCGCGAGGAGATCGCCGGGCGGCACCAGCGGCTGCCCGGCCGCGCGCAGCCGCGAGGCCAGCGCCGTCCCCAGGGCGAGGCCCGCGAGGACCGGCCACAGGCTGTCGATCAGGGCCGGCCGGGTCAGGGCATAGCCCAGGGCGTCGGCCGCCTGCGGCAGCAGCCAGAACGCCAGTGTCGAGACGACGACGCTCGCCGCCCAGGGCCAGACGATGCCCCGGCTCTCGACCGCGGTCTTTCCGGCCATCAGGGCGAGGAAGCGGACAAGGAGCACGGTCGTGGCCACGCTGCTCAGCGACAGGAACAGGTCGAGCCACCCGGGGCCGCCCTCGATCGCCTTGAGCGCCGACTTGGCGATGGCGCCGCTCGTCAGGGGCGCCGCCGCAAGGGCGAGGGCGGGCAGGGCGAGGCCCAGCAGACGAAGCGCCCGCTCGGGCCCCGCCGATCCGCCGGGCGCGATCGCGGTGCCGAGGAAGAGCGACGCCTTCGCAAGGCCGTGATGGAGCGCGAAGAGGATCGTCGCCGCGACCGCCGCGGCGGCGATGCCGGGGTCCGCGGCCAGCAGCGCAAGCCCGAGGCCGATGGCGACGAGGCCCGTCTGGCTGATGCTCGAATAGGCCAGGAGCGCCTTGGGGTTGGTCTGGACGACGCCCACCGCCACCCCGAAGAGCGCGCTCGCCGCACCGACCAGCACCAGCGCCTCGCCCGCCCCCTCGGGCCCCGGCAGCGGCAGGAAGCGCAGCGCGCCGAGAAGGCCCGCCTTGATCATCGCCCCGCTCAGCACCGCGCTGGCGGGGACCGGGGCGGCCGGATGGGCGAGCGGGAGCCACACGTGAAGCGGCACGAGTCCCGCCTTGATGCCGAAGCCCACCGCCAGCAGCGCAAGCGCAAGGGGCGGCACCGCGCGCGGGGCGTCGAACGCTGCCCCGGCCGCCGCGACCGCAAGCACGATGCCCGAGAACAGCGCCAGCTCCCCCGTCACCACCAGCCCCATGTAGACGCGGCCGGCGCGCAGCGACTCGGGCTTGCGGTCATGGACGACGAGGCCATAGGACGCAAAGCTCATCAGCGCAAAGAAGACATAGAAGGTGAGCGCGTCCTGCGCGACGGCAAGGCCGAGGTTTCCGGCCATGGCAAGCAGGAACCACAGGGTGAAGGCCGAGCGGCGCGCGTCCTGACGCAGGTAGGCGAAGGCGTGCCAGCCCCCGAGCGTCCAGAGCGCCGCGAACAGCAGCAGGAAGGCCCGCCCGGTCCCGTCGAGCCCGAGCTGCGTGCCGAGCAGGAGCCAGGGCAGGCCGACCTCGGCGTCCCGGGCCAGCAGCGCGGCCGCGAGCGCCGGCAGCGGCGCGGCGAGGGCCAGCGCGGGCAGCCTGCGCCGGGCCCGGGGAAGGGCTGCCAGCCCCGCCACCAGAAGCGGGGCGAGGGGGGTCAGGAGGATGAGCCAGAGGCCGGCCGTCCCGGTCACCGGACCAGTCCCCCCGGCAGGTCCGGCATCTCGCCGGTCGCGATGAACCGGGCCCAGCCCAGCGGGCTGAAGGCCGCGCTGGCGAAGATCCCGGCGGCCACCACCAGCGCCCCGGTCGTCAGGGGCGGAAGCAGCAGCATCAGGGGGGCCTCGAGCCGCGCGCCGGGGGGCGTGGGCTCCCACGGCTCGGCGGGCGGGCGGAACCAGGCGCGGTGCAGGATCGGCAGGAAGTAGGCCGCATTGAGCGCGCTGCTGCCCAGGAGCACCGCGACGACCCAGGCTTGCCCGTCCTGCAGCCCGCCGGCGGCGAGATACCATTTGCTCACGAACCCGGCGAGCGGGGGCACCCCGATCATGCCGAGTGCCGCCACCGTGAAGGCCACCATGGTCGCGGGCAGCCGCTGGCCGATCCCGTCGAGCTCGCTGACCTTGTGCAGGTGCAGCGTCTCGGCGACGTTGCCCGCGCACATGAACATCGTGATCTTCATCAGCCCCTGATGGACGAGGTGCATGAGTCCGCCGATGGCCGCGAGCGGGCTGAGCAGGGCGGTGCCCAGCACGACGTAGGACACCTGGCTCACCGTGGAGTAGGCGAGACGCTTCTTGAGGTCATCCTGCGCCAGGGCCCGGAACGAGCCGTAGAGGATCGTGAAGCCGGCGAGCGCCGCGAGCGGACCCGCCACGCCGATCGCCACGGCATACTCGATCCCGTAGATCTCGTAGACGACGCGCATGATCCCGAAGGCCCCCGCCTTGACGACCGCGACGGCGTGGAGAAGGGCGCTGACCGGGGCCGGGGCGACCATGGCGACGGGAAGCCAGCCGTGGAACGGGACCATCGCCGCCTTGACCGCGAGCCCGCCCACCAGCAGCCCGAAGATCGCGACCGCCGTGCCCTGCGGCAGCCCCGCCTCCGCGAGGATCCCGCGCGAGACGAAGTCGAGCGTCCCCGCCGCTGACCAGAGCCAGGCGGTCCCGGCCATGAGCGCCATGCCGCCCGCCAGCGTGTAGGCGAGGTAGATCCGCCCCGCGCGCCGCGCGGTGCCCGTCTCGCGGTGCACGACGAGCGGATAGGTGGCGAGCGTCAGGATCTCGTAGAAGAGGACGAAGGTCAGCAGGTTCCCCGCCATGGCGATGCCGACGGTGGCGGCGACGCACAGGCTGAAGAAACCGAAGAACCGGCTGCGGTTGGCCGCGCCCTCGAGGTAGCCCACGGCATAGATGGTGGCGAGAAGCCAGAGCACCGAGGACAGCGACACGAACAGCACCGCGAGCGCATCGGCCTGCAGGACCAGGTCGATGCCGGGCACGAGCGGCAGCCGCGCCTCGTAGGCCGCCCCCGCGAACGCGACCTGCCAGGCGAGATAGGCGACGAGCGCGACCTTGACGATCGCCGCCCCGATGTTCAGGGCCGTGCGCGTGCGCGCCCGGTCCTCCGGCAGCAGGAAGATGAGGGGGCTGACCAGCAGCGAGGTCGCCAGGATCGCGAAAGGCAGCCAGGCCCCGGTCATCCCGCGCCTCCGACGTTCAGGACCGGCAGGATCCAGACGGCCGCGAAGCCGAGCGCGATCGCCGCCGCCGCGAGCGCGAAGGGCACGGCGTCCACGCCGCGCGCCGCCGTGCCGGACGGGTCGCCGCCGCCCGTCGCGCCCTCGCCGTCGGGCTGGGCCGCGAAGAAGCGCACCAGCACCCGCATCATGGCCGCCGCCGACAGGAGCGTGCCCGCCATGATCACGGCCGTCCAGACCGAGAAGCCGTCCTCGAGGCTTGCGCCCAGCAGAAGCCACTTGCCGATGAACCCCCCGCTCGGGGGGAGGCCGATCAGGCTGACCGCCGCGAGGGCGAGCGTGAGTTGCGTCACCCGCGGCAGGCTGGGCGAGCTCGTCAGGTCGCGGATGCGGTCGTGGCCGAGGCGGTCCCGCACGAGGTCGCAGCACAGGAAGATCGCCGCCTTGGCGAAGGCATGCGCGAGCGCGAGATAGACCGCGCCCTGCCAGCCGGGGCCGGCCGTGACGCCATCGAGGGGAAAGGCCAGGAAGAAATAGCCGATCTGCGCCACCGTCGAGTAGGCCACGAGGAGCTTCAGCCGGTCCGCGAGGATCGCCTGCACCGAGCCCCACAGGATCGCCACCGCGCCCAGCGCCCCGAGGAGGAGGCCCGCCGCCTCGGTGGCGACCCCTGCCGGGGCGAAGAGGTCGAACCACAGGCGCAGCATGAGGTAGAAGCTCGCCTTGACCACCAGCGCCGACAGCAGCGCGCTTGCGGGGGCGATCGCGTTGCCATGCGCCGGGGGCAGCCAGACATGCAGCGGCACCAGCGCCGTCTTGAGCGCGAGGCCGCCGAACATGGCCGCCATGGCCAGCGCGGCGACAGGCTCCGGCGTCATCGCGGCGCGGGCCGCGGCGATGTCGAGGACGCCGTAGCGGGCGTAGAGCAGCGTCACCCCGAGCAGGTAGAGGAGCGAGGCGAGCAGCCCGACGAAGAGGTAGCGCATGGCGGCCCGGAAGGCCGCGGGCTTGCCCGACAGCGCGGTCAGGCCCACGGCCGCGAAGCTGACGAGCTCCAGCGTCACGTAGAGGTTGAACAGGTCGCCCGACAGGTAGAGCGCGTTCAGCCCGCCCAGAAGCAGCATCCACAGCGGCCAGAACGCCCGGGCGGCCACCCCGCCCGGCGTCGACGCCGGCAGGCCGCGGCCCGCCTGCGCCGCCACGCCCAGACCGACGAGCCCGGTCATCGCCACCATCAGCGCCGAAAGCCCGTCGGCCCGCAGGCCGATCCCGAGCGGCGCGGCCCAACCGCCGAGCGGCAGCGACACCGGCGCGCCGCCGCCGACCTGGGCCAGAAGCCACGCCCCCGTCCCCGCCGTCGCCAGGCCCGCGGCCAGCCCGATCCCGCGGGCCTGCCGGGGCGCGACGAAGGCCAGCGCCGCCCCGAGCAGCGGAAGCAGGACGGCGACCTCGGCAGGCCCGGGACCCATCGGCCCGTCAGACATCCTCGGGCCGCTCCCCATGCTCGCGCACCCGCCGGGCGAGGGCCAGCGCCAGCCCGGTCGCGCTGACCGCGACGACGATGCCGGTCAGCACCAGCGCATGCGGAACCGGGTCGGGCGGCGCGTCGGGCCCGCGATACCCGATCGCGACGAGGATCAGGAACAGTCCGGTGCCGAGCAGGTTCACCGCCACGATCCGGCGCAGCAGGTCGCCCGCCACGATCAGTCGGTAGAGCGACAGGCCCATCAGCGCGGCGCCCAGCAGCGCGTACCAGAGTCCGACGGTCATCGGCCGTCCCCGGGGCGGCCGCCCAGGTAGAGCACGGTCAGGGTCAGGGCGATGCTGAGGGTCAGCGTGCCCTCGATCACGAGAATCAGGGTCTTGGCCTGCGCCGGCGGGTACTGCAGCAGCACGCCGCCCGCAAGGGTCACGCCCGCCGCCACGCCGACGAACACGACGAGGCCCGCCACGAGCAGGAGCCGCAGCCACGGGCGATCAGCCCGGCCCGGTGCGTCGGGGATGCCCGACAGCAGCAGGAACACGAAGGCCCCCGACAGGACCGCCCCGGCCTGGAACGCCCCGCCCGGCGCGAAGGAGCCGAGCCACAGCAGATAGCCCGCCAGCACGCAGAGGACCGGCACCAGCGGCCGCAGCAGCGCCACGAACAGCAGGTCGTCCCGAAGCGGGGCCAGGGCGGGCGCGCGCGGGCCGAGCATCCAGACCCCGACCACGGCGGCAAGCAGCACCGCCACCTCGAGCAGGGTGTCATAGGCCCGGTAGTTCAGCAGCACCGCGGTGACCGGGTTCGTCACCCCGCTCTGATCCAGCCGCTCGAAGGCCAGCCCGGCGAGATCCGGGCGGGCGCCCCAGTCCAGCGACAGAAGAACCCAGGCCAGCGCGGCGGCGACGCCGGCCGCGACGGCCGCGGCCCCCATCCGCAGCGACGGGCGCGTCGGCTCGGCCGGCCCTGCCGGCAGGACCGCCCGCATCCGCAGGAAAAGCCCCCCGGTCAGCGCCGCGCCGATGGCCGCCTCGGCCAGCGCGAGGTCGGGCGCGCGCAGGCGGACCCAGATCAGCGCGACGACGCCCCCGAAGGCGATGAACAGCATGATCATCCGCGCGGCGTCCCGCGTTCCGAGCGTCGCGATCACGAGCCCCAGGGCCAACCCGGACAGGATCGCGTCGAGGGCAGGCAGGGCGATGGCGGTCACGGCGCCGCCTCCCCGTCGGTCCCGGTCCGCCGCGCGTGGCGGGCGACGAGATAGCCGGAGGTCGCGCCCCCGGCGATCACCACGATCCAGACCAGGGCGATCTTCAGCACCTGCCAGCCGTCGTCGGCCAGAAGCATCGCGCCGAGCGCGACGAAGCCGAGGCCGAGGTTGTCGGCCTTGGTCAGGGCGTGAAGGCGGGTGTGGGTATCGGGAAACCGCAGCAGACCCGCCGTCCCGCCGAGGAAGAAGAACAGCCCGGCCGCGAACAGCGCCGCAGCGACGACCTCGACCCCGGTCATGGCGCGTCACCGGTCCCGGGCGCGGCACCGGGTGGGGCGTAGGCGGTCACGAACACCGCCGTGGTCACCCCGGCCAGAACCGCAAAGACGAGCGCCAGATCGATCAGGCGCGGCATGGCCAGCGCCTCGGCCAGGACCAGCGACAGGCCCGCGAGGCTGGTGCCCAGAAGCTGGACGCCGAGCATCCGGTCGGTGTCGGTGGGGCCGATCGCGACCCGCACGAGGCTTCCGCCCGTCATCAGGGCGAGCAGGGCCGCGACGACCAGCGCCACCTCGGTCACGCGGCCTCCTTCAGGTGCAGGCCGAACAGGCGGGCCACCCGACGCTCCAGCGCGGCGAGCGCGGCCTCGTGCGGCTCGCGCAGGTCGATGGCATGCACCCGCGCGATGTCGCCGTCGACATCCGCGCTCAGCGTGCCCGGCAGCAGCGTGACCACGTCGAGGAACAGGACCCGCGCGGGCCCCCTCGGCAGCCGCAGGCGGTAGTCCACGAAGCCGGGCCGGATAGGAACGCCGGGCCGCAAGGCGCGCCATGTCACGTCCCAGGCCCCGCGCAGCGAGTTCCAGAGGAAGAACGGCACGAACCCCAGCGCGGCCGCCGGCGAGATCCTCCAGGGCTGCGGCGCCGGCAGGAGCGCGGTCAGCCAGGCGCCGATCAGGATCGACGGCAGGCCCAGGACTCAGCTCGCTGCGTCGCCCCGGTTCAGCACGGCCCAGAGGAGCGCCATCGAGGCGGCCGTCAGCAGGAACCGACCGATCAGCCGCCGAAACATGCCCTTCCGCCACCGTCCGCGCCAACATCCGGCGGCCCCGCGCCCGCGCCGGATATCGGTGCGGACCAAGCGCGCATCAAGATCGCGCGGGGACCGCGCCGCCGGTCGCGACCGGGGCCGGAAAGGCAGGGCGGCAAGGTCCCGCCGATCGGCGGCGGCCGCCCGGCGCCGGACGGTCCCGCGGCGACGGCGGCCGGGACCGTTCCCGTCCCGGGCCGGCGGCTGGCGGCGTGAGGGACTGCCCTTCTACAGCCCCAGCGTCCCCTGCCGGCCCGCGTCCTTTTCCACCGCCGCGCGCCGGAACCCGTCGTCCCGCCGCGCGGGCAGGCGGACGGCGCGGTCGTGGAGCAGCATCGCCTCCTCGATGGTGACGATCTGGATGCGGGGGACCGGGGCGAAGCCCGGCATCTCGAACTGACCGGCCCCGGCGGCTTCGGTCAGCATCGGGCGCGAGGGGGCGGCGAGCGTCAGGAACACCCCGATCTGCGCCCCCTCGCGCTCGATGACGCCGCGCAGGTCGCGGATCATCGACACGCCGACGTTGTCGCCCGCCTTGACGCTGACGATGGCGCGGCCTTCCGACTTCGCGCCGAACCACAGGTTGCCGTCGATCCCCTTGTCGGCCCCCTTCCGCGACAGGTTGCCGGGCTGGGCGGCGATCAGGGACAGCGCCCACTTCTCGAACTCGAAGTAGTACTTCGGATCGTCGCGCCCGCGCGCCGCAAGGTCGCGCGCGCCCTCGATGTCCTGCGGGGTGCCATGCGTGGTGAATTGCACCCCCGGGAAGGCGTCGCGCAGCCGCTTCTCGATCAGCCCGATGGCGAGGTGCGTGACGTCGATCCCGACCCACCGCCGCCCCAGCTTCTGCGCCGCGTGGACGGTCGTGCCGCAGCCGCAGAACGGATCGAGCACCACGTCGCCGGGGTTGGACGAGGCGTTCAGGATGCGTTCGAGCAGGGCCACAGGTTTTTGGGTGGGGTAGCCGAGACGTTCAGCAGCACTCGCATGAATGGGCGGAAGGTCAGACCATACATCAGTTGCAGGAACTCCTGGACTCTCATCCAGATAGATTTTCTTTCTGAGTCTGGCGTCCTCCTTCGCCGGGAAGAACAGTCGCTTTTCTTGGTCTAACTTTTTCATCACTTCCAACGAAACTTTCCAGCCGTTGGAATGGGGTTTGTAAGTTATCCCATTGCTTGCTGTGAAATCGTAGCGAAGGTTTGGCCGTACTCCCGGATTGACAAGATCGGATCGCCTAAATACTCGACCATCGGCATCGCGATGAACAAAGTGTTCTTTGACGTAAGCCTCGCTGTAGGGTGTAAAAACTGGGTTAAAAGTGACTCGTTCTGATTTTCCATAGCAGAATATCACATCATGTACAGACGCAACGCGCTGCGTTGCGTTTGAATGGGCACTAGTTCTTTGCCAAATTATTTCGTTTCTAAAAAAGACAGGACCGAACACCGCATCCAGCAAGATCTTCAGATAATGGCTCGCCGTCGGGTCGCAGT
>ERZ1066123.770-NODE-770-length-21658-cov-7.370782_pt1 | contig 21658 bp, 15 predicted proteins | sample MGYA00382770_ERZ1066123 | MGnify/ENA primary metagenome ERZ1066123 (study PRJEB33369, sample SAMEA5778353) | biofilm metagenome | biome: Industrial cooling water; feature: Water cooling tower basin; material: Biofilm | place: United Arab Emirates | collected...
CCGTGAACCCGTTCAGCCGTGACACCCCGGTGACACTGACGACGCCGACGGCCCCGGCCGGCACGTCGGCCCGGTCGCTGCCGAGCGTGACCGCGAAGTCCGGGGCGGCCGGGCGGACGGACAGGTGGTAGACCTCCGTCGGCCCGGTGAGGTAGTTGACGTGCTCGCACGCCGCCACGTAGTCGCCGTCGGCCGCCGGTGTGAACTCGACCCGCGTTCCCGGCTTCGTGGGGTCGGACTTCGCCAGTTCTTTTCCGCTCGAATCGAGCACCCGCACGTACACCTCCGCCGGCGAGTTGACCTCGGTCGTCAGCGCCGCCACGACGAGCTTTTGCCCCTTTTTGCCGGGGAACGCGAAGTGGTCGACGTCCTGCTTCCCCTCGAACTTCGCGGACACGCCGCCGGGAACGGGGAGCTTGTTGGCGGTCGCGGGGGTGTCGTTCGGCTCCTGCTCGACCGCTTCCGGACAGTCGCTGACCCGCACCGCGACCGGCCACCCGGACACGCCGCCGACCCGTTTCGGGGCGACCGTCACCGCGGACGCGAGCGGGTCGGCGACGGACACCGTCACCGGCTTCGCCCCGACCGCGTCCGGCCCGGCGAACCCGACCGGCGTCGACTTCCCCCGTTCGACGGCGAGCGGGAACGCGGTGGTGGCACCGGGGAAGTTCCCGACCCGCAGCCGGAACTCGCCGCTCTTGTAGGTGGAGTCGCGGAGTTCGACGATCACGTCGCCGTCCTTCGCCGGGGTGTGGGTCAGCCGGGCGTCGGACTGGAGGCCGGGGGTGTCGTCCGCGTACTGTCCGCCGAGTTCCTTGCCGTCCGCATCCCTCAGGATCAACAGCGGGTCGAGCGGCGACCCGAGCCGGCGGGCGAGTACCTCGAAGGTGACCGGAACGCCGGCCTTCACGGGCACCCGGAAGAAGTCCGCCGCGTCGGCGTCCGCCTTCCCGACGACGACGCACGCCCCCGTCACCGGCTGCGCCTTCCCCGGCGACCGGTTGTCCGCCACCTCCGCGACCTCCGGCAACTCGTCCACGCAAAGCGGCCGCAGGTTCGACACGCCCGCCTTCGTGACGACCCGCACCAGGTGCGTCCCGACCGCCGCGTCCGCCGGGAGTTCAACTTTGACCTTCAGCTTCGCGGGGTCCGTCTGCCCAGGGGGAACCGTGACCTTCGCGGGAAGCGACAGGTGAACGGCGGTCGCGTCGAGGAGGTTCGTCCCCGTGAGGGTGAGTTCGACGGCGGCACCGGGCTTCGCCCCGAGATTTACGGGAGAAGTGAGCGTCGGCGACTGCGCGGCCGCGAGCGGGGTGAAGGCAAGCCATCCGAGGAGCGGGAGAAGGCGGGGCATGGCGCGGCTCGCGGCGGATTCGCAACGGGTGTAGGATTCAGACTACACGCGCCGCCCGCACCCGGTTAGCCGCGAGGCGACGCCGAGCGGGGGCGCGGCGTTGCATCCCATCCGTGTCTGACGATCAGTCGACGAAGATGCCCCCGCGGAATTCGGGGTCGAAGGCGTAGAAGTCTTCCAGAAGGCTCAAGTCGGATGCCGTGAAGACGCGAACCCGCGGGCCGCCGCCGGTCCCTGCCCCGAGGATGATTTCATTCCGACCGTTCTGATTGGAATCCGCCTCGCCGACGCGGACGCCGCCGGTAAACGTCTCTTCGTAACCGAAGAACGAGCCGAGCAGCGCGGACCCGGCAATCTCCCCGTTCGATTCGAGAGAGTTCATCTGGGCTGTGTCGATCAGCTTCACGTGCGGGCTGCCGCCGGCCCCGGCACCTGTCACGACATCCGGGAGTCCGTCGCCGTTCAGGTCCGCGCCGACGCTGACGAATACGCCACCGGTGAAGTCGACCGAGTAGGCGAAGTAGCTCGCGAGCAATGCGGACTCGGCGATGACCCCGTTCGAGTCGACTTGCCGCAGGCTGGTGCCTTCGATCACTTTTACGTGCGGAGTGCCGCCTGCCCCGGCCCCGACGACCAGATCGACGAGCCCGTCGTTGTTCAGGTCGGCCGCGGCCACCGTGACCCCGCCGCGGAACGACGGGTCGAAGGCAAAGAAACTGGTCAGCTCGACGCCGGTCAGCCCGTCGAACACCTTGACGTTCGGTCCGCCGCCGGCCCCGGTTCCCGTGATGATCTCGGCGTAGCCGTCGCCGTTCAGGTCGCCACCCGTGACGAAGACGCCCCCGGTGAACGACACGTCGTAAGCGTAGAAGCTCAAGAGTTCCGACCCGTCAACGCCGCTGAACACCTTGACGTGCGGGGCCCCGCCGATGCCCGCGGCGGCGATGCCGTCGAACACGCCGTCCCCGTTCACGTCCGCGGTCCCGACGCGAACGCCGCCGGAGAAGCCGGGGAAGACGGCGGACTCGACCAAAAGCGTGCCGTCCGGGTTGTAGACTCGAACCGCCCCGCTCCCGCCCGGACCCTGGGACGCCGCGAGGACGGCCTTGGCCGCCAGGGCCTGTTGCGCCCCGATCGTCGGAGCGAACTGGCCGGCTGTGACAGTCGGGATGCCCGTGGTGACCGTCGGTCCGCCCGTGGTCGGGAAGAGGATCGGGGTGTTCGCGGGCGGGAGGAGGGGCGGGTTCAGCACGGGGACCGCGACGGGCGTGAGCGGCGGCACGAGCGGGGGGACCAGCGGCGGCGTCAGGGGCGGGATGATCGGAGGCGTCGGAAGGCCGAGGACCGCGTTGGAGAATTCCGAGGTGCCGCCGAGCGTCGGGGTGGCGGTCGCCGTGGCGAACAGCCCGACGAGACTGGACGGTGCCGTGAATGCAAACGTGCCGTTGCCGTTGCCGTCGGGAGTGACGTTGACCGAGCCGAGGTAGGTCTCCCCTTCCCCGAAGCCGGACGGGTCGCGGGCGGTGCTCGAGAAGAACTCCAGCCGGAGCGTCACGCCGGGGGTGCTGTTGACGGTCCCGAAGATCTGGTTGCCGATCACCGAGGTGATGACCGGGTAGTTCTGCAACTGGTTCGGCCCGGTGTCGCCGTCGAGGGGGTCGTTCGCCGTCACCCCGGGCACGCCCAAGTCGAAGCCCAGCGAGCCGTTCGAGAAGATCGAGTTGCCGAGCACCTGGACGCCCTGCGGAATTGAGGGGTTACTGCCCGAGGCGGGCGCGACGCGGACCCAGACCCCCTGCCGGCCGTTGAACGCGATCACGTTCCCCGTGCCGGTCGCCGTGCCGCCGACCGTGGTGCCGCTGCCGGTGATGAAAACCCCGACCGCCCCGTTTCCGAGCGCCGATCCGGTGGCGTCGGTGCCGATCCAGTTCCCCTGGATCAGCGTGCCCTGGGTGTCGCCGACGACGATCCCGGCCTGCCTGTTCCCGGACACGATGTTCCGGGTCGAAGGGTCGGTGCCCCCGATGGTGGTGTTCGAGGCCGTGTCATCGATGTTGACCCCGTTCAGGTTCGGGACGGCGACCCGGCCGCTGGCGTCCGTCCCGATCAGGTTGCCGCGGACGACGATGTTCGAGGTTCCGCTGCCGGTGATCCCAACGCCGACGCCCCTGATGTTCCCGGAAATGACGTTGGTGTCCTGCCCGAGGACCCCGCCGATGGTCGCACCCGTCGCCCCGCCATCGACTACCACGCCGTCGGTGCGGTTCCCTAGGACCGCTCCCGTCGCGCTGATGCCGATGTAGTTGCCTTGAATCACGGCCCCGGCGGCCGCCGGCCCGCTGACGACGATGCCGGCGTTGCGGCTCCGGACGACCGCCAGGTTGAGGATGCTGACGCTCGGCCCGGTGATGCGAAACGTCGTGTAGCCGGCCAGCACGAATGTTGGCGTCGGGGCGGACGGTGTGGTGTTGATCTGCGTGCCATCCGCACCGCCGTCGATCGTGATGACCGGCTTGCCGGCGAACCCGGCCCCGGTGCTCCCCGAGATGGCCACCCGCTTGGTGATCGCGTCCAGGTCGCTGGTGAGGGTAATCGTCCCGCTCAACCCGGTGAACCGAATCTGGTCGGTGAACGACCCGTAACCGGACGCGGTCACGTCGGCGTTCACGTTCGCCCCGAGGTTAATCGATTGGATCGCCTCACGGAGTGAGACGACCCCATCCACCGCCACCGTGTCGGCAAGCGTGCTGACGGTGATCGTGGCCGGGTTGCAACGGTCTTACAGTTTGTCCAACTGGAGCGCGGCCCGCAACGACCCAAGGCGACTCGTCCGGCGATTGAGATCTTTCGGCATGGGAAATCGACTCCAATTCGTTGGTGATGGTCAAGGCTGTCTGGCGGGGAACCCGGGGGTCTCGCAGAGGCGGCAGATAACGATAGACGGACATCCACCGCGCTTCCCACTCGAACCCCCTCGCTTACCCCACGAACACGCCGCCGGCGGGGTCGGGGTCGAAGGCGTTGAAGCCGGGCAACGCGGTCTGGTCGCCGAGGATTTCTTCCACGTCGTTGCCGGTCAGGCCGGGGCCGCCGCCGTAGCCGAGGAGGAGGCTCGGGGCGGCGGTGGTGCCGCCGAAGGCGACCCGCAGGCCGTTGCCGGCCCCGTCGAACGCGAAGAAGTCGGGGAAGCCCGCCGACGTGCCGGCTACGGTGAAGAACCGGGCGCGGGGGCCGCCGTTGCCCGGCCCGGTCGCTATGACCCCGTTCGACGCCGCGACGAACACCCCGCCCGTCACGGTGTCCTCGTAGGCGAGGAAGACCGCGATCGCCCCGGTGTCGATGCTGAAGACGCTGACTTCCGGCAGGCCGCCCGGCCCGCGGCCGGCGACGATGAAGCCGTCCGAATAGGCCACCGTTACGCCGCCGCGGAAGTCGGTGTCGGCGAACGCGAAGTAGCTCTGGACGGTGGCGAGGTCGGCGAAATCGAAGGCCCGGACCCGCGGCCCGCCGCCGACGCCCGCGCCGGTGATGATGTCGTTGTCGCCGTCGCCGTCCGCGTCGCCGACGGCGACGAACACGCCGCCGCGCTCGAACGCCTCGAAGGCGAAGAAGCTGCGGAGCACGGTTCCGGTCGCCCCGTCGAACACGACCACCCGCGGCCCGCCGCCCTGGAGTGCGCCGGTGACGATGTCTTCCACGCCGTCGCCGTTCAGGTCGCCGGTCGCGACGTTGACGCCGCCGGTGTAGGTGGCTTCGTAGGGGTTCAGCGCGAAGACCTCCGCCCCGGCGGGGTCGTACACCTTGACGACGCTCGCCTGCCCGGCCCCGGACCCGACCGCGGTGCGGAACGCGCTGGCCGGCGGCGGCGGGACGACGGGCTGGACCTCGAACGCGCCGATGTCGGTGGCCCCGTTCGAGCGGACGAAGGTTCCGCCGCGCTGGTCGGTGGCGAGGTTCAGCGGGTTCGAGCCGGCGTTGATCGCCGGGCTGCCGGCGAGCAGGGCGTGGGTGAACGTCGGCCCGCCGTTGTCCGCGAGCGGCCCGAGGAGGGGGTCGACGGGCGACGCCGCGGTGCCGACGAGGTCGCCGTTCGCGCCGTTCGTGAACCCCGTCGACCCGGTGCCGTCGCCGATCAGGTTGTTGCCGGCCGAGGTGAAGGTGCCGGACACGTCGGGGTTCGACCCGCCCGTAACCGTGTTCCCGGCGACGATGGTGCTGCCGACCGAGAACGTGCCGCTGGTGCCGCGGAACAGCCCGCCGCCGAGCGCGACCCCGGCGATCTGGTACGCCGCCCCGCTGGAAGCGGTCGCGGTCCCGGCGACGGCGTTGTTGAGGGTCACGGTCGAGTTGCGGACGGTCACGCCGCCGTAGGGGGCGTACACCGCGCCCCCCTGGGCGTCGCCGGCAACCGCCAGCGAGTTCACCTGGGTCGTCGTCGCGTCCCCGCCGCGGGCCTGGTTCCCGGAGACGGTGGAGTTGGTGAGGGTCAGCGACGCGCCGGCCTCCACGCTGGCCCCGCCGCCGAAGGCGTCCCCGCCGTACACCAGCCCGGCTCCGGTCACGTCCCCGCCGGTGACGATGTTGCCGGACACGGTCGTCCCGGTCAGCGTCACCGCCCCGCGGGTGAACAGGCCGCCGCCGGACCCGCCGTAGAAGATGACCCCGTTCGCCTGGTTGTTGGAAATCGTGCTGTCGGTGATCGTCGTCGTCGAGGACGTGAAGATCGCGATCCCGCCGCCCTGGGCCTGACCGAAAGGCGCGTTGACCCGGTTCCCGTCCACCCGGCTGCGGGTGATGGCGAGCGTCCCGCTGTAGGAGGCGAAGGAGATCCCGCCGCCGTCAACCGCGGCCGTGTTGTTGGAGATCACACTGTCGGTGATCGTCAGGGTCTGGAACCCGCCGATGAACGAGATCGCGCCGCCGGAGCCGCCGTAGCTCTGGTTGTTCGTCAACGTGGAGGCGTTGATGGTGAGCGTGCCGTTGTAAGCGGCAATCGCCCCGCCGCCGCCGTACCCGGACGGGACGAACCCGTTGGAGACGGTCAGGTTGTTCAGGGTCAGGTTCCCGCCCGACAGCACGTCGAAGATCCGGTCGGCGAACCCGCCGTACCCGCGGACGACGGTGTTCGCGGCCCCGGCCCCGGTGACGGTGAGGGTGCCGTAGCTGCTGGCCGACTGAACGTCCAGGTCGCCGAAGTAGGCCGCGTTCTCGCCGGCCCCGCCGTAACTCAGGTTGAACGTCCCCGCCTGCAGGGTGATCGTGTCGTCGACGGATGTCTGGTTCGCCGCCACGACCGCGGACCGCAGGTTTGTCATAAGGAACGGGTTCCCGGCCGAACCGTCCCCGCCGATCGGGGTGAGGCTGACCGAGCCGTCGATGAGGTTCTGCACGGCGTAGAACGCCGGCACGTCGCGGGCTTCGAGTTGTTCCGGCCGCAGGCGGACGGTGTTGGCGGCGAACGGGCGACGCAGGGCCACGGCAGACTCCAGGCTGGGGAGTGGGGACGGAATCCCGAGTCTAGACAGTCTGCGCAAGCGGGGCAAGAAAACAACCGGCTCCGGCCGCGTTCACGAAACCTTCGCCCGCGGCAGGCCCAGCGGAAGCAGCGGGTTCGGAAGCAGGAAGGATTCCGGTCGTGCCGGGCACATGCCGCACGCGGCTTCGTGCTCCCGGTTGAAGAAGGCGTCCAGCTCGGCGTTCGTGCAGTCCGGCGACAGCGGCCGGTACTGCAAGTAGGGCGACCACTTCTCGGACAGCCCGTACTTCGCGTGCTGCATCGGCAGGTACGCGAGCGGGGCGCACTTCCAGAGCTTGCCCTCGAACAGTTGCGTACAGAACTTCGAGTCGCAGTGCTCCCAGCTCGACCGCGGGTCGCCGTCGGCGAACGGCTCCAGGTCCGCCCCGGTGCCCCGGTACGTCCGCTTCCACATGCCGACCGCGTCGTACCGGAACCAGTTCAGCCCGTGCGCGGCGCGCCACCGCGCGAGGGTGTCGAGGCCCGGCTGCACCTTCGCCGCGTACTCCGGGTCCGGGTGGTGGACGGACACGTAGACGGCCGCGTCCGGGTCGTCCCCGAGGACTTTGCCGAGGTCCGGGTGGCGGTGCAGGAAGAACCCGTTGGTGACGAGCCGCAGGTGGGCGGTCGGCCAGTGCCGGCGGGCGAGGCGGACGAACCCGGTCAGGTCCGGGTGCAGGGTCGGCTCCCCCCCGAGGACGGAGAACGTCTGCGGCGACAGCCGGCGGTCCCAGGCGCTCATCCAGGCGGCCGCGTCGTCGAGCGACACGAACCCCTTGTGGAGCTGGTTGGAGTAGTGCGTGCAGCTCTCGCACCGCAGGTTGCAGGCGTGGGCGGCGTGAATCTCCAGGTTGCGGACACCGCGCACGGCCACGGGCGACCTCCGACGGACACTCATACCGATGGCGTGGAGTGGTTTTCGTCCCCTCTCCCCGGCGGGGAGAGGGGTTGGGCGTGAGCGGATACCTTTACCCGTTCGCTATCACGGATTGGGGCTTGCGGTTCACCCCTCACCCCCCGGCCCCTCTCCCCAACGGGGAGAGGGGAGCAAGAATCAGGAATCCTGGCGATTCCGTGTCACACCTTCCCGGTAACCGCCGCCGCGAGCCGGTCCACGTCCTTCGCGATCGTGAACCGGGCCATGCGAAACTCCGGAGCGGACAGGGCGCAGCCAGCCTACGACTTCCCCGGCCGCGGCACAACGCGGTTCCGCAGCGTGCCGAGGCGTTCGACCGTCAGTTCGACCGCGTCGCCGGGCTTGAGCCAGCCGCCGACGGCGTCGGGGGTGAGTTCGAGGATGCACCCGGTGCCGACGGTGCCGGACCCGAGCACGTCGCCGGAGCGGAGTTCGGTGTCCCGGCTGGCGTGGGCGAGGAGCTGCGGCCAGGTCCAGTGCATCGCCCCGGCGTTCCCCCGGCTGTACTCCTTGCCGTTCACGGTGGCCGTCATTTCCAGGTACAGTCGGCCCTCCCGGTAGGCGTCTTTCAACTCCCCGAACGGGACGAGGTGCGGGCCGAGGGACGTGGCAAAGTCCTTCGACTTGCTCGGCCCGAGGCCGACGGCCATTTCCGCCCGCTGGAGGTCCCGCGCGGACCAGTCGTTCATCACGCAGAACCCGGCGACGCAGGCCATCGCGGAGTCGTCGGCCGGCAAGTTGGACGCGGCGGTGCCGATCACGCAGGCGAGTTCGAGTTCGTAGTCGAGGGCCTCGCTGCCGAACGGGGCGAAGACGGGGTCGCCGTCGCCGACGACCGCGACGGGGTTGGAGAAGTAGAAGACCGGCACGTCGTACCACTGCGGGACCATCGCCAGCCCGCGGTGCCCCCGGCACGTCTTGACGTGCTGCTCGAAGGCGTAAAAGTCCCGCAGCGACGCGACCGGGGGTATCGGCAAGGGCATGGGGCTTACTCGAAGATGTCCGCGACGCGGCAGCGGAAGCCGGGCAGTTCGGGGTCGCCGGACAGATCCTGGTCGGTGTTGAACAGGACGGGCTTCGCCCCCGGGCGGTGGACGGTCACGGTTTCCTCGTACGGGTCCACGATCCAAACGAGCGGGACGCCGCAGTCGAGGTACTCTTCGGTCATCACGACGACATCCTGGTGCTTGTCGTGGGGTGACAGCACCTCGACGGCGAGGACCGGCTGGCCGTCGACGTAGCTAGCTTTCTTGCCCGTGGCCGCCGCTTGTTCCGGGGTCGACAGGGCCACGTCGATCCCCACGTTCGTGTCCGGATCCTTCCGGATGCGGAAGTACGCCTCGCCGCCGTAAATCTTCCCACGAGGTTCGGGCCGAGTGCGAAGCCAGTTGTTGAGGAGTGTGCCGACCGTCATCACGGTTCGGGAATGGCTCGGGTTCCGCTTGGTCACCTTCGACTCCCGGAGTTCGCCACGGAACAGCCACCGGTCGACCTTCTTGCTGGGCCGCATTGCGAAGAGTTCGTCGCTGTTCATCGCGACGATTGTCGGCTTGGCAGTCATCGAAGCCCCTCCTTCACCTGAGGGTAGTTTACCGCATTCCGGAACCCCGGGGTGCGGGCCGGGGCGAATCCGAAGAGCGGGCTCGTCGTCGAGCGCGAGCGCGGAGGAGCTTCGAGACGGGAAGTGGCAGCTCTCGGCCGTCACGGCTTCGCGGGGCGGTCCGACTGGAGTGCGAACGCGAGCCGGTTGTCCCCGGCGACGATGACCTGTCGCAGGGTCGTCGCGGCGTTGTACTTCGCGGGGATGACCGGGACGCGCTCGTCGATCTCGCCGGTGCCGTCCGTGCTGGCGAGGCTCCGGACGCGGCGGCCGGTCTTCTTCGCGCACTGGATCTCGACCTTGTACTCGCCGGGGGACGGCCCGTTCGCGGTGCTCAGTTCGAAGGTGCCGTCGTCCCGGATGAGACCCTGCGCCTGCAACTGGCCGACGGCGAGCGGCACGAAGACGATCGTGCCGGCGGGGGCGGGTTCGCCGTCGAGCGTCACCCGGCCGCCGACGCTGGCCCGCGGCGGGTTGGGGCCGGCGGCCGGGTGCCCGCACCCGAGCCCCCCGGCGAGCAGACCCAGAACGAACAACGCACGGAGGAATTCGGACGTCATGGTCGGCCTCACGGGAGTTGGGCGGGTTCGCCCCCGGCGGGGCTGGCGGCGGCCTGCCAGGCGACCGCGTCGACATTGTCCGCCACGAACCGGATCGAGCCGTCCAGCATCATCACGCCGACGCCGCCGAGGTGGTGGCTCTTGGCCGTGAGCTGGTACTCGCCGAAGTTCCCGGTCGACACGCACGGCGTCTTCGCGTCGCCGTTGCACCGTTCCGTCAGGTCGCTGACGGTCGCGTTCGGCAGGTAGTCGTGCGTGTACTGCACGCACCCGGTGTCCGCGAACAGCGCCCCGCGGGAGTCGTTCTTCGGGGACTTGCGGATCTCCGACACCCCGGCCGTGTTCGACGTGCCGTCCGTGATGCTCTCGATCTTCACGAACCCCGCGTGGAGGAACGGCCCCTTGACGGTCAACAGCGTCTGGTTGCTCGCCGGGAACGCCCGGACCCACTTCCCGATGCCCGTGTTCGCGACGTAGTTCCCGCGGAAGCCGAAGTCCTGCGCGGCGTTCGAGATGGGAGCCTCGACGTCCGACGGGCACAGGAACACGGGCATCCGGAACCCGCGGACGGTCTGGTTCTGGGCCATCCACCAGCTCTTCGTGTGGTCGAACTTCTGGTACTCGTTGTCCAGTTCGAGGAACGGCAGGATCGGCTTGATCCACGACCCGTACAGCTTGGTGTCGGTCGCGTCCTCGGCGATCTGGCCGTGCGGGAACCGGCCGAAGGTCGAGTGGTGGTTGTGCAGCGCGAGGCCGATCTGCTTGAGGTTGTTCTGGCACTTCGAGCGGGCCGCCGCCTCCCGGACCTTCTGCACCGCCGGGAGCAGCAGCCCGATCAGGATGGCGATGATCGCGATCACGACCAGCAGTTCGATCAGCGTGAAGCCGCGGCGGGAGTACGACATGGAACCTGCCCCCGGAGAGTGGAGTGGAGCCGACTGGAGCGATCCGGCCTGAGTGAGGGGGCGAAGGGTGCGAGCCTGCCCGATTGGGATCGTAAGCCCCGATTCTTGCTCTGTCATTGAGCTTTTCCGGATGGTTGCTGAGATTTTTCGTCGCGCCCCGCGGTGTGGCCGAACTGGTACACTGGGGCGGCCAACACGGCGCGGGAGGGGGTCGCCATGCCTCGGCGGCGGCGGGTCGCGTTACTCGTGGAATCGTCCCGGTCCTACGGCCGCGGGCTGCTCCACGGGCTCGCGGAGTACGCCCGCGTCCACGACGGGTGGACGGTCTCCCTCGACGACCGGGGGCTGAGCGAGGAGGTGCCGGGGTGGCTGCGGGCGTGGCACGGGGACGGCGTCATCGCCCGGATCGAGTCCGAACAGCTGCTGGCGGTGGTCCGCCAGCTCGGGCTGCCGGTCGTCGACCTCCGCGGCCTGTACCGCGCGCCGGACCTGCCGCTCGTCGAGACGGACGAACCCCGCGTCGTCCGGCAGGCGTACGACCACCTGGTCGACCGGGGCGTCCGGCGGTTCGCGTTCTGCGGGTTCGAGGGGACCAACTACTCGGACGTCCGGTGCCGCCTGTTCGCGGACCTCGCGGCCGAGCACGGCGGGTGCGTCGTCTACCGCCCGCCGACCCGCCCGCGGCGGGGGCTGACGGTCGAACTGGAGCAGGCGAACATCGCGTTCGAGACGCACCTCGCCGACTGGCTGGTCGGCCTGCCGAAGCCCGTCGGCATCATGGCGTGCAACGACATCCGCGGGCAGCAGGTGCTCCGGGCGTGCCGGCTGACCGGGCTCGGCGTGCCGGACGAGGTCGCGGTGGTCGGCGTGGACAACGACGAACTGCTGTGCGAGTTGTGTACCCCCGCCCTGTCGAGCGTGGTTCCCGACACCCGCCGGATCGGGCTCGAAGCCGGGGCGCTGCTCGACGGGTTGATGGCCGGCCGCGGCCGGCCCCCCGCCCCGGTGTTCGTGCCGCCGCTCGGGGTGATCGGTCGGCGGTCGACGGACCTGGTTCCCGGTGCCGGCCCCGAGGTGATCGCCGCGGTGCGGTTCATCCGGGAGCACGCCCGGGACGGGATCGACGTCGCCGACGTGCTCGCCCGGGTCCGGTGCTCGCGGAGCACCCTGGAACGGGGGTTCGCCCGGCACGTCGGCCGCAGCCCCAAGGCCGAGATCAACCGCGTCCGGGTGGAACGGATCCGACAGCTCCTGCGGGAAACGGACTACTCGCTCGCGCGAATCGCCGAGATGACGGGGTTCGAGCACCCGGAGTACCTGAGCGTCTTCTTCCGGCGCGAGACCGGGCAAACGCCGGGGGACCACCGGGCGCGGTCGGGCGACCGGCGGCCTCCGCCGGTCACCGGGGCGGGTCGGCCGGGCCGAAGTTGATCCGCTCCCGCTCCACGACCAGCGGCCGGTTCTGGACGTACGTGTGGATCGCCCCGATGTACTCGCCCAGCACGCCGAGGAAGAACAGCTGCACGGACGCGAAGAAGAAGAACGCGATGAGCAGCGGCGCGGTGCCGAGGGTGAAGTACTCCCACAGGACGAGCTTCGCGAGCAGGTAGGCGAACGCGACGAACAGGCTGCCGAGGCTCATCACGAACCCGCTCATGGTCATCAGCCGGAGCGGCACCTTGGAGTGGTTCGTGATCCCGAGCATGGCCTGCTCGTACAGCAGGTAGAAGTTGCTCTTCGTCACCCCGAACCGGCGGAGCGGCTGGCGGAACGGCACCCGGGCCAGCGGCAGCCCGACCTCCGCGACCAGCCCCCGGAGGTACGGCGACGGGTCGTTGAGCCGGCGGAAGATGGCCAGGAACTTCCGGTCGTACAGCCCGAACCCGGTGACGTGCCGGGGCAGGTGGACCGACGACAGCTTCGCCACCAGCCAGTAGTAGAAGCTCCGCACGCGGTACATGAGGGGATTTTCTTCGGACTGGATCTTCTCGCCGAGCACCACGTCGTTGCCGGCCTCCCAGAGCCGAAGGAACTCGGGCAGCAGTTCGGGGGGGTCTTGAAAGTCCGCGGCCATCAGGATCGCGGCGTCGCCGTCCGCCTGCTGGAGGGCGTGCATCGGCGACCGGACCCAGCCGAAGTTCCGGGCGTTCAGAATGACCCGGACGGCCGGGTCGCCCGCGGCGAGCGCCCGCAACTTGGCCGCGGTCGAGTCCGTCGAGGCGTTGTCGATGAAGAGGAAGTCGAAGGCGTAGTTCGACTCCTTGCCCAGGAGGCCCTTCAGCGCCTCGTACAGCGGGCCGACGTTGTCCTCTTCGTTGTAACACGGGACGACAACGGTCACCCGCTTCCGGGGCACGGCCTGGTCGGTCATGGCGCATCCAGTCGGAGGACGGTCGGTGCGGGTAGCATAGTTCGGAATCGCGCCGGTGCAATCCGCGGGCTCGCTGGCTAACGGGGCGGTCGCGTTCTAGATTGGGAAGCGTCTCACTCGACCCGACCCGACGCTTCCGCCAGGGGTTCCATGACCGCGTCCCCCCTCGACCACTGGGCCGAGTTCTCGGCCGGCCGGCTGGCGAAGCCGGACTACATCGCCCGGATGCACGACGCCGCCAAGCTCCTCTTCGCCTACGCCGACTTCCTCCCCGGCTCGGGCGTCGACCGGATCGAGGTCCACCCCGGCGACGTCCAGGTCGTCTGCGGCAAGGCCCGCTTCTACCTCACCCGCGACGACGTCCGCCAGCCCCAGATGGAGGCGTTGAACTTCCGCGGGTTCGAGCCGCACGAGTGGGACGTGTTCCTCCGCGCGATCCCGCCCGGCGCGACGGTGTTCGACGTCGGCGGGAACATCGGGTGGTACGCGGTGCGGATCGCCGCCGAGATCCCCGGCGTGACCGTCCACTCGTTCGAGCCGGTGCCGCACACGTTCGCCCAGCTCGAACGCAACGTCCGGCTCAACGCCCTGTCCGGCGTGACGCTCTACCCGTTCGGGTTCTCGGAGCAGGACGGCGACGCCGAGTTCTACTTCTCCCCGACGCTGACCGGCGCGGCGTCCGCCGCCAACACGCAGAACCTCGACGCCGGGTGCCGGGTGTCGGTGAAACTCCGCACGCTGGACGGGTTCGTCCGGGAAACCGGGCTCGTCCCCGAGTTCGTGAAGTGCGACGTGGAGGGGGCGGAACTGTACGTCGTCCGCGGCGGCCGGGAGACGCTGCGGTCGGCGAAGCCGGTGCTGTTCCTCGAACTGCTCCGGAAGTGGGCCGCGAAGTTCGGCTACCACCCGAACGAGGTCATCGACCTGCTCGCCGCCGACGGGTTCCGCTGCTTCGAAGTGTCCGACGCCGGCCCCCGCCCGATCAAGCAAGTCACGGACGCGACGGCCGCGACGAACTTCGTGTTCCTGCACCCCGACAAGCACCCCGAACTCATCGCGGAATGGAGCCGAGCATGACGGCCAAAGTCAGCGACCTGATCGCCGAGGCCCTCGCGGAGCGCGGCATCGCGCGGGCGTTCGGCATCTCCGGGGCCGGGAACCTGCACCTGTTCGACTCGATCGCCCGGCGGGGGGCGACGGACCTCGTCTGCACCCACCACGAGCAGGCGGCGGCGATGGCGGCGCACGGCCACCACTTCGCCACCGGCCACCCCGCCGCCGCCGTCTTCACCACCGGGGGCGGCGCGGCCAACGGGTTCACCGGCGTCCTCGGCGCGTTCATGGACTCCGTCCCCATGATCGTGCTGTCCGGGAACGAGAACTCCAAGTACACCCGGCCCGACAACCCGCTGCGGATCTACGGCGTGCAGGGGTTCGACGTCGTCTCGGCCGTCCGCGGCATCACGAAGTACGCCGCCCGGCTCATGGACCCGACGCGGGTGAAGTACGAACTGGACAAGCTCTTTTACCTCGCCACGAAGGGCCGGCCAGGGCCGGTCTGGCTCGACGTGCCGATGAACGTCCAGTCCGCGCAGGTCGACCCCGCGAAGCTGGCCGCGTTCGACCCCGCGACGGACCCGGAGGCGGCCGCCCACGACGCGGCGCTGGCCCCGGCGTTCCCGTCCGAGAAGCTCGACGAGATCCTCGCCGGGCTGCGGGCCGCGAAGCGGCCGGTCGTGTGGCTCGGCCAGGGCATCCGGCTCGCCCACGCCCAGCACCTCGTCCCCGAGTTGTTGCGGCTGTTGCGGGTGCCCTACCTCACGTCGTGGAGCGGCAACGACCTGATCGACTCCGGCCACCCGCTCGCGTTCGGCCGGGCCGGGGTGTACGGCCACCGGTGCGGGAACTTCGTCCTCCAGAACGCGGACTTCCTGCTCGCCGTCGGCACCCGGCTCGCCGTGCCCCAAGTCGGGTACGACATTTCCGAGTTCGTCCGCGCCGGGAAAGTCGCCGTCGTGGACGTGGACCGGGACGAACTCGCCAAGTACCGCGAGCGCTACGACATCCCCGTCCAGGCGGACGCGGGAGCGTTCCTGACCGCGCTGCTGGAACGCCTGCGAAGCTCGGAGGTCACCGCCCCGGCGGCGTGGCTTTCCCAGTGCGACCGGTGGCGGTCCACTTACCCGACGGTCGGCCCCGAGCACGCCGACGCGGACGGGTACATCAACGGCTACCGGCTGATGCGGCACATCGAGAAGGCGCTGAAGCCCGACCAGGTGATCGTCACGGACGCCGGCACCGCCGCGATGGCGACGTTCGCCGTGCTGCGGGTCAAGCCCCCGCAGCGGCTCGGGTACTCGATGGGCCTCGGGGAAATGGGCTGGGGCCTGCCCGCCGCCGTGGGGGCGTCGTTCGCGACCGGCCGCGGCGAGGTGCTGTGCATCAACTGCGACGGCAGCATGATGTTGAACCTTCAAGAACTCCAGACGATCGCGCACCACAAGCTGCCGGTCAAGATCCTCGTCATCAGCAACGAGGGCTACCTCTCGATCAAGCTGTCGCAGCGGAACCTGTTCGACGGCCGGCTGGCCGGGTCGCACCCCGCGTCGGGCGTGTCGTGCCCGCGGTTCGCCGGCATCGCCGCGGCGTTCGGCATGGCGTCGTTCGAGGCCCGCACCTACGACGAGGTCGACGCCGTGCTGCCGCGGGTGCTCGCCCACGACGGCCCGTGCATCTGCGAGATCTTCACCCACCCGGACCAGCCGTTCGTGCCCAAGCTGGGCGTCGCGCTGGGGCCGGACGGCGTGCTGGTGTCGCCGCCGCTCGAAGACCTGGGGCCGATGCTCCCCCGCGACGAGCTCCGCCAGAACATGCTCATCGGCATCCACCCGAAGTCCGAGCGGATCGGGTGAATGCCGTGCAGAACCCCGTCATCCTCGAAGACCTGGAACGGATCGCCGCCGCGCCGCTGCCGTGGGACCGGTTCGCCGGGACGACCGTGCTCGTCACGGGGGCGAACGGGTTCCTGCCCGCGTACCTCGTCGAGACGCTGCTGCACCTGAACGACTCCCGCCGTGCGAACGTCCGCGTCGTCGGGCTCGTTCGGAGCGTGAAGCGGGCCGCCGACCGGTTCGCCGTTCACGCCGGTCGCACGGATCTAACTCTCGTCGAACACGACGCCTCGCAACCCTACCCCACGGCCGGCCCCGTTGACTGGATCGTCCACGCGGCGAGCCCGGCAACGCCCTCCTCCTACCTCGCCGACCCCGTCGGCACCGTCGCGCCGAACGTCGCCGGGACGCACCACCTGCTCACGCTGGCCCGCGACAAGCAGTCCGCCGGGTTCCTGTTCTTCAGTTCCGGCGAGGTCTACGGGCCAACGCCCGCGAGGGTGCCAACGGCCGAATCCGACTACGGGCCGGTCGACCCGCTCGACGTGCGGTCGGTCTACGCGGAAGGAAAGCGGGCCGGCGAGACGCTGTGTGCCGCGTTCGCCCGCCAGTACGGGGTGCGGGCCACGGTCGTCCGGCCGTTCCACACCTTCGGCCCCGGCATGCGGCTCGACGACGGCCGCGTCTTCGCCGACTTCGTGCGCGACATCTGCGACCGGCGCGACATCGTGATGAAGAGCGCCGGCCTCGCGACCCGGGCCTTTACGTACCTCGCCGACGCCACCGCCGGGTTCTTCACCGTGCTGCTGAAGGGCGAGCCCGGCGCGGCGTACAACGTCGCGAACGACGGCGGCGAACTGTCCATTGCCGGCCTCGCGGACCTGCTCGCCGCGACGTTCGCCGACCGCGGCATCGCCGTCCGCCGGGCCGAGCCGACCGCCGCCGAACTCGCGGTGACGAGCAAGCTGCAGCGGAGTTGCCCGGACGTGTCCCGGCTGCGGGCGCTCGGGTGGGTCCCGGAAACGTCGGTCGCGGACGGGTTCGTCAGGACGGTGCGGTCGTGCGAGTGGCGGCCCGCGTGAAGTCCCGGATCGTGTCGACGACGAACGTCAGCATCTCGGCGGTCAGGCCGGGGTAGACGCCGACCCAGAAGACGCGGTTCATCACGAAGTCCGTGGTCGCCAGGTCCCCGACGACCCGCTTCGGCACGTCCTGGTACGCCGGCTGGCGGACGAGGTTGCCGCCGAAGAGCAGCCGCGTGCCGATCTTCTTCGCGTCCAGGTGGCGGGTCAGCGCGTCGCGGGTGAACGGGGCCGTCGGCCGCACCGCGAGCGGGAACCCGAACCAGCTCGGCTCCGAGTTCGGCGTCGGCCGGGGCAGGACGAAGAACTCGTCCAGGTCGCGGAGCGAGTCCAGCAGGAACTGGAAGTTCCGCCGCCGGGCCGCGACGAATCCGTTCAACTTCCCGAGCTGGCTGAGCCCGACGGCGGCCTGCATGTCGGTCGCCTTCAGGTTGTACCCGACGTGGCCGTAGGTGTACTTGTGGTCGTACCCGCACGGCAAATCCCCGAGCTGCCAGGCGAACCGCTTGCCGCAGGTGTTGTCCTTGCCGGGGGCGCACCAGCAGTCGCGGCCCCAGTCGCGGAACGACTCCGCCAGCGTCTTCAGGTTCGGCCGGCTCGTCATGACGGCCCCGCCCTCGCCCATCGTGATGTGGTGCGCGGGGTAGAAGCTGCACGTCGCCAGGTCGCCGACGGTCCCGACGGGCTTGCCGCCGTGGGTCGCGCCGAGGGCGTCGCAGCAGTCCTCGACGAGCCAGAGGTCGTGCTGTTTGGCGAACGCCGAGACCGCCGTCAGGTCGAACGGGTTGCCGAGCGTGTGCGCGATCATGACCGCCCGCACCCGCGGCCCCATCGCCGCGTCCAGTTGGGACACGTCGACGTTCCAGGTGCCGGGCTCCACGTCCACGAACACGGGGACGAGCCCGTTCTGGATCGTCGGGTTCACCGTGGTCGGGAACCCGGCCGCGACGGTAATCACCTCGTCGCCCGGCTTCAGGCGGCGGTCGCCGAGTGTCGGCGAGGTCAGGCAGGACAGCGCGACGAGGTTCGCGGACGAGCCGGAGTTCACGAGCAGGGAGAACCGGGTGCCGAAGACTTTCGCGAAGTCCGCCTCGAACCGGTCCGCGAACCGGCCGGCCGTCAGCCAGAAGTCGAGCCCCGAGTCGACCAGCGCGGACACGTCGGCGGCGTCGAACACCCGACCCGAAACGGGGACCGGAGATTGCCCCGGAACGAACGGCTTCGCCGGGAAGGCCGCGGCGTGGTAGTCCGCGACGAGGCCGAGGATTTGTGCCCGCAGGGCGGCCGCGTCAGCGCTCATCGCGGAGATACTCCGTGTACCAGTCGACCGTCCGCCGCAGGCCCTCGTCGAGGTCGAACAGCGGAGCCCACCCGAGCCGGGTCCGGGCCTTCGCCGCACTGAGGTACTGGTGGCGGATCTCGTTCGACGCCTCGTTCCGCACGTCGGGGGCGAGGTCCGACCCCATCCGCTGTCGGATCTGTTGCACCAGGTCCAGCACGGTGACCTGGAGTTCGTTCGAGAAGTTGAACGCTTCGCCGGCCAGGGTGGGGTCGGCGGCCAGTTTCTCCGCGAGGAGCATGTACGCGGCCGCCCCGTCCTCGACGTAGAAGTAGTCGCGGATGAACAGGCCGTCCGAGCGGATGACGGGCCGCTCGCCGCGGACGAGGGAGCGGATCGTGCCGGGGACGATGCGGTTCCAGTTGAGGTCGCCGCCGCCGTAGAAGTTGCCGCACCGGGTGATCGTGACCGGCAGCCGGAACGTGTGGGCGTAGGACTGCGCGATCAGGTCCGCGCACGACTTGGAGGCGTCGTAGGGGTGCTTCCCCTGGAGCGGGGCGTCTTCCGTGTACGGGAGAACCGGCTGGTCGCCGTAGGCCTTGTCGGACGACGCGAACACGACCTGCTTCACGAGCGGCGACCGGCGGCAGGCTTCGAGCAGCGCCCAGGTGCCGCGGACGTTGGCGTCGAACGTCGAGACGGGGTTGCGGTTGGCGGTGCCGACGATCGTCTGCGCCGCGAGGTGGATCACGGTGCGGATTTCGTGCTCGTTGAGGGTCCGTTCGAGCAGTTCTTGATCCGTCACGTCGCCGCGGACGACGGTCATCCGGGCGAGCGCCCCGGACCGGACGAGTTCGCACCGGGGCACCCAGTCGCGGATCAGGCCGACGACCTCGGCCCCGGCGTCGAGCAGCCGGCGGACGAGCCAGGACCCGACCAGCCCGGTCGCGCCGGTGACGAAGACGGGCCGGTCCCGCCAGAAGTCCGGAGTCATGGTCAGTCCCACACCTTCCACGGGGCCCGCCCGCTCGCCCACATGTCGTTGAGCGCTTTGTACTCCCGGTAGGTGTCCATGGCAAAGAAGAACCCGTCGTGCCGGTAGGCCATCAGCTGCCCCTCGGCGGCGAGGCGTTCCAGCGGCTCGCGTTCCAGCACGCAGTCGTCCCCGGTGAGGTAGTCGAGGACTTTCGGCTCGAAGACGAAGAACCCGGCGTTGATCCAGCCGTCGGACTGGGGCTTCTCGGCGAACCGCTCGACGCGGCCGGCGTCGTCCAGGTCGAGCACGCCGAACCGGGACACCGGCTGGACGGCGGACACGGTCGCGAGCTTGCCGTGGCTGCGGTGGAAGGCGAGCACCTTCGCCACGTCGATGTCGGCGAGGCCGTCGCCGTAGGTGACCATGAACGGCCCGCCGGCGAGGTACTTGGCCGCCCGGCGGACGCGGCCGCCGGTCAGGGTGTCGGCCCCGGTGTCGGCGAGGGTGACCCGGAAGTCCTGCTCCCGGTGGGCGTTGTGGTACGCGATCTGGTGGAGCTGGCCGAGGCTGACGGTAAAGTCGTTGTTCATCGCCTCGTAGTTCAGGAAGTAGTCCTTGATCGTGTCGCCCTTGTACCCGAGGAGCATGACGAAGTCCCTCAGCCCGTGGGCGGCGAAGATCTTCATGACGTGCCAGAGGATCGGCCGGCCGCCGACGTCGACCATCGGCTTCGGCCGGTACTCGGTCTCCTCCCGCAGCCGGGTGCCGAGCCCGCCGCACAGGATGGCTACTTTCATCGCGGTCTCCCGAACCCACACGAACCCCCGCCCCGCCGCCGCCACCGTACTATAACTTACCGATCTCGCGGCGGACCCGAAGGGCACCAGGAAAAAGGGCGAATCCGATGCGTTCCGGAACCCGGACGGTGGGGCTGGTCGTGGGGCTGGTGCTGGCGCTGATGGCGTACGGCAAGGCGTTCCAGCTTTCCCGGGGCGGGAACGTGTGGGAGCCGGTCGCGGTGGCCGTCACCCCCGCCCCCGGCGGGCCGCCCCCGGACGCCACGCTGTACATCTCCGACCTGTCCCAGTGGCAGCCGGTGGACGCGGACGTCGACGACCCCGGCCGGTGGACGGTCGTCGGGCACTGGGTGACCGGACTGCGGCTGGTCGTGCCGGAGGACCAGTGGGACCGGGTCGGAGGGGTGGCGGTCCGGTACGGCGACCGCGTCGCCGGGGTGTCGGCGGCGGACGCCCGGCGGCACCGGACGACCGAGCCGGAGGCTCTGGGGAAGGACGGCCGGACGGTGCTGGTCGACCTGACCCCGGCGCTGCCGGCCCCGACGTCGCGGGTGCCCGCCTACGCGGCCGTCCGGAACTGGCCGGGGGACGGCCGGGTACTCGTCCTCCACGGCGCGGACGTGGCGGCGCAAGCGGCGGCCCTCGGGCTGCTCGCGGGGGCGTTCGCGGCGGCCCGGCGGACCCGGTTCGCGGACCTGGCGCGGGCCTGGCTCGCCCCGGCCGGGGAGTCGGCCCCGCCCCCCGGCGGGCGGGGCTGGGACGCCGTCGGCGTCCTGTTCCTGGCCGGCGGGCTGGCCACCCTGGAGGCCCGCCAGCCGTACTACTTCACGCGGGACGACGTGGCCGTCGCCGAGGTGCCCGTGTACGTGTTCGGCCTCCGGTCGGTCTGGGCCGGGGCCGTCCCGGAGTACGACCCGTTCCTGCACCTCGGGTCCGCGCACGCCTCCACGGGGATGATGCAGTTCACGTACCTGCCGAGCTACCTCGCCTACGCGGCGGCCCGGCACGGCCTCGGGGACGACCTGCTGTTCGCGGAGGTCTCGGCCGTCCTGCACCTGGTCGCGGGGTACGGGCTGACCCGGCTGCTGGCGCGGCGGGTGGGCATGGGGCCGCTGCCGGGGGTGCTGGTCGCCCTGTCGTTCGCGTTCGCCGGCGCGGTCCTGATCATGGGCCGGTCGTGGCACACGTTCGTGGCCACCGCGGTGTGGATGCCGGCCCTCGCCCTGTCCCTGGCGGCCCTGTCGACCGGCCGGGTCGGGTGGGCGTGGGTCGTCGGGACCGGGGCGGCGGTGGGCGGGTACTTCCACGCCGGGTTCGCGCAGAACGCGGCGTTCGGGTGCGGGTTTTTACTGCTCGGGGTCGGGTACCAGTGGGCAGCCGGTCGGGTGCCGGGCCGGCAGGCGGTGCTGCTC
>ERZ1066123.771-NODE-771-length-21647-cov-13.500232_pt1 | contig 21647 bp, 17 predicted proteins | sample MGYA00382770_ERZ1066123 | MGnify/ENA primary metagenome ERZ1066123 (study PRJEB33369, sample SAMEA5778353) | biofilm metagenome | biome: Industrial cooling water; feature: Water cooling tower basin; material: Biofilm | place: United Arab Emirates | collected...
AGCAACGCCATCCGTGAAGCGGCTGCCAACAAGAATGCCTGGGCCAACATTCCGTAGCGCTCCAACCGCAAGCAGCGCTTTGCATTCTGGGGCTGGCTCTATCGGCAACGCAATCTCGTCGAACGCTTCTTCAACCGCATCAAACACTTCCGGGGCATTGCCACGCGCTACGACAAGTGCCCCAAAAACTACCTCGCCGCCGTCAAACTCGTCTGCACTAGCATCTGGTGCACCGCGTAATGAGTCTACGGCCTAAGGGACAACGATACTCGCGGCTGCCAATGGTTCGAAGACTAATGCTGCACTCGGCCCAACTGTGGCATTCTCCACTATGCTATTGGCAGACGACAAGCCCACCGATTAACGGATTGTTTGCCGCGGTTGCCCTATTATTAGCAGCATGTTTCGCGCGCTCTCATATCTAATTCCTGCTCAATCTTCATGCGAGCTCCGCGAGCAGGCAGTGACGAATTTCAGGAGCCTTCGACAGCAAATTCCGCTGCTCTACGCCGCGGCTCTCGTAAACCTTGTCGGACTCCATGTTGCGACTGGTGGCGAAGAACTGGTTCTGATTTCGCCAGTCAGCCTTCTCACTGCCTTGCTGTCGTGGAGAATGATGGTCTGGCTGTTTTTTCAGCGAGACTCCGATGATTTGAATGTAATTGCCCCCCAATTGATCAAGATGGTGGCACTGACTGTGCTGCTGTGCGTCGGTTTTTCGATCTGGACACAGGTCCTCATATCGAAGCACCCCAACGAGACAATGAGTATTCTATTGTTCAGCATTCTGGCCGCGTTGGGCGCTGCCTACGGCCTCAGCAGTTTTCCGCGAGCTGCGATCCTACCGCTCGCCATCTTGGGCCTTCCGATCGCGACCAGACTTTTGTTCATGAATAACGCAACAACCACCGGGATCGGCATAAGTCTATTGCTGGTGCTCTTGCTGTTGATGCGCCTGCTTCACACGCATAGCCGTGCACTGGCGGGGCTGGTGACCAGCAAACTGGCTGTTGCAAAAGAACATAACCGCGCCATTTCGGCGGAGGTTGCTGCCCTCAAACGAGCAGACCAAGATGCGCTAACCGGACTGGCCAACCGCGCAAAAATCTTCCGCGAAATGCAATCCCATATGTCTCAAGGGCCGTCATCAGGGGGCGGTAGCGTGGTCGCAATCTGCGATCTCGACGGATTTAAAGCTGCGAATGATGCATTCGGTCATGCGGCGGGAGATGCGATCCTTCAAGCTTTTGCGGCCAGACTGTCAGACGCGTTTGGCGATAAAGCCAGTGTAGCCCGAACTGGTGGCGACGAGTTTGTCATATTCTGGCGCGATGGCCTGACCAAGCGCGATATCGCCAAGGTAGGCAACGCGATTTGTGCCTTGGCCAGCACCCCGATTGAATGGGATGGGAAAGGCCTGAATATCGGGGTTTCTTGCGGCATTACTGAAGCGGGTCCTATTTCCTCTTCGGTCAGCGAATTTGTCCGGCAGGCCGACTCGGCGCTGTATCGCGCAAAAGCATCAGGGAGAGGTGTTTGGCGGCTATACGACCGAAAGATGTATGCCTTGGACAAGCGCCGTGCAGCGCTAGAAAACATGCTTATGGATCGTAAGGCGCAAATGGAGACGACAATCCATTTCCAGCCAATCATTTGCCTGGCATCGGGGCAAGTGGTGTCTTGTGAAGCGTTGGCCCGGTGGAACAATGAACAACTTGGGATTATCCCTCCCAGTGAATTCATTTCCGTTGCAGAGCAGCTCGGCGTCATTGAGGGGCTCAACGAAATCTTGCTACAGAAGGCCATAAACGCTGCTACGCCATGGCCGCCGGAGTTGAGGCTTTCGTTCAATTTGAGCGCCATACAGGTCAGTCAGGAGGGCTCTGCTGACAGGTTATTGGGCCTGCTAGAAAAGGACGGTTTCTCTCCTTGTTCAATTCAATTTGAGGTAACCGAAACCGCATTTCTTACCGATTTGGGAAGAGCGAAACGCGAGCTGCAGAAACTGAAGGATGCGGGCTGCATAATCGCGTTGGATGATTTTGGCGCTGGTTACGCGTCTGTTTCCTATCTGCGCGACTTGGTGTTTGATGTGGTTAAGCTCGACGGTTCCCTCACAACCGATATTCAACATAGCGAACGTTCGCGTCGAATCCTGCTTGGCCTGATCGAACTTTGCCATGCCAGCGGCGCGAAATGTGTCGCAGAGCACGTTGAAACAAAGGAGCAATTGTCCCTGATCCGAGCCATGGGTTGCGATTTTGCGCAAGGCTACCACGTCGGACGCCCGGCGCCCGGAATGACCATCCTTCCGATGAGTCCTGATCGGACCGCTATGCCATTGCAACAGACCGGCTAACCTTCGGCCAACGACTGCTCTGTCGCGAAAACAAACTGAAGGTGCAAGTTTGGCCAGTCATCCGACACATCAATTGGGAAGGGCAGGAAAATTCCACAGGACGTCCCTCGCCTTCGCGCAAATCTCGACCCAGATCAGATCTTAGGCGACCGCCAACCTGAATCCCTGATTTTAACAGAAAAAGTCATCTTGTTTTCTTGATCGTGCATCTGACCCGGTCATGGCTGCAGATTAGCGGAAGTGTGCCCGACTGTTTTCGCGAGGCTTGTCAAATCGCCACCTCGCGGGAGGGTCAGCTCTTCCAGAAACAGAGCTATCAGGCCTGATGGGGGATTCGACACCAGACTTGGCATAGACCCACGCAAGTTGAGCGCGCCCTATGCCTGCGACCGAACCGCGCCAGGTTGCAATCCCGCCGATATCGCAACGCCCGAGCGCAAACAGCGCCACATCTGTTTCGGCAGCGATGAACAGTTGTTCGATTGACCCTGAAGAAGGCGCGATCATCCCTTTGCCCAGAAGCTAATTAATAGTTTGTATACTATAGTCGTTCCACACGATTTAATTCTAGTTCTGGCAACACAGGCGCGAAAGGATACGTGCAATGTTCGCTCTAACTTCTATCGCGCTGCCCGCGTTGCTATTTGGCTCTGCGGCGTCAACCGTTAGTTTCGAGCTACGGCTGCGGGTGCCTGTGGTTTGCGCAATCGAATCGTTGTCGGGCAGCCCGGACAACCCACGCGTCTTGCGGGTGTCGACACGTTGCAACACCGAGAACATCGACTTGTCATTTAGTGGCGACCTTGCCAACAACCGCATTACTGATGTTACATCAGGCAGTTTCATTGCGAGCCGTGGCGTAAACACTGTAAGGCTACGCCAATTCCGTCCCGGTCGGGGCGAAGTCGAAATCGTCTTTGATGATGAGATAAAAAACTTCTCAAGCAATTCGGTATCGCTGGCCGGTTACTGACCACCGCTAATTGGCGGTGAAGGTGATCGTCAACGTATCGCGGTAGGTGCCGGCGAAAGCGACCGGCTGAGGGTCAACATTGACGGCAAGTGTGCCGGTTCGCTGCCGGGAATCCACAAAGGGTAAGGTGACTGGGGATTGTCCCGTCAAATCTATGATCTTGCCGTCGATCCGCGCGGTGTAGGGAACGCGCCCGAAGGCCTCGCCATCTTCGTGAAGCAAGGTCCCACGGTTGTCGGAATAGGCCGTGACGAGCAGCGACGAATTGGTGCGATACAAGAAGTCCGATCTTGCAAATCCGCCGTCGCTCACATCGCCGAGCGAAAGGTTGCGACTGGCTCCGCCGTCCAACAGCGGGACAGAGGGAGCAACGAACAAGCTGACGCGGAAGCTCACGGGCGGCCCGCTGCCGACCCGCATCGCCAGGTCCGCTGAATATTCGCCAGGAGGCACAAATTGTCCGCTGGGCGCTTCAAGCATATCGAGAAGCAGAACCCGGTCCCTGATCATATCGCGCCGCGCAATACCGGTCAGACGGATTAGATTGTCGGCTGGCTGGGCGAAGCGCGGCGAACGGACGAAGCGCGTGTTGAGTTCATGTGACCCGTTGCGTAGCGCGATAGAGTAGCCTGCTTGCTCGGTGATCTCGATTTCCGCCGATTGGCAGGAATTGTCCAGTTGCTCCGGATTCCGTTCCAACTGGACCGTAACGACCTTGAACCCGGGATCAGCCGGATCGTAGGTTCGTTCGCCAACTTGAACGGCGTCGGCTTCGTAGGTCGCGCAAGGTGCCGCCTGCAAGGACGTAGCCGGCAGCAGCCCTGCTCCGATGATAACAAGCCATTTCATTTGCCGCTCCTCAGCTCGATATTGCCCAGCGAAATGTTGGCCGGATCATCTTCACGCACTTCAAACTCGAACTGCAAGTCCGTTCCGTCGATTTCGGCCCGATATCGTCCCGGAACAAGCTGGGTGAATACGGCCCGTCCCACCCGATTGGTAAAAAAGGCAAGCGCCTTGCCCGTCTCGAGGTTGATCAGACGACCTGTGGTGAGACCGACGACTTTGCTGTCAAAACTTGTCAAGGTTGCGGTCGCGATGCGATACTCTTCGGACCCGACGGTAATGGCGATTCCAGTGCGCGCGCCCGGCATCGCGACATACTCTCCGGCGCCAATATTGTAGCCCATCGGCGCGTTCTCTGTAGAGACCCGGATTTCCTGCGCGCGATAGGGAATGAACACCGGCGCAACTGCCGGGCCGGCTGAGTTGGCGAAGCCCAGGTCGCGGCCAACTGCGCCCGTCGAGACGCGAACCTGCGCATTTTCGAGCGACGGGTGTTTCTTGACCATGATGAATCCTCGCGAAGGATCGCGGCCAATACCAAAGGTGCCGTTGGCGAACCCGATCCCGGTTTGCAGCCGGACAGATGACTGATTGCGAAACTCCGAAGTAGTGGAATCATATTCCTGCTGGATGTCCACGAGCGCCTCGAAACGCGATGTGCCATAGCCAAATCGGCCGCCGACCTCATAGCTGTTGGGGCCGTATTGAGCGCGCGCGCCGTAGTCGATTTCGGGCAAGGTCAGCGGACGAAGCTGCCGATACTCGACACGCGCTGTCTGGCTCACAGTGTCGACCGTCGCAAAGACGTTCGAGCGCCTGCCAAGCCGCAGCGCGGCGGTCACCAGAGCGCCGAACTCGCGCCGCGAATTGAACTCGGAATAACGGAGGTTGACGCCGAGATTGAAACGTCCGAGCTGCTTCTGGAGACCGCCAAACAGCCCATACCGCTCCTCGTTGTTACGATGCGTGGAGAAATAGGTCGCCCCGACGATGGCCTGCATGGTCGGCGAAATGTTCGCGCGCACATCCGCAGCCAGATCAAACTCGATATCCTCTAGAAACCCGAAGCTCGCGAGGCTCTGAAACCGGGGCGTGCGATATTCAGCCCTGAGATTCGTCTGGGCGCCGCCGAAACCGAGATCGATAGGCGACCCCCGGTAAGTCAGTGCCACCACGGCGCCTTCACCGACATTGCTGCTGCTGGCCGCAACATCGATCTGGGTGACGCCCCGAAAGGCCGCAAAAGCCGCGGACAAGCCGATGTTCTGGTAGTTTTCAGAGATGATCGCGCTTCCGGACAGGGTCAGCGATTCCGATATGCCCTGCCGGTAAAACAGGCTCGCGACGGGCTCAGATGTGTAGGAAAATCCAACCACTCGGTTGTCGCGCAGCAGACCAGCATTCAACGAAAACTCGTTCAAGCCTTCGCCAAGCAGGTTGATATCATTGCCAAGCGTAAAGCTGTCGACCTCGCGCCGCCCCAGCGCGTCCTCGATGACGATGGTGACCTGATTGCTAAGGTCTGCGGCAGGGATGTCGCGAATGTCGATCGGGCCGGGTCCGGCGCTGAACGTGCGGAGCAGGGCGCCATTAACGTAGATCTCGATCAGGGAGGGGCGCTCGAGCAAGAAAGAACGGCTGCCGAGGGGCCGCACGTTGCGGTCGGGCTGCAGGTCTTGGTAGAAACGTTGGACGCCTATGCCGAGCAGATCGAAGTCGCCTCCGTAACGCGATTGCAAGGGCTGAATGTCGCCCGCGGAATAGCGCAGGACGTTGTTCGTGTCGTCCTTGAAGGCAATAATCCGGTCGCGGACGAAGAGCTTCTCGCTCCCGGTAAAGTCGAATTGCCCGCCGAACAGGATACTGACGCCGTCACTCCCCCCGACGTTAGTGAAGCCATTAACCAGGAGGCTAGAACTGACACGCTCCATCGCCACGATGTCGCCGGTGGTGAACGAGGAAAAGGAGAGGCCGGCCGAAAAGTCTGACGGCAATGCCACCGGAATTCCGGAATAGTCGATCTGCCGGCTCCCGGAAAAAACACGTTTTCCCCGCGACGCGAGTGGGATGTCGACAGACAAGCTCAATGTCGAAGGCACAAAGGTTATGACCAGCCCGATTTCGCGCAGGCGATCAACCGGCACGAGGTCCGAACCGAGGGGCAGCAGCCATTCGCGGGTCGCATCGTTGACAAGTGAGCCGAGAACCTTGGCTATATCTGCGGCAGAAACGCTAAGGACACGGGTCGGCGTGATTTCGGCCTGCACATTGCCAAGGCCGGCACCTTCGAAGAGCAGGGGGACGCTTAGAACGGCCGAGCGTTCGGTGACACGCAACAATTCGGGCTTCTGCAGCGAGCCGGAACCAGACTCGGTAACGGGGAGCAGGGGGTCTCGGGTAACCGCGGGCAACGCGACAGGCTGTTTTTCCCCATCGAGGCGCTGCGGAACGAGATCTGCTTCGCTGGCTGCCCTTTCGGGCGATGTCACCTGAAGACTGGCACCCCCGAAATCGGTTGCGGCCACCACCGCATTGGTCTCTCTCTGAACGCTCCCAAGGCTCGCATTGGTATCTTCGGCAAGCGCGACACGGCCGTGCGACCGGGCGTCGGCCGGGATTGCGGCCGGCACCTCAATCGTGGTTTCATCGGGACTTAGGGGTCTTTCGGCAGCAAGTGCGAAGGTTGTCACCAAGGCTTCGTCCTGCACCGGCCGCTGCAGCTCCTGTTCGCGGACGAGATCTGTCAGTCCGCCTGGGTCTTGGACGGGGTTGGCGGTCGCATCAAATGCTTCGGCAGAGGGCGAAGCCGAAGGAGGGCCAAGCCCGCTAGTGATCGCAGCCGCGCCCGTCGCGCCAAGCGTGAACGCGGTTTCCTCTGCGGGGGTCGGTTCGTGCAACTCGAACCCGTCGTGGATCGGATCGTATGAAATCGGAATGCCTGCTCTGCGCAAGTCCGCAAGCGACAGATACGCGTCAAGCGCGGACGCGTTTTCCATCCGAGCCAGCTCGCTCGCTGTGAACCGGTCGCTCAGCAGGTTGACCAGGGATCCAACCCGGACATAAAGTCCGTCCAAAATTTGCTGGAACTCAAGCACTCCCGCCACCTGCTCGTCAATCATGATGGGCAGACGCGATTCGACCTTCAATGCGGGGACAATCGTTGCCGGAACCGATTCGGGCGAGGTGGCGAGGCGAGGTGCCTCGGCATGCATGGTTTCCCCCGGAGCCGGTGCAGTGCCCGACACGGGCGAGTGAGCAAATCGGGGTGGGACAGCCGGTGACGTCGGCTCTACCTGCTGTTCTTGGCCATCGCCGTCTTGCAAGTTCTCAATCTGGCGGGTTTGCAGTTGAGCGAGAGGGGCCGCCGCGTCTGGTGTGGCCGAAGCAGCCGATACAGACGGGATTGGGCTGGGCATTTGATCCACGCCGCCCTCTTGGTCCCGGCTGATTGCTTCCATACCGATCGAGGAAAGCGGGGTCGAAGGTTGTATTTCTGCGGACGCCCCGCCCGCGAGATCGAACGCCGGCAAGGTCGGCACAACCTCTTCCGCAAGGATAGCCGCATCCGTTCCCGGCGTAGTCTCAAGGCCGAGCGGGAACGGCTCCTCGCCAGGAAAAGGCGCGGCTTCGCTTCGCTCCAGATCTGTAACGCTTTCGGCTGCAATCTTTGCCACCTCGGATGGCAACGCGGGTGCTGGCGAAATGATCGCGGCATCGATTACGGAAACCTTCGCCTGTGCGGGTTGCGATGACTGCGTAACCAAGATTGGAGGTGGATCTGCCTGCGCCGCAAAGAAAGCCTCCCCCTCCTCGAGCGCCGTTGGTAGAACGGCCATTGCCGGTGACGTTGTGCTCTTCAAGGAGTGTATTGCCGGGTCACGAAAAACCAGACCACGTTCAGGTAAAACCGGCACCAAAAGATCCGGCGCTGCCTGCTTGCCCGGTTGCATGTCGATGGGTTTGGTTTCCAACGGCTTGGGACCGGCAGGCAACTTCTGCGGCGGCATGGTTTCAATCACGAGCACGCTGCCAGGCAGGAGGCCGATGAGCAGGCATCGACCTATCGCAACCTTGCTGGCTCCGCTCAGCGGCCACCATCGGTGCTTTCCGCCCGATTTTTTCTGGACGTCTCCAGATTTTCGCTCGCTCTCACGCATCCCTGCGCCCCCTGAGGCTGGCAATAGGAGCAGGCTGCCCCCCCCTTCAAACACTATGGTTGTCGGAACTCTGCCTGCAAGGTGCCAGTGGCCGGAAGGTTGTCTAGGGTCATGGCAAAAGAAATCCGCCCGCCAGGAGGAACAAGACCGTTCTGGATAAGCTCAGCCAACGCGGCCGACCCGTAGACCCGCCGGTTGCCATCCAACAAAAGAACCAGTTCCATTCCGGTCAGAAGCGCATACTTGCTACCGCTATTAGCGACATCAAGCAAAAGCTTGCCGTTCTCAATACGGGCTTTTGTGGCAAGCTTGGCAAAGGCGCGGGGCGGTTCGACATAGACGGCCACGCCAAAGTTATAAGCGAACTGCACGCCAGTGAACCCGGGGGGCACAACCGGAACCTCGGCTACTTCGATGACGTAACCGACGGCGGCATCTGTCGGCGGCGGGCCAATATATTCGAAGCGAAAGGCCTGCGACTTTCCTGCTGCAATCGCAATCTGCGGAGGGAAAACAATAAAATCGTCATCGGCCGGCACAAAGCTCTGCGTGCCATCTTCGGCGATGATGCGACGCTTGACGATGATTTCTACCGGGAGTTCGGTGTCGCGGATGTTATTGACAGTAATGGTGGAATTGGTCCGGCCTTCGGCAGGCACGAGCGTGATCCGCATCGGCGTCACTTCGTAAGCATTTGCCGATGGCGTTGTGCCCACCAACACGATCACAGCGAAAAGCGCGGCGAGAAGGCCCTTGATCATACCGGACAAAGATGTCGCTCCCCCGAAACGAGGAAGCAGGCAACCTTGACGGCGCCTGCTTCCCGAATTCACACCAGCTTAGGTTCAGTTCGCCGCGACTGAAATGGTCACCACGTCGGTGTAATCACCAGCGAAAACGGTCGTGCCCGGCGCATTGTTGCCGCCCAGGGCTGCAGCGACACCAGCCACGCGAAAGCTCACGCTGCCGGTCTGGCCAGCCAGGAATGCGGTCGAACCGCCAAGGTTCGTGACAATGTTAGAGGTCAGCGCAACGAAACCTCCGGTGCCGAGGCCGCTACCGCCGCCATGGCTCATTTCGAACGGAATGGAATTTCCGGCTCCGCCCGAAGTACCGGTGCGGATCATCACACCATTGTTGGCTGACGAGATCGTCCGGGTGAAACCGCCCGGCGCGTTGCAGCGATAGGTTGCCGAGCCAGCGGCCGCGGTGACAAAGGTGTCTGAAGGTGTGGTCGACAGTTCGGCGAAGTTCACCGGAACGTTGGGGCCGTCAGACTTGTAGGCACCGCATTTCACAGCGACTTCGGCGTCAAGTTCGTAGGTCAGCGTCTGGGCAGCAGCGGGAGTAGCGGCCGCGACGGTGGCCGCGGCGGCCAAAAGCATTTTCTTCATCATAAGTCTTCCCTCTTCATGTTTCCAGGTCAGAAGCCATATCTCCACCAGCAGGAGCGGCATCGTGCTCGCGACCACCGATCGCCAATTAACCTGTTAGCCAATCGACGAAGGATCATTAATCTCCTGTTTACTACAAGGCAACCATCGCCCGCAGACTTTCATCCAGCTGTTCCAAATTGGGAAGAAGGCCGCCCATAAGTTAATCCGGACATGCAAAGCGCTGACATTTCGGTGGCAAGGAAAATGCTCCGCCGTCTAACTGCGAGTACAACGTTAGCTGCCGCATGCCGCAGAATCACGGCAACGAGGCAGGCCTTGGCTGTCCTGACACTGCATGGGCTATCGCGCTGCTGCCCAATCTTGGACCACGCGGCTCTGGAGTTTTCCGCGTTGCTCAGGCCCGGTGGGCTGCCTGAAGACTAACTTCAGGCCCGGCACCAAGAGCAATGCGCTTTTGCCTGCCGGCGAAGTTGTACTTCAGCCGCGAGATCTTTAAGCCGTTGGGGAAGACCTCAAGGTAGAGCCCGCGCTCATCGGCGCGCTTGTAGGCGGTAGCACCCGGCGAAAAAGCTCGGATTTGCAAGGCCGTCAGTGACATTTTGGGGGCATGACCTTTCGCCAGAAAGGGGCATGTGGGGGCGCGGCCTGAAACAGCGTGAAACACGCCGCATCAAAATCCAGCTAAAAATGGCAGAATTCTGGGGTTTTTTCAAGGTTTTTGATGCCACTCCCGCAGGAGTTTTGGTGCCAGAAGAGAAAACAATAATAACAAGTAATAAATTGTTATTATTTTTCAATGTAGTTTTGGTTATTCGCTATGGCACAACGCTTGGCACTAGAAAAAATCGATGAAGCGGTTTGTCTCCTGATTTCTTCAAGGATCTTACTGCTTCACTACATGGCGATTCGTCTACCTGCAACCCATATGATCTCATTATGGCCCACTCGGGTAGTGTTCTCCACTCCAGCCGGTGACCTTAAACCCTAAATGGAAGCCGCTCGCCAAGGGGGGCATGCGTTGCGTCCTGAGCATACGCCGAAGGGCTTTTGAACCACGCTGCGAAGCAGTTTCGCTTGCTCCACGATTTCTGCCCGATAGGCTACTAGCTGATAAGTTTGGCGCTTCGACTGAATTGCATGATGTGGGTGATGGATGGACGACGAGGACTTTCGCGCGCTGATTGAAGTGGTGGCTGAAGAGCTCTCGCTCTCGGGAGCACCTGACCTTGCCGATGAGCGACATTACACTGTCACTAACCCTGAGACTGGCGAGATCGAGCTCTACGACCCGCAGAAACGTCTCATCGAGATGCTCAACGCCTTTGAACGCCACCTCGCGATACAGGATCGCAGCGTCGCTGAGACTTCGCTCAATGTAATACGTCGCATGGTCCTAGGCGAAGGTCCGTCTCGCGCAGCGGTTGAACTCGCAGACGATCGCGGGCCGCGCGAGATCGATCTTGCCGACGCGCCTGACCTTGCCGAACTGCGCCATGACATCACCCGCATAGTCCACCGCCTTATGGAAGACGGCTTCCGCTTTGGGGAGGACGCTTAATGGATACCGGGGCTAGGGGACGGGCAATCAAAGAAATTCGGCGGGTGTTCGCTGTCTATCGCGCCAAGCAACCCGGCGATCGAAAGCTTCTGGCTGCCTTGAAGGATGGCAAGCTCTACGAGCTTTTCGTGCTATCCAAGGTTCTGTCTGAACTCAAAAACAGGGGCTTTACCCTGACTTTCGTGCCCTCAAGTGCCGCGCCCACCCAGCTTAAGTTCAAAGCCTCGCCAGGCATGATCAAAATGAGCGACGCGCACTTTGAGATGAAGGCGCCTTTCTCGAACAGCACTATGTATCGGATATTTCTGAACGTTGAGTTCGACACACTTGGTCATCACCATACAACGTCGGGCTGGGACAATAGTCGCCGACATGAGCTGGACATCATTGTGACTACCGCGACGATCGGCTACCCCGCACACGATGAGATTGCGCTAGGTGTCGAGTGCAAGGCTGTCGCAAAGTTCACCAAAGATCTGCTGAAAGAAGCGCTCGGCGTGCGCCGCGAGATGGCATTTTTTATCGGCGGCCAACAGCCTTCTACGCTAACGCAAGCGGGCGGTCGCTCATTCAAGGCGGTAGCCGCCAACCCGCCGTCTGAGTTCATCGTCGCCTACATCGATCCCAAAGGCTCTAACTATCAGTTGAGCCCAAAGGTTTTTGGGATCGAGTTCGAACATTGGCAGCCGTAGATGCCCTGTCCGTAATCGTCGCTACTGTATGATCGTACTCGAAACCATCTAAAAACTTGAGGCCCGCTGAGGGATGAATACGAGGCAAAGCGATGTTCTGGGTTTCTCGAACATCAGCTAGCTTGTGCAGGGAGGACTCCCTGCTGGCGCCCTTGGTGAAATCTATTGCCCTGCGGTCGTGACTTCGGTCACTATGTCAATATGCAGCCCTTTTCCGACGCCGAGATCGAATTCTTCATCCAGACAAATGGTCGGCTCAGCGCCAGACGTGCGCTGGCGCTTGGCAGAGAATTCCTGCACTTCGTTGAAGCCTACCTCAGTGAGGAGCAGGTCGAGGCGATCGAGGTGGTCTACCTTGGTCGGGGCAGCTTCCGCAGCCGTCTCATGATCATTCTTCGCGATCCAGCGACGGGTCCGGCGGTTGCGCTTGCAGCACTCGCGCTCGCAGGGGCGGATATGCTTAAGGGTGAAAGTGAGAGCTCCTTTGCTACTGAGACCGCAAAGGCTTGCATTGAAAGCGGAGCAGCTCGCTGTGGCTTTCGCACCTCAAGAGAGGAGTTCCTCGTAGAACGCGATGCCATCCCTTCGATTGCAAAGGAACGGAAGCTCTTGGCGGACGTTACAGGCTCTTCTCTGGAAGAATTTTCCTCGGTGTTTGCCGGCGGTCCGCCGCAGGCTGGTACCGCACCCCAATTCGCTCAATCCGGTTCCGCCTACGTGCCACTGGACTTCAATGCTACCGGCATTCTCGTATTCGAGGGAGATACCCCGGTCGTCCGGACGAGCGAGCGCGAGTACCAGGTCTCCATTGCCGACGGAAAGAGCCCTCCAATTCACGACGTACTGGCCGACTTTCATCTTCGAGGTCCGCTGACCAGATATGGACAAGACTATCTTCTCGAAGGCTGGGTGGTGCGGAACACTGAGATAGTCGAAACGTACGTCGGGCGGATGATTGAAATTCATGGTGGGCGAGCCGTCACCTTCGAGACCACCGACGGTGCGCGCTACGCCCCCTTTGTGCCGGACGACACAATGGGATGGGTTCCAATGGGAGCTCTGGTTGAAGTGAAGGCTACTTTTGTCGATGATCTTCTGACCATTTACGACTGGAAGGAAGTTGAAGCGGTCAGCCGCACCAAGAATCGATAGATCTCGACCATCGCAAAGGTGTCCAGTTTACAGTAGCCAAGGAGCGCGGTAGCGATCTTGTTGCTCTCCTCGCCTTGGGTTGTCACCATCTTCTGCCACGCATCCATAGCCGAAGCGCCATCCTGCACATCGAGCCCCTTGTAGCTGAGTTCGGGGCAGACCACGGGCAGCACCTTCTTGATGGACGTTGAGCCGTCAAAACGGGCATCGACATAATCCGTTTTAAAGACATCCTCGAGGTCGGCCATGCGATCATTCAGGCCAGCAAGAAAGTCAGAAAAATCAGGAAAAAGGCGTGCCATCTCCTTGTTCTGTGTTTTCTCGAATGAAGCGTGCCAAGAAATGACGCTGCCCTCATCGCCGATGTCAGCCCCTAGCCTTCCGACCAGCCGATCGGGAAGCCGCAATTCTCGCTCTAAATACTCATGATGGTTGAGCGACCCGTCCGCGTTAAGGACATGAAGCGAATACTGGACTGGAAAGTGTTTGTGAGGGCTCGTACGATCAAGGACTGGCGCGGCGGACGCGAAGGTTTCATAGTCGAGGAAATAGAGCGGAAAGCTAAGCTGTGCGAGGAATGCCCTGATCCCGTCAGGATTGACGATTGGCGCACCCGACTTCGTGGCTTGGACCAGACCCGCCTGGTTTGCAGAGAGGGTGTAGTCATCAGGTATCGCCAGAAGATCAAGAATGCCGCTTGCAATCAGCTCCGCCCGCTTCTTCGCGCTGAGCCTCGGAATGCTGTAAATTGAGGGCTTGGGAATGGCGGGGTTGAAAAGGGCGAACGCATCGCAATGATTGCTGCGGGATTTGTGGATACATGAACAACCGGACCGGTCCAATTCAACCTCGCGAAGCAGGGCGAGCGCCTCGCCGATCTCGGCTTTCGTCTCAGCCTCGATTGCCCGGACACGTTCAGTCACATCTTCAAAAACGAGCATCTCTTCGGGAACGATTTCTCCGTCCCGCACATAATTTCCGTTGAGATGCACAAGGGAAACGGCGTCAATTTTCTGACCCGTTCTCTCGGCGCAGATAACCTGAAAACAAGCATCCTTGAGGTGATTGTGCGCAGCATCGACCTTTACACTCGTCGATGATTTGATCTCGTAGAGGACCGTGCCGCCGTTTATGGCTTCAATTGCGTCTGCACGGGCAAAGAGGCCGTCCTCTGTCTCGAACACCCGCTGGAAGTCGGCGGAGCGCTCCTGCGCATGCTCGAAAAATTGCCGGACATACCGCTCGACCTCATAGCCCTCGCGCGTCAGTTTCTGGAGGAAAACGGAAAATTCTTTGTGCGGATACTCATTCGGCGCTTTCAAAAGCAGCCAGAAGGACTTCGGGCAATTCAAATAGTGGATGAATTCCGTCTTTGAAAGGCGCATATATCCCTCAGAAAGTTCAATTATTTTTATCCGACTCGAGAATATCCGTAGGCATTCTTGATATAGGTATTCAAGAAGCGTCCCTTTGAAGACTCTTGCATGAGCTGTTCGTACATATTCTCTGGCACGCCGTAGTACTGATAGATCGTTCCACTCAGAAATTCGACTTCCAGTGTCTGGGACGGGGCATCGTAACCAATGGATGCGATATTTGATGACGCGACAGAGTACCTCTCCATAAATACCTCCTAATCGCTCTCTGATCCATCATCGACGGGTTGTCGTTCAATCTCGATGGCATTGATGACTGCCCGAGGACGCTGGGCTCGCCATGAGGCTACGACGCGATCGTAGCCCTCCTCTCGGCGAGGTGTCGACCACCGTTCACTCACCTTAGGATCGCTGCTTCTGGGTTGATGCTCTTCCGGCGGCAGGGTGATCCGGCAGCGCATTGGAAGCTTTGCAGCCTCTCCCATGACAATAGCCTCACCAGTTCTCAGGACGGGTAGAACCTCAAGCAGGCTGACAAGTCCATCTGGCAATGTACCCTGAACCCTTGCCCGATCTTGAGGATTGGATAGACGCAAAGCGAAGAAGGTCCCGCACTGAGAAAGGATCGTCTCATCGACCTCGGAAGGCCGCTGGCTGATAACCATTGCACCTACGCCATACTTCCTGCCCTCTTTTGCGATCTTTTGGACAGTCTGGGACGCGAGCCCATTTGCTCTGCTGGACAGATATCGATGTGCTTCCTCCATCACGACTAAAAGCGGGCGCTCAACCCCACCTTCTGATTTCTCTCTGCTCCAGAACATTGATTCGTAAACGACCTTGAGAATTGAGCCCACCAACCTTTCAAGAACGAGACTTGGAACGCCCGAAAGATCAAGGATTGTGATCGGCTTGGGACCGCCGATCCATCCTGCCAATAGTTCATCAAGGTCCTTGTTGATCGTCCCGTCCAATTCGGGTTCCCAGTCGCCCGGATGTAGGAGAAAATTGTAACGCCGATCGAGCAGCAATGAGCGAAGCTGATTGAGCTGCCTTCGGATTCCAACGGCCTGTTGGTTCAAGAACGGGCCTTGGGCTCCCATGGCATGAGGCTTATAAATTGGAGGGACAAGCTGGTCTGCATCGCCTGGATTTTGCAGCGTAGGCTGGTCACGGTTTGGCCCCTCGAATGTGGCAATCTCGAAATTGATGAGGTCATACCATAGCTGCTTGAGGCTGAACGGGAGAGGCGTATCGACTGTGACCGAGCTTTCTTGAACGCCTGGAAAATTCTGAGCCGCGTGCGAAGCTACCTTGAGCTGGAAAATTTTGTCAGTGAATGCGGTTTCGCGTGCGCCATCAACTCCGCCAGTGAGAAAGTCGAGCAAATCGGATGCATCCAATGCCCAATAGGGCATGAGTAATTCATGTTCACCGGCTTGCGGGTCAACCGAAAAAACCGTGGCTATATCGGAAAGAGCAGCCGAATATTCGCCGTGTATGTCGAGCATCAGAATTCGAGCGCTTGGGTATGCTTCTACCCCCTCTTCTGAGCTGGAAATTGAGCGCAATAAGCTCGCGATGGTTGTCGATTTACCCGAGCCTGTTGAGCCCAAGATCGCCGAATGACGAGTAACCAGCTCGTTCAAGGCCAACTTAGCGGGGATGCTCTCGGCGCTGGACAAGGAGCCAATGGTGATCTGGCCCCGCTCGCTTGCGCCGTAAATTTTGGCGAGGCTGCTCTCGGTTGTGATGTGCACCCCATCCCCGACATTGGGATATTGGCTAATGCCTCGCTCGAAGACCCCGCTTATCGCCTCTCCGACGAGCTGAACTTCCATCCACCGACCAGTGTCGACTTCCGTAGCAACGTCGGAATGGGGCGCGGCCTTGGCGCCCACACCAGAAACGACTCCGTACAGTTCCTGATATCCCTGCGGAATCCTGACGAAGCTGCCAACCTGCCCGATGCGGTAGGCCCGCCCCTCGATCATTGAGAGACCTGACGCGACGGATTGAGCGAGACGAACGCTTACCGCCGAACCAGAAACCGATGCGACGCTTCCAAGAAATGTTGGATCGCGACTAAGCATTTTCGGCACCCGCAACCGTTTGTGCGCCAGCTTGCTCTTCGTCTTCTTTCTCGTGAGCCTCGGATCTGGAAAGTATGTCCGTGGCCTGAGCCAATGCGAAAAAGCGTGCAAGTCGGACAAAATCTCCGAGAACAAACTGGCTTTCGTCACCTGCGTCTGATTGCCAAAATGTACGACGGATGCTTTTCCATTCTTCGGTCGGCGGCTCTCCAGGCTTCCACTTGCCCTTGACCCCGAAGATCACAGCACCGTCGCGCGCATAAACACTCAAGTTCGGCCGACGAAGAGCTAATTTTACCGCAAGTTCCTCTTCATCGAGGGGCTTGAACTGAAACGCAAGTACTGCGGTGTGGGTATTTGAAGACAACGCTTCGTCCAAAACCGCGCTTATGTGCGCATCGAAGAATGAGAAGCCCGAGCAAATCAAAATTGTGTCGGGCGTCGTCAAGAAGTCTCTTAGCCGCTCGAATAACGCGGAATACGGTTGCCTTGCTATGTGCTCGTACTTCAGATGATCGGGATAGATTAGTTGCGCAGCTTCACGACTACCGGTTCTGATAATTGCGTCCGGCTTTATCTCCCAGCCCAGTGATCCATGTATCTTCCACATTCGCGACCACCGAGCTGGGAGCGAGTCTTCTGAGATGCTCGTGGGATCGAAAAATGGTCTGTGAGAGCCGGTGAAGCCGTCGAAGTAAGGCAATCTCGCCCGCTCAAAGGCCTCTTCAAGCAAAAGATCGTAATTCGGGGTGAATATCTCCACGGGATGGTCCCGATGGGTCCCGCCAATCCAGGAAACCAATTCTGTGAAGGCGTTCGGCTCTTCCGGAAGCGGACTCGCGACGATTGCGCCAATCTTCTCGCAAATGCGCTGGGCAAGTTCCTCGTACGCGATGCCATTGAGTCCGTAAACCTCGGCACCTCCGATCGCCTGGGACAGTCTTCTAACCCGGGTCAGAATTGTCTCGATGTTGGGGTTCTCACCCAGCTCGGGCAGAAGCTTATCAATGACCTCGCGATCCTCGGCGGCCAAGTCATCAACAACGATCTGGGTTAGGCGGGCAACGTCAGGAATCAGCGGCGCGCCGCTCGCATCAAGCTTGCCATCTGCGTTGACGCGAATGGAGACGGGTGCGCCTGCACCCAGAAGCAGTCCAATCCGCTTCTTCCCTTGCGACAGTATCTGCCGCAAATCGACCATGAAGCGATCCGGATTGTGCAGCGTCGTATCGGTCATTGGCACCTCTCCCCTGTAGCGTCATCGCGGGCCACACCGAGCAACGCCAATAAGTTAGCATGCTTCTGGCATTGTTGGATAAAGAAGTGAACATTCCGAAAAGTTCAGCGTCGCCATCTGGAGACGCTTGGGCGGGATCCAATGAACGCGGTGAGATGCATTCCGGGTCGGCTCTTCGCTGAGCTGACTGTGCTTAGAGCGCAGGCTCTGGAACCCGCGTGACGTTGATTGACGCGGCTTCCTGTTTTGCCTGAGCCAAGTCATGTGCCGACTGCATGCGAAGCATGGTCGCTGCCGATATCCCGAACGCCTTTTCAAACCGGATCGCCATGCCAGGCGTAAGCGCGGCCCGGCCATTCAACACGCGGCTTAGTGCAGGCCGGGTCACCTTGAGATGCTCAGCCGCGCTCGATACCGTCATCCCATACGGCTTCACAATCTCCTCAAGCAGCCATGGCCCTGGGTGGATCGCAAAGCTCTCATGCAGCGTGATAGCCATCAGTGATAGTCCTCCAGATCGAGGTCGGCGACCGTGGTGTCGTCGATCAATGTAAATGTCAGCCGCCAGTTTTTGGTTACCGTCATAGCGTAGTACCCTTCGCGATCTCCGGTCAGGGCATGGAAGCCAAAGTTCGGTGGCACAGCCAGTTCGTCTACGCCTTCAGCCGCAGCGATATACGCGAGCATCCGCATCAGACGGTCGGCTTCCATCAGGCCTTTCGGCTTCCCAGACTCTGCGAACTTGCGGAGAGCCTTGTGCCTGATACTGCCAATCTCCATGCATGTGTAATGCCATGCGTTACACGCAAAGTCAATACAAATGTAACCCATGGGGTTACACCCGGTGATGTAGCCGTTGCGCGATTTCCGACGACCTCAGGCACTTGCCCCTCGATCAGCGCTGCGATCTAATGGCTACCATGGTCGGTCTGATCAATTGCCGACCATGACAGTGCAGCGAGCCGGAGCGCCTGCCTTCTCGGCTTTCGCTCTGCAGGCTGCGAGCGCCTCGCGGTTCTGCATCTCAATTTGAGCGACAAACTGCATCGCCTTCCAGCCTTCCGGGTCTTGCGACCGGACCAGCCGCACTCCTGCCTCAGTCGCGGTAGGCGCGTCCAAGATCCGCGTCGCCATGCGCTCCGGCAAGTGCCAGCTATCAGGCAATGCGCGGGCAACAGCGCCGGGAAGGAAGGACCACACCAAGACCGCTGTCAGCGCGCTGGCGATTGCCGTGCGCAACACGATTGCGCGCTGATCGGCGGATGTGCGAACCCTGTTCGTGATGGCGCGAAGCTCCCGTGTCGCATGCTGTAATTCGGTCCGGCTCTGAACAATCTGATCCTGATCAGCGCGCCGCGCCGACTGCGCCGCGACAGCGATGCGATCGGCGACGGTTTCGGGGGTCAGCTGCATCGCCGGATGCGCTGTCATGCCCTTCAGGTATCCGCCGACTGCGCCAAGCTGCTTTGCCATCTCTTTTAGTGTAGGATCGTAATCGGGAATAACGATATCGGCACGCTCGGCAGCGAGCTGCTGCACGGCCCGTCGCATCAGCGCCATTTCCTCTTCGAGGCGCGTGAATGCGGCAGCAGCTGGATCAATATCCGCATCCGTTGGCTGAGAAGCGGCCTTGGGTTCAACCGCAATTTCGATCGGGTCATGTTCGGTATTCGTCATTGCCCTTCTCCTAAATTTCCATGCCGAGAGTGCGGCTGCGTTTCATGGTCAGTGAGGCAGCAAGCTCGCGGGTCAGATCGCGACCCGGATCCATGGTGAGCCCAAGCTCGCGGGTGCGACCCCGCAGCAGCGACTCCACTTGCGGATCGCGTTCGAGGCTCTTCGCCATCCCGGCCATCTGTCGTGAGACTTCGCTTGCACCGCTGCCGTTGCCTTCGCGCAGCAGTGCATAGCGAGCCCTACTCAGGCGCTGCCAGTCGCTGACAAAGCGGCTGGCGCGCTGAGCAGGATCGGTACGGATTTCGGCTTCGAGCTGCATTGCGCGGATTGCGGACTGCGGTCGGCCAGCGGCTGCCTCGCGCATCAGTTCAGGCTCGCGCCGCAGAGCGCTGGCAAGATCGGCGGCAGCATCCGGACGGATCACGTCAAGTGCTCGCCCTGCCTTCTCCAGGGCGTCGCGCTGGTGCGGAAGAGCGGGCAAGCCTTGCTGGCGCGTCTCGGCAATGTCGACGGCAGCGCGCGCATAGCGTTCGACCGCGCGCCGCTGATCGGGAGCTCCGATCTCGTCGCTGACTGCATCGGCAAGCTGGCGCTCCGGCGGACGGAAATTGGCGAAGATCGACCGCGCCTTTTCCGGCACCTTGCGCACGATCTCGACAACCCGCTCGCGGAACGTGATCCCGCGCCGCTCCGCAAAGGCCTGGGCGGGATCATCGCGCGCGTAATCGGAGGCCATATCCTTGCCGCGCTCGCGGCTGAGCGTGCGAACCAGTTTGCCCTGATCGGCAAATTCATCCTGACCGTAATGCAGCGCCACACCATCACGATGGCGAGAGAGCGCAACATAGGCCCCATGACTGTCCATGCCGGGCGTCGCGAGCACGTGCGCCCGGTCGACAGTCATGCCCTGAGCCTTGTGGATCGTGGCGGCGTAACCGTGATCGATATGCGCATAGTCCTTGAGGTCGAAAGCCAAGTTGCGCCCATCATCGACCCGCACGATCATGCGCTGTGGAGTCACCTCTTCGACGGTCCCAAGTGTGCCGTTCTTCACGCCGAGCTCGCGCTCGTTACGCAGGAACATGATGCGGTCACCGCTGGCAAATGCTAGCTCGCCGCGTTCAGTACTGATGGGCGCATCATCCCCAAGCTCACCCGTTTCGCGCAGCCGCGCACGCGCCGCTTCATTGAGCGCGCGCACTTCGTCATTGGTATGTGTGAGGATGATCCGCGTATCGCTTGGGTCTACCTGCCGCTCGCGGTCCCAACGCTCGATCAACTCGCTGCGGGCCGCCTCGCGCGTCTCGGCGGCATGCACCATTCCGCGCTCGTCATAGGCGGCAATGGCAAGCCTGGTCCTGCCAGTGGCCAAGTGCCGCGTCGCATCGCGCTGCCAGTCGTCGTGCTGGCGCCGCACCTCGGTGATCTCTACCCCGCCATGGCGTTCGTGGATCGCCCGGAAGGCGGCCCCCGCTTCGATCGCCTGCAGTTGCTGCGGATCGCCGACCAGAACAACTTTCGCGCCCACATCGGCGGCATGGGACAGCACGCGCTCCATCTGGCGCGTGCCGACCATGCCAGCCTCGTCGATCACCAGCACATCGCGGGACGTAAGCAACGCGCGGCCCTCGCTCCACTGATGCTCCAGGCTGGCAATGGTGCGCGAAGCAATGCCCGAGCCATTCTCCAGGCCCTCAGCGGCAATGCCGGAAAGCGCCGCGCCGCGAACAGTGTAGCCCGCACTTTCCCAGGCGTCGCGCGCAACGCCCAGCATCGCGCTCTTGCCGGTGCCGGCATAGCCGACCACGACGCCGAGACCGCGCTCGCCGGTGACATGCTCGAACGCGGCACGCTGCTCGCCCGATAGCACCAGACCGCGCTCCGCGGCGCGCGCCAGCGCCGCGTCTCGACCGCGCTCGTTCACCGCATGGTGGCTGCGTTCCGCCATCAGCTCCGACGCGCGCTGCAGCCGCTGCTCGGTGTCGATCATCTGGCGCGAGGTGAACCGCTCATCGCCGCGCCCGTCCTTGCCGAGCGCGACCAGATCGGGTGATTTGCGGACGGCGCTTATGACTTCGTCGAACTGGTCTTTCCCGTCGCTATGGCGGTGCGCAAAGCGGGCAAGGTCGC